>Ga0172379_10011268_pt1 | contig 10676 bp, 10 predicted proteins | sample GrowelOW334metaG_FD_119756 | JGI IMG/M metagenome (GOLD analysis project Ga0172379, IMG submission 119756) | Groundwater microbial communities from an aquifer near a municipal landfill in Southern Ontario, Canada - Groundwater well OW334 metaG | ecosystem: Environmental > Aquatic > Deep... | reverse complement strand
CTTTAACATGTTCTGGCCACTGGAGTGATTCAAGATCATCATGAAGTTTATCGGCATATTCGGTAATTTTAAGTACCCATTGGCGGAGTGGTTTTTGTTCAACGGTGGTTCCGCAACGTTCACATTCTCCCCCTGAGGTTTCTTCATTGGCAAGTCCTGTCATACAATTTGGACACCAATTAATAGGAAGGTTTGATTCGTAGGCGAGGCCACGTTTAAAGAGAATTAAAAAAATCCATTGTGTCCAACGATAATAGTTGGGTTCAGTGGTATCGATTGTTTTTGACCAATCATACATGGCGCCAATGGCTTTGAGTTGTTTGGTAAAGTTTGCAATATTGTCAGCGGTTGCAATTTTTGGATGAATTTTATGTTTGATTGCATAATTTTCAGCCGGAAGGCCAAATGCATCAAAGCCCATTGGATGGAGCACATCATACCCTTGGTGCCATTTTATACGGGCATAGATATCTGAAAAGACATAGCCTTTCCAGTGCCCAACGTGAAGGCCGGAGCCTGATGGATATGGGAACATATCAAGGCAATAAAATTTGGGTGATTTTTTATCGTTGCGCATTTTATAATAAGGTTTTTTTTCCCAGATTTCTTGCCATTTTTTTTCGATTTTTTGAAAATCGTATATCATGCGAAGGCCTCATTTTTGATAAATAGGTTCATACTTTTTATAGATACAAAAAGTATGAACGGTATTGAAATTTATAGCTACTGAAAAAGACTAAAAGAGTTTTGAAAAAAGTTCAAAATAATTTGCAATTGATGCGCCAAGGGCAATAAAAAATGGAAGTTTTACATAGGAAAAACCCCAGATTTTATACGCAATATTTAAAACGGCTAAGGTTAAAATGGCGGGATATGCAATACAAACGATAGGAAGCAGCATCTTTTCAATGGCGCTAAATCCAAGGCTTGTGATTAACATGGTTATTGCAATGGTAATGAGAAGGCATGGTAAATATTTTACTTTCTTTGCAAGAAGTTCGCGACGTAAGTAATCGGTAAATAGTGAAGTCAATGCAATTGCCGTGGTAAGGCAAGCAATACACATAACGATATTTGCAAAAAGGCCACCAACGGGTCCAAGGATATAGATACAAAGAGAACTTAAGAGATCTGCTTTATCAACGGGGGGTAATTGTGCGCTATGCATTGCGGAAACAACACAAAACCCGGTGTATACCAGCGCTAAAAATGCAAGACCAAGCGCGCCTGAAATGAGCCCATCTCGTAAGCGTTCTTTATAGTTTTCTTCGGTACGGTCTTCTTTTTTTGAAAGCCCAGAAAGTAAAAGTCCAGAAAAAAAGATGGTTGCGAGAAGATCTAGTGTCCAATAGCCTTCAGTGAGCCCCAAGGTAAAACTTTGCGTTGGCGTAAAGGAACTTATGGCATAGTCGGTTGGTTTTAAAAGACCCTTAACAATCATTGAGAGTAATAAAGTAAGTTTAATGGGGCCCAATACTTTGCCTAAAAGATCAAGAACTTTACCCGGTCGTATGGTAGCCAAAAGAATAATGAAGCCAGCAAATATACTAAAGATAAAAAGGGATATTGAGGCAGGCAGATAGATTTTAATAGAAGCATACGAAATAGTTATGCATCGAGGGGCGATTGCAAAAGGACCAATCAGCATTAATGAAAAAAGAATCAGTAAAAAACCAGGAGTTTTTCCAATTCGTTTAAAAAAATCTTTATATTTTCCTTCAAAAAGAATGGCTGAAATAAAACCAATAAAAGGAACGATCACTGCCGTAACAAAAAAACCAGCGAGTGCAAACCAAATCATTGATCCAACAGATCTTCCAAGATTAAGGGGATATACTACATTTGCAGCTCCAAAGAGCATAGCAAAGAGCGCAAAGGAGGAAGAGATGATACGAACAGCCTTCATGGAAAACCTTTCAAAACTAAAAACCGTATACAATACGGGCAAATTACCTGTCGTAAAAATTAAATTGGGTTAATTTTTTTTCATTTCTATAGGAATATAGGGGAAAAAGTAAAAAATAGGAAATTATTGTGTACAGCTTTTACTTTTCACTGAATTTTTAAGGAGGAAAGCTTCGTGATCGATACATGAAGCTTTCCTCCTTAAATTTTTAAATACTATCTTGGTCAATTTCAGATGCGCTGATTTTATTACGTTTGGGCGCTGGAATATTGCTCGTACTTGCTTTTCTTTTTCTGGAATAAGAAGAATCCTGAGGATTTGGTGTGCGAGTAGAACCTGATTCAGGTTCTATGATATCCCAATCGCTAAGGCTATCTTCTCTTTGAACCGGAGAATTCATTTTTGATGAACTATTTTTTCTGGATAGTCCAGGACTTCTTGATGACGTTGGTGTATTTGGTTCACTACTATTACTACTTACCGCAGAATCGCCTTGGAAGAATATAGTGAGTATCATTTTTGGAAGATTATTTACAAAACTATTAAAAGTTGTATTCATATCACTTATTTTTTCAAGAAGCATTGTTCGAAAAGCTGGATCCAAATAGCTTTGTTTGTTTTTTGTATCAATGGTAGTTTTTGCCTCATTAAAAAGCTCATTAATTTTTTTGAGTGTTGATTGTAGATTATATGAATTCAGTTCTTGAGGGGTGCGTTTAGATGATGACGATTGAGCCTTCTTATTTTTTGCTTGGGTTTTTTCAATGATTTTTTTGATAATATTTAGGTTTTGAGAAATAAATTCTTTCGTTTGCTGGAGTAATTGTTTGGTTGTTTCAACGATTTCTACTGCAGTATTTATTTGGACAAGTACATAGCTTCCGGCTTTAAATTTTTGCCATATGGTTGTTTCTTCTCCGGCTGCTGCATTAATAAAGGATCCTTCACTTGCTGCCCATTTAAGAATACCTGCATTGCTTGTGGTAAAAGATGTTGCTAAAAAAACAAATAAAATAAAAAGGGTACGCCGTGTATTCATATTATTTCCTATCACTTATAAGGGTTAAGATAATAAAATAAGTTTTCTTATTAATTCACTCTTAAACCTAAATGAAAAGGAGGCTTCGAAACAAGAATTTACTAAGTTGCTTTTTACTATAAAAGATTTGATGCGGGGAGAAAGAGTCTTCCCCCCGCGAAGTTTTAATTAGATAAGTAAGCTTGCAATTGCTGCGGTTAAGAGATTTGTAAGTGTTCCGGCAAGCAGCGCGAAGAGACCGAGTTTTGTAAGTAATTCACGCTTAGATGGGGCAAGTGCACCAATACCACCAATTTGCATACCAATAAATGAGAAGTTTGCAAAACCACAAAGTGCATAGGTTAAAATAGCTTGTGTGCGTTCTGTTAATGCAAATTTTGAAAAATTTACATAGGCAACAAATTCATTGATTGCCAATTTTTGGCCAAGAAGTATTCCGGCTTTTTCGCTTTCAACAGAAGAAATTGAAAGAAGTCGAGCAACCGAAGCAAAGAGTTTTCCAAAAATAAAATCGAGTGAAACACCACAGGTTGCAAGTAAAATGTTATTGATTACTGCTATGAGTGATAAAAATGCAATAAGCATTGCGGTGATACCGGCCGCAATCGCAAGACCATCAGAAGTTCCGCTGGCAATTGCATCAAAAACATTACTTGAAGTTTTTTTGCATTCAATATCAGAAACTTTCATTGTGGCTGGTTTTTCGGTTTCTGGAATTAAAATTTTTGCAATAAGAATTGAACCGGGAACGGCCATAAAACTTGAACATAAAATATGAATCATTGGGACGCCAAAGGATCCGTATACTGCAAAGAGAGCCGCTGAAATTGTTGCCATTCCGCTTACGAGGATAACAAACATTTCTGAGCGAGTTGCATTAGCAAGATATTGTTTAATGAGAAAAGATGCTTCTATCGAACCAAGTACTGAATTTGCCGTGGCGCACAATGTTTCTGCTCCCGAGGTACCAAGAATAGGGCAAAGGAGCATGGTTATGCCTTTGACGAGTAATTGAATAATTCCAAGGTAATTTAATAAGGCCATAAGGGCACAAAAGAAAATAATTGCTGGAGCAACTTTAATTAAAAATATTGGTCCCCATGGGCCAGCAGCGTCTGCTAAAGAACCAAAAATAAAGCGGGCGCCAGCTTGAGAACAATCATATAATCGGCTGATACCGTGTGCCAGGTATCCTAAGGTGATACTGCCAATACTGGTTTTTAAAATGAAAAGTCCTACAAGAATTTGTATGAGAAGAGCGGTACCTATTGAGCGATAATTAATTTTTGAACGTTTTTCTGAAAAGAGAAAGGCAATTGCAAAAATAAGAAATATTCCTATGATACTTAAGTAGCGTTCTTCTGCAATAAAATAAGTGTAGAAATTATTCATGGTACCCTCGTTAAAAAAAATTAAAAACTACAACACACAAAGCTAACTATAGTTAAAAAAAGAATTAATAGGAGTCTTGATTTTTTTTAAAAGTAGGATAAATTGCACGCGCAATGTATAATTTTAGCAGGATTTTTTTATTAGAATCGATTGAATGGGGCGAACAGGTTGTATGAATAAGTTTTTTATTTTATTTTTTATTTCTAGTTTGTTTGGAATTGTTTGTTTGCAAGCGGCAGAGGTTGATGTTGAAAATCAGCCATTTTTATGTGAATCAGGAAAGTTGGTACCGTCTCCTATTGAAGTTCATTCAGTTCTTTCCAATAGTCCTGGTAATGAGGACCATGATGCTTTAAATAAAAATTTTTATGAGAAAGCCAAGAAGATTGATGCAGAAAAAACAGCGGAGGATATTGTTACGTATTTTAAAACTATGCGTGAATTAAAGGCTGTTATTTGGACAAGAGAAGAGTTTGAATTTAATGCAATTTTGCATGATTTGCGCGGAGATAGCGACATCAAGCAACAAGAGATTGTTCTTATATTAGAAAAAGCTGAAAAGTTTTTTACTCCAAATAATAAATACGAATGCTTTGTTCAGTGTTTAGTCGAAATTTGTAAGGTTGGTCAATTGCTTATAAAGCTTAGAATAGAGAAAAAAAATCCTTACGAAAAAGAGAAAGAACGAATATTGGCTTGTTTTGATGCCTGTCGTAGTTTTTATATGCAAAATGACGGTAATGAATATGCAAAATTTCTCGATAAAATTTTTACCAGAGGAATTAAAGATATATTTCCAGGATTATTAAAGGCTCTTTTAAATGAACGCGAAGCTAAAAGAATTAAACAAGCACGAATAGCGAATAGATCTAAGTCTCAAAGATTGAGCCATGCGCCCTACGCTGCTCAAGATCCCATTGCATCAATGGCTCGATAATATCATCCAAGTCTCCCTGCATAACCATATCAAGTTTTTTGAGGGTGAGTTGTTCAACGCGATGATCGGTAATTCGATTTTGTGGAAAATTATAGGTTCTTATTTTTTCAGAACGATCGCCAGAACCAATTTGTTCTTTACGTTGTTTTGAAAGATCAGCGATAGCCTTTTCTTCTTGTGCATGTAAAAGTCTTGCCGCGAGCGTCTTAAGAGCTCTTGCCTTATTTTTAGTTTGTGAACGTTCGTCTTGGCAGGTTACCACAAGCCCTGACGGTAAATGAGTAATACGAATTGCGGAATCGGTAGTATTAACATGTTGCCCACCCGCACCACTTGATCGATAGGTATCAATTCGTAAATCTTGTGGATTAATGCTTACTTCCACTTCTTCAGCTTCTGCAAGTACGGCTACTGTAACGGTGGAAGTATGAACTCTGCCTTGTGTTTCAGTAGTAGGAACTCGTTGTACGCGATGTACGCCCTTTTCGTATTTGAGTCTTGAATAAACACCGCGGCCTTTAATATACAGAACAATATCTTTATAGCCGCCAAGTGAGGTGTTATTTGCTTCTACAATAGAAACTTCCCAGTTTTTAGAAAGTGCATAATTTGAATACATCTTAAAAAGATCGGCTGCAAATAAACAAGCTTCTTGTCCACCAGCCCCAGCTCGAATTTCTAAAATAACATTACGGCTATTTTTTTCATCGGGTGGATATAAAATTTCATCAAGAGTTGCTTCAAGGGCTTTTTTTTCGGCTTTAATAGCGCTAACTTCTTCTTGATATAATTCTTTAAAATCTGAAGTTGCTGAAAGAAGAAGCGCCTGACATTCATTAATTGAACTATCAAGCGCTTTTATTTTGTCATGAAATTCAAGAAAATCACCATAACGAGAAATTTTTCTTTGAATATTTGCTCGTTCTCTTGGATCAATATCTCGATTTAAAAGTTCTTTAACAAGTAAATCATATTCTTGTTTTAGTAACTTCCAATCAAGCATTTTAGTATCCAATCACTTAAATGATTACTTTTGCTTTTTGGTAAAGCGTTCATTAAAGCGTTCAATACGTCCTGCGGTGTCAACGAATTTTTGTGCGCCCGTAAAATAAGGATGGCATTGTGAACAAATTTCAACGTCAATTTTTTCGCTCGTTGAAATAGTTTCAAATTGAGTGCCGCAAACACAACGCGCTACGACATTAAATACTTCTGGATGACCCTCTTTTTTCATGAAATTCCTCAAAACTTTAGGGTGTTTGTGAGTTACTTAAATAACTCGCTTTTAATTGATCAATCACTTTGGTTGATATGATATCTACTTTTCGAATTTTACCCAAATAATATGAAGCAAAATCAGCCCAGACAATCATCATAAACAACTGTTCCTGCCAAGTATCACCAAAATTTGGGGTTTTGTAAAGTCTAACCCCTAGGTCTTTAAGGATACTAAGGATAGATTTTTGACTTGTATTAAGCTCATTTGAAATAAAGTCAGTAGAAAAGAGAAGAATAAAAGGAGCTTTTTTAAAATTGGTAAGTCCAACTAGTAGGTTGTGATTAAGTTCTGGAAAAGAAGAAAAAACCGCTTGAACCTTACTGTTTTCATTAAATTGTGTTTGAGCCCGGTAGGCTACCGCTGAGCTGTCGCCCGTTATTCCCCATATATGAAAAAAATCATCAAAACCAACCATATTCAAAAAATCGCTATAGTGATTTTGTTCAGAGAGACAAGGGAGGTGTTTTTTGAGTGATTGTTGCCAATTTTCAAGGTAATTTGAAATAAAGCCATAATGAGCCAAAAGTTCTACAAGAAATCCTAACATATAACCCAGGGCTGCGCGAGGAGCAGAACATTCTGGAAGAATGGCGCATGGAATTTGATGATCCCTGGCCATTTGTTGCAGATTTCCCCCGTGGGTTAAAATCAACATAGGGATTTTTTGAGTCTTTAATTTTTTAGCTATTTCAAGAGTTTCCCAGGTATTTCCTGAATATGATACAACAAAAGCAAAGTCTTGGGAGTTTACAAAAGCTGGTAATTCTGGACCATCAAGAATAATTGCTTGAGAGGTGCTTTCTTTACTAAGAAATGTTTGAAGAATGCGACCCGCAATTCCTGATCCCCCCATTCCTGCAAAAATGAAGCGCTTTTGGCTTTTTAAAAGGCTTGGATAGTGGTTTATGCAGGTTATTGCAACTTGTTTTCCTTGTGAGAGCTTATTGGGCCAGGAAATGAGTTCTGAATGCATAGTAATTCCTTTAGCTTTTGGATACTAAAAAGTAATGAAATCATAGGAAAGTTTAGCATAAAAAAATATTTTTAAATCTTATAAAAATAGCATCGTTTTGTTTCTATATTTTATTAAATACGTAAAGAGTTGTTATTGGTTTGAGTTGGCCTCCCTAAAGAAGATTATCTATTTGAAATTATTGACTTCCCGAAAAGCGATACTTTAGGATCGTGAGTAAAGGGGGGTATGCATATGAAGGTTTCAATCAGTGTAAAAAATCGTTTTATATTGTTCTTTTTTTTCTTTTTTCTAATAAGTACAGTTTTGCGAGCAAAGGATGTTGAGTCGGGCTTGCATATCGATAGTGATTTTTGTGTAACCAATACCATATCAGAAGAAAAAGATGAGCTACCGCTTAGCCGATTACGTCCTTCATCCCATCAACTTCCTCCTATTGCACCACAACTGCAACCAGCTCCTCCCATTGTGCTACCAATTCAACCGGTTTCTAGTATTGCGCCACGGCCTCAAATAGGAGGTACTTTTGTGCCCGTAGTAACGCCATCGGTGCAAGTAGTTGCTCCGGCGAGTGAAGTTTCTATGGTTGCAAAGCCAGCCAGCTTTGAACCAGAAACAGAGTGGTGTTTGATGTTTTATATTCAAGCTTCTAATAACCTTTCAAGGTTTGCCAAATATAATATTGAAGCAATGGCGGAAGTTGGATCATGTAAAAGTTTTCATATTATTGTTCAGTGGCACCAACCAAGACAGCCAGGAATTTGGCGATATAAGGTTGAAAAAGGGAGTGTTGATCTTAAGTATAGTGATGGAAACGCCGATACCAGTGATTGTGCGAAAAACTTAATTGATTTTGTTTCATGGTCGGTTAAAAACTTTGCAGCAAAAAAATATGCTTTAATTTTGTGGAATCATGGTGTTGGTATTTTAGACCCTGTTTGGGGCAATCCAATTCCTGTATATGTAAACGGTGATTATAATCCACGAGTTGATGTTGAAGGAATTACAAGTCTTGAAACAAACAAAGAGGAGTTGAATGACGGCAAGCCTCTTTTTGAGGGAAAATTTCAATCGGCACACCGTCTTTTATCGTGTGATACTAAGACGCCTTTACTTGATGAATATAGCCATGAGCAACTTAATGATGTCATTCGGGGGATTTTATTTGATGAGTATAATCACACCTATCTTAATAATGAGCGCATGGTATTTGCTTTAAGGGTTATTAAAGAAAAAGTATTAGGTGGAAAAAAACTCGATGTACTCGGTATTGATGCCTGTTTAATGGCAATGGCTGAGGTGATGTTACAAGTACGAGACTATGTAGATTATTTTGTTTCTTCACAAGAAGTTGAACTTGCTCAAGGATGGCATTATAAAGAGTTCTTGGAGCGCATGGTACATGGTCCTACAACACCGCAACAATTTCTTAAAAATGTTGTTGAATCATATGAACGGCTTTATAAGGGGAAAACTCAGTTGTATACGCAGTCAGGACTTGCTCTTGATAAAATTAAACAACTGCGCGATCAGATAGATAAAGTTTCTCTGGCGTTTAAAGCAAATTTGGTAGCAAATGGCGTGGCCTTTAAAGAGTTGGTGAAGCGTGCTCGCTCTAAGTGTTTGCAGTTTTCAACGCCAACGTATATTGATTTGCATTCTTTTTATACCGAGTGCGTGACTCAAATTGATCAAGTAAGTACCGATTCCAAGCAGAAATTTGCTGATATATCATCACTTCAATATTTAAAGACGTTATTACAAGAAGGAATGGATTTTATTACAACAATGGTTATTGCAAATACCGCAAGTAGTAATTTGGCGCGAGCCCGTGGTATTTCAATCTATTTCCCTCGATATTTTATTGATCAGTCATATCCAAAGACTGAGTTTGCGCATGAAAATCAGTGGCTTGAGTTCTTAGCATTAAATCTTGAGCGATAAACTGATATTCCATTGAGAGTGATTGAGGTGAGAAAAAAAATAGTCGTAGGATCTTTTAAAAGATCCTACGACTATCTAAAACTTATTCTAAAACTAAATTGTTTCGATTCGAACAATTGTCATTGGCTGACGATGACCCTTTTTGACTCTTGATTTTTTTCTTCGTTTGAAGCGAAAAATAATAATCTTTGGGCCTTTCATATGTTTAACAATTGTTGCGGTTACTGGCTTAGTCAAAAATGGAGTTCCGAATTCCACCGTTGAAGCATTTTCTTTACGGAACAAAACTTCGGTAAAAGTAATTGTGTCGCCAACATTACCCTCAAGTTGTTCAAGTGCTACTGTTTTACCAAGAAGTGCTTGGTATTGTTTGCCGCCACTTTTAAAAATCGCATACGTCTCAAAAATTTGTTCCATTACAAAAACCTCATACAATCAAAATTGTCATCCAATGAAGATGAAAAATAACAATATTTCAAAAAAAATAGATTAATAAATCGGGTCTCATTGTACCAAATATTGGTCTTCTGTCCAGTAAGTCGTAAAACTTTGTATTTTGTTGTTTTACCTTAAAAAGGGAGATCTTCTTCAAAGGGGTCTGAATTTTTTAAGTCAAACTCACCATTTTCACTGATTTCCCCAGAGGCTTCTGCGGGTTCTAAGCCTTTTTTCTTTGATGTTTTAGCGGCAGGCTCTGGCTTAGTTTCTTTTGGTTTAAAAGCTGGTTTTGGTTGTTCAGCTATGGGTTCAGCCGGAGTGAAGGTTTGGGAGTCGTAATTGTCGGCGCTGTCTTCAACCGTAGCTCCCCCTAAGAAAGTAACTCGATCAGCAACAATTGAGTGTTTTGAACGCTTTGTTCCATCGGCTTCTTGCCAGGAATCAAATTTAAGACGACCTTCAATAAGTACTTGTTTTCCTTTTTCAAGGAATCGATTGCAACTTTCTGCCTGTGCTCCCCAGACATCAATATCAACAAAGCAAACTTCTTGGGTCATGGTACCGGTTTGCTTGTTTTTAAATTGACGATTTGAGGCGAGCCCAAGTTTACAAAGTGCTTGTCCAGAAGCAAGTTGTTTAAGTTCTGGATCGCGTGTTAGATTCCCCACTAAGATAACTCGATTATAACTTGCCATACTATATTCCTTTAAAAGAGAAGGGTTAAAAATGTTAAGAATACTTTATCAGAAGAAAATGATTTTTTAAATG
>Ga0172379_10011267_pt1 | contig 10677 bp, 6 predicted proteins | sample GrowelOW334metaG_FD_119756 | JGI IMG/M metagenome (GOLD analysis project Ga0172379, IMG submission 119756) | Groundwater microbial communities from an aquifer near a municipal landfill in Southern Ontario, Canada - Groundwater well OW334 metaG | ecosystem: Environmental > Aquatic > Deep... | reverse complement strand
GGGCTTCTTGCTTTGAAGGTAAGGCTGATGGGAGTCGATCGTCCGGACGCGCCGACCGGAAGGGAGGTAAGGCGCGCAGGACGCGCGCCGCCAGCGTCCGGGCACGGCCCGTAGCTCGCCGACACGAAGTCGGGGAGCGGAGGGGACTCCCATCAGCCGCTAAAAAGAGTACAAGAAGCCCGCCAGAGGCGGGCTTCTTGCTTTGAAGGTAAGGCTGATGGGAGTCGATCGTCCGGACGCGCCGACCGGAAGGGAGGTAAGGCGCGCAGGACGCGCGCCGCCAGCGTCCGGGCGCGGCCCGTAGCTCGCCGACACGAAGTCGTGGTGCGGAGGGGACTCCCATCAGCCGCTGCAGTGCTGAATTTGTGCGGATAGCCTTCTATGGTGTAGAATGTTCAATAATTCTTGTCCAACGAGAGGCCATTATGGATAAGGCGTCTAAGACCATACTTCTCGTAGAGGATCAGGCTTTGATAGCCATGCAGGAGGTCCGGCAATTGCAGAATGCCGGATATTCTGTAATACATGCGTTCAACGGCGAGAAAGCTGTGGAAATTGTCAATGTCAATCCAGAACAAATAGACCTTATCCTTATGGACATCAATCTGGGAGAAGGGATCGACGGAACTGTCGCAGCTCAAATCATCCTGCACAGTCACGATATACCGATCGTATTCCTATCTTCCCATATGGAACCGGAAATAGTCGAAAAGACCGAGGTGATTACCAACTATGGCTACGTTGTCAAATCATCTGTCTTTACCGTCCTGGATGCGTCAATAAAGATGGCCTTCAAGCTATTTGAGGCGAGAAAACGAATCAATCAGAAAAACATGGAAGCCGAAGCCGCAAATGAGCAATTACGCGTAACCCTGGAGAAACTTCAGGATCTGCACGAAGCGCTTGGAGCATCGGAAGATAAGTTTTCACGGGCTTTTCACCTCAGTCCGGATTCGATCAATCTGAATAGGCTAGCCGATGGCATATACATCGAAATAAACGATGGTTTCACTAAAATACTGGGTTATACGACAGACGACGTCATAGGTCGATCTTCCCTTCCGGGCGATCTCGGAATCTGGGTACACAAGGAAGACCGGGAAAGATTGGTGAAGGGCTTACGGGAAAATGGAGAGGTCGTAAACCTGGAAGCCGAATTCAGACGAAAGGATGGCAGCATCACGGTGGGAATGATGTCCGCCCGTGTGTTGGATATTAACGGAGAAAAGTGCATCCTCTCAATTACCAGGGAAATTGCGGATAGGAAAAAAATGGAGCTCGCACTGCAAGAGAGCGAAAGGAAATTCAGGACAGCCTTCGAAAATGCTCCTATCGGTGTCTCGTTGACCGATATCGACGGACGGCTACGAATGGTGAATCATGCTTTCTGCCAAATGATCGGCCGGACCAGGGATGAGGTGACCGAGAACGATTACCCCATGCTTACACACCCGGATGATAAGGCCCTTAGCCTTGAAAAAGCCCGGATCATGCTTGAAGGATCCGTTGATAATGTGCGCTTCACCAAACGCTACCTGCACAGGGATGGCCATGCGATCTGGACCGATGTCAGTGTTTCCTTGGTGTGGAAAGAAAATCGGAACCCCGATTATTTTATCGCATACATCCTGGATATTTCTGAACGGGTAAAAGCGGATGAGGCATTGGCAAGGACTTAGTTACATCCACACGCAAGCCTCGGGAACCTTACACCCCTCGAATTTAAGATCCTGTCGCCGGAGCTTAATTTTCCGCCATCTTTTCAGTATTCGCCCGTGAAATTTGTGCGATCTTGGTTATTTCAGCGGCAGCCTCGCGCAACGATTCTTCCATGGTCTTATAGGTTTCGCGGACACTCGTTGCGGTTTTTGTAAGGGTATTCAGTGAGCTTCCTATTCCATCCGTCTCGGACGACATATGTGCGAGGGAATCAAAAATTTCTTTCATGCCGGCCGCGCTCTCCGTCAGGTCGCTCAGTACATTCCGGATTTCGGTACCCGATTTTTCCGTTACCGCCGTTGTGGCTGCCATTTCTTTCGTCATTGCCGAAATGGTTTTCGTAATCTGGGACGCACTATGGCCAGCCTGTTCGGCCAATGCCCGAATCTCGGAAGCGACCACCGCGAAACCCTTCCCGGCGTTTCCCGCATGGGCAGCCTCTATGGCCGCATTCATGGAAAGCAGATTGGTCTGGGTGGCAATATTGTCGATGCCCGCGACAAGTTCATGGATGCCTCCCATCTGATTCTTGAGTGCCTGGACGGCTTCCAACGATTTGGTCAGTTCGGTCTGAACCCCTCCTGCGGTGGTCAGCAAGCCCGCCAGATTTCCCTGCCGCTCCGATGAAAGCGCCGACGACTGCTTGAGGGCGATGAGCAGGCCCCCAATGCGATGATTTGCATCATCGAGCTCGCTGGCCTGCACTTCGGTAAGGCGTGTAAGTTCGGGCAGCATGGCCATGACGGAATCAAGGAGCTTGTAGGAATCCGTTATTTTAATATCCAAGGCTTTGGACATGTCCGATATGGAGTCCTTGCCCATTTCCAACAGTCGCTGACGATAATGCTGACAGTTTTCAGGCTTGTTAAGACCGTTATGCACGGCTATGGCCATACCCTCACAACTATCGTAACCGCAGGCAGAGCAATTGAGGAAATCGTCCTGGGTAATCTTCCTCATCTTCGTGTAGATGGCTTTCAGTTGCCTTTCGTCGGGTATGGATAGGTTCAGGGAAGATGCCCGGTTAATATAACTCCTTTCGAAGAGGTCTGCCTTCCACCAACTATTAATTCCCTTACGAACGGCCTTGGCGGAATCCTTCCTGATGATACCCTTGCCTGCGAGCAGTTCGCGCTGATGCGCATCCCTTCGACGGACAGCCGCTTCCAGGATATCAACAGGGACGTCCTGGGATCCGGTACCGGTGCCACCGTTACATCCTTTCTCACAATTCAGGCAATCCAGGATAAGGGGGTTAACCTTTTTTGCGATGGATTCAGGCAGTTCCTTAAGGTATGGATAGATGGCTTCGGGGCCTTCCACTTTTCGGATCGATACCGATAGTCCCGGTATTTCCCGTTCGACCGTCTCCTTGAGCCCTCCGGGTGAAGAAAAAAGAACGGCGCGTTCGGCCGGGGGATTATCGAAATCTACCTGGGGAAAATTCGACAGATTCACCCGATTCTCTTTAAGGTGTTCGGCCAGGCGCTCAAGGGTCACATTGTAGTCGCCGAGTCCGGTCTCATCGAACTCCCGCCGCTTCGCGACGCAGGGTGATATGATGACGATTTTATGACTGCGTAATTCGGGATTTGCTTCCCTGGCCATCTTGATGGCGTGGAGCATGGGACTGTCTGCCGGAGCCAGATAGGGCAACAATTCCGGCTGGTAAATTTCTATATAGGTGACGATCGCAGGGCAGGGTTGGGCTATCACCAATTGGGGAGAATTCGTTTTTACGTGGTGCAGGTAGGACTCAACCGTGAGTTCCGCGCCAAAGGCCACGTCGAAAATCTTCTCGATTCCCAGGCTTTTAAGCCAGCCGTTGTAGTTTAGGTACAAGTCCGGGTAGCGTGCCGCGACCGCCGGTGCCACGATGGCAAACATTTTCTCGCCTCTACCCAGACTCTTCATGAAAGCATCGTAATCATCCACACCTTGACGCGCATCATGGGTGCACGCCCGGATACAGGAACCACAACCGATGCAGAGTTCGTGGCGCACACTTACCTTATCCCCGGAACCGTCGATACAATATTTGACTGGACACACGGAAATGCACATGTGGCAATTGACGCATTTTTCCTCAATGACCTTAATTACTGGTTTGATGTCCTGTTTCATTGTATTGCCCTGTAGGCTGCCAAGCCTTTCCTTTACTCAAGATGAAGAATGGTCCAGATATTGTAATACAACAATTTAATAGAATCAAACGAATCAATTGAAAGTAAAGATTAAAAGCGTACTTTTCCCGCTTTACATATTTCAGTATAGTTTCCATCCTATGGAAAGCCCAAAGACCGATCTTCTCGGTCTGCGTTACGATGAATTCCAAGCCCTGCTAACGGCCCTTCCATCAACTCATGGATCGGGTTATTCAGAGCTGGGCAAGCTTTTATATGCGTCAGCCTTCCGTATCGGTACTGATGCAATGGATGCGTTGGTTTTCTACGGCGATTCTCCGACTGCGACGCAACGAGCCAGGTTCGAAGCGTTGAGAAGCCATTTTGTCATCGGCTACCTGTCTGAAACCGCGAGGGCTGGCGATGATGGCGATGCCGGGACAACCACTAAATTACTGTTCCGTCTGGCCGACGGTGAATCCATCGAATGCGTGGCCATTCCCATGCACGGCGGAACCTGGACGCTTTGCATTTCTTCCCAGGTTGGCTGCGCACGGGGCTGCGTTTTTTGTGAAACCGGACGGGAAGGCCTGGTCCGTGATCTGGAGGCATCCGAGATAGTCGCACAAGTGGTCTATGCCGCCCGTGCCCTCGATTGCCGTTTCAGGAACATCGTTTTCATGGGCATGGGCGAACCTTTGGATAATCTTGACAATGTGATCCAGGCCATCTCGGTTCTAAGGGACCAGCGCGGATTGTGCTATTCCCTGGAACGCATTACCCTGTGCACTTCCGGGGTGGCTGAAGGAATCCGGCGACTGGGTGCTTTTGGGTTCAAACGCCTCAATCTTTCGATAAGCCTGAATTCCGCGCTGGATGAAACCCGTAGCCGGATCATGCCCATCAATCGTACCATTCCTCTGGAAACGCTCATCGCAGCCATGCAATCCTACCCCCGCCGACGTAATTTCGTCTTCTGCCTGAATTATTGCCTCATGCCTGGAATCAACGATTCCCCAGAGGCGGTCGCCGCCATCGTCGTTTTCGCCTCCAAACTGGAAAGGGTGTTCGTCAACGTCATCCCCTACAATCCCGGCAGGGAACCGCAGGGCCGTGCTCCCACCGATGAGGAGACGGATCGCTTCATCGCAACCCTCGAAGATGCCGGACTGTTCGTCAAACGCCGCCGACTCAAGGGCGGTTCCGTCATGGCCGCCTGCGGTCAACTAGGCGGACGCCCTTGCAAAGCGCTACATAAAAATGTATAAAATCTTCAGGTCTTGCATATTTATACGGAGTTTTCATGCTTGTATTGAAATTCGGCGGTACCTCGGTGGGAACACCGCAGGCCATACGCAAACTCATCGCAATCTGTGGTGATGAACAGCACGAAGGCCGAACCCGCGTCGTCGTCGTTTCCGCGTTTTCAGGCATCACCGACGCCCTGATAGACTGCGCCAGGCTCGCGGAAGCCTGCGACGGCGTGTACGAAGAAAAGATAAAACTGATGAAGACAAGGCATCTGGAAGCGGTTTCCGACCTGTGTTCGGGCATCGACCAGACCACCGCGGTGGATTTTATAGAAACCGCTTTTAGCGAGCTGTCCGGTACCCTGAGCGGCATACGCCTTCTAGGTGAATTGTCCCTCCGTACTCTCGACTATGTCATGAGTTTCGGTGAGCGGCTTTCGGCCTTCATTCTCGCCTGCGCGTTCCGTTCCGGTGGAAAGGCCGCCGACTTCCTGGACGCCCGGCTGGTCGTGCGAAGCGACGATAATTTCGGGTCCGCCCGCTACCTTCCCGACCCAAGCTACGGAAACATACGCTCCGCCTTGCAGTCGCGGCCTGCACTTCAGGTGGCCACTGGTTTTATCGCCTCCAACCAGGAAGGGAAAACCACGACTCTTGGGCGCGGAGGCTCGGACCTTTCAGCCGCCATCTTTGGCGCGGCCCTTGGTGCGGAAGAGGTTGAGATCTGGACCGACGTGGATGGCATCCTGACCTCGGACCCAAAATTGGTAAAAAGTGCCTTCCGCATAGAGTCCATCTCATATGAGGAAGCCATGGAGCTTTCACACTTCGGCGCGAAGGTCCTGCACCCACCAACCGTACGGCCTGCACTCGACGCGGGCATACCCATCCGCATACTGAACACTTTCAACCCTTCCTGTCGCGGTACACTGATCGCCAAGGAAGTCCCCCCCAGTAAGTACCCGGTACGCGGCATCAGCTCCATCCGGGATATTTCGCTCATCCGGGTCCAGGGGCCGGGCATGGTTGGCGTGCCGGGCGTGTCGTCCCGCCTGTTCGGCTGTCTCGCCAAAAAACACATAAGCATCATCCTCATCTCGCAAGCCTCCAGCGAACACTCCATCTGCTTCGCGGTGCTCCCCAAGGAAGCCGCCTCGGCATCATCGGCTATCAAAGAAGAATTCGATCGGGAAATGGAAAATGGTGCCATCGAACCTCCCCGGGTGGAAAAGGATCTTTCCATCATCGCCGTAGTGGGCGAGGGGATGCGCCGCTACGCCGGCATAGCCGGAAAAGTATTCCACGCCTTGGGCAGGAATGGCGTCAACGTCAATGCCATAGCACAGGGATCCTCGGAACTCAACATTTCTGCGGTCATTTCCCGGCATGACGAATCCAAAGCCCTGAACGCGGTACACGACGCCTTTTTCCTATCCGGCGTCCGCTCGGTCAACCTTTTCCTCGTAGGCACCGGGCTCATTGGTGGCACTTTGCTGGAACAATTGGCCCGTCAGCGGACCATGCTCTCCCAGGAACACAAGATCCGCGTAAACCTGATCGGGGTTGCCAATTCCCGCAAGATGGTTTTCGACCGTGCCGGGCTAGATCCAGCCGCAGCCAAAAGTCTTCTGGAAAGTGCCGAGACCTACGACCTGGGAGTTTTCGTCTCACGGATGAAAGAGTTGAACCTGCCAAATAGCGCGTTCTGCGATTGTACCGCTGGCGATGCTGTCCCGGTAGTCTACCTGGACCTGTTGCGGTCCGCCATTCCGGTCATTACCCCGAACAAACAGGCCAATTCCGGCCTGTACGCCGATTATTGCGCGCTGGTGGATTATTCGCGGGAACGCGGCATTCCCTACCTCTACGAGACCACCGTCTGCGCGGGGTTGCCTGTCATCTCGACCCTGCACGACCTGAGCCTTTCGGGAGACAGTATCCACCGTATTGAGGCCGTGCTGTCAGGCACCCTCAGCTTCATCTTCAATAATTTTGATGGCAGCATGCCTTTTTCCACCCTTGTACGGGAAGCCAAGGCAAAGGGGTATACGGAACCTGATCCACGGGACGACCTCAATGCCATGGATGCCGCGAGGAAAGCGCTGGTGCTCGCTAGGGTATGCGGTATGCCACTCGAATTTTCTGACGTAGGGATCGAGCCCATCCTGCCACCTTCCTGCCTGAACGCATCCGATGTGGATTCGTTCTTTATGGAATTGGAAAAAGCCGATGCCGCCTTTGAAACAAGGCGTATCGCTGCAGCAAAAAAAGATTGCGCCCTGCGCTACGTCGCCGTCATCGAGAACGGCAAGGCCAGATTGTATCTGAAGGAAGCTGCTGCCGATGATCCCTTCCGCAGCCTGGTCGACGCGGACAATATCGTCGTGGTGACCACCGACCGTTATTCCAATCTGCCCCTTGTGGTTAAAGGCCCAGGAGCTGGTGCCCAGGTCACCGCTGGCGGTGTATTCGCCGATATAGTGCGCATCGCACGAACGCTGGTCTAGAAAAGGGGGTAAGCATGGCCATAGCCGATTCCATACGGGAAGCTCAGTCAAAGTCGTCGTGGATACGGAAAATGTTCGAAGAGGGTGCGGTGCTCAAGAAAATACACGGTGCCGACAAGGTATTCGATTTTTCCATCGGTAATCCCGATCTTGAACCGCCCCGGGCCTTCCACGAAACCCTGTTGCGTCTGGCGAGCGAGGATGCGGCGGGTTCCCACGGTTATATGGCGAACGCTGGTTTTACCGGCGTCCGGGACGCATTGGCCCGAAAGGCCTCTGCGGACCATGGCGTCACCATTGATGGTTCACGGGTAGTCATGACCGTGGGCGCAGCGGGTGGCCTTAACGTCGTGCTCAAGGCCATACTCAATCCCGGTGATGAAGTACTCGTCACCAGGCCGTACTTCGTCGAATACGGCGCCTACATTTCCAACCATGGCGGGAAAATGGTGCTTGCCGACACCAAGCCGGATTTTGACTTGGATATCAGCGCCATCGAGAGTGCCCTGACCCCAAAAACCGCAGCCTTCCTGCTGAATTCCCCACACAACCCCACAGGTCGTATCTACCCCGCCTCGACCATCAAAAAATTGGCAGATTCCCTACGGGCACATGGGCAGGAATGCGGTCGTTACCCCTATCTGATCGCGGACGAACCCTATCGTGAAATTGTCTACAATGGTATCGAGGTTCCGCCAGTGCTCGCAGCTTATGAGGAAGCCCTTGTCGTCACCAGCTATTCCAAGAGTCTTTCCTTACCGGGAGAAAGGATTGGCTACATCGCGGTGGGACCGGGCGTAAGCGATGGAGATGCCCTCATCGGAGCGCTGGCGTATACAACCCGCATCCTGGGCTTTGTGAACGCCCCCGCCTTGATGCAAAGGGTCGTCGCCGAATTGACCGGAGCGAAGGTGGATGTGAGCGTCTACGCCCGTCGTAGGGACGCGTTCAAGTCCGTTCTCGATGCCGCCGGAATTGCCTACGCGGAACCTGAAGGTGCTTTTTACCTATTTTGCAAGGTCCCGCCAAAAAAAACCACCATTCGCCTTGCCGATCCTGAGACCGAGACCGGTACAGTGGATGATGTAGCTTTCGTCATGGCCTTGAAGGATCAGCTCATACTGGCGGTTCCCGGATCCGGTTTCGGGGCTCCGGGTTGGTTCCGGCTTTCGTATTGCATCGACGAAAATGTCATAAAGCGCTCTGGGGCGGCGTTTAAAACTGCATCTGAAAGGTGGCAAGCATGATTGGAATCATTTTTCTTGGTATTTTCTTCATTCTGATGACAGGAATCGGTGTCTGGGGCATGCGCCGGACCAAAACATTGAATGATTTTTTCTTGGGCGGCCGCAGTATGGGACCCTGGGTTTCCGCAGTCGCCTACGGTACGAGTTATTTCTCCGCCGTTATTTTCATAGGTTTTGCGGGGAAGCAAGGCTGGATGTTTGGCCTGAACGCCCTCTGGATCGCCCTTTTCAACGCGCTGATCGGTTGTCTGGCCGCCTGGCTGGTGCTGGCCAAGAGAACCAGGCGCATGACCAAGAACCTGGACTCGATGACCATGCCCGAATTTCTACAGTCCCGTTTCGGCGCCGTCCACCTGAAACCTATCGCGGCGGTAATCATTTTCCTTTTTCTCCTGCCGTATTCCGCGTCGGTTTTCAAGGGCCTGGGGCATCTTTTCGAAGCGACTTTCGGCTTGCCCTACGATGTGGCGCTCCTGCTCATGATAGGCTTCACTGGTATCTATCTGGTGCTGGGTGGCTATTTTGCCATAGCCATCACCGACTTCATCCAGGGCATCATCATGTTTTTCGGCGCACTTGCCATGGTCGCAGTGCTGTTCTCGGATGGGGGTGGTTTCGCCCGCGTCATAGCCGATGTTACTGCTAATTATCCTGCCCATGTTCCCCTGGCCTCGCAACCCAGTGTGCTCACCATCATATCTGTGGTGTTCATGACCAGTTTCGGACCTTGGGGACTCCCCCAGATGGTCCAGAAATATTACGCGATAAAAGATGAACGGGTGGTGAAGACTGCGGCAATAGTCACCACCATTTTCGCTCTGACTATAGGCTTCTCAGCCTATCTTACCGGGGCGTCGGCTCACGCGTTCTTCACCTCGGACACGGTGCCGAAAGCCGCGAACGGAGCCATTCTTTTCGACTCCATCGTTCCCGCCCTGCTGACGAGCCGCCTTCCGGAAGCCCTGATGGCCCTCATCCTGCTTCTGGTGCTTTCGGCTTCCATGTCCACCCTATCTTCCCTGGTCTTGGTCTCCTCCTCGTCTGTGGCCATAGACCTGTACCCTGGTCGGGCGGAACCGAACGCCACCAAGGATAGATCCGTAGCTATGATGCGCTTCCTCAGCGGTATCTTCGTCATCATCTCCTGGTTTATCAGCAGGTTTCAATTCCAGGTAATAGTGACACTTATGTCCCTGTCTTGGGGAGCGGTAGCCGGTTCCTTCGCCGCACCGTACCTGTACGGCCTGTTCTGGAAGCGTGCTACCAAGGCGGGCGCGTACGCCGGCTTATTCGCCGGCCTTGTCAGTGAATTGGTCCTCTTTTTTGTGCTCGGCCCGGCCAATTCGCCCCTTGCCGCCTCGTTGGCTATCCTTATCCCTTTCGCCGTAGTTCCACTTGTGTCGGTTTTCACCGCCCCTGTCGATCCGAAACTGCTCGACAGAGCGTTCAAAGCCAAGTAAGCTTCAACCATGAACGAGTTGACCCTACTTGGCGACGAAGCAGTGGCTCTTGGTGCCCTTCACGCGGGCGTAAGCGCTTCTTATGGGTATCCGGGGACTCCCTCCACCGAGATAATGGAACGTCTCATTGGTGAGTATGACGCAGGCGGGCCCTTGGCCACCTGGTGCGCCAATGAGAAAACGGCGATGGAAGCCGCGTTGGGCGTTTCTTTTGCGGGAAGGCGCAGCATGGTAACCATGAAGCACGTGGGGCTGAACGTAGCTGCCGATGCCTTCGTGAACGGCGCCCTCCTGGGAATTAAAGGCGGCCTTGTCTTGGCGGTCGCCGATGATCCGGGCATGCATAGTTCCCAGAACGAGCAGGATTCCCG
>Ga0172379_10011266_pt1 | contig 10677 bp, 6 predicted proteins | sample GrowelOW334metaG_FD_119756 | JGI IMG/M metagenome (GOLD analysis project Ga0172379, IMG submission 119756) | Groundwater microbial communities from an aquifer near a municipal landfill in Southern Ontario, Canada - Groundwater well OW334 metaG | ecosystem: Environmental > Aquatic > Deep... | reverse complement strand
TCTTGATCCTGATGATGATTATGCTCAGGATGTTTTATTATGTATTCAAACCAAAAAGATTTTAGCTGACACCGATCGAATGTCTTACATGGGCGAAGATTTTTCCTTGCGTCCAATTGACCGGATGAAGCAGGACTGGGCAGAACACCCGGAAGTAATCAGTAACACTTTGACGGTTGCCGAAAAATGTAATGTTAAACTTGAGCTCGGCAAAACTTTGTTGCCCCATTTTAAAGTGCCAAATAATAAGACAACGATGGAATATCTGACTGACTGGTGCCATGAAGGTTTAGCCAAGCGTTATGGCACGGCTAAAGTTGATGAAACGATTAAAACCCGGCTCAATTATGAGCTGGAGGTGATTGAAAAGACCGGCTTTGCTTCTTATTTTTTGATTGTGGCTGATTTTATCAATTGGGCAAAAAATAATGGCATTGTTGTCGGCCCGGGCCGTGGTTCAGCGGCCGGCAGCTTAGTTGCTTATTTGACTAATATTACTAATATTGATCCTTTAAAGTATAATTTGATTTTTGAACGATTTTTAAACCCGGAAAGAATTTCGATGCCAGATATTGACTCTGATTTTGCCGATACCCGGCGTGACGAAGTCATTAGTTATATTTCTGAAAAATATGGCCTCGATCACGTCGCCCAAATTATAACTTTTGGGACGATGGCGGCCCGGGCGGCCATTCGTGATGTCGGGCGGGTGATGGGTTTGCCTTATACATATTGTGATCGGGTGGCAAAAATGATTCCGATGTTTATGTCGCTTAGTCAAGCCATTAAAATGGTTCCTGATTTCCAGGAGGTGATGGCTGATCCGGACGGTAAACGCTTAGTGGAGATTGCCAAAAAGCTAGAAGGTTGCGCTCGGCACGCTTCTACCCATGCTTGCGGCATTGTAGTTACCCCCGAATCGATGGCTAATTATGTCCCGCGCCAGCGTTCCAGCCAGAATGAAAATGAAGTAACCACTCAATACGAAATGCACGCTATCGAAGATTTGGGACTACTGAAAATTGACCTTTTGGGTTTAAAGAATCTGACTATTATTGAAAATACCCTGGAGATTTTAAAAAAAGCCAGAGGCATCGAAATTAAAATTGATGAAATTCCTTTGGATGATAAGCAGGCCTTTGAACTTTTAAAGAAGATTGAAACAACTGGTGTTTTTCAGTTGGAAAGTTCAGGAATGAAACGTTATTTAAAACAGCTGAAGCCAACAGAACTAGAAGACATCATTGCCATGGTTTCTTTGTATCGCCCCGGACCGATGGAATTTATTCCCGATTATATCAAGGCTAAACATGGCCAACAGAAAGTTTATTATCTTGATGAACGGATGAAGCCAATTTTGGAAAAGACTTATGGCATTATTGTTTATCAAGAGCAGCTGATGGAAATTGCCCGGGAACTGGCTGGATTCTCTTACAGTGAAGCTGATGTTTTGCGCAAAGCAGTCGGTAAAAAAATTGCTAGCCTGCTTCATGAACAGGAAGAAAAAATGATTTCAGGTATGGTTAATAATGGCATCAAACCCAAGGTGGCTAAACAAATTTGGGATTACATTTTGCCTTTTGCCCGTTACGGCTTCAATCGCTCGCATGCGGCCTGCTATGCCATGATTGCCTATCAAACCGCCTACCTTAAATCCCACTACCCTTCGGAATTTATGGCTTCACTTTTGACTGCTGACCATGGTAATATCGATCGGATTGCTATTGAAGTCGAAGAATGCCGTCAGATGGGTATTGACGTCTTGCCACCGGACATCAATGAAAGTTTTTCAACTTTTACAGTGGTTTATGATTCTTTAGACGTCCGCCAAGATAAAGAGAGCAAAAAAATCCGTTTTGGCCTGAGTGCGGTTAAAAATTTAGGCGAAAATATCATTCGTGAGGTTATCAAGGAAAGAAAAAATAACGGGCCTTACAAAACTTTGACCGATTTATTAAGTCGGGTAAAAACCAAAGATTTGAATAAGAAATCGCTGGAAGCTTTGGTTAAATCGGGGGCGTTTGATAATTTAGGTGAACGCAATCAATTGCTTTATAATATGGATAAACTTTTGGTCTTTGTCAAAAATATTAATCAGGAGGCCGAAAGTAAACAGTCAAGCCTTTTCGGGATGATGGCTACCTCTACCGCCTTACCTAAACTCAATTTGGATAATATTGAAACTGCGACCGATAAGCAAAAATTAAATTGGGAGAAAGAATTTTTAGGTCTTTACGTCTCCGCCCATCCTTTGGCGGAATTTGGCGCTCAGTTGCGCAATCAGATTGTTCCAGTCAAAGAATTGCTTGATAGCAATAACCATCGTGACCAGACCCTGAAAGTGGCCGGCGTCATCAGTAAGGTTAAAAAGATTATCACTAAAAAAGGTGAGCCGATGTTATTTGTCCGGATCGAGGATACCACTAATGGCATTGAGGTTTTGGTTTTCCCCAGTATTTTGAAAGCTAATCCCGAAGTTTGGCAAGAAGACAAAGTAATCCTAATGAATTGTCGACTTTCGGATAAAGACGGAGAAAGCAAACTGATTTGTAATCAAGCCAGGGAACTAGACCCTAAAAATATTTCTTCAGTAATCAGAGAATTGGATCAGCTGGCCCAAACTAATGGCTACCTGCACCATTCCTTCAATAATCATCAAACCGCTAGCCGATCAGAGCTTTTAATCGAAGGCAACGCCTATATTATTTTGCCCCAAGCCATCGGCGCTGATATCACCGAAAAACTGAAAGGAATTATTAAAAAATATCCGGGTCGATACAAAGCCTGCCTGTTAATCAAAAGTTCGGCCGGCTTCAAAAGAATTGCCACTAATTTTTTGGTTGACGATGGCAAAAAAATCAAACAAGAGGTTGAAGAAATTTTAGGTGAAAATACCTTTCGGACGGAAAAAATAGGCTGAGCCCATTAACCGTCGGATTGCCAATTTAACAATTTTTTTATATTATTAAGTCATGCCCAAGACTAGCTACATTTTACCCAAATCTTATCGTCAGCTCGGTTTAGGTTTCTTTGTTTTATCGCTGTTAATTTTTGTTTTTACCGGCTATTTAATTTGGGCTAAAGTGACAATTATTATTTATCCTAATACCGAAGAGTTGAGCCAGGAATTTTTGTTTGAAGTCAAAGATCCGGGTGGTCTGACTTCTTTAGTTGAAAAAGATGTAGTCGGTGGTAAATTAAAAACCATTGAAGTTGAAGACAGCGGCGTTTTTCAAGCCACTGGTTCCAAATCGCTTACTTCTGATGTGGTCGGTGAAGTTACAATCATCAATAACTATAGCAAAGAGCAGACCCTGGTAGCGACGACTCGCTTAGCAGCTTTTGAAAAACCTGATCAGATTTTAGTTAGACTTAAAAAAACCGTGACCGTGCAACCTGGCCAACAGATTAAAGTGCAAGTTTATCCCGATAAGCCGGAAAGTTTCAAAGGCCTTGAGCCGATGAAATTTGTTATTCCTGGTCTTTGGCAAGGAGTTCAAGATAAAATTTACGCAGAAAGTTCGGCTGCTTTGGGCCAAGGCGGTTATACGGTTTCAATTGTCAAGGAGGAAGATTTAGCGAAGGCCGAAAAAGAGCTGCAGGATAAACTTTCCCAAAAAGCCTTAGCTGAAGTCAATCAGCAGCTCGAGCCGTCTCAGGCTTTGTGGCCAAAACTAATTTCAACAAAAGTTAATGAAATAAGTTACGATGCCCAGGTGGGCGAAGAAACGGCCGAGTTTACCGCTAAAATGAAATTGGCCGTAACTTTGATTGCCTTTGATGAAAGCCAGCTAATCTCTTCGGCCCGGGAAAGAATGAAAGAAACATTGCCGCTTGATAAGCAGCTAGTCAGCTTAGATCCTAAAAGTTTTTCTTATACCGTTGAAAGCTATAACCTAGAGGCTAATACTGCCAAAATTAAGGCTTCTTTTAAAGGCAGTTCGATGTTAACTAATACGGCCCAATTGTTTGATAAAAGTAAGTTGGTGGGCAAAACTACAGAAGAAATCCAGTCATACTTCTCCCAGTTTCCTGAAATCAAATCAGTTGAAGTTAAGTTCCAGCCGAGTTGGTTGAAAAAAACACCTCGGTTTCAGGAAAAAATAAAAATTGAAGTTGGGGAAAATTAAAATTTGACACCATTTAATCTTAGTTTTATAATGAATCTACCTAAAGGTGATTGGCGAAAGTTACCAACTTCGCGCCCTGAGCTTGTCGCCTTTCAGTAAATTCAAGGCGACCTTGAGTGTACCGAAAGGTCGAAGGGCTTCCGTTGTCCGGAACTAAGCTTTTAGGCCAAGTTAATACCCGCCTTCGTCCTCGATTTCATCGAGACTACGGCGAGGTAAGAAATCGAGTATTTCCTGAGGTGGAATCTCTCTGACAGCAAGTCAGGGCCCCAGGCAGAAATTTTTCTGGCTGGTATTTTTAATAAATTTTTAATTTCCAATTTTAAATTTTGAATCAATTTTGAATATTAGAATATTATAATATTGAATCAAAATTAGAGTTTAAAAATTCAAAATTATTTTATGTCCCGATTAGTTATTAAAGGCAAAAAAGTAATTCTGCGGCCGCTGTCGCTCAAAGATGCGGGCCGGTTTTGCCAATGGTTTAGTGACCGGGAAGTGACAAAATTTTTAAGCATGTATGACCAGGCGCCAATAAGCATCAAAGAAGAAATGGAGTGGATAAGGAAATCTTATCGTGATAAGAGTAATTTTCGTCTGGCCATAGATACAATCGATGGCAGGCATATTGGCACTGTCAGTTTAAGTAGTATTGATGATTTTAATAAAAATGCGGAATACGGGATATTCATCGGAGATAAGAGATACTGGGGCCAAGGATACGGCACCGAAGCAGGAAAACTAATAGTTGACTACGGATTTAAAAAGTTAAAACTGCATCGGATTTACCTTCGTTATCTTGCTTATAATATCCGCGGCCTAAAATCATACCGGAAGGTTGGCTTTAAATCAGAAGGCAGAAAGCGCCAACATATCTTCCGCGACGGCTATTGGCACGATGAAATGCTGATGGGGATTTTAAGAGAAGAATTTTTAAAAAATCTAAAATCTCAAAAATCAAATCTCAGAACTGCAGCTAAAAAATAAAAGCTTTTAACTTGAAAGTATAATATGATTGCGCCAATTTTAAAAGGCAATAGAATAATCTTAAAGCCGATTGCGTCAAAGCATGCGGCGGTAAGATATAGATGGTATACAGACCCCAAGGTTGCTGAATATCAGGACTTTTTGGACGTTTCGCTTAAAAAATTAAGGAACAGTATAATTAAAAGACGAAGAAGCAAAGATTATTTTGGTTGGATGATATCTATCAAGCATAATAGGTTGATTGGTGAAATTCAGTTAAAAAGAATTAATTTTAATGATAAAGTAGGTGAACTGGCAATTAATATCGGAGAAACAGAATTTTGGGGTCAGGGTTATGCTTCTGAGGCTATAAAGTTAGTTTCTAAATTCTTTTTCAACAGATTGAAATTGAATAGAATTGAGCTTGATGTATTTTCTAAAAATATTGGTGCAATCAAATGCTATCAAAAATGTGGTTTTGAGAAGGAGGGAGTTAAGAGAAAAGCGTGTTTTAAAAATGGAAAGTTTTATGATTTGATTTTGATGGGAATTTTAAGAGAGGAATGGCAAAAGAAGAATAAAAGTTAGGAATTTAGGCTCTAGGTGCCTAGTGCCTAAATTCTTGATTCTTAATTCTAAAAATATGTCCAAAGAAAAAAAATCAGATGATAAGTTGGGAGCCATGCGCCATTCAATATCACACTTGATGAGTATGGCGGTCCAGGAATTATATCCGCAATTAGGCCTCGGTGTCGGGCCGTCGATTGAAGATGGTTTTTATCAGGATTATGATTTGCCGGAACCGATTACACCGGAATTATTGCCGAAACTGGAAAAGCGGATGCGAGAATTAATTAAAGAAAACATCAAGTTTGAACAGCATGATGTGGATTTTAAAGAAGCTTATAAGTTTTATAAACATGATCCTTATAAGACTTGGTTTATTGATGATCTGAAAGCTCGCGGAGAGAAAATAGTCAGTTTTTACAAATCCGGTTGGTTCGATAATCTCTGCGCCGGTCCGCACGTCAAATCCACCAAAGAAATCAACCCCGATGCTCTCAAACTGACTAAAATTGCTGGTGCTTACTGGCGCGGCGATGAAAAAAATAAAATGCTGCAGCGAATTTACGGCGTGGCATTCGCTACTGAAACGGAATTAAAGCAGCATCTTGATTTATTGGAAGAAGCCAAAAAAAGAGATCACCGAATTATCGGCAAAGATTTGGACTTGTTTGTTTTTTCCGATATAGTCGGGAAAGGCCTGCCGTTATTTACCGAAAAAGGCTCAATCATCAGGCGTGAGCTTGAAAGATTTATTGTTGATGAGGAAATCAAGCGTGGCTATCAACACGTTTACACCCCGGATTTAGCTAAAGTGGAACTTTACAAAAAATCCGGTCATTATCCCTATTACAAAGATTCCATGTATCCGGTAATGAAGATTGATGAAGAAGAATTAATATTAAGGCCGATGACCTGTCCGCATCACTTTCAGTTGTACTTAAGCAAGCCGCATACTTATAAAGAATTACCGATAAGAATTGCCGAACTAGCCAAACAATTTCGCTATGAAAAATCCGGAGAACTAAGCGGATTGATGAGAGTCCGGGCTTTCTGTTTGGCTGACTCGCACATCGTTTGCCGGAAAGATCAGGCCGAAAGCGAAATCAATAACGTTTTAGATTTGATAGAATATGTTGCTTCGGTGATGGGATTACAAAAAGGCGAAAATTTTCGTTATCGCCTTTCTTTGGGTGATCGAAAGGATGAAAAGAAATATTATAAAGATGATCGGGCCTGGAAGTTTGCCGAGGATGTTTTAAGAGAAGTTTTACAAAAACGAAAAGCGCCATTCTTTGAGGCCGAAGGGGAGGCAGCTTTTTATGGCCCAAAAATTGACATCCAAATGAAAAATTTTGCCGGTAAAGAAGACACCGCTTTTACAGTTCAATACGATTTTGTCATGCCTAAACGGTTTGAACTTAATTATATTGATGAGAAAGGGAAAAAGCAGGAGGCAATAGTAATTCATCGTTCTTCCATTGGTGCGATTGAAAGAGTAATGGCATTTTTGATTGAACATCATGCCGGCGCTTTTCCGGTTTGGCTTTCGCCGGTCCAGGTCCAGATAATTTCTGTTACATCCGATCATATTAGCGCCGCCAAAGATCTGGCTGCAGAATTAAGAAATGCCGGCATTCGGGTATTTGTTGATGATATGAATGAAACAGTCGGTTATAAAATCAGAAAAAGTGAGAAAGCTAAAATTCCCTATACTTTAGTGTTTGGTGAAAAGGAAGCCAAAAGTAATGATTTAAGTGTGAGGGTTCGCGGCCAAAAAGAGATGGAAATTATGAGCCGGAAAAAATTTATTGAAAAGGTAATTAAAGAAATTGCTGATAAAAAATAATTCTTCCAAAAAGATTGAAGCCCGGCAGTTTGCGTCTGCAAACCGCCGGGCTTCGTGTAACTCACTCTGGTGGGTTCTTGGGATCGCTGCCGTCGGCAGCGAACATGAAGTCGCCAAGCAGTGACACCTCAGCGATCTTCACTTCATCCGAACCAATTGTCCAGAGCTCGAAGATCAAAGTCTCCCTGGGTTTTGTCTTCAGCGGCTCAATGAGCCAGTTAGTCCAGACGATTCCGTCTTCGTCCAGATAACCGACTGCCACACTTGGCAGTGTTTCATTGCCGTGACGACACCCAAGGATGAACCCTTGGTCCCGGTTCGGATATTGACACCGAACATAGAAGGGAACGCCCTTCAGCTCGGTGGCATTCAGGGTAGTCACCCTGAAGCGGTGGACCAGAACCGATTGGTTGGCCGAAACCCGAATGGGTGCGGGTTTTGCCGTCGGCCAGACGGGGTGGATGGTCTTTTGCCGGTTGGTGGCACAGCCACCAAAGACCATTGCCAATAACATTACTACCAGTACCATGTACTTCCGCATTGCTTGCTCCTTTCGCTTCCATGTTTTCAGACAAGTTGTTTACTGATTATAGACACTATATACTAGCATAGAATTTATTTATCGTCAATCGTTGAGCTTGAATAGTTAAGTCTTTTTTGCTATTTTTAAATAGTTATGACCCTGTAGTAGTCCCTCACTTTTTACAGCGAGAACAGCTAGGGGGTAAAAATTATCATAAAATTTTAATAGATAGTTATTTTTATCACTTTGTTATTAAAGTGAGGGATCACTACGGTGTATGAAGTACCAAATAATAACTTTTGGCTGTCAGTTTAATCAATCTGATGCCGAAAAAGTTGCCACGGTTTTAGAAAAATTAGGTTTGCAAAAAGCCTTAGGCGAATCTGAGGCTGATTTAATTATGGTTTTAGCTTGTTCAGTCCGCCAGTCAGCTATCGACCGGATTTATGGCTTAAAGCAAAAATTTGAAAAGATTAAAAAAAATAAACCTCTAATTACAGTTTTATCCGGTTGTGTTTTGAAATCAGATTTACCGAATATGAAAGAAATTTTTGACATCATTTTTAATATTAAAGATTTAGCCGAATTACCGAAGATGCTCAAAGTTCAAAGTTCAAAGCTCAAAGCTCTGGGCTATTTTTCTGTTCAGCCAAGCTATAACTCAGCTTTTCAAGCCTCCGTGCCGATCCTGACTGGCTGTAATAATTTTTGTACTTATTGTGTAGTGCCTTATGTTCGGGGGCGGGAAGTTTCCAGAAAAATGACAGAAGTAATAAAAGAGTGCAAAGATTTAGTTAGCAATGGCTACAAAGAAATTATTTTACTTGGCCAAAATGTGAATAGTTATAAAGACGGCAAAGTTGATTTCTCCAAATTATTAAAAAAAGTTGATGAAATTCCGGGAGAATACTGGCTTTCATTTGCTACCAGCCATTCTAAAGATATGTCGGATAAATTAATTAAAGTGATGGCAGATGGTAAACATATTCTCCCATATCTTCATTTACCAGTGCAGGCAGGGGATAATGAGATTTTGAAAAAAATGAACCGGCGCTATACGGTGGCTCATTATAAAAGTTTGATAAAAAAAGTCAGAAAGGCTGTGTCGGGCATTGCCATTTCCACTGACGTAATTGTCGGTTTCCCTGGTGAAACTAAAGCGCAATTTAATAATTCAGTTAAACTTTTTCAGGAAATCAAATTTGATATGGCTTATATTTCCCAATATTCACCGCGGGCCGGAACCGTGGCAGCTAAACTCAAAGATAATGTGCCAAAAGAAGAAAAAAAACGAAGAGACAAAGTTTTAACCAAGGTTTTGGCAAAGACCGCCTTGGAAAATAATAAAAAATTAGTCGGTAATCTGACTGAAGTATTAGTTGATAGCTATAAAAACGGTTTTTGCTTTGGCCGGACTAAGGGGTTTAAAAATATTAAATTTGCTTCAGATATTGACTGGACCGGTCAGATTGTTCTGGTACAAGTAAAGGATTGCTATCAGTGGGGTTTAAGCGGCGAGTTGCCAAAAGTTGTTGTTGTTTTAGGCACAACTTCAGCCGGCAAAACTAAACTGGCTGTAAAATTAGCCAAGAAATTTAATGGTGAAATCATTTCCGCTGATTCGCGGCAGGTTTACCAAGGTATGGATATCGGTACAGGTAAGGATTTAGCCGAGTATGGCAAAGTACCTTATCATTTGATTGACGTTGCCGATCCAAAAGCCCAGTTTACAGTAGCGAGGTGGCAAAAGTCAGCCTATGAAGCAATTAATGACATTTTAAAGCGAGGCAAACTGCCGATTGTCTGTGGCGGCACTGGCTTGTATATTTCTGCTCTAGTTGAAGGCTACAATTTGTCAGAGACCAGAGATCAGAGACCAGAGATCAGAGACCGGTTAGATAATTTAAGCCTCAAACAGCTTTTAATCAAATTGAAGAAAGTTGATAGTAAAACTTTCGGAGTCATAGATAAAAAAAATCGGAGACGAGTTCAGCGGGCTTTAGAAATTTATTACCAGAGCGGAATTCCCAAATCAGAGCAGCCAAAAAATCAAAAGCCGCCCTATGAATTTTTGCAGTTGGGTATGACTTTCCCTAAGCCATTTTTGCACCAGCGGATCGACCAGCGATTAAAGCACCGTTTGGAAAAAGAAGGGATGATTGCTGAAATCAAACGTCTGCACCGTCAGGGCGTAAGCTGGCAGCGGCTGGATGATTTTGGCTTGGAATATCGTTTTGTCTCCAGATATTTAAAAAAAGAAATCAACCAAGAGGAAATGTTTAGCAGCTTAAGCAGAGCGATTAAAGATTTTGCCAAGCGCCAGATGACCTGGTTCAGACGTGATAAAAAAATACTTTGGCTTAAAAATTATAAACAGGCAGAAATTCTAGTCAAAAAATTTATCAGGTAATAAAAAATACTGTAATGGTCAATTATTGCACCGCTACAGTATTTTTAAATAAGAGTTGTTTTAACCTTTCAACTTATTGATTAGGATATCATTGATCATCTCGGGATCAGCCTGGCCTTTAGTGGCCCGCATCACCTGACCGATGAAAAATTGAATCACAGTTTCTTTGCCCGCCTTATACTGTTCAACCTGCTTGGGGTTAGCGGCAATAATTTGATCAACTATTGAATCTAGC
>Ga0172379_10011265_pt1 | contig 10678 bp, 19 predicted proteins | sample GrowelOW334metaG_FD_119756 | JGI IMG/M metagenome (GOLD analysis project Ga0172379, IMG submission 119756) | Groundwater microbial communities from an aquifer near a municipal landfill in Southern Ontario, Canada - Groundwater well OW334 metaG | ecosystem: Environmental > Aquatic > Deep... | reverse complement strand
GGGAGAGGGTTGGGGTGAGGGTCTTGGGAGTCGCCGCTGCGCGGCTCGGGCGGGCTACGCCCGGCGCGCGATGTACTGCAGACACGTCGGACATTCGGCGCGCTCGTAGATGCGGACGATGGCCCCGGGCACTTCGCCTTTCGCCATCGGCCTCTGGTCGTAGTGCCAGCTGATTCCGAGGTCTCCGTCGTCGTAGCCGATCGCATCGGCGACACCATCCCGAACGTGCTTCAGGGAGGTGTTACACCCGTCATCGTGGTCGCACATCTTCTCGGCAATGCGAGTCAGCTTGACGAGAAGGCCTCCGTAGCGGTTCTCTCCGACTTCGCCGGCGCCCTTCATCAGGTGCGCGATCGCAGGCAGCACCCACGGCGCCTTTCCGAGCGCAAGGTCAACGAGCATCTTCGTCTGCGGGCGGTGCGTCTGCGATCTGCGCAACGCCGCGCCCCAGTGCTCCCGCTTGTTCGTGAGCGTCGGCAGCACGAGCCCCCGGAGCGAGACCTCGAGCAACAGGTGCTCTTTTCGCGCATCGAAGAAGCACCACGAGCTGCGGACCCTGCCGCCCGAGAGCTCGCTGTCGGCGTCGTAGCTCGTCACCGATCCGTGCCCGCCGTCGTAGTGGAATACGACCTTCTCCCACACGTCGACGAGGGAGGTCGGATCTGCGTAGTCGCCGAGGTACCACGTCGTGGTCCGGCGCCCGAGGGTGAGATCGACGTGCCAGCCGCCGCAGGCGGCCCCTTCGCCTTTCGCCCTCCACCCTCCGCCCTCGCCGTCTTTCAGGCTCTCGACGTGCTTGTCCCAGATGTCAGCGAGGAAGGCAAGCGCCCCGGAGCGATCGAACTTCACGCGCCGCCCTGCGGCGCCCTCTCGCCTCCCGCCTCCCGCCTCTCGCCTTCTCCCATCTTCGGCGCCTTCTTCGCCTCCACGTCGGCGAAGAACAGCTCGAGGACGCCGACCGCGGTCTTCTCTTCGTACCCGCGCAGCCCGGCGAGCAAGTTCATGCGCGCCGTTTCACCGACCTGCGCGATCGCGTCCTCGACGAGGGACTTCGCCGGCGCTGACCTGCGATCGTAGAGCTCCTGAAACTGGCGCAGCATATCGGCGACTTGGTCGTTGCGCTGGCTGAGCTCGAGGTTCGCGTGGTGAAGCATGTCGCGCAGGAGGCGCACGTTCTCGGAGCGCTCGCCGTGGGTCGACTCGACGTACTGGCGGAACTGATCGTGCGCCGTCTCGGCAGCGCTCTGACCCTTCGGGGCGTAGTCCTCGTCGAGAGGCGAAGGGCGGAGGGCGGAGGGCGAAGGGGGCGCGCAAAGCGCGCCGGCGAGCTTCAGGAGCGAGCCGACGACCTTCTCGACGAGCTCGCCTTGCTTCTGCGCCATGTCGAACGCGAACTGACGCTTGGCGGCCTTCTCGGCCGCCCCGAGCTTCGCGAGCTCGAGAAACACCTCACCAGCGCTCACGACGCGCCTCCCTCAGCCGTTGCGCCAGTGAACAGGTGGTCGAGCGCGTTCGCCGCTGCCCGGTGTCCGTGTCCCATGAGAATGGCGCGGACGTCGCTGCGCACCACCTCGCCAAGCTTCGACCACTCGCTCTCGATGGCGGTGAGGTTCGAGCCGCGGAACTCGCCGGGGGCGCAGATGTACTCGCCCGGGTCGAGATGATCCCAGAAGTTCAGGAGCGCACCGAATGCGGGGTGGTCGACCGTCGAACAGGCGACGACGTGCGTGAGGCGACGCTTTTCGAGGCTCGGGAGCGCATCGAGCACCTTGCAGAGCGCGACCTCACGCCCCGTGGCGGGTCGCTCCGGCTCCGTCGGAGCCGGGGGCGGGGCCGGAGGACTCGCGCCGTCGTAGGGAGGGCGCGTGAAGTCGCAGGCCGCGAGCTCGGGCCCGAGGATCATCAGCACCGCCGCGAACGGAGCGGCACGGTCTCCGAGCGCGCGGACCATCCCCCCGATCAGCCAGTCACGCTCGATGGGGTGCAACGAGAGGACGAACTTTCGGACGGCGTTCGACAGGGCGTGATCGGAGGCCGGGCGCTGCTCCGGCATCGGGTCCGAGACCCGGGTCAGGAGGGCCGAGATCGCGGCAGGCGCGAAGGCCGTCACCTGGTCGACCAGCTGCTGCTTGACCTTGTTCACCCTATCGAGCTCCGCCGCGAACGCGAGGCGTCGCTCGGCGATCTCCTCGAAGGTGTAGCGCACGAAACTGTCCGCCACATCCGCCCACGTCACCGGGTTCGGCGGCGGCTCCTGCTCGCCGCAGGCGAGCCCCTCCGCCCTTCGCCCTCCGCCCTCCGCCTCTCGCCCCGCACTCTTCACGCAGCCCGTCCCATCCTTGCAGCTCATGACTTCTTTCCCATCTCTTTCAACCGCGCGAGTCGCGCAGCGAAGAACTCCGCGTTCAACTTCACCTGCTCGCGGATGTCGAGGACCGCCTTGGTCACGACGGCCTTGAGCTTCTTCTCGCAGGTCTCGCACGTGTCGCTGATTGGGGGCGTGAGCTCGGACTGGAACGAGCCTCCGTTCTCGACGGCGCTCGAGATCTGATTACCGCACGCTCCGCAGAAACACGCCATGTTCAATCCTCCGCAAGCATGACCATCGTCGAACACATCCCCGGGCGAAGCCCCCTAGCGCCGTAGGCGCGATCTCCTCTCTCCTCCCTCCTCTCTCCTCCCTCCTCTCTCCTCCCTCCTACTCGGCGGCGAGGAGTACCATCGTCGAACACATCCCCACCGCCAGCGCAAACACGATCGCCCCGTCGGCGACGTGCCCGATCTCGAGCAGGCGGATCGTGACGATGCCCGCGAGGTAGATCGCCGGGCCGACCAGAAGCGCCTGCCAGCTCTTCACGCGAGGGGTCCCATCCCCTGAAACCTCTTCTTGATCGCGTTGCATCGCTCCTCGACCGCGACGGCCGGGCGCCCATACACCTCGGGGTGGAAGCCAGCCTCCCGAAGCGCCGCCTCGGCGCGCTCGAGGTCCGTGTTGTCGAAGGGGCTGCTCTCCGGGGAGCAGTACCTCGCGTAGGACCGCTGCAGCCGTCGGCGCATCTTCACGGGCGTTCGGTGGGTGGGTAGCCAAAGCGCCACTCCCATGGCGGCGTGCATCTCGCGGCGGCGCTGCCAGAGGTCGGTGGCGGGCTTGTCGCCCCTGCGATCGGCGTCGCTTCGCTGCAACAGAGCTGCGATCTCGGCGCGCTTTGCGGCGAGGTTCACACCGACGGAGATGCCTTCCCAGGCGCTGAAGTCGAAGAAGCTCACGTCAGGCCTCCTTGGAGCTCTTGCGACGGGTGAACGTCAAGCCGCCTCTCTTGACGCGGACCGTCCGAGACTTGCGTCCCTTCGGCAGCTTCCGGACCGCGATCGCATCGATGACGTTGACTGAGTAGGTTCCGTCCAGAATGACGCGCTCGCCGAGCTCCTTGAGGAAGGCTGTCTTTTCCAGGCTCGACTCGATCCCGACGATCTGGTCACAGAGCTTGTGAAAGCGAGCCTCCGTCATCTCGACTTCGACCTGCGAGCGCGTTTCGATGATAAATCGGACCTTCACTTGGAGCCTCCGTTCAGGATTGCGATCGCTCGCTCGACGTCAGCGTCCGAGAGCCCCACCTCGGGATTCGTGTTCACCTCGTGTGCGTCGTGACCGCCCACTCGCTCGTCGTCCAGAATCACGTAGGCGTCAAGAGTCCCGAGGCGCTCGTAACGGCGATAATCGACGATCCACTCCACGATCTCCCCGCGCCGCGGAGGGTTGTCAGGGGTCTTGTCGTAGACGACCCCCTTGAACCCCTTCTTCACGAGCATCTCTTGCAACTGCACGCGCCTCTTGTGGACGCGCGCCGTGCTCGTGACGACCACGTAGGCGCCCGTCGCCTCGACGATCTTGTTCAGGCGCGCGACGCACTCCTCGTCGAAGCGCTCGTTGGGGTGGGGCTCCTGCAAGTACCCCGTCGCCGGATCGTTGAACCCTCGCATGTAGCGGCGCGAGTTGAGCACGCCGTCGAAGTCGCAGAAGATCACTTTCACGAGGTAACTCCTCGAACGCCACGCCTCACCGACGGGGAGGCTTCCACACGCGCCCTGAACGTTCGGGAGGCGCCCGACCCGTTACACACGATCAAGTTGACGACTCGATCGACCCCCCATCGAACGCTGCCGAGTCGGTCCTTCCACGTGATTCCAGCCCGATACACTTCGGCCGGAGTCGGACCGGCGATCAGGAGATCTCTTCCCACGTGGAGCGACACGATCTCGAAATACGGGCAAGACTCTTCGTACACGACGAAGCTGTGCAGGAGCGCTGGCTCGTCAGTCGCAATGACCAGTCGAACCTCTTTGCCCGATTCGACTTCGATCGGGCCGAGCTCCGCCACGCCGGAGCGGAGCAGGTACTCGTGCTTCATGGAGCCTCCGTCGATCGCGACGACGCTTCCGTCTCCGCAGCCACTTCGGCCTGCACGATCGCTCGGGTGAGCCCATCACGCAGCAGGCGCAAGTTCGCTGGCGATCCCGACAACATCGTCGTCGTCGACCCCGACCTGATCTCGAGGCGGACGTAGCCGACGCCCGACAAGATCTCGAACCCTCCGGACCCGTCCTCGAAAACGACCTTCACCTCAGTACCCTCCCCGTTCGACCACTTTGAAGTACGCGCGAAACTTGCGAGGCTCCGACATCACGTTCCGAACCTTCACCTCGAGCCGGTTCACGGGCAAGTGCACGTACTGCCCGAGGGGGTTGTGGAGACGCTCGGCGCGCGTGAGGCAAAAGGCCGCCGCAGGTGCGACGGTCGACAGGAGCCTCAGACGAGCGCTTTGGATCTCGAGGACGTCGAAGTAGTAGGCCGACTCCGGGAGCACGAAGAAGTCGGTGAAGGATGACGCGAACGTTGCAGTACGGAACGATCGTCACCTCCTCGCCGCCCGCGACCTCGACCAGAGGTCCGTCGGGCAAGCCGTCCCGCCAGCTGCAGTCAAGCGCCGCCTCGGGAGAGATCCCGACGATGGGGTTCACGACTTCCCCAGCTTCTCGCCTATGCCGACGAGTACCTTGCACAGCCTCTCCCCGATCTCCACCGCGTCTCGGACCTCCCCGCGCAGATCGTGCAGCGCCCCCTCCGAAAGGCTCCCCTCGGCCGGAGAGACCTCCGCCGCAATGGCGCGCCGCAGAACGGTCGTCAGCGACTCCGAACGCAACCACGCCCGCCTCTCGAGCGCGCCCTTGACGTGCTTCGGGATGCGGAACGTGACCGTCACGTACTCGAGCTTGGAACTCACCGGATCGTCCCGAGCTTCGCGCGAAGCAGCTCGTACGGCGACCCGTCGTCGCTCATCCACGAACGAATCGCAGGCCCGACGACGCGGTTCCAGTCGCTCGAGACGCGAATCGCGAGGAACTGCTGGTAGAAGAGGTCCACGATCCCCTCGAGCTGCTCGATGAGCGTCATGCGCTCCTGGAAGGGATCATCTCCCTGACCCTTGAGCAAGGCAGGGATCTTGGCGTTCGAGATCGAGTAGTGGTCGGCGTCAAACACGAACGAGAAGTCCCCGCCGGCGCAGCCGGCCCTCTCGCCTTCCGCCTCTCGCCTCCCGCCTTCGGGAAGCCGGATCGCGATCTTCGCCTTGACCGGAGTCTTGCCCTGCCTCAGAGCCTCACGCGACTCGGGCCCGCCGCTCGGAGCAACGCCGCTGAGCGACGCCTTCTCCTTGCCGCTTTCGGTGAGCGACTCGAAGACGATGCTCTTCTCGAGCCAGGCGTCGCAGTCGCCCCCTTCGCCCTCCGCCCTTCGCCCTTCGCCAAGTCCCGGAATCTGGAGCTTCTGCTCGTAGATCTCCGTCAAGAACCAGAACCAGACGAGGAACTCCCGGCCGAGGAACTTGCGGGTCTCGATGGCTTCAGCCAGCGAGACACGCCCCTCGCCTTCGCCCTCCGCCCCCGCCTCTCGCCCCTCTTCGCTCTCGGGCTTCGGATCGAGCTTGTTCAGGACGCCTTCCATACCGACGATCATGACGAAACCTCAGAGGCGGAGGGCGGAGGGCGAAGGGCGAAGGGCGTAGGGGTCGCAGCTTCCAGCTGCGACGGCAGCGCGCCGACGGCAACCGCGCCGACGTAGCACCCGCTCGGCAGCAGGCGCAGCTGGAACGTCTTCTCGAACAGCTCGTAGAAGTACTCGAGGTGCGCCTTCGATTTCGAGAAGAAGCGGAGCTCCCCCGTCTCGAGACTCCACGAGAAGTCCGCGAAGCTCGAGACCGGGACGCCGTCGCGACGGAGCTTCTTGAGCACCATCTCCTTGAGCTCCGCCTTCTCGAGCTTCGAGATGCGCTCCTTGCCGGTCTTGAGCTTGAGCTCTCGCTCGGCCGCCGCCATCCTGGCCTTGATCAGGGCCGCCGGGAACTTCCAACGGTCGAGCCGCATGCCGAGGTTCAGGTAGCTGCCGAAAAAGACGCCGGAGGCGTCGAACCCGAGGCGGGCGGAGCCCGCCGATTCCCCTTCTCTCCCCAACCCCAACCCCTCTTGAGGATCGTCGTACGGCCTCTCGATCGGCACCCACCCGACCGCGGCGTCGTCCTCGTCTTCGGGCACGAGAGGCTTGAAGCCCCGCGCCCGGATGCGCTCGAGGAATCGGGCGTGGACGTCGGCCGGGAGCGCCCCGCGGACGTAGAGCTTCGAGTATGTGACGGACCCTTTGAGCACTCCCACGGCCTACTCCGCAGCCTTCGCCGGCTCGGCCTCGACGACCGCCTCTGGCAGCGCAACGCCCGCGGCCTTGAGGCTCGCGAGGCCTACCGCGAAGATGCTCATCACCGGCGCCATCAGCTTGTCGGCGACCTGGTCGGTCACGATCTCGATCCCTCCGATGCGCATCTCTTCGGCGAGACGTAGCAGGTTCGGGTCGTTCGACACCTCCGGCAGGATGAGCGGAATGGCACCCACGAACACGCCCGTCAACGCGAGGCCGTTGTCGGTGGCCATGAACGCCGCGAGCGAGCTCGAGAGCTTCGAGTCCCCCGTGAGCGCCTCGAGCGCCGCGACGATCGGAGCCCGCGCGGCCCGCGCGCTCTTCTTCGCCGCCGACCGCCACGCGGCCGACTTGCTGTTGCTCTTCAACACCGACCCCGCCTCTTTGATCTTGTTCATGACCTTGCTCCCTGTGGCATCCCCACTCGTCTTCGTCTCCACCGCGGGTGGCGACATCATCGCCCGCGCGTCATGCACTCCACGATCGTCGAATGCCGCCATCCTCGCCCCCTCTCGGGCGGCGTCGAGCATCTCGACGGCCCTCGCGTACGATTCCCACGCCACGTTCGGCTCGGCGATGCGCAGCGTGCCGCACCGAATACAGAAGCCGATGTTGATCCCTACATCCAGCCTACCCATTCTCGCGGCGTACCGAGCACCGCACGTGTCGCAGATCGTGAGCGTCTCATCCTCGCGGGGACACATGACCCGAACGGCTCCCGGCTCGGTACTGCTCATGATGTCTACGCCGCCTCGGTCGTTCAGCCTGAGCCAGCGGTACTCGTGATCCACAGCGTTTCCTTTCGCACGAGCGCTCGCCGAGCTACTCCTTCAGCGCGTCGATGTCCTCGCGCTCCGACAGCGAGAGCGGCATGGCTTCGATGAGCATGTGCAACGTGTTGGGGTGCAAGACGTCCTTGAACCACACGCGGATCGGAACCCTCGTCGCCGACGATGCCTCGTTGCGAGCGATCCGGACGGCGGCGCGCAAGACGCGCTTCGCGAGGTGGTGAACGACCATCCCGGTCGGGATCATGACGTCGACGCCGGACGACTGGCCGACGGTGATGTGCGACAGCGTCAATACGCCAAACGCCCCGGGGCTGGCTCGGCATGCGAGGAAGTCTTTCAAGTCCTCGAGCGAGGCGTGGACGCGCACGGCGCGCTCGATGTGGGTGACGGACTCGTCTTCGGTGTCGGGCATGAGGGTCTCCGAGAAGGTAGGGGCTCTCGCCCCCGTGTTGGAGACCGTACTAGGCATGTGCGGCGATGGGGCGTCAAGTGCCGCGCAGCGGCCCCTTAGCCCTTCGCCCTCCGCCCTCCTCCCCCTCCTCAGACGAGAACGAATAGGCGCCTTACGGCTCTGGTAATCCCGGTATAAAGGTGCCTCTTGAACTCCTCTTTGGTCGCCATCCCCGTCTTCTCACGCACGTAGGCGACCGTATCGAACTGGCTTCCCTGGGCCTTGTGGACCGTCAGGCAGTAGCCGTAATCGACCATGAACCCCAGATCGCTCCAGTCGTCGATAATGAGGTTATGCTTCTCGAACTCGTCGAGCGTCTCGGGCATCTTCGCCCGATCGAACATCAGGTTCGATACGGTGCCAAGGTAGCCGACGTTGTCCTCGGCGAACTCCACGCTCCCTTCGAGGTAGTTCGGCGACCGGGTCGGCTGCAAGTCCTTGACGAACCCTCGCATGCCGTTGAACGCGAGCCGGTAGCTGTTCTTCAGGCATACGATCTGGTCGCCGGGCTGGGGTGGGCTTCTCCACCCCAGCCCCCCTGCGCCCTGCGCCCCGCACCCTGCACCCTGGGCCCCTCCCCCTGCACCCCCGTAGCTGTACTTGATCTGACGGACCGTCTGGTTCATCAGCACCCGCGTCGCGTTGCGCCACGCAAGCATCGCCAGATCTTGCGGTGCCGTGTCGGCGATGAGGCCCTTCATCAGCTGCGAGACGTCCTTGTACGCGAGGTACTGGATGAGCCCCCCATCGCCCGAGGGCGGCGCTCGGGGCAGGTCCCCGGTCTCACGGACGATGTGCGCGAGCACGATGATGGGGCTCCCCTCAGCCTGCCTGTGGATCTTCTCGAGGCGCAGGTCCGGCCGCTTCATGAGCGTGCCGACGTCGCCGACGGCGTCGAGCTGCCCGTGATCGCCGACCGCGAAGACGGGGATGCCCATGCTCAGAAGGTGCTTCTCCATGGTCTTTCCGACCATCGACGCCTCGTCGACGAAGATCGCGTCGAACCTTCCGATCTGCTCCGGGTCCTTCATCGACCAGAGGAGCTTGCCGCGCTCCTCGGCGCCGCCGACCAGCGCTCCGAGCTGCTCCGGTTCGGTCGCCGTCGACGCCGAGCCGCCGACGCGTTTGCCCTTCGTCGTGAAGCACTGGTAGAGCAGGCTGTGCAACGTCATGTAGAAGTGCGTCGGCGAGGCCAGGCCCATCGCGAGCATCTTCTTCTTCATGTTCAGGACGGCGCGCCCGGTGAGCGCGACGAACGCGATGCGCTTGTGCGCGAAGTCGCTCGCGAGCTGCGCGATGAGCGTGCTCTTGCCGGTGCCCGCGAGGCCTCCGAGCTTCAGGAGCTTGGGGCTCCCGACGGAGACCTTCTCGCCCCGCATCCAGCGGCGGATGACGGAGTAGGCCTCGTCCTGGTCGGGGGACAAGGTCACGTTGAACGTGCGCAGCCGGCGCTGCTCGCGCTCCTCCTCGGTCGGGGGCGCCATCGGGTAGAAGTTCTCCTCCCCGAAACGTACCTTGTACGTGTCGGGGAGCCCCTCGCCTCCGCCCTCGCCCCCCGCCTTCGCCCAGCGGGCGCCTCCCATCATGGTGCGCCCGCCGCGCGCCGCCGACGTGTCATCGCTCACGTTTTCACTCCTGCAGCTTTGCCGCGGTAGTAGCGAGCCTTCCTCGCCTTTTTTGATGTTCGCCTCGAGCACGTCCACCTTCGTCGTGAAGATCGCCGCGACGCCTATCGGATCGAGCCCGACCTTCAACAGCGCCCTCGCGAGGTCTTTCTGATCGCTCGTGAGGCCGAGGTTCGGGATGCGGAGCGTGGCTGCGTTTCTTGACGCCCTCAGCGCCCCCTTTTAGGGAGGTACTTCCCTCGCAGCTTGGTCCCGAGCGCGACGCAGTCGGGGTGGTTCTTCGCGCGGGGGTCGACGAACTTCGAGGGGTCGGTGTTCGGCCAGAGGTCGAATCCAGCGATGAATGCCCATGCCTGATCGCGGTTCCAGCCGAGCACCTCGCACCCGAGGTAGAGCGCCCCTGCGCTGGCCTTCCACAGCGGGTGCTGCCTTGCGGCCGCCTGCATGGGGTCCGCGTGCGCGAGAAAGCCAAACGTCCCCGATACCAACTCGACGCCGTCGGCCGTGATTGCCTCGACAGCGGCGTCGAAGATCGCTTCGGCACCGTCGATGGAGCCCGGCTGTCTCGATCGGACATCGGCCATGATGCGGCAGAGTTCGGACGCGTTCGGATCGGAGATCACGACTCGAAGCCTTTCGGGTAGAGCACGTCCCACGCCTCCCAGATCTGAACTCCCTCCGGATCGGCGCGCCCCGTCCGCTCGCGCGCGAGCTTGCGGGCCGCCTCCCACTTCACGGTCATCGCGGCGCGGAGGGCGCGGTCGCGATCGAGGCATGCCCTCGAGCACTTCCAGAAGACGTGCCCGCCGTCGTCATCGAGCTGCGAGTCGGGACAGACGAGGATCATGGCCGCGAGCGCGGCTTCCCGATCGTCGCACGGAGCCTTGTCGAGCTCGACCTCGATGCGACCCTTGTCCCAGTCCATCCGCCGGATGTGGCACGAGCACGTGAAGGTCCATAGCGACATTATCGGCCTCGCAGGCGTAGAACGTGGACCCTACGAGGAGCGCGAGGACGACGAGCCAGGCTCCTGACCGCACGACGCCTCCGCGCGCTCCTGTCGCTT
>Ga0172379_10011264_pt1 | contig 10678 bp, 7 predicted proteins | sample GrowelOW334metaG_FD_119756 | JGI IMG/M metagenome (GOLD analysis project Ga0172379, IMG submission 119756) | Groundwater microbial communities from an aquifer near a municipal landfill in Southern Ontario, Canada - Groundwater well OW334 metaG | ecosystem: Environmental > Aquatic > Deep... | reverse complement strand
TGTTATAAACAAGGCTAACCCTGTTATTATTTTAATAGTTTTCATACTGACTTTTTTTATAGTTTAAAATTTAACATTCAATCCAACTGAATAAGTTCTGGACTGAGGGTATAAACCTAAATCCACTCCCGTATTTAAAATGTTGCTGCCGTCCGATATTTCAGGATCAAATCCAGGATATTTGGTGAATGTATGAAGGTTTTTGGCTTGCAAATAAAGCCTTAATTGGCTAATTCCTATTTTCTTTAACAATGGAGAAGGCAAGGTATATCCAACTTCCAGATTTTTGATTTTAGCAAATGTCCCGTTTACAATAAACCTATCTGAAGGCCGTGTGTTTTCATTATTATCCTTAAATGTATAACGAGGATTTCTGGCATCATTGGTAGAACCTTCGCCTGTCCATCTGTTTAAAACAGATACAGGCATATTATCATACACAAAACCCCGTGTATATCCCCCCATATAAATATCATTACCAATAGAGGCATATGTAAAGACACTCAAATCAAAATCTTTGTATTCAAACCCTAAGTTCCAACCCAAAGTAAATTTTGGATAAGGGTTTCCAATTTGTGTTCTATCGTAAGCATCAATTTTACCATCCGGTATACCTTTAGGACCGCTTACATCTACATACTTAATATCTCCAGGTACTGCATTTTGAGTCGGGCTTGCCGCGATTTGAGCTGCGTTTTGAAACAATCCATCCGTTTTCCAGCCGTAAAAATATCCTGGAGGATAACCTTTCTGATATCTTGTTACCAGATAATAATTTGGAGTAACTAATCCTCCTCCCGAGAGAAACGCTGATCCATTGATATTCGTCGAAGTAACTAAATTTTTTGCGGATGTGACAGTGACTGATGTATTGAATTTTAAGTCTTTAGCGCCTGAATTATGATATGATACTGTTAAATCAACGCCGCTGCTTTTTGTTGAGCCTACATTGGACGAAATTGCCGGCAGGGTTCCGGCATAGAAAGGAATAGGACTGACAAACAACAATCCATCTACTTTCTTATCAAAATAGTCAGCAGTCAGGGAGAAGTTTTTCAACAGGGTAACATCAAACCCAATGTCAAGTTGAGATTGTTTTTCCCATCGCAAGAATGGATTGGCAAATGAGCTAATTGTTGCGCCAGATGCTAAAAGCCCGTCAAATTGATAACCGTTGTTGTTTGGAGTACCGCCACCTTCATAATTCGGCCCGCCAATACTTACGGTAGCTAGTACTGGATCGACCTTCTCATTACCTGAAGTACCGTAACTTCCTCTTATTTTCAGGTAATTAATTACATCCGATTTAAAGAAATCTTCTTTGGTTACCACCCAACCCAATGATCCTGCATAAAAATTGGCAAATCGATTATTTTTACCAAAAGCCATTGAGCCATCACGACGGGCTGAAAATGAAGCTAAATATTTTGCTTCATAGTCATATTCAATTCTTCCAAAATAGGATGCATTTCTCCGGGTTAAGGTCTTGTACTTATTTACTTGAATTGCATTGGTATTTGATGCTGAATTAACTCCTGTTGCGGCAATCATATCAGCCCAGTCCCAGGAATTATCCCGAATATCCTGCCTGGTCATATAATAACGATGACCTGTTAACTGCGCTGCAGATATACCAGCCACAGCATTAAATGTATGCTTTTCTTTAAAAATGTAACTGTAATTTGCAAATGTTTCAAAGGTATAATTAAAGGATGCATTCACATCTTCATTTACGCTATTGTGGTTAGTGCCTTTTATCGTAGCGTCGGCATTAAGAGAACTAAATTCATGTGCCGGGCCATAGAAAGCAAGCTGATTAAATATTTTACCCAGTGATTCCCATTTCACATAACCCAAACGAGAGGTTATTTTAAGATTTTTTAGCACGTCATATTGCAACTCGGCTTTTCCATATAATTTGTCCTCATTGTATACATTATGCGTAGCATCTATTTGCGCTAATGGATTTACATTTTGTTTTGTTATCAGGTTACTAAATCTGTAAGTTCCTATTGTATTGGGTACAGTATTATAAACTGGCACTGTAGGGTCAAAATTTAATGCATTACCTATAACGGCGCCGAAAGAGCCTTCAGGAACTGTCTTTCTTTGTGTATGGGCATAGCTGGTATTTAGGATTAACCTTAGTTTTGGGGTTAAATCAAAAATCAAATTGGCTGTAGCGTTGTATCTTTCGAATTTTGATTTATCACTACCTGCAACAATACCGCCTTGTCCTAAATACCCCCCCGAAATGAAATAGCTCATCTTATCGCCACCACCTTTAGCAGTTAAATTATACGAAGAAACAGATGCTTTATGAAATATCTGATCTTGCCAGTTTGTACCTACTCCTAATGCTGCCGGGTCATTGAAGATTTTTTGCCCTCCTGAAACTAAACTGCCTTCATTATTTATAGTGGCATATTCAGTTGCATTTAGCATATCTATTTCTTTTACTACTCCTTGTTGCCCAATATTAGTATTGAGGCCAAATTGAGTTTTTTGATTTTTTCCTCCGCTTTTTGTTGTTATTACAATAACACCATTTCCACCTTTTACTCCATAAATGGCGGTGGTCGCAGCATCTTTTAATACACTGACAGATTCTATATCTGCAGGATTGATCGCATTCAAATCAGTAAGCGTTTGTGGAATACCATCAACAATTACAACGGGATCAGTACCTGTAAAAGAAGGAATCCCTCTTATCAATGCCAATGGTTTACTTCCTGGAGAACCGTTGCCTATTATTGTAACTCCTGAAGCCCCACCCTGCAAAGCCTCTTCTATTCTAACAGGATTTAGTTTCATAATATCAGCAGCTTTAACAGTAGAAATCGCACCTGATACTTTAGTTAATTTTTGAATGCCGTAACCAATTACTACGACATCATCCATGCCAACGTTTTCTTCCAACATTACCAAATTGACCGTTGGATTTGCAGTGAGGGTTATTTCTTCCTTTTTCATTCCGACAAATGAAAACACCAGTATTTTCGCATCAAGCGGCACGGATAATGTAAATTTTCCATCCTTATCAGTAACAATTCCTGTCGTGGTTCCTTTCACGACGACACTTACACCAGGCAACGGAAGCCCTTTGTTGTCTTTAACTGTTCCAGTAATCTCCTTCCTTTTGGGCTGTTGCTGAACCAATGGCTCCATAACATTTGCCTTTTCTTTTAGAATAATCTGTCGGTCATGTACCTCATAATCGACATTACTTTGCTCACAGATGAATTTGAGCACTTCTTCAAATTTGGCATCCTGGAAATCGACTGTGATTTCTTGTGAGCCATTTAAGATGTAGTCCTTGTACAAAAAGATGTAGTCGGTTTTTTTCTCTATGCTCCCCAGGACTTCCTGAATGTTGGCCTTGTTAAAGTGAAGCGAAAGTGTCACCTGGGAAAAGCTGTTGCCGAAAGTGGCCATGACCAGAAAGACCATAAGAAGGGTTAGTTTCATCTTTCTAATTCTTAATCGCATCTCGTCCCCAAACGGGAACAAGATTTCTCGTTTTTTTTTCATAACTTTGAACCGTTAAATGATACACTAATAAAGTTTAACACACTCGAAACCGGGGGGTGCTGGAACACCAACCGGTTTTTTATTTTAAAATTTCGAAGACATTATCTCCTTTATTTACAATTTTCACTGATGCTGCACTGGCTATACGTTCACAAATCTCCTCTTTGTCCTCTTTTAATTCCAATTTCCCGGAGATACGCAGACCACCTAACATTGGGTCAACATACTTAAAACGAATGTTGTAATAGCGTTCGAGCCGCTTGGTAATACGGCTCAGATCGGTGCTTTCAAATTGCAATAACCCCGTTGTCCACAAAATGTAATTGTTAATCTCAACCTTTTTTACTTTGGTTTCTTTTGTTGTCCGGTCGAAAGATGCCAGCTGGTTGGGCGCAAGTTCTGTGGCTTTGTCAAACAACCCGGCGTTATTCTGTTCTATACTCACCTTACCTTCTGCCAGAACGGTTTCAACTACATTGTCGGTCTGATAAGCAGATACATTGAACCGGGTACCCAGCACCTTTACCCTCAAATCATCGATCTGAACAATGAATGGATGGTTTTTATCGTGTCTTACGTCAAAAAAGGCTTCTCCAATCAAAAATACCTCTCGTGTCTTTCCAGTGAAATTTTCGGGGTAAACCAAACGGCTTCCTGCATTGAGAAAGACTTTTGTGCCATCGGGCAACAGCACTTCTGATGTTTTGCCAAAAGGGATGATCAACTGGTTCATCGCCATGGCAGTTGTGGGTTTTGATTGTTCTGCGCTGATGGTATCGTTGTTGACCACGAGTTTTCCATTGGCCTGATATTGGAGAACCGATTTATTATCCTTAAGCAAGATATTTTCTCCGTTAGCACGAATTAGTTTGGCAGAATTTTCGGGTACTGGTTCTGCCTGCGTTTGAGTATAGAATTGCGGATTGAATTGGTTCTGTTTGAAGAACAAAAGTGCCCCGATCGAGAAAAACAATAAAGCTACAGCGGCATATCTCAACAAACCAGTTATCAACCGCCTGGCTTTTCCTGTATGCTGTTTTTCTTCTACCTGTTTTAATACCCTTGAAAATAAGAGGATTTTTTCTTCTTCGGTCAACTTTTTGTTGGCGGTACGGAACTTCATCAATACTTTTCTAGCCAATTGGATGTTCCTTTTCTCCTCCGGATGATCTGTCTCGAACTGATTCCACCATGTTTCCAGTTCCGCATCGGGTTGAAATACCCAAATGATGAAGTTTTTATTTTCGATGTATTTGCTCAGCTGTTCCATGCTTAGTTAGTTGTTACATCCTTAAAGGGAACAAACAATTAAAACATGGACAGTTTTTTTAACTTTTTTTCATGAAAAGGGCAAAATAAATTGCAATCGGGTTATTACCAATTATTTCACGAACTGTTTTCAATGCGCGATGAACCTGTTTTCGAACAGATTCTACGGTAATCTCCAATATCCCGGCAATTTCGCTGTATTCAAGCGATTCATTGAAACGCAGGTAAACGGCTTCCTTTTGTTTGGCAGGGAGTTGGTTGAGTATCTTCATTACCTTCCGGTTGATCTCTGCATCTTTTTCCTGCTCTATAATTTGAAATTCGATACTGTATTCGGGTTCAAAATCAACAGGATTTTTGAACCCGCGTATAAAGGTTCTCTCGGTTTGCAATTTTCTAATCAAATTTCGTTTCAATGCCAGTATTAGGTAATACTTTAGGTTTTCTGGGGCGATCTTTATTTTATCACGTTTCAGAAAAAGTTCAAGAAACAGCTCCTGCAGCGCATCTTTAACTGCGGCATCATCTTTACAAAGATTTGTACCATAATGGTAAAGAGAGTCAATGTGCAGGTTGTACAACACAGCAAACGCCTCCTGGTCACCTGATCGAAATCGGTTCCAGACTTCAATCCAATAATTTTTATCTTTGATTTCGTTTTTCACAAGTCAGTTCAGAATGTTAACGGAAATAGCAATCGCAAAGATAATTTAAAGACTACATAAAAAAGAGGCTGTCGCACCTTATGAGACAGCCTCTTTTTTGAATCAAATTTGGATCATTATTTTACACTTATCACCAAAACTTTGGACAAGCTCCAGAACTCTGCCTGGTTAAGAATAACCAGATTGTCGGCTGATTTCTCACCTTCAATTTTGTAAGAACTGGCAGGATGTGTACTAATTACAGTTGCTTTCTTCTTCATGATTGGAATAGAGGTAACTTTAGTAATGTCAACTTTGGTCATCAAAGACTTGTCGATATCGCTGTTCACATCTTTCGCCGTTCCAAGGAAACCATCTTTTTTAATGATGCCCTTCTCCTTAAGTTCTTTGATCGTACCAATGATGAAATAGGCAGCGTTTAACTCAGCTGTCTTCTCCTCAATCACCTTTTGTTTGTCCTTGTTCTCGTTGCTAAGATTGGAAACATTGGTATTCAATTCGGTAACCTGGGTATTCAGATTTTCAACCTTGATATTCATTTTACTTAGTTCTTCTTTCAAACTGGCAATCTGTCCGTCCTTTTCAGTAATTTGATTGTTAAGGTTTTTGATCATCAGTTCGAGTTCGGCAACATGCTTGCCCGATTTCTTCAGCTTGGCAGATAGATCAGCAACCAAAAGCCTGTTTTTCTGCAACAAAGAGTAAATGTAATTGATATCGCTCTGAATTTGCTCTTTGCGGTCACCTTTTACTTCAAATCCGCCTTTGGCAGTCTTGTCGATAATCTGTTCTTTTTGTTTGATTGAATCAAGATTTGATTGAATTGAATTGAACGCATCAACAAATTCTACCAGATTAGCATCTTTCGAACTACCCGCCATCATCAGGCTGTCATTTTTAGCCTTAAGTCTTTCAATCTCCTTACGATTGCAACTTGTTGTACTAATTACAACACCGATAAGTAACAAATAAATAATTTTTCTCATTTCTGCTTTTATTAAATTATATAATTCCCTCCATTAATTATCATACCCTGACAAAATTGACCCAATTTTGATGAGGATTTGTTACATAACTTTTTTTATTAATTACATAGTTCACACATTCCCTCAATTTCAAAATAGTACAGTGCAAATTTACGAAAAATAATGCAAAATTCCATCACATTATAAACTAATATAGGAATACGGTCAACCAAACCACGTTGATCTGCCGTGAAATATGGAGCTACTTATTCACTCTATGGAGGATTCATGGGCAAGCATCTGTTTAATTTCATTGAAGATGACAGAGGTTTTTCTGACAGACACCGGTATTTTTGTCCCGCTCTTCAATAAGACATAGCTTTCTCCCGATTTAACAAATTTGCGTATGTAGTAAATATTTACGAGGTAAGATTTATGGGTTCTGTAAAATTGATTCTTAGGTAAATAAGATTCCAGCTCCTTTAAAGATTTTGATACGACAAACTCTCTTTTGGCATGGGTAAAAATTGTCGCATACGACTGATCAGCAGTTATATATTCAATGTTTTTGGTATTTTCCATTACAAAACCACTTTCCACATCAAAGATAAGGTTCTTACCCGGTACCTCTGCAGTGCCCAAAATGTTGATCCTGTCTTCCAGCTCAAGTTGCTGCTGTTCAAGCCTAATCATTTTCTCCACTTTCTTGACAACATCCTGCAATTCAATGAAATTAACCGGTTTCAAAAGATAGCCGGCGACAGATTTATTGATAGCATCTATGGCATACTGATCATGCCCTGTAACGAATACTATTTTCGTTTTTTGGGAAAGCTGGTGGTTGAAAATCTCCATCCCGCTACCATCCGGCATTTCAATATCCAGAAATACCAGGTCAGGACTGGTACGTTTGATCAATTCGATACCATCTGCCAGATTCATGGCCTTTCCCACAACTTTTAGCTGAACGGAGGTAAAATTATCGAGCAGATAAGATAAAAGGTTCAGGGCTAGTAATTCATCATCGATAACAACAACTGAAAGCATAACGATTAAGGGTTAAGGTTATGAACGGTGCCAAAAACAAGAACGAAAATTTTGAAGGTTGGTCAACAAAGATGGGGAATAATTGCTATGATTCCAAGTTTTTATACATATTATTGATACATAAGTCTCCTCCGCTCCTTCAACTCGTCGTTGGAGATGTAGTCGTCATACTCAGTAATTTTATCAATGATTCCATTGGGCGTCAGTTCAATGACCCTGTTGGCAACTGTCTGAATGAACTCATGGTCATGCGAGGCCATCAGAATGTTTCCCTTGAAGGCAATAAGGTTGTTGTTAAATGCCTGGATCGATTCAAGATCAAGGTGATTTGTTGGATTGTCAAAGATCAGGACGTTTGCGTTTTTCAACATCATCCGGGAAATCATGCACCTCATCTTCTCACCTCCTGAAAGGACATGAGTCTTTTTATAGACCTCCTCACCAGAGAAAAGCATTTTACCAAGATATCCCCGCAGATAGATTTCGCTTGAATCGTCTGAAAATTGCATCAGCCAATCCACCAGGCTTAAATCGTTGGTAAAAAAATTAGAGTGATCGAGCGGCAAATAGGAATGGGTAATGGTCTGTCCCCAGTGGTAGGTGCCCGAGTCCGCCTGATCATAACCATTGATGATCTCAAAGAAGGCCGTCATGGCCCGGGGATCTTTGGAAAGAAAGACAATCTTATCGTCTTTTTCAACATTGAATTCCAGATCCTTAAAAAGGAGTTCACCGTTAATACTCTTTGATAATCCTTTTATTTCCAGAATCTTGTTACCTGTTTCCCGGTCCGGAAGGAAGATGATGCCCGGGTATTTTCTAGTGGAAGGTTGAATCTCGTCTACATTGAGCTTTTCCAGCATCTTCTTTCGGCTGGTAGTCTGTTTCGATTTGGCGACATTGGCGCTGAACCGGGAGATGAACTCCATCAACTCTTTCCTTTTTTCTTCGGCCTTTTTGTTCTGGGCCTGTTGCTGGCGCAGCGCCAGCTGACTGGATTGATACCAGAAGCTGTAATTTCCTGCGAAAAGTTGAACTTTTCCAAAATCAATATCCACCGTATGGGTACAGACAGAATCCAGAAAGTGCCTGTCGTGGGAAACTATCAGTACGGTATTTTCATAGTTGGCCAGATAATTCTCAAGCCACATAACTGTTTCCAGGTCGAGGTCATTGGTTGGCTCATCCAGCAGCAGGTTATCCGGTTTTCCGAAAAGGGCCTGTGCCAGCAAAACACGGACTTTCTCTTTCCCGCTCAGATCTTTCATCAACCTGTGGTGAAACTCCTCCTTAATTCCAAGTCCACTCAAGAGGGCTGCTGCATCACTCTCCGCATTCCAGCCATCAATCTCTGCAAACCGTTCTTCCAGTTCGGCGGCCCTTAGCCCATCGGTCTCCGTGAAATCACTCTTGGAATACAGGACATTTTTCTCGTTGAGTATAAGCCAAAGTTCTTCAAAACCCATCATTACCGCATCAATTACCGGATGTTCCTCATAACCAAAGTGATCCTGTTTCAATACCGAGAGGCGTTCGCCGGAGCCAAGCAGAACTTCACCCTTTGTCGAGGCAAGATCACCGGCAATAATTTTAAGCAGGGTAGATTTTCCGGCACCATTGGCACCTATTACCCCGTAACAGTTCCCGGGCAAGAACTTTAAACTTACATCCTGAAAAAGTGGTTTTTTGCCAAACTGGATGGAAAGATTTGAAACTGTGATCATTTTTGTATGATGTTATATAGGCTTATTACCTAAAAATTATGGACTGCAAAATTACGTATTTTATACCGAATATTAGCCGGTCTTTATCCTGACTGAAATGGTGGATTTTTCAAATGGAAATTCATTCCTCACTTGTTAACATCCTTTGGCAGAAATTCATAAACTTTTGTAAATTTGTCATCGCAAAAACCATCAAAACATATGGATTTTAAAGATCTTGCCCAAAGGAGATATTCAGCCAGAAGCTATCAATCAACGCCTGTGGATCGCGAACTCCTTTTAAAAGTGATCGGGGCTGCCCTGCTGGCGCCTTCCGCTGTTAATTTCCAGCCTTGGAAATTTCTTGTCGTGACTGATCCTGAACTCCTTGACCGGCTTCACGGTTGCTATCACCGCGAATGGTTTAAAACAGCACCGGCTTGCATTGTCGCCATTGGTGATCATGATAAAGGATGGCACCGGCCAACAGACGACAAGGATTTTACGGATATTGATGTTGCGATTGCTGTTGACCATCTGATGCTGGCAGCTACCGAGATTGGTTTGGGTACATGTTGGATCTGCCACTTCAATGTAGAAAAATGTGCTGAAATATTTGATCTTCCTGGTAATTTTGAGCCTATCGCAATGATTCCTATCGGATACCCCGCTTCTATTCCTATACCCGACAAGAAACGGAAAACGGTGGAACAAACTGTGCTTTGGAACAAATTTGAAGCTTAGGTCAACCCAATATCTGATAGGTATCTTCATCCCTGGCAACAGGAAATTTTTCCCTGAACCTGTTTAACTCTTTCAAAGACAGGGAACAGGTAGAAGATACATCTGATTCGTAGGCCATATCACACATAATCAATCCCTTTGGATCTATAACAGCGCTTTCACCAATGTAGGCAATCCCCATTCCGTCAATGCCGGTACGATTGACACATGCAACATAAAGCTGATTCTCAATCGCCCTGGCCCTCGTAAGTGTTTTCCACACAAGATTTCTCTTCTCCGGCCAATTGGCAGTAAATACGATCAGGTCGGCATCTTTAATTGAACGGCACCATACAGGAAAACGAAGGTCATAACAGATGAAAAGGGCGATTCTCCATCCTTCGTATTTGACAACCACTTTTTTGTTTCCGCAATCGAAATAGTGATGTTCGTCACCCATCGAAAACAGATGTTTTTTGTCGTAGCAATCAATTTGCCCGGTAGGCATAACAAAGAGTAAACGGTTGAACAATTGATCGTTCTCTCTGATAATCAAGCTTCCGGCTATAGCTGAATGGCATTTTTTTGCCCACGAAAGCATCCAGGAGACACTTTCTCCCTCCATGGATTCGGCCAAATCACTGGCATTCATCGAAAAACCGGTGGTAAACATTTCCGGCAGGAGGATCAAATCTGTCTGACCAATAAGAGGTTCCAGCAGCGGGTCTAGTTTCGCCCTGTTAAACTCCGGACTCTCCCAAGCCACATCAAATTG
>Ga0172379_10011263_pt1 | contig 10679 bp, 3 predicted proteins | sample GrowelOW334metaG_FD_119756 | JGI IMG/M metagenome (GOLD analysis project Ga0172379, IMG submission 119756) | Groundwater microbial communities from an aquifer near a municipal landfill in Southern Ontario, Canada - Groundwater well OW334 metaG | ecosystem: Environmental > Aquatic > Deep... | reverse complement strand
CATTTAAACCAGAATAACCATATGTGTTAAAAATATCTTCTGCATATGAAAGTGGTAATCTAAATTCACGGAACGAACCTTGAGAATTACCGCTGGTCTCAACAGTAATTCGTACTGATCCCGTCTCGAAAGAACTAATGGAGGTTAAATCCCAATAATCACCAGAGTTAATGGTTGAATCCTGACTAAGAGCAGTAGACCAAACGGTCGCTTTTTCAATTGTATTATCTGGTCCAAATTTTAGAAGATTATGATTAGTATAATACAATGTCTGATTCGATAGAGCACTGTTGTTTTGTGGTAAACGAATACCACCAAATCCTAGCTCTAATTTTTCGCTTGGATTTGTCATCCCAATCCCGACGTTGCCAGAAATAATCAATCCATTTGTCGGAGCTAATGTTCCAGAATATGAACCGATTGCAACAGAACCCAGTACATCTAATTTATTAACAGCCGCCGCAGATCCGCCAATACTTATACCAGTATCATTAGCTCTGAACCAATGAGTTACTGCACTTCCTGTAACTTTACCAAAATATGCAACATTATCTCCTCCATAGACCATTGAGAAAGCATTATTGGCAGTATTGCTAAATAAAAAACCTTGACCACTCCATCCAGTCTGAATAATATTTCCCAATGCAGTAGTATTAGTAGGAATGGCAGAGAATGAACTACCGCCCGTAATTTGTAATTTACCTATTGTGGGATTTGTCGTTCCAATTCCCATATTACCACTATTTAAATTCCAAATATTTCCAGTCGTAGTCCCGCCAAAAAGAGCACTACTACTTGTCGCACTAGCAATTAAAGTTTTAACTAAACCGTAGTTAGTTAAAGCATAATCATCGGCTGATAAATAAGTACTAGTGTAATTATGACCAGTGCCAAGTGAGCCAAGAGGAGCACTGCCACTATTACCAATTGAAAGGGTGTCATGAGGGTCAGTCGTGCCGATGCCGACATAGCCAGAAAAAAGAATCGACATTAAAGGATTTGTACTATTTTTTAGGAAGGTTCCAGTAACAGAATCGATACCTAATTTTAAAGTAGCACCAACGCAAGTTCCGGTTACAAGTTCATAACCAGCCGAACAAGCGCTACAAATATTTGTACACTGACTATATGAACTACAACCAGTTGGAACAACTACATTTGCTTTACAAGTTTGAGAAGGATAAGCACCACATAAAGTATTCCCAGTTGTACAACTATTACAAAATCCACAAGAATCAGCACCGTTACAATTAACAGGACAATAACCGGCTGATTCAACCACACTTGAACAAACTGAACCAGACCAATTAGCACATTGAGATGGTGCGCTACAACCACTTAGAGCAGAACAAAAATATGGTGTGCCACCACTACAAACAACTCCAGCGCCATTATCTGTTGGACAGGAACCAGAAGCCGCAAACGCCGAAAAACCGGTGCCTAAACCAATTAAAACAAATAAAAAAATTAGAAAATTCCGACTAATATTCATATTCAAATAATACACTAAAAAAGTTTTTTTTCATATATAGTTTTTTACTTGCAACAAGCGAATTTATTAGAATTATTACAAGTAGTCAGCATTCCTCTTCCGTTAGTCCATTTAGAAATATCTGTCTGCCAAACTGCACCATAAGAAGTTGATCTGTTACTAGCGCGACCATCACAATCATTAGCTTCAACTGTGTATCCTGGAGGACCATTAAAAACCCAGACGATGCTATCGGTTGGCATCGCTCCTTTAGTGGCAATAGTATTTAAAATTTCAGAAGTCGCACAAACGTGAGAACCCGGAACATCAACCGCACATTGATCGTTAGCCTTATCATAACCAACACCTAAAGCACTGTTGTTACCAGAGTAAGTTGCAACAGTAACACCAACATATTTACCAACTGTATTTGCAGTACCAATCTTAAAATCTAAATAAGCTTTATTAACCACATCTTCCGCTTGAGTAATTGATGAAGTGGCCACTCTCATTTTCATTAAACCAACAAGATCTAATTTAGCCGCTGGCGTGGTTGTTCCAATTCCAAAGTTACCAGTATTTAAACTCCAAATATTTCCAGCAACAGTTCCTCCAAAAAGAGCACTACTACTTGTGGCACTAGCAATTAAAGTTTTAACTAAACCATAATTAGTTAAAGCGTAATCATCAGCGGATAAATAAGTGCTGGTGTAGTTATGACCTGTATTTACTGAACCTAAAGGCGCGCTACCGGCGTTACCTATTGAAAGAGCATCATTAGGGGCAACGTTATTAATACCGACATTACCTTTAAGTAAAGTTGTTAATACTGAATCGTTTCCTAAAACAACAGTATTTGAACCGGCGCTAATTGCATTACTGCCAATCACAGTTGAATTTGTATCATTATTAGTTTTTGCTCTTACGCCAGAACCTAAATAAGTATTATTTGATCCACCTGTTAAATTAGTCACTCCATCGGCAATAAAAAACCCCGCATCAAAACCTACGGCTAAATTATAGCTTCCATTATTGTAATTAAGTGCATTTCTTCCTATCCCAGTATTAAAAGAACCATTACTATTACTCATTGCCGATGTTCCAAACGCGGTCCCCCAAGAAGCACCAGTTGAATTGGCCATAGCATCATTTCCAATAGCAGTATTATATGGGCCACTAGTCATAGACTTCATTGCATTTGTTCCGAAAGCTAAATTATTATAACCTGTAGTTAAAGAATATAAGGCCCTAAAACCAACACCGACATTTTGTTGAGTGTGATAAGCTTGACCAGACGAAGCCATGGTAAAGTTACCAGCCTCTTCTCCAATAAATAAATTACCGCCATTTGTGCCTGGTCCAAAATAATTATGAATGAATCTTTTTCCATCTTTATATATTACCCCTACATCAGAAGACGTAGTTTTTTCAAGACTAAGTGATTTTGTTAAAGTTAATTGTTGGGCTGGAGTGCTCGTCCCAATCCCAACATTACCATTACTTCCTAAAATCGTTAAATATTGGACTGTTGCCGCAGGATTCCATACTTTAAAACCATTACCAGCACCAGCGCCTGCTACCATAGAAACATCATAATTAGACTTAAATCTAAAACCATTACTATTAGTAATTCTACCCATAATACCAACGCCAGGAGTACTAAATTCCATCCAAGGAGCATCACCAACATTAGGAGCAGTAATTCTAACCGAACCAGTTGTATTACTTGTACCAATAACTTCAAGTGGTGCCGATGGAGTAGTTGTTCCAATCCCAACGCTTCCCGCTCCTGCATCACCATTATATATACTTCCATTTTTAGTTCCATTCCAAAGAGCATTACTACTAGTGGCAGCATTAATTAAAGACATTGTTGTTCCGTAGTTAACTAAAGCATATGGATCACTAGACAAATATGTCATGGTGTAATTATGACCAGTATGATCAGAACCAATTGGAGCACTACCACTATTACCAATTGAAAAAATATCGTTAGGAATGGTTGTTCCTATGCCTACATTGCCATTACTATCTACTCTCATTTTTTCAACACCATTTATATTAAATTTTATTGGAAAAGCAGCGGTCATGCTGTCTAAATTAGTACCACCAGATGCTGTGTCATAATACAACATATGCTTTCCCGTATTACCAACGTATAAACCATTTTTACTTAGAACTGTATCTGTTTTAAGCGAAACAAAATAATTGCCAGCAAGTCCATTTGCTTGATAGCTTCTTACTTCCCCTGCCGTGGAGTAACCACCAGATGATATAACACCATCCACATCAAGTTTTTGACTAGGATTTGTCATTCCAATTCCAACATTTCCAGAATTCGAGATTCTTAAACGATCTACTCCCATTTGACTAAATGTAATAGGATTATTATAGGCTGACGTATTAAAAGTCATTACTGTGCCACTTGCAGCATAATAAGTTATTCCTCCATTATCTAAACCTGATATTTGAAACTGAGCAGAAGTTCCAACTGATAAAATACCACTCATTGCCAAAACAGTTCCTACTGGAGAAGACCCTCCGACTACTCCAACCGTTAATTTTGCTACTGGATTAGTCGTTCCAATTCCGACATTGCCGGAATTAAGAATTGTCATAAAAGCATTGGCAGGATACTCAGGCTGCGTGGCATGGCGGCCAATTTGCAATACATCACCCGTGCCGTAAGGCTGACCAATAAACCACGGTGTTCCTCCAGTATTATCAATTAAGACGCCCGAGGCCCTAGCTCCAATACCAACCAAATCCAAAATTGCCGATCTCGACGGACCACCAACGCCATCACCCTGAACCTTAAGTACGCCGGTCATAGAATTATAAACATGAAGCGTGGCGCTAGGACTAGTGGTTCCAATCCCAACATTTCCAACCCCAGCATCGCCATTCCAAATATTTCCATTTTTAGTTCCATTCCAAAGTGCGTTGGTTGTAGCCGAACTACTAATTAAAGATTTAACAATTCCATAATTAGTTAAGGCATAATCATCGGTTGTTAAATAAGTGCTGGTAAAGTTATGACCAGTAGCAAGTGATCCCACTGGGGCTGAACCACTATTACCAATTGAAAGCGTGTCGTTAGGGGCACTAGTTCCTATTCCTACGTTGCCACCTATTGGACTTAACACCAAATTTCCAACACCAGTAGATAAAATTCCATTAGTATTATCATGTGTAATCTGAATATAATTAGCACCACCAGAACTACCATAAGTTCTGAAAAAATTTTGAACCCCTGATTTAAATACATAAGCCAATCCAGTAGCAGGACCAAATGAGAATGATCCAGTATTTGTTGTAATTACCCCCTCTGATCCTGAGTGACTAAATTGAATATAATTACCATTAGCTGCCGTAGCATTAATATTACCCAAAACATCTAATTTTGCTCTCGGTGTCGTCGTTCCAATTCCGACAGTACCATCATTTTGAATTCTCATCCATTCCGTTGATAGATTTTGATTTACAAATCTAATACTTGTACCTTGTACATACATTGAATTTCCTGATGTTGCTCCAACCACTGCACCATAACCAGCAACAAAACCTAATTGAGCAACATTAACCCCGCTACTAGCTGTAAATCTTATTATAGATGTTCCCGCACTACCTGCATTTATATCTAAAAGGGCACCTGGGTTAGTAGTCCCAATACCCACATTACCGCTATTTAAATTCCAAATATTACCCCCAATAATTCCACCCCAAAGAGCACTACTGCTAGTTGCACTAGCAATTAAAGTTTTAACTAAACCGTAGTTAGTCAAAGCATAATCATCGGCCGATAAATAAGTGCTTGTATAATTATGACCAGTATTTAAAGAACCGAGAGGGGCGCTACCACTATTACCAATTGAAAAAATATCATTAGGGATGGTTGTGCCGACACCGACGTAACCAGAAGAAAGAATCGACATCAGTGGCATGGTACTATTTTTTAAACGATCAGACATTACTGAGTCAGTACCTAATCTAACGGTCGCACCAACACAATTTCCAGCGAGCAATTCGTAACCAGCCGAACAAGCACTACAAACATTGGTACATTGATTATAAGTAATACATCCGGTTGGAATTACAGCGTTAGCTTTACATTTTGAATCTGGAAAACTAGAGGCGCCAGTTCCTGCGATATTACATAAAGTGAAACCACCATTACAAGCCTGAGGGACACCACAAGGATAAGCTGCTGCATAAGAATTACTACAATCAACACCCGGGGCACAAACTTGAAAATTATTTTGACAATGACTTAAAGTTGGCGTTGTTCCGGCACTAAGTTGACGACAAGCACTACCACAATAATATTCATTGTTTCCCGCATTACAACCAACACCAGCGCCATTATCCATTGGACAAGTGGCAGCACTAACCGAAAATGACCAGGCGAAGCCCGTTAGTAGAAAAATAAAGATGGTCAATTTCCTCAACATACTTATATAGTATCAAAATTATTTACAACACGCGATTTTTAACGATTGATTACAAGCCATAAGCAGACCTCTACCCTTCGGAAAACTACCAGTTAGTCCTTCCCAATAAGCTCCTAAATCAGTTGCGGCTGCACCGCGACGTCCATTACAATCATTAGCCGAAGCGGTATAACCTGGGGGACCAGAAAATATCCAAACATTAACAGTAGGAAATATTGCTCCACGTCTAATAGAATTTAACATTTCATCAGGTGTACACACGTGTGAATTAGCGTAATCAGTTTCACAATAATTATAAGCGACATCATAGCCAGGATTACCGTTATTTGTGCCCGTAGTTGAAGTGGCTGACGCGCCAACAAAAACACCAACACCAGTCGCATATCCATAAGGTAAAGTTGAAGTAGCGTAAAGATTTCCCGAAGCGTCAGACATTACAACCCCGGAGCCTAAAGTAGAAATATTAGCTGATGAAGCTCTAAAGGTTCCATTAATATCAAATTTAAATAAAGGAGTTGTTGTGCCAATACCAACATTATTAGCATTTAAATTCCAAATATCACCACCAATAGTTCCGCCAAAAAGAGCACTGCTACTAGTTGCACTAGCAATTAAAGTTTTAATTAAACCATAATTAACTAAAGCATAATCATCAGAACTTAAATATGAACTAGTGTAGTTATGCCCAGTATCTGCGGAACCAATAGGAGCGGCGATACCTCCGCTGCCAATAGATAATTTGTCATTAGGAGTTAAAGCGCCAACACCAATAAAACCATTATTATTTATAACTGTTAAAGCTGTTCCTGCTGAATTTTGCCATTCCTGTAAATTAGCAGTTTGACTTACATTACCGCGAGAAATAATTGGCACATAAGCTGCATTAGTCCCGGCAGAGGCCATTAAAGTGTAATTACCCGTAACAAAAGATGAGCCTACATTTGGACCAGGAAAAAATACCGAAGCCTGACTGCCACTTAAAATTATATTATCTCTTGTAGAAGCTCTACCAATAACAAAATCTGTAATTCCACCTTTTGCAAAAAATTGCCAACCATTTGCAGACGTCATCAAAGAGTTTGACATTGAAATACCTACGCCCTTACTCGCCGTTGTAGATACTAATTGGATGCCATTTCCACCCGCGCCAAGACCACTATCAGCATTATCAATTCTTAAACCCGTATTAATACCAGCAATAGACAATGAATTTGTAGGATTAGTTATCCCAATTCCGACATTGCCATTGCCTCCATCCAAAGTCATTACATCTCTCATAGTAGTATCAGCGGAACTAACGGCAATATTTAAAGTTGATGCTTGCCAAACAGGAGAATTACCAGCTAATGAAAAAATAGCATTTTGATTATAATAAAAACCAGCATTATAATCTCTATGAAGTCTTAAAAGAGGAGAAGAAGTTACTGTGCTAAGAGCTCCGTTTATATCCAGTTTATATAACGGACTTGCCGTTCCAATTCCAATATTTCCACTATTTAAATTCCAAATATTACCCCCGGTAGTTCCTCCCCAAAGAGTACCCATACTACTAGTTGCGCTGCCAATTAAAGATTTAACTAAACCATAATTAGTTAAAGCATAATCATCAGAAGTTAAATAAGTACTAGTATAATTATGTCCTGTATCAGGAGAACCGAGTGGTGCCGCTAATCCAGAACTACCAATAGATAATTTATCATTAGGCGCCGTTGTTCCAATACCAACATTACCACTTACGATTATTCCATTTGCTGGCGGAGCATTTACTCCGGCATAAGTTCCCATGGAAAGACCGCCCAAAATATCTAAAGCACCTTTTGGAGTTATAGTTCCAATACCAACTCTTTTATTTTGAATTCCTCCTAAACCATTTGATTCGGAATAAATTGTCATTATGTTGTCTCCGTCTACTTTAAAAACATAACTCTCTGAAGTTCCAGCGGCTGGAGCAGAAGTAACTGGCATATCTACAAACGTCACTAAACCAGAATCGGGGCTAAATTCAAAACTTCCAATATTAAGTGGTGCTCCCACCTCAATCTGATTACTAGAATTAACTTTAAACATGTTGATTGTTCCTGTTCCTAAACTATTTTGTGCTGAAATCCAACTATTATTTAAAAGTTGCAAAGGAGTTGTTGGGCTAGTAAGCCCTATGCCAACATTTCCTGTTGTTCCGTTAACTGAAAAATATGGCAAATTTATATTAGAGGCATTATATATAGTAAAATTTTTCGCCAATACAGAAGACCCGACTAGCAAGCAGCCGATTCCAACGAGCAATATTATTTTTTGATTTCTAAATCTCATTTTACTTTTTATCTACTATTATCATATCACAAAAATTAAATTTATTTATCTTTTTTTCTTTTACCTTCCTTTGTCAAAAAGTGATTTTATTTCTGAGACCGAAAGAACGCGATCATAAACATTTAACCCAGAAACAGTACCTTTAGCCGAGACTGAGCCTGAATTTTTAGCTCCAATATTAAACATGTTAGGAAAAGCGAAAACACCAGAATTACTACCACCAGAAACAACCGCTGCTACTCCATTAATATATGGCCTAATAGTACCATTGGCCGTATAAATTACTGTTAAATTTATCCATTCATTTGCTCCCCATATAGGAGCATCCCATTCAAAAGGTAAGTTTGAGTTACCAGAATCAGACATATAAAAAACATTATCATATGGGTTTCCACAACACGATCTAAGTGCAAATTCAAAACTATTTGGAATCCAAGAAGCCCCAGTATTATATAAAACACTATTTCTGTTTACATCTTTAGAGCCGTAAGTTGGTTTATACCAAATAGAAATGGTGCCTTTTTGATTAGGAACAGCAAACGAAGTGGAAATTCTGTCACCAGTATTGGATAAGAATGTGCCCTCAGAACTAACTATTCCCCCGTAATTCTGACCATTATGAGAATATGGCGTCCTATCGATCATTATTTGTGAACCAGCAACTTCGCTTTTAGTCCAAGCTGAAGTTAATGGCATGTCTAAAATCAAACCTTTCTGTAAAGAATCAGAAACAATTTTTGGTTTGTAAGAATTATAAAGAGCACTTACTTCATCAACAGAAAGAGACCTGTTATAGAAACGAACATCAGAAATTGTGCCATTAAATTTATACATGGAGTTATTAATATTGGTACCAATAGCAACTGGGCTAGTTGGCCATCTAGTAACACCCAGCCAAGTAGTTGCTAAACTATTTTTCATCACACCATCAATAAACATGTATCTATTTATACCATCAAAAGTTAAACATAGATGATGAAACTTATTGTCATACAGATTATCAGAAACAACTAGAGTTGAGCCGCTTGTTCCACTGTCCATTGATGAGCGAAAATGTCCAGCAGAATCTATGTCCATTGTTAATCCATAAGTTAAGCTAACAACACCATTTAAGGTCATCCCCGTAGCTAGTCCTGGAGTTTTAATCCATGAACAGATTGAAAATAATGGTAAAGGAAAATAATTATTACCTACACCTAGATAAATATAATTACTTACACCATCAAAATTCATCGCTCCATTACTTTGACCCATTCTATCGGTTGTTAGAGTTGTACCTGCATTTGTTGCGGTGTGTCCGTAAGGTGTTTTGTCTAAAAATTGTTTTGTTGTTGTATTATAACCATCTTCATCCAAAGCCCAGTAAGCAATTAAGCCTTTTTGGATTGAACTTGATGATATTTTTGGTTTTGAGGAATTATATAGAGAGCTAATTTCTAATTGAGACAAGGCCCTATTATAAATTTTAACCTGAGATATTAAACCTGTGTGATAATATGTTCCTGTATAAGTACCTATCGTTAATGGAACACTTTTAGCTGTAATGCCGGCGCCAAAACTTTTAGAAATAAGTGCAACCCCATCAACATAAATGACCACAAGATTTGACTGGTTTTTTGTTACTACAACGTGATGCCATTCGTTTAAACTTATTGGGCCATAATATCCAAAATTATTATAACTCCAATTACTGCTGTCTCCGTAAGTTACTTTACAAACTCCACCAATATTATAAAAAGCCACTGTATACTGCCCTTCTTTATGTATAAAAGCGTTTGCCACCGAACAACTTTTTAAATTTATCCATGAACTTAATGTTATATCTGAACCAGAAATATTTATGCTACTTGAATTAGGAATCGAAACAGCATCGTTACTTCCATTAAAATTCATTGCTCCCGTATTATCATTTTTATTATCCTTAGTAAAAGTTACGGCATTTACCGATACCCCGTTATTTCCTAAACCACTTTTATCACTAAAAGTCTTTGTTCCTGCTGTATAACTACCTTGCGACAGATCTATATCTAAAACTAAACCATCATTATTACCTGGAAAAAACACAATACCCGCAGCATTAGCAACATACGCCGCCCCTGCCATTAATATAAATATTCCAATAATTACCCAAAACTTTTTTTTCATCATATCCCAATTAATACATTTCCACCCGAATCTAAAATAATTGAACTTGAACTAGTACTAACTTTAAATGTTCCACTAACCTCAAATTTAAATAAGGGAGTTGTTGTTCCAATACCAGTATTACCAGTGTTTAAATTCCAAATATGACCACTGGCAACTCCGCCCCAAAGATTAGAAATACTACTAGTGGCACTAGCAATTAAAGTTTTAACTAAACCATAGTTAGTTAAAGCATAATCATCAGCGGTTAAATAAGTGCTTGTAAAATTATGCCCCGTATTAGGTGATCCAGCTGGCGCACT
>Ga0172379_10011262_pt1 | contig 10680 bp, 10 predicted proteins | sample GrowelOW334metaG_FD_119756 | JGI IMG/M metagenome (GOLD analysis project Ga0172379, IMG submission 119756) | Groundwater microbial communities from an aquifer near a municipal landfill in Southern Ontario, Canada - Groundwater well OW334 metaG | ecosystem: Environmental > Aquatic > Deep... | reverse complement strand
GATGAAAAAGTTTTTGAGATGAGAGAAAAAACGCGAGCTAAGGTTTTGACTTATGGTTTTAACGCGGAGGCTGAAGTTCGGGCCGGGGAAGAGGGGATGATTGGAGATGGTGTAGAAATTTCCGGAATGAATTTTAAATTGAGTTATGCCGGCGCGGTTGTTCCGATTTTTTTGCCCGGAGTTTTGGGGCGGCAACACATTTACGCGGCGCTTGCCGGTGCGGCCGTGGGAATTACTTACGGAATGAATCTTGTGGAAGTTGCTGAAAGTTTAAAAAGATATATAGCGCCGAAAGGCCGGATGAATTTGATCCCCGGCATTAAGAGAACTTTGATTATTGATGATACCTATAATGCTTCGCCAATTCCCGTTGAAGCGGCGCTTGGTGTTTTACAATCAATAAAACTTCCCGTAGAAGATGATAAAAAATTTGCCGTGTTGGGCGATATGTTGGAACTCGGAAGCTTTAGTGAAGAAGGGCATAAGCAAGTTGGGCGGGCAGTGGCAGCGAGCGGCGTTGATTTTTTAGTGACGGTTGGCGAGAGGTCGCGCGATATTGTCCGGGCGGCGAGTGAGGCGGGAATGAGTGAGGATAAAATTTCTAATTTTCCGACGCCGGAAGAAGCAGGAATTTTTGTTCAGGGGAAAATGAAACAAGGGGACGTGGTTTTAATAAAAGGATCACAGGGAGTACGGATGGAAAAAGTTGTGAAAGAACTTATGGCTGAACCCTTGAGGGCATATGAACTTTTGGTCAGGCAAGACGCGTCTTGGGCGCGAAAGAGAGAATAGGGTTATATTTGAGATTTAAGATTTTAGATTTAAGATTAAGGCGGGCCATGCGGCTCGCTTTTTGAAACCCCTATTAATGCTTGACAAATTTGCTATTATGGTTTATAAATAAAAAGCCGCCGACAGACCCGTGGGCGGCATGCCGGTCCGAAAGGCCCGGCGACGGAGGTTTGTTCGATGTACAAGTCAACGTCTGTCGCACAGAGATCGCGCTCTATGCGGCTACATGGGTCACTGGCTCTCGATCGAAACGACCGAGAGCCACTTTTTATACAGAGAGCCGCTGATTTTTTGTCGACAAAATTTTATTTTTTTGATATACTAAAAATCAGTTTATAACCCGCGGCCTCATCGTCTAGCCTGATCTAGGACGCCTCCCTCTCACGGAGGAAACTCGGGTTTAAATCCCGATGGGGCTACCAGAATAAAAAATATTTTTACTATGCTTCATCAAATTTGGCACGATGTTTTATATACACCTCTTTTGAATGTTTTGATTTGGCTTTACAATGTTCCGGCTTTTGGAAATTTGGGCGTGGCGATTATTTATTTAACAATCATCATCCGCGTTGTTCTTTTACCTTTTACTGTTGTTTCCGAACGCAGCAAAATTTTATACGAAAGATTGGGAGAAAAGATAGATAAAATTGGGCAAGATTTTAAAAATGATCCAATTCAAAAAAAAGAAATGATTCGCAAGGTCATGCGCGAACATCGAGTCAGCCCTTGGGCAAAAGTTATGGTTTTGGGTGTTCAGGCCTTGACCTTGGTTCTTTTGTACCAAGTTTTCATCGGCGGAATTAATGGCAAGCTCGGAGACCTATATTCTTGGGTAACTCATCCGGATTTTATCAATACAGATTTTTTAGGTTTTGATTTGGGAGAAGTAAGAAATTTATTTTGGAGCGGGCTGGTCGGAGCGGTTTTATTTTTAGAAATTTTTATTGACTACCGCAGCAAGTCAACCGGACTCACTAAATCCGAAGTGGCTTACATGATCTTTTTCCCCGCTGCCGTTTTTCTGACGCTCTGGATTTTGCCGATAGCTAAATCAATTTTTATTTTAACCTCCCTTTGTTTTTCTTTCCTTGTAATATTTTTTAGGCAAATATTTAAAAAGAGATTTGAGGCAGCAGTCCCAGCCCCCAAGGCGAAGTAGGGAAGTAACGAGTAACGAATAAATTGAATAAAAAATTGCCAGCCAGAAATGGTTGGTTTTATTGTTGACAGAATTTTAGAGGTTTGATATAAAGAAATTACGAAATTCCTAAGATGTGTTAGATTGTGAGGCTGCCCGAAGGGGAGCCCTTTGTCTGATGTGGCCATGGCTTTCTTCGTCTGGTCACGTCTCCTGCCTACCCGCCGGCGCGTTCGCGCGTCGCGTGCGGAATGCGGGAGAAGTCGGACTGTAAGGGCTGAGGGGCGAACCCTCCAGCCTCGCCAAGGGCTGTAGCTCAGCGGTAGAGCACCTGGTGGGCGGATTAGATACCCGTCTACACCAAAACCAGGAGGTCGGAGGTTCGAATCCTCCCAGCCCTGCTAGGTCTTAGCAGCGAAAGGCACTACCTCGCTTCCGGCACGAGCATCGTGTGGAGGACACGAAGTGTCGATGCGGAAGAACAGATGCTGGCGGGTAAAGCCGCTGGGGATAGAGCCCGACTCCCGCTGCTAAGGCCCCAAAGTTGCGGTTGCCGCTCTCGTCAAGGGGAAGGCGTATCCTAAGCGAAGGAAGCCTTTCTCTCGCTGTTCCTCGGTTCCTCGCGGCGGCCGCGACCTGCACCATGTAGGGCGTTGCAATTCGCCCCGAACTTCGCCTCGTGTTCGTGGTGTTCGGCGAAGGGTGCAGCCTTTTCCTACCCGGTGGCGGTTCTTCCCGTAAGACTCCGGAGCAAACCGCCACCGGGTCAATAAAATCCGCGTTTCGGCGCGGTAGAAGTTGCGGTCGGCGAAAGCCTCGGTTGAATCCGGTCCTGGCTACCGTGCCGATCGCGATAGGGCGTACATCTGGAAACAAGGCCGTGCCCACGGTATTTCAGGTGAAAGCGGACACAGCTGTGAAGTCGGATCCTCCGTTTCCATGTCGAAGTCGCGTGGAAGGGGTAAGCCGGCTGTGCGGTTCCGGGCGAGGTTAACGCCTGCGGTGTCTGCCATCGAACAAGTACTTCCAAGTGCGGAATCCCGCGCGAGGAGGTCGTGATACTGCGCCGTAACGATCCATTCGTTACGGCGCTCTTTTTATCTATGACCTTGACAAAATCGTAATTTCAATATAGTATTAACCATAGACACTTTAATTTTAAATTAAAACCAAAAATCAAATATGGCTGATTCCTTAGACAAAATAATGTATTCGTTTGTCGTGGAGGACGTCTTAAAGGGCTTTTTCATCACTGTCCCGCCGGGTTATGTTGCCTGCGTTTACGACCTTGGCAGGGGAGTCTTGAAAAAAGTTTTGCACCCCGGTTTGCATTTAAAAATTCCATTTTGGCAGAGAGCAAAATTATTTAATACCCAAACGCTGGAATATAATATCAGCAAGGAATTTAATTTGGAAAATATCAGGGCCTTGGGCGACACGCCGATCGGTTCGGTAACGCTCGACAGTAAAAATATCCAGATTGAGGGCACGATCCTTTTGCGGCTGGATGAGGAACAAATTCCATACATCTGGCAAAATATCGGCGAGGATTTTGTGGAAAAAATAATCCGGCCGACGATTAGAAGCCGGCTCCGCATGATCGCTTCGCTCTATTCAGCCCAGGATATTGTTTCGCTTCAGAGAAATCAGATTGAAGTGGCGATTACAAACGAGCTGGATAGAATTTTCCATCCTCGCGGAATTCACGTGGAAAACGTTCTTCTCTCGGAAATCGGACATCAGTTCAAAAAGGAGTAATTTAAAAAATTTATGCAATCAAAACAGTGGACAACAATTATTGTTGCAGTAATTATTACGGCAATCATAGTTGGCGGCGGAGTTTATCTCTGGCAAAAACAGCAAACGCCCGTCCAGGAATCTTCTGAATTGAGTAATTTGGAAAATACCCCGTCTGTATCTGAAGAAAATCAGGTAGGTCCAGGATATGTTAATCAAGAGCTGAAATTCTCACTTCAAATTCCAAATGGTTATATTGTCGACAAAACAAGTGAAAGCATTTTTCAAATTATAAGCGGGCCGACACCAGAGAATGAAACACCTTTACCGGAAGTTAATATCAAGGTGGGCGATTTAGATGATATAAAATCAGATACGATCATCAAAGAAGAAAATGTTGAGGTTGGTGGTATTGCCGGGAAAAAATTTACTGTCTCTTACGGAGAAGGGAAGTGTCCCGTTTACAGATTTAATTCGCAAGGTAAGATTTATGAATTCAGTTTGTATGAATGTCTGGAATCAACTATTTTTGAAGACGTAGTGAAAAGTTTCCGCATAATTTCAGAATAAAAGTATAGAGAATGGCACGAACCTCTTGACTGGGGTTCGTGTTTTGTTATAATGAAATTAGCAGTCTTGACAGACGATTGCTAACTGGTGTAAAATAGTTTAATATGGAAAAACGAAAGGAAAAATTGCTCTTGTCAGTCATCCACGAATACATAAAAAAAGCCACGCCGGTTGCCTCAAAAATGTTGGCCGGACGGGGCGGTTTTAAAATAAGTTCGGCAACATTACGAAACGAAATGGCGGATTTGGAAGAAGAAGGATATTTGATCCAGCCGCACACTTCAGCCGGCCGGATTCCGACCGAAGCGGGTTTCAATTTTTATCTCCAGAATCTCCCGGAAAAAAATCTGGAAGTCGCGGGCAAGGAAAAAAAAGAATTGGAACGGGCGGCGCGGGCAAATGAATTCCCGGAAAAAAGTTTAGCCAAAGTTTTGGCAGAACTAACTGATGAAGCCGTAATTTTGGCCTTCGGGAAAAATGATGTTTACTATACCGGGCTTTCCAATCTTTTCTCCAAGCCGGAATTTCAGGATCAGAATTTGGTTTACCGGATTGGCGAAGTCGTTGATCATCTGGACGAAATTATAAATGAAATTTTTGAAGAGACAAAAGAAGAAATAAAAATTTTAATCGGCAAGAAAAATCCTTTCAGCGAAAGTTGCGGCGCGGTTATCAGTAAATACCGCGGAAAAAATAAGAAAGTCGGACTTGTCGCCGTGCTCGGACCGACCAGGATGGATTATGGAAAAAATATCGCCCTCATCCGCGAAGTAAAAGATTTGTTAAATAAAATATAACTATGGCAGACGATAAACAAAAAACAGAAGAAAAAAAAGATGCGGCGCTCTCAGAACTCGAAGCGTGTAAAAAACAGGCGGAAGAATATTTAAACGGCTGGAAACGGGCCAAGGCAGATTACATTAATTTGAAAAAAGAAACTGAAACAGCGAGCGTGGAATTGGCGCAATTTGTCGCGCGCGGAATGATGTTAAAATTTTTGCCGGTCTACGACGGTTTGAAAAAAGCCTGCGCCATGGAAAACAGTGGAGATAAATGGGCTGAAGGAATTTTAAACATCAAAAAGCAGTTTGAAGAAGTTTTCAAAAGTTTCGGCGTGGCGGAAATTAAAACCGTGGGAGAAAAATTCAATCCAGAATTTCATGAGGCGATTAGCCGGCAGAAAAAAGAGGGTGTGGAATCGGATATTATTATTGAAGAAGTTGGCGGAGGATACACGATGAATGGAAAAACAATCATCGCGGCTAAAGTAATTGTTAGCGAATAAAAAATAATTATTAATTTATAAAATTATGCCTATCATCCGTTTCAATCCCTGGGAACAATTTGGAGAATTAGACAGATTTTTTGACGAGAACGCGCCTGGTTTTATCCCGGCGTTGGATATTTATCAAACCAAAGACGCGGTTATCGTTGAAACTCCGCTTGCCGGCATTGATCCGGAAGATGTGGAAATTTCCATTGAAAACGATGTTTTAACAGTTGACGGAAAAACCGAACGGCAAAGCGAAGTTGATGAAAAGAATTTTTACCGCAAAGAAGTCCGCTACGGAAGTTTTCACCGCTCGGTCCGTTTGCCCGTCGCCGTCCTTGGAGGCAAGGCCGAAGCCAAATCGGAAAATGGAATGTTGAAAATCACAATCCCCAAAGCGCCGGAAGCGAAGAGCAAGGCGATAAAAGTGAAAGTGGTGAAAGGGAAGAAATAATAAATTTTAAATGGACACATCAAATCCGACAGAGAAACAACACTTCGTCCCGCGATTCTACCTTAGAAATTTTTCCGACAGTAATGGACTTATTAGAGTTCTTGACGTTCCTAATAAAAGAATTGGGAAACCTAGGCCATATCAAAGTGTCGGATATTCAAAATTTTTCTACGCCGCAAAAACTGGTGTGTCAGATAAAATTTCGCAAGACGTTGAAGAGTGGCTTAAGGTATTTGAAAATTATATTGCACGAGGATTGCCAAAAATTATCAATGCGATAGATGGTCTTCAGCACATCGAGGATGATGATCGATATTTCCTTTCGGTATTTATAAGCATGCTGTGGTTAAGGGCGCCCGGCATGCGGGATCAATTGAATAAAATGCATGAAGATTTATTAAAGCAGACCATGAAAATAAACGTCCCTCGAGGAATTGAACGGTATCTTAAAGAAACGGGGAAAAAATGGTCCCCGGAAGAGATAGAAAAAATTATGAAAGTGGTGGAAAGCGGTAATTACGATGTTCGTTTTAATAATATTGATCATTTGAGATTTATGGTAGAAACCTTGGGTTATAATAAACCAGGGTTTGCAAATATGTTTTTTGGCATGAAGTGGAAGATTTATTTATTACGCAGTAAAGAAATTTTTATTACAACAGACTCTCCTATTGTTGAAAAATGGTTTCCCCCGAAGACAGCTTACGGCGATGGATGCTCTTTTCTCGAGAGAACTAAATATTTTGCCCTCACTCCTAAAATACTCATAGAATTAACTTATCCGTGCGGAACAAAAAAGGTGAAGAGAGAGACGCTTTTTGAGGGACAAAGTGAAATAGTAAAAATGTTTAATATAATTCTTATGAGTGGTTGCCAGGAATTTGTGTATTCAGGAGATGATGATTGCCTTGGGCAGTTATTGTCTGGCATAGAAAAACCAGGACTATTAGAAAGGGCTTATATGGAAAAGTATGAAAAACCATGGGCCGAATATCGTAGGCGGATAGGAAGATAAAATTTATTTTTGTAAATTAAAATTATTATTAATTAGAATTAAAAAATATGCCCGATGAAAACCAATCATTTGTTTTATTTAATGCTAATGGAGCCAACAGAAAAATAATAATCAGCACTCCCCCTAAATCATCTGCGAGAATAGATGCAACCAAAATTCATATGCAAAATGTAGAAGAAAAATCGACTGGCGGCAAAATATCTCACAATGCCGAACGAGAGCTAATCCAAATTGGGGGTAACCAAACTGCAAGAGGCGAAGGGAAGATCACAAATCGAGTTGGAGACGGCAAACTATATCAAGAGAATCTTGGTCAATTGGCAGAAGATAAGGGTGAAATTATCAACGAAGTAATTAATGATGGTATTGATGACCAGGTAAGGAAAATTTTAGAAAATATTAATGCGAGCAATGAACCAGAAAAGGAAAAGATAGAACAATTATGTAAAAATATCTTATCAACGAAAAATAAAGAAGATAAATTTTCCTGGTTGAAACAGTTAGTTTCAGTTGGTTCAGGCATAGCTTCAATCAGCAATTTTGTACTGCAGCTATCAACACTAATTGGTATAAATTTAAAATAAATAATAAAAAATAAAAACTATGAAAATATTAGGTATAGACTTAGGAACAACTAACTCCTGCATGGCCGTCATTGAAGGCGGCGAACCGAAAGTGTTGGAAAATAAAGAGGGCGCGAGAACCACGCCTTCGGTTGTCGCTGTGACAAAAAGCGGCGAGAGAATGGTTGGGCAGATTGCCAAGAGGCAGTCGGTGACAAATCCGGAAAACACGCTGTATTCAATTAAGCGTTTGATCGGTAGGCGATATGATGATACGGAAGTACAGCGCGACATGAAAGTTTTACCTTTTAAAATTGTCCAGTCCGGAGTCGGAGTGAAAATAAAAATGTCGGATAAAGAATATTCTCCGCAGGAAATTTCCGCCATGGTTTTGCAGAAAATGAAAAGTGACGCGGAAGAAAAATTGGGAGAAAAAATTGAAGAAGCGGTGATCACCGTCCCGGCATATTTTGACGACGCGCAACGCCAGGCGACCAAAGAAGCCGGAGAAATCGCGGGCTTGAAAGTGCGCCGGATTATAAACGAACCGACGGCCGCGGCTCTGGCTTATGGATTGGATAAGAAAAAGGGCGAGCAAATTGTTGTTTACGATTTGGGCGGCGGAACTTTTGATGTTTCAGTTTTGGATATTGGCCAGGACACGGTGGAAGTGAAAGCGACAAACGGCGACACGCATTTGGGCGGCGATGATTTTGACCAGAGAATAATTCACTGGATTTTGAATGAGTTTAAAAAAGATCAGGGGATTGATTTATCAAAAGATAATTTAGCGTTGCAGAGAATTAAAGAAGCGGCGGAAAAAGCAAAAATAGAATTATCAACCGCGATGGAATCGGAAATCAACCAGCCGTTTATAACATCCGATGCGGCCGGGCCGAAACATTTGGTAATGAAAATGACACGGGCGAAATTGGAAGAACTGGTCGGAGATTTAGTTCTTGCGACCCTGGAGCCGTGTAAAAAGGCATTAGCCGACGCGAAGATGGATATTAAAGATATTGAAGAAGTGGTAATGGTCGGCGGAATGACAAGAATGCCTTTGGTACTTCAGACCGTGGAAAACTTTTTTAGAAAAAAACCAAACTTGTCGGTAAATCCGGATGAAGTCGTGGCGATTGGCGCGGCGGTTCAGGCCGGAGTACTTCAGGGCGAAGTGCGCGATATTTTATTGCTTGATGTTACGCCATTAACTTTGGGCTTAGAAACCTTGGGCGGAGTTTTGACTCCACTAATCAACCGCAATACCACGGTTCCGACTTCCAAGTCGCAAGTATTTTCCACGGCGGCGGACGGCCAGACTTCGGTGGAAATCCACGTCTTGCAAGGCGAGCGGCCAATGGCGGCAGACAATAAAACTTTGGGAAGATTTATGCTTTCGGGAATGCCTCCGGCGCCGCGCGGCGTGCCGCAAGTTGAAGTGACTTTTGACATTGATGCCAACGGCATTTTAAATGTTAAAGCCAAAGACAAAGCCACGGGAGTTGAGCAGTCAATCACCATTACCGCGTCAACCGGTTTGTCAAAAGATGAAATTGAGCGGATGAAAAAAGAAGCCGAGGCGCACGCAGCCGATGATTTGAAGAAAAAAGAATTAATTGATTTGCGAAATACCGCCGAGACAATTATTTACACCACGGAAAAAATGTTGAAAGACGCGGGAGATAAAGTTAAGGCCGAAGATAAAAAAGCGATTGAAGAAAAAATGGAAGCGTTGAAAAAAGTTAAGGATAGCGAAGATAAGGAAGCCATCAAAAAAGCGGCGGACGATTTAGCACAGACGGCGCAGAAAGTCGGCGCGGCGATGTACCAGTCGCAGCAGCAACAGCCGCCGCAAGGTGGTCCGGCAGCCGGAGCCGGTGGCGAAGAGAAAAAAGATGATAAGAAAAAAGATAAGACAGTAGAAGGGGAGTTTGAGGAAGTAAAATAAAGATGGCAAAAGATTATTATAAAATTTTAGGCGTTTCGAAAAGCGCGACCGCGGAAGAAATTAAAAAAGCCTTCCGCGAGTTGGCGCACAAATATCATCCGGATAAAAACGGCGGCAACGCTGATCAGTTTAAGGAAATCAATGAAGCGTATCAGGTTTTGGGAAATCCGGAGAAACGCCAGCAATACGACCAGTTCGGAACCACCTTTGAGAGCGCGCAAGGCCAGGGTGGTTTTTCCGGTTTTGACGGCTTCAGGGATTTTTCCGGATTTGCCAATGGTTTTGATATGGGTGATTTGGGAGAGATGTTTGGGTTTGGAGATATTTTTGGCGGCGGGAGAAAAAAGGGACGAACGAGCCGCGGGCGGGATATTGAAGTGGAAATGAGAATTGATTTTCGCGAAGCAATTTTTGGCGCGGAGAAAATTTTAGAAATGTACAAACCGAGCATTTGTAAAAATTGCGGCGGGAGCGGCGCGGATCCAAAAAGTAAAGTTGTGTCTTGCGCAAATTGCGGCGGAGCGGGCAGAGTGCAGGCCGTGCAGCGGACATTTTTAGGAAATATCCAAACTGTGGTAACTTGCGATAAGTGCAATGGCGCGGGAAAAATTCCGGAAAAGGAATGTTCTGTTTGTCATGGAAAGGGTGTCGGCCGCGATAATCAAAAATTAAAAATAAAAATTCCGGCCGGGATTGACGACGGCGAGACAATAAAACTTTCCGGCGAAGGCGAGGCGGCAGAGCATGGCGGAAAGTCGGGCGACTTGTTCGTGACAATGCGCGTTATGCAGGACAGAGAATTTAAAAGAAAGAAAGACGATATTTTGAGCCGGGTGAATATAAATTTTCGAGAGGCGGCGCTCGGCGATAAAATTGAAGTGGAAACACTGGAGGGAAAAATTAAATTGACGATTCCTTCCGGGACGCAGTCGGGACAGATTTTTCGCTTGAAAGGAAAAGGCGTGCCGCATTTAAATAGTTATGGCCGGGGCGACCAGTTGGTTGAAGTTATTGTTGTGACGCCGACAAATTTAAACAAAAGACAAAAAGAATTATTGGAAGAGCTGGGTGCGAGTTAAAATTTTAATATTTTTAGTTTAAAATCGTCCGCCAGATTGGCGGCGATTTTTTATTTTAAACACTTGACAAAATAGAGAAAAACTCTTTAAGTATAGTGAGGTTTGCCCAATGGT
>Ga0172379_10011261_pt1 | contig 10680 bp, 6 predicted proteins | sample GrowelOW334metaG_FD_119756 | JGI IMG/M metagenome (GOLD analysis project Ga0172379, IMG submission 119756) | Groundwater microbial communities from an aquifer near a municipal landfill in Southern Ontario, Canada - Groundwater well OW334 metaG | ecosystem: Environmental > Aquatic > Deep... | reverse complement strand
CAGCCGCAGATGAAGGCCATCCAGGAGAAATACAAGGATGACTCCGCGAAGATGAACCAGAAGACAATGGAGTTCATGCGGGAGAACAAGGTCAACCCCATGGCCGGCTGCCTCCCGATGATGGTGCAGTTCCCCGTCTTCATCGGGTTCTACACCATGCTTCAGAGCTGCATGGAGCTGCGCGGCGAGCAGTTCCTGTGGGCGCACGACCTTTCCCAGGAAGACACCGTGGCCTACCTGCTCGGCTTCCCCATCAACCCCCTGCCCATCGTGATGGCCGTGACCATGTTCTATCAGGCCAAACTCACGCCGCCCTCGCCGGGCATGGACCCGATGCAGCAGAAGATCATGAAGTATATGCCCATGATGTTCGTGGTCATCCTCTACCGCTTCAGCGCCGCGCTGACGCTTTACTGGACCGTCCAGAATCTGCTAACCATCCTCCAGACCAAGCTCACGAAGATCAACGCCGACAAGCAGGCTGCCGCCGGCAATGGAGCGCCCGCGAAGGCCATCATCGAAAAGCCCAGGAAGAAATGACCGGGAGATTCAACAGCGAAGACGCAATGACGCGAAGCAAGGCCGGGCCGTGCATCACTGCCCACGGAAAGACTGCTTGCGGCCATCCGCCCATTCTCTTCCCTCTTCGCGACTTGGCTCCTTCGCTGTCCAAATAATTTCCATTCCCATGCCCACCGAACCCAAAACCATCCTCGCCGAACTCCTCACCCACCTCGGCTTCACCGCCACCATCGAGGAGCGCAAGCTCGACGACGGCGGCCTCTTCCTTGACGTGAAGACCGACGAGTCCAGCCGCCTCATCGGCCGTTCCGGCCAGACGCTCGGCGACCTGCAATACCTCGCCAACCGCATCGTCTTCAACCGGAACCCCGAGGCCCCGCGCATCACCGTGGACGTCGGCGGATACCGCGCCCTGGCCAGCGAAGCGCTCATCAAGAAGGCCAGGGAAGCCGCCGACAAGGTCCGCAAATGGGGCGACATCGTCGAATTGGAGCCGATGAACGCCTACGACCGCCGCGTGGTGCATCAAGCCTTGCGCGAAGACCCGGACATTGAGACGCAGAGCGTGGAAGTCGAGGGCACGGACAAGAAGGCGATGCTGCTGCGGCCCAAACGGAAGGAATGAGCATGGTCACCATGGATTTGCCGCGCGTGTTCGAGCTCCCCGACGAGGTTTCCGACTGGGACGACAAGAGCTATTTCACCTTCCTGCAAGACCACCAGTTCGGCTACCAGGCCATCCTTGACGACCTGCTGGCCCGTGGTCAGGAACAGTCGGCGGAATACCTGCACTGGCTGGAGCAGTTCAAGGCCGTCGAGCGCTACCTGGCCCGCGACTTCAACCGCCGCTACCATCAGGGCTAGGCGGCCTGCAGCTTCGTTCCCGTCAGCCGCTCGTAGGCTTCCAGATATTTCGCCTGCGTGCGGGCGACGATGATGGACGGAAGCCCGGGGGCGGGAGGCGTCTTGTCCCACGTGAGCGTCTCGAGGTAATCGCGCACGAACTGCTTGTCGAAGCTCGGCTGGCTCCTGCCCGGCTGGTATTGCGACGCCGGCCAGAAACGAGAGGAATCCGGCGTGAGCACCTCGTCAATCAGGAGCAGCTCGCCGTTGAACAGGCCGAACTCGAACTTGGTGTCCGCGATGATGATGCCGCGTTTGCGGGCGTAGTCCCGGGCGAAGTTGTAGATGCGCAGGCTCAGGTCGCGGGCACGCCCGGCAATGTCCGCGCCGACCAGCTTCGCGGCGGTCTCGAAGGGGATGTTTTCGTCGTGGCCCGTCTCGGCCTTGGTGGCGGGCGTGAAGATCGGCCCGGGCAGCTCGGAGGATTCCTTCAAGCCTGCCGGCAGCTTGATGCCGCAGACGGTCTGGGTCTTCTGGTATTCCTTCCACCCGGACCCGGCGAGGTAGCCGCGCACAACGCACTCGATGGTCAGCGGCGTCGCCTTTTTCACGATCATGCTGCGGCGGGCGAGCTGCGCGGCGAAGGGCTGGAGCTGGGGCGGCAACGGATCGCCTGGTTTCGCAAGCAGGTGGTTGGGCACGATCGCCTCCGTCTGACCAAACCAGAAGTGGGAAATCTGCGTGAGCACCTCGCCCTTGCGCGGGATGCCGTTGGGCATGATGCAGTCGAAGGCCGAGATGCGGTCTGTGGCGACGAAGAGCAGGCGGTCGCCAAGGTCGAAAACTTCGCGGACCTTGCCGCTTTTGACTTTGCGGACGCCGGGGAGATCAATCTGGAGCAACGGCTCGTCGTTCATCGCGCGGGATGATGAGGAGCGCGGCCCGAAGCGCAAGGCCGTTTGCGCATTGCGACGATTTACCAGACCGCAAATCGCCGCACAGCCAAGCCGACGGTTGCGCCGGCAAGGTAGCCGCCCAGATGTCCCGCGACGGAAACGGACATGCCGGGCAGGAAGGCGAAAAACACGTCTTTGACGATCAGTGCCAGCGCGAGCCAGTCCACCGGCACGCGCACAGCGTCGTCTAACAAAGACACGGTCCCCTCCATCCGGCACACGACGACAAATCCGACAAACCCGCAGATGGCACCACTGGCTCCGGCTGCCTGCCCGCCTCCGGCGAACAGATGGCCCGCCGCACCCGCAAGCGCAAAGAGGAAGAAGAGCGTGAGATACCGGAATGGTCCCACTGCATTAACCGCCACCCCTCCGAAAACATGGAGCAAGAGGAGATTCCAGCCCACATGCAGGCTGTGGACGTGGATGAATGGGTGTGTGAGCAGGCCCGGCAGACTCCAGCCGGTCAGGGTGAGTCGCGCGAAGAGCCGGTCGTCCGCAAGCCACTGGAGCCAGAAACAGACAAAGATGACGCCCAGCAGCAAGTGGTTCGTGAAGAACCCGCGGCGCTCCGCAACTTCGAGTCGGAACCAATCCATGCAAAAATGATCCCGACCGCGCCGCCCTCTGCCTACTCACCCTCGGCCAGCTTGCGGTAAAGCGTCGCCAGGCTCACCCCGAGCGCCCTGGCCGCCTGCTCCTTGTCGCCACCGGCCTGGGCGATGGCGCGCTGAATGTAGGCGCCTTCCTGGTCGCGCATGAAGTCCTTGAGCTGGCCGACCGGCTGGTTCAGCGGGCTGGGCGCCGGCGAGGACGGCACGGCGGCGTTCGCCAGCTTGGGAGCCGTCGCGATCACGCCGGTGTCGCCGCTGGGAGAAAGGGCTATTTCCACGTCGGAGAACTCCGGACTGCCCAGCGGCTGAAGGTCGGGCGGGAGGTCCACGAGCTTGATGAAGCCCTCTTCGCACAGGGCGCTGGCGCGCTCGATGGCATTTTCCAGTTCGCGCACGTTGCCGGGCCAGGCGTGGGCCTGCAGCGCCTCCAGCGCGCGACGGCTGATGCTGTAGGCCCTGAGGCCGCGATCTGCGGCCTTGCTGCGGAGGAAGTGCGCGACGAGCAGCGGAATGTCGTCACGCCGCTCGCGCAGCGCGGGCATGGGAATGGAGATGACGTTGAGCCGGTAGTAGAGGTCTTCACGGAAGCCGCCTTCCTTGATGCGCTTTTCGAGCGGCTCGTTGGTCGCGGCGATGACGCGCACGTTCACATAGAACGGCACGTTGTCGCCCACGGCGCGCACCTCGCGCTCCTGCAACACGCGGAGAAGCCGGCTTTGCAGCACGCCGGACATGGAGCCGATTTCATCGAGGAAGATCGTTCCGCCGTCGGCCTCCTGAAACAGACCCTTCTTGTCCGCGATGGCCCCGGTGAAAGACCCCTTGCGATGTCCGAACAGCTCGGATTCGAGCAGGTGCTCCGGCAGCGCGCTGCAATTGATCGGCACGAACGGCCCGGTCGCGCGCCGGCTGTTGAAGTGCAGCGCCTTGGCGATGAGTTCCTTGCCCGTGCCGCTCTCGCCCCGCAGCAGCACCGTGCTGTCCGTGCCGGCGACGCGCTCGACCATGCGGAACACCTGCTGCATTGCGGGAGCGGTGCCGATGATCTGGTTGAACTGGTATTTCTTCTTCAGCTCCTTGCGCAGGTAGGCGTTCTCGGAGACGACCTCGCTGTGCGAGAGCGCCTTCCACAGTTTGAGCCGCAGCTCGACGCCCTTGAAGGGCTTTTGCAGGTAGTCAAACGCGCCGAGCTTGGTCGCCTCGACGGCGATTTCGAACGATCCGTAGCCGGTGATGAAGATGACGATGGCCGGCGGCGTGAGGGCGCGGGCGCGCTTGAGCACATCCATGCCGGTGGGGCCGGTCTTGCCGAGGTTGAGGTCGGTGATGACGATTTCCGGCGCGATGCGCTCCATCGCTTCCAGCGCGGTCGCGCCCTCGTTGAACGGAATGACCTCATGCCCCTCCGCGCGGAGGATTTCGGTGACGATCTGAATGCTCAGCAGATCGTCTTCCACGAGCATGACTTTGGCCATGCCGGAGAGGCTACGGAAGAAAAGCCACGCGTCGCAAGCCGCGAATCCCCCCCCGGCGCCTTGAACTTTGAACCTTGAACTTTGAACCTCACCCCCGACCATCGCCGCGTGCGCGTCCACTTCCTCCTCGGCCCCGCCGGCAGCGGCAAGACCTGGCGCTGCCTGGGGGAGATCCGTGCCGAGTTGAAGCGCGCACCCGGCGAGGCCGCGCCGCTGCTGCTGCTCGCCCCCAAGCAGGCCACCTTCCAGCTCGAACGGCAGCTTCTCGACGATCCGGAGCTGGCCGGCTACGCGCGCCTGCAGATCGTCTCCTTCGACCGGCTCGCCCACTGGCTGCTCGATACCTTCGGGGCCGTGCCGGAACTGCTCGACGACGAGGGCCGGGTGATGGTGCTGCGCGCGCTGCTTGCCCGCGAACAGGACGCGCTGAAAGTCTTCCGGGCCACGGCACGGCTGCCCGGATTCGCCCGCCAGCTCAGCCAGCTGCTCCGCGAATTTCAGCGTCACCAGGTCACGCCAGAGAGGCTCGCGCGGCTCGCCGGACGCTGCCCCGGGAGCGGCCCGCTGCGCGACAAACTCCACGACCTCCATCACCTGCTCCGCGCCTACCACGAATGGCTCGCCGGCAGTTCCGTGCGCGACGGCGACCAGCTGCTCGATATTGCGACGCTCCTGCTGCGCGATCCGTCCTTCGTCATGCGCAACGCGTCACCCCCCATCGCCGGCCTCTGGCTGGACGGTTTCGCCGAGATGACCCCGCAGGAATTGGACCTCCTGTGCGCCGTGCTGCCCTTCTGCCGCACGAGCACGCTCGCCTTCTGTCACGATCCGCAGGCCGGCGACTCGCAAAGCTGGCTCTCCCTCTGGTCCGTCGTCCGCCGCACCTACCTTGAATGCCGCACCCGCGTCAAGGCGCTGCGCGGTTGCGAAGTGAGCGAGGAATCGCTGGCGCGCGACCCCGCCCACAGCCGTTTCCGTGACAGCCCAGCCCTTGCACAACTGGAAGCAAACTGGACTGCGCCCGCAAACACGGCAGGGCGAGACTCCGCCCATCCAGCATCCAGCATCCAGCACCCAGCCTCGCCCCTCCGCCTCGCCCTGTGCGCCAATCCCGAGGCCGAGGCCACGCTGGCTGCGCGCGAAATCCTCCGCCACGTCCGCGCCGGCGGACGCTTCCGAGATTGCGCGGTCATCCTTCGCACGCTGGATCACCACCATGTCGCGCTGCGCCGCGTCTTCACGCGCTACGGCATTCCCTTCTTCCTGGACCGCCGCGAACCGGTCACACACCACCCGCTCGCCGAGCTGACGCGCTTCGCCCTCCGCACGCTGGCCTACGGCTGGCAGCCCGACGACTGGTTTGGCGCGCTCAAAACCGGCCTGGTCCATGAGCGCGATGAGGACATTGACTGGCTGGAAAACCTCGCCCTCGCCCACGGCTGGCACGGCGCACAGTGGTTCGAGCCATTCGCCATTCCAGAACCCAGGTTCAACCTGACGCGCGCCGAGCAGCTCCGCGCCCGGCTCACCGCCCCGTTCCGGAACCTTGCGCAACAACTCGGAGCGCCGGTCACCCCCGGCGCTCATCTCGCCACCGCCCTCCGCGACCTTTGGGACACTCTGGCCGTCGAGTCCCGCCTGCAAACCTGGGACGACGCACTGGCCCGCGAATCCGGGGCACCCATCATCGCCCCGCCGTTGCACACCACCGTGCTGCGCCAGATGCACGCCTGGCTCGACAATCTGGAACGCGCCTTCCCCGCTGAAACTCCCCCTTTGCCGCTCCGCGAATGGCTGCCCATCGTCGAAGCCGGCCTGAGCACGCTCAGCGTCGGCGTGATTCCGCCCGCGCTCGATCAGGTGCTCATCGGCACGGTGGACCGCTCGCGCAACCCGGAGTTGCAGCTCGCCCTCCTGCTCGGCCTCAACGAAGGCATCTTCCCCGCCCCGCCGGTGCCGCCCGTCCTGCTCTCCGACACGGAGCGCGACCTGCTGGCCGCGCACGACCTGCGTCTCGGCCTGGACCCGCGCGCGCAGATTGCGCATGAGCGCTACTTTGCCTACATCGCCTGCACGCGCAGCCGCAAACGTCTGGTCTTGAGCTGTTCCGCAGCGGACGCCGACGGCAGCCCTCTTCATCCCTCGCCCATCCTCACGCACGTCCAGCAACTCTCCTCTGGTCTGGAGCTTGAAAAGATTCCAACCACGCATGACTGGCGCGAAGCCGAACACACGGAGGAATTGCTCGAACCCATTCTCCGTAAACTTGCCGTCAGCCCGGCAGGGCGAGACTCCGTCGAGCCCCAACTCGAGCACAGCGAGGCGAGCGCAGCGAGCATCTCGGCGGAATGCACTGACCAAAATGCTCGCTCCGCTCGCGCCAACTCTGTTGGCGAATGGGGTTCGACAGAGTCTCACCCTACCGGCGTTGTTTCGCTTGCCTCGCTCCCCGCGCTCGCCCCCGTCGTCGCCCGCTGGCACCAAATCTCCGCCAGCCGCGCGGTTTCCAGTCTTTCCCCGGCCGCAGTCGCCCAACTCTACGGAACCGAACTGGCCACCTCCGTCAGCAAGCTGGAGCAATTCGCCGAGTGCCCGTTCAAGTTCTTCATCGCCGCCGGGCTGGGCGCGGAGGAGCGCGAGGAGTTCGAGATCGACCATCGCGAGCGCGGCAGCTTCATTCACCGGCTGCTCGACGAATTCCACCTGCGCGTCGCCGCATCCGGTCGGCGCTGGCGCGACCTGACGCCGAATGAAGCCGCCACCCTTGCCGCCCGCGTGGGCGAAGACCTGCTGGCCAGCCCGGAGTTCGCGCTCTTCGCGGCGGATGAAGCACGCCGCTTCGCCGCCCGCTCGCTCATCGCCAGCGCGCAACGCCTGCTGGCCGCACTCGTCGGCTGGATGCCCGGCTGCCGCTTCGATCCCGTCGCGGTGGAGCTGGGTTTCGGGATGCCCGGCAGCCCGTTGCCCGCGTGGCGGCTGGAACTCGCCGACGGACGCGCCGTGTCGCTGCGCGGGCGCATCGACCGCGTGGACCTCTGCCGCGACGAGAAGACCGGCGAGACCTTCGTCGCCGTCGTGGATTACAAATCCAGCCCCAAAAGACTGGAGCCCCTCAAGGTCGAGCACGGCCTGCAACTCCAGCTGCTCGCCTATCTCAACGTGCTGCGCGCCTTTCCCGACGCGCTGAAATCAGCCCTGCCGCAACCGGCTTTCGGAAGCGGCGACACACTTCAACCCGCCGGCGTTTTCTACGTCCCGCTGCACGGCGCGTCCGGCTCCAGTGGCGGGCGCGCCGAGATTCTCCTGGCCGACGAAGCCTCCCGCCGCACGGCCTACCAGCACGCGGGCCGCTTTGACTTCGCGCGCCTCGCCCATTTCGACAGCCGCCCCGCCGGCCTGCCCGGCGGCCAGTTCCGTTACCGGCTCAACAAGGACGGCGGGCTCATCGCGCGCGGCTCCGATGCGCTGCCCTCCGCCGAGTTTTCCGCGCTGCTCGCCCAGGTCGAAACGAACCTCCGCCGCCTCGGCGAGGCCGTGTTTGCCGGAGAAGTCGCCGTTGCCCCCGTGCGTTTCAGCGCGAGCGACAAGGCCTGCGACCGCTGCGACTACCGCGCCATCTGCCGCTTCGACCCGTGGGCACAACCTTACCGCTCGCTGCCCAAACCAGCCGCCGGGGAGGAGGAATCATGAGCGCCTTCACCCCGGCCCAGTCCGCCGCCATCGCCGCGCGCGGCAACGTGCTCGTCATCGCCGGCGCCGGCACGGGCAAAACGCGCACGCTCGTCGAGCGCTGCCTGCAGCTGCTGCGCGAGGGGGCGTCCCTCGATCGTATGCTGCTCGTCACCTTCACCGAAGCCGCCGCCGCCGAGATGCGCGCCCGGCTGCGGAGGGCGTTGCAGGAGGAAGTGGAATCAGCCAGTGGAAAAAACGCGCCATCCTCCCTTACCCCGGCCCTCTCCCGCCGGGAGAGGGAGCAAGCTCGACCACCTTCGCTGCTTTCCAACGCGTCCAGTTCAAGTCCAGCGCGGGCGGCGTCTCCCCCTCTCCCAGCGGGAGAGGGCCGGGGTGAGGGAGAAAACATCCCTTCGTCCGAGCCCGCCCGCTCTCGCCCCGAGACGCCAGACCCCAGACCCCAGACGCTCGACCACTTTTCCGAGCAGCTCGCCCTGCTCGATGCCGCGCAGATTTCCACCCTGCACGGTTTCTGCCTGCGCCTCGTCCGCGAGCATTTCCACGCGCTGGCGATTGACCCGCAGCTCGTCATTCTCGACGAACGCCAGACCCGTCCGCTTGCTCGCGACTGCCTCACGGCGCTGCTCGACGAGCACTACGCGGGACGTCACCCGCACAGCGAGGCCGTCCAGCAACTTATCCGCCGCGCCGGGCGCGGTGCGGACGAGCATCTGCGCGTGCTGGTCGGGAGGCTCCACCGTTACGCACAGTCCCTGCCCGATCCCGACGCGTGGCTGGCCGGACAACTCGCGATGTTCCGCGAAGAATCCCCGTCGCAGTGGCACGCATGGCTTCTCGCCGGCTTCGAAGAATGGCGCGCAGAATGGCTCGCTGCATTCGTGTCCGCCCCCGATGTCACCGCGCTCAAGCGCGCCCGGGCGGCGCTCTCCGCCCTGTCACCGGACTTGGTAGGGCGCGCTGTCCTCAGCGCGCCGCCGAACCATCCGAATGCGCAACCGGCGCGCTGGGGACAGACGCGCCCCACCACGGAAGCCTTGGTCGCCGCGCTCGCCGAAGTTCTCGCCGCTGATGGCGACTGGCCGCGCGGCACGAAGACAAAGTTGCGTCCGCCCTTCTCCAAGCTCTTCGAGGAAGCGGAATTCTTCCACAGCCTGCTCGCGCCCGCCTCTCCTCCCCAGACCCAAGACGCCATCCCCCATCCCCCATCCCCGCTGGCCGAGGACTGGGCGTGGTCCCGTCACGCAATGGCCGCGCTGGTGGAACTCACACGGCAGTTCACCACGCGCTTCGGCGAGGCCAAACGCCAGCTCGGCGGACTGGACTTTGCGGACCTCGAACAGTTTGCGCTGCGCCTGCTGCGGGATGATTCGACCGGAGTTGCCCGCCACTGCCGTGACCACTTCAGGCACGTCTGCGTGGACGAATACCAGGACATCAACGCCGTGCAGGACGCCATCCTCCGCGCAGTCAGCGGCGATGGCGCGGCGGCCAACCGCTTCCTCGTCGGCGACCTGAAGCAAAGCATCTACCGCTTCCGCCTGGCGAACCCGCGCATCTTCGCCGGCTACGCAACGGCGTGGCGCGGCCCGGCAGGGCGAGACTCCGTCGAGCCCCATTCCGAGCAGAGCGCAGCGAGCATGTCGGACAGCGCCAAGCCCAGCCAAGAAACTCGCTTCGCTCGCGCCTCCTCCGTCGGCAAATGGGGTTCGACGGAGTCTCGCCCTGCCGGGGCAGGAGGCGTCATCGCGCTCTCGGACAACTTCCGCAGCCACGAGGCAGTCTTGGATTTCGTGAACCCGTTGTTCCGCGCGCTCATGCGTGAGGCCATTGGCGGCGTGGCATACGACGCGGAGGCGGAGTTGAGATTTGGCAATTCCGAGGGCCGTGCAGCGCTGCGCAATCCCCCTCCCCCGGCCCCCACCGAAGGACAGGGCCGGATTGGAGGGCGGGAATCCAACAACCCGCCGCAGCCAGATTCCACGGCCCGCGTCGAACTCCACATCCTCACGAAAAACGCCGACGAACCCGCTGCCGACGGCGACGCCACGAATGACCTGCTCGACCTGCTGGCCATCGAACGCGAGGCCCGCTGTGTGGCGCTTCGACTTGGTGAGTTGCGCGCAAGCGGACACAGGGTTTGGGACGACGATGAAGCGGTGAAGGCGTTCCGGCCTGTCGAATGGCGCGACATGGTGGTGTTGATGCGGTCCCCGGGTTCTCGCGCCGAGAGTTTCGCGCAGGAATTTCACCGGGCAGGCGTGCCGCTGCACGCGGAACGCGGCGGCTTCTACGAGGCGTTGGAAGTCAGCGATCTGCTGAATCTGCTGCGGCTGCTCGACAACCCGCTGCAGGACCTCCCGCTGCTGGCGGTGCTGCGCTCGCCGCTGGTGGCGATGTCGCTGGAGGAGCTGGTGGCCATCCGTGCGCACAACGACGAACGGCTTTTCTGGGACGCGCTGGTGAAAGGAGCGCGGACGCCCACGTCCGCCGGCGTGACCACCGACCCCGAACCTGCTGCGGACGTAGGCGTCCGCGCTCCAGAGCCGCCCGCCGCCCCACCCTTCATTCTTCACCCCT
>Ga0172379_10011260_pt1 | contig 10682 bp, 15 predicted proteins | sample GrowelOW334metaG_FD_119756 | JGI IMG/M metagenome (GOLD analysis project Ga0172379, IMG submission 119756) | Groundwater microbial communities from an aquifer near a municipal landfill in Southern Ontario, Canada - Groundwater well OW334 metaG | ecosystem: Environmental > Aquatic > Deep... | reverse complement strand
TACGGGCGCCGGGAGGCGATCCGGAGACGCTGTCGCCGGTTCCGGTCTATGCTCGGCACATGAACCAGCCTGTAGATATTCTGGGTCTCACGTTCACCGCATTCATGGCTGAAACCGGCTTGGGAACAGGCAAGGCTTCCAATCTCCGTGCCGCGTATGCTTCCGCGCTGCGTGAAGGTCTCTGGGAACCCGGTCGCTTCCTGTCTCGGATCGACGCCGCGGGTCTGTCCCCGCGTTTCCATGTCGGCCTTCTCGGCGTAGTCCGCGTGGTATCGGAAGATGGAGAGTTCGGGCCGACGAGCAAGGCCGTCCTGGCGCTGGCTGACGGTCAAACCGTTGAATGCGTACTCATACCGTCTCCGGGCGGCAAGGCCAGTCTGTGCGTGTCCTGCCAGGCGGGTTGCCGCATGGGTTGCGCCTTCTGCGAGACAGGGCGCGCGGGACTGACCCGCAGCCTCTCGGCCGGTGAAATCATGGCGCAGGCTGTAACGGTCCGTGTCGAGTTGGGTTGGGAGTTCAGGAACGTCGTGTTCATGGGCATGGGCGAGCCGCTGGACAATTTTGATGGCGTTGCGGGCGCGCTCGCGGTGCTGTTCGACCAGGCCGGCCTGGGGCTTGCGCAGGAGCGGGTAACGGTCTGTACCGTAGGCCTCCCGGAAGGCATCGCGCGACTCAAGGCTCTGGGTTACCGTCGACTTGGCCTGTCCATCAGCCTGAACGCGCCGGACGACGGAATCCGCTCTGCCTTGATGCCGGTCAACCGAGCGTTCAACATGCAAACCCTCGCGGTCGCGCTGGCGGCGTTTCCGTCACGGCGCAATTTTGCGCTCGGAGTGAACTATTGCCTGATTCCAGGCGCCAACGACGGTCCCGGCGCGGCTGAAGGCGTCGCGGCATTCGTGAACAAGGTGGGCCGCGCCCTCGTCAACGTGATTCCCTACAATCCCGGTTCTGACCCCATAGGACGCGCGCCGACAGAACAGGAAATTGACGCCTTCGTCGCGATGCTTCGGGAGACCGGTCTCGATGCGCGCGTACGCGCCCCCCGGGGCAGGACCCTGATGGCGGCCTGCGGCCAGCTCGGCGGCCTGTAGCCTATTCCAGGATGCGCTGGATATAGGTGCTGTAATCCTTGATTAGGGGTTCGTAGGCGCGATCAAAGAGGGGGCTGGAGATCATGAAATCGGCCGTGGCGCGGTTGCAGGCCATCGGAATGTTGTAAACGACGGCGATGCGCAGGAGCGCCTTTACGTCCACGTCGTGCGGCTGCGGCGACATCGGGTCCCAGAAGAAAACCACAAGGTCAATGTCACCTTCAGCAATCGATGCACCCAGCTGCTGATCTCCGCCCAAGGGGCCGGACTTGAGAATCTTGATGCTCAGTTTCGGAGCGTCCGCGCCTCCTTCGGTGGTACGCTTGCGCTCTATCGTCTCCGATACCAGCTTGCCCGTCGTGCCGGTGCAGACCAGGTCGTGCTTGAGCAGCGAACGCCAGTTGTATTCAACCCAACCTACGAGGTCAATTTTTCTGTGATCATGCGCCACAAGCGCAATGTGTTTCTTGGCGAGCATGCAGTTCTCCTTCTATCAAGAGCGTAATCGCATGGAGTCACTTAGCCGAGCGCAAGCCCGTCCAGCGGCGTATCGCGTTCATCCATCGGCACCAGTTCGACCAGTTGGGACTCATAGCCGTAAGCCACGGCGCTGAAGCTACCCGCCGCGCACCCCTGACGCCCTCTGGCTGCCGCCGCTCCCGCCAGAAAGCGGTCGTAGTACCCCTTGCCGCGGCCGAGCCGCCCGCCGGCACGGTCGAATGCAAGCCCGGGTACCAGCGCCAGCGTCGGTACCGTTGCGATGTCTTCAAACGACAACGCTACGAGCGACGCGGGCGGTGCCGGAATGTTCCACCGGTCGCGGGGCCAGTCCCGCCAGCCCGGCGGCAGCTCCACGAACGCTATCTCCCCGTCTTGGATGCGCGGCACCGCGACGCGCTTGCCGTTAGCCAGCGCCGCCTCGATGACGGGGCCGGTGTCGATTTCCGTAGGCATGGAGAGGAACGCGAGCACCAGCTGAGATGGCCGCCAGCCTTGTACGGACTGGGCCGCGGTAGCCGCACGCGCACTGGCGGCCGTCCGTTCTGCCGGGTGCATGGCCTCAAGCAGGATTTTAGCCGCAGCGCGCAGCCTGGCTTTTTCGGGAGCCACGCTAACCAGCTAGATTTCGGCTTGCCGGTCGGCCGCGGCGTCGCGGTCGTGCTCATCGATGTCCTTGGCGTCCCATGGATAGGAGACCCATTTGTCCTCGATGTCGCGACCTGACAGGTAGAGCGCGACCTCGGCGGGCATGGCTCCGCGCTTTTCCTTGAGCTTGTTGTGCAGTACCGCGACCGCTACCGATGCGGGGTGATGCGACATGAGTTCCCGCACGCAATACTCAAGGGTAACGCGCGAGTCATCCACTTCGTCGACCAGCAATATGCGCTTGCCCTTGAGCTGGCGCTCGGCCTCTTCGATCCACTGCACCTTCCGCGGGTTGTCCGTAGGCCGGTTGTTCTGGTCGTAGTAGGCTATGCCGACCGCGAGTATGGGCCTGTTGATGAAGGTGCGCAGCATGCGGGCCGGAATGAAGCCGCCCGAGCCTATGGCCACGATGACGTCCGTCTCGTACCCTGCCTGGACGACGCGATCTGCCAGATCGCGGACCGTCCGGTGGATGTCCTGGTAGGTAAACCTGTACTTGTCCATGGCCGATCATACGCGAGCGCCGGCAGGATGCGCAAGCATGATACTGTGGAGCGTAGCGTCCCCTTTATATCTATTGTATAATAATGCCCGTCGAACGTATATTTATTCTGGCTTGACGGGTACCCCAAAGTACCTGCAAGTAGAAGCATCACGGAACCAGGAGGCTCTATGCGCTTACGGAACATTGTAGCATTGCTCATCATCGCCCTCGTCCTCGCTTCATGCGGCGGAACGAAGCAGGCCGACGTAATCAAGGTCGGTTGGTTCGGCGCGCTCACCGGCGACCAGGCCGTCTGGGGCAACAACGAATTCAACACGGTAAAGATGCTGTTTGAAGAAATCAACACCGCCGGCGGCGTCGAAGTAGGTGGCAAGAAGTACACCCTCGAAGCCATCGGATACGATAACAAGGGTGATGCCCAGGAAGCGGTCAACGTCGTTCGCCGCCTGACCAGCCAGGACAAAGTCGTCGCCATCCTCGGCCCGAACGCGTCCGGCAACGCCATCCCCATAGCGCCGATCCTCGAGGCAGCCAAAGTGCCGGATATCGCTACCGTAGCCACCAACCCCAAGGTCACGGTGCTCGACGGAAAGGTCAAGCCCTACAACTTCCGCGTATGCTTCATCGACCCTTACCAGGGCGCCGTAGCCGCCGGTTATGCGTTTGACGTGCTCAAGGCCAAGAAGGCTGCGATACTGTACGATGTGTCCGACGATTATTCGCAGGGTCTCCGCCAGTTCTTTATCGAGAACTTCAAGAAGTACGGCGGCGAGATCGTAGCCGACGAATCTTTCAAGGGCGGCGACGTCGATTTCAGGCCCCAGCTCTCCAAGATCAAGGCCCAGAACCCCGACATCATCTTCATGCCCTACTTCTTCAAGGAAGTTGCCCTTTCGGCCAACCAGGCGCGCGAGCTCGGCATGAAGCAGATTCTCATGGGCGGCGACGGCTGGCCGTCTGACCAGCTCATCAGCATGGGCGCCGCGGCAGTCGAAGGTTCTTACTTCGTCAACCACCTCGATTACGATGATCCGGATGTTGCCGACTACAAGGCCCGCTACTTCAAGAAGTACGGCGTTGCCACCGAGCTCAACGGTTATCTCGTCCACGACGCGGTGCTGATGCTCGTCGACGCGCTCAAGCGCGCCGGCAAGCCTGATGGCGAATCCATCGCCAAGGCCCTCACGACCACCAACATCAAGGGTATCACCGGTACCATCAAGATCAGCGCCGAGACCCACAATCCCGAGGGTAAAGACGCCGCCATCATCAAGATCGTAGACGGCAAGTACATCTTCCAGCAGAAGTACGCAGCCAAGTAATCCATCCTCTCCGGGGAGCGCCCGCTTGCGGGCGCTCCCTTTCCTTCAGGGGCTCGCCCCTGCCGGGGTGGCGTTCGTCGCCCCCATCCCTTGGGCGGCGTCGTCGCCTGGTACGCGGAGCGGATATGGCTCAATTCCTCCAGCAGATGGTCAACGGCCTGTCTATCGGAAGCGTATACGCGCTGATGGCCGTAGGTTACTCCCTCGTCTATTCCGTAATGAACTTCTCCAATTTCGCCCACGGCGGCGTCATCATGTTCGGGGCGTACTTCGGATTTTACGCCATTACCTTGCTCAAGCTCCCGTTTCCGGCCGCCTTCGTGCTCGCGTTCGTCGGCACCGCCGTACTCGCCGTACTCATCGAGCGCATCGCGTACAAGCCGCTGCGGGAGCGCAAGGCACCCTTCCTGTACTTCATCATCTCGGCGATGGGCGCGTCCATCTTCCTCGAGAATATCATCATAGCGACGATAGGCCCGACCTTCCGAACCTATCCGGATGTATTCGGCCGCACCTCCATAGCGCTCGGTCCGGTATCGATCGGCCGTCTCGATCTCATCATGTTCGCCGTATCGGCCGTCTGCCTCACGGGGCTCGTGCTCTTCGTTGAAAAGACGAAAATGGGCCGCGCAATCCAGGCATCGGCCTACAACATGAAGGCCGCGGCGCTCATGGGCGTCAACACGGACCGCGTCGTGATGATCGTGTTTGCGCTCGGCGGATTGCTCGCCGGCATAGCGGGCGTGTTCTTCGGCATGAAGTACACCGTCTACCCGCAGATAGGCAACATAACTACGAAATCATTCGTGGCTGCGGTATTCGGCGGGCTCGGCTCGCTGCCGGGCGCGGTGCTCGGATCGGTGCTCCTGGGCATCATCGAGACGCTCGTGGCCGGTTACCTCTCCAGCCAGTTCCGCGACCTCATCGCGTTCGTCATCCTGATCGGCGTCCTCGTGTTCCGGCCTACCGGAATCATGGGCAAGACGACCGAGGACAAGGCGTAGGGGGGCCGCATGAATTCATATTTCGAAGGAATCATCATGCTGTCGGGCATCAACCTGATAGCGGTACTCGGTCTCAGCCTCCTTACCGGCTTCGCGGGGCTGTTCTCGTTCGGGCATGCGGGCTTCATGGCAATCGGCGCTTATGCCGCGGCCTACTGCACAAGAACGCTCCATCTGCCATTCCTGGTCGGTATCCTCGCCGGCGGCGCGTTCGCCGCAGGCTCGAGCTGGCTCATAGGCCGGGCTACCCTCAAGCTCAAGGGCGACTATTTCTGCATCGCCACGCTGGGATTCGGAGAAGCCATCAGGCTCATCCTGGACAATTTCCAGGGCTTGGGCGGCGCGCGGGGAATGCCCGGTATTCCCCAGGATACGACCATCTGGAACGTACTGATCCTGGACGTCATCGGAGTCATCCTGCTTGCCAACATCGTGCGATCCCGCCACGGGCGCAACATGATAGCCGTGCGCGAGGAAGAACTCGCGGCCCAGGTGGCCGGAATCAACACGTTCAAGTACAAGATGATAGCCCTGATCATCAGCGCCGCGTACGCAGGCGTCGCGGGCGGCCTCCTGGCCCATTACATGACCTTCATCAATCCAAAAATGTTCAGCATGACCAAATCCACCGAGCTGACGATCATCGTCATCTTCGGCGGCCTCGGCAGCATCTCGGGCTCCGTTCTCGGCGCCTTCGTGCTAACCTTCCTGCCAGAGCTCCTGCGCGCCGTGGACAAGTGGCGCCTGGTCGTGTACGGCCTCGCCGTCATCGGCATCATGATAGGCAGGCCGCGCGGCCTGATGGGCGGCTTTGAATTGACACCTTCGTCGATGCGCAAATACATCGCCGAGCTAAAATCGGCACGGTCCGCCAAGGCAGCCCAGAAGGCAGAGGATGCGACCCCCGGAAAGGACGGACTATGAGCGACATACTCCAGGTCCGGGGCCTGACCAAGCGTTTCGGCGGCCTCGCCGCGGTGCAGGAAGTTGATTTTACCGTGCGGACGGGCGGCATCACCGGGCTCATCGGTCCCAACGGCGCAGGCAAGACCACCATATTCAATCTAATTACCGGCGTTTACAAGGTCACCTCAGGCACGGTCACGTTCGAGGGCAAGGACATTACCAATACGGAACCCTACCTCGTTGCCGACATCGGCATCACGCGTACCTTCCAGAACATCAGGCTCTTCAAGAACCTGTCCGTGTTCGACAACGTCCTGACGGCCTGCCACGCCAGCGCCGGCTACAATCTGGCCGATTCGTTCTTCAGGCTTCCCCGCTTCTGGCGCGAAGAGAAGAAGCTTCGCGAGAAGGCGCTTGAACTCCTGACGATACTCGGCCTCGAAGACCGCAAGGACGCCATCGCCAACGGCCTGCCGTACGGTCTCCAGCGTCGCCTGGAGATAACCCGCGCGCTTGCGCTGGATCCCAGGCTCCTCCTGCTGGACGAGCCGGCCGCCGGCATGAATCCCGACGAAACCGAGCAGTTGATGCACCTCATCGGCGAAATCCGCGATCGCTTCAAGCTGTCGGTGCTCGTGATTGAGCATCACATGGATCTCGTCATGCGCCTGTGCGAGCACATCGTCGTACTCAACTTCGGACAGAAGCTGGCGGATGGAACGCCAGAAGCGATACGGGGCGACAGGCACGTCGTCGAGGCTTATCTGGGTGGAGGTGACGAATGAGCATGCTGAATGTAGAAAACCTCCACGTATCGTACGGCGGCATCAGGGCGCTCAAAGGCGTCTCCCTCACCGTGAACAAGGGTGAAATCGTCACGATAATCGGTGCCAACGGCGCGGGCAAATCGACGCTGCTCAACGCGGTCACCGGGTTCCTCAAGCCGGCAGCCGGCGCCATAACGTTCAGGGACAAGCCGCTGTCAAAGCGACCCGACCTGATAGTGCGGGACGGCATGTGTCACGTGCCCGAGGGCCGGCTCGTATTCGCCAACCTGTCGGTAGAGAACAACCTCGCCATGGGCGCTTACCTGCGCAACGACAAGAAAGCCATAGCCGACGACCTGGAAAAGGTGTTCGCACTGTTTCCCAGGCTCAAGGAGCGCTGCAAGCAGAGCGCCGGCACGCTGTCGGGCGGCGAGCAGCAGATGCTCGCCATGGGCCGCGCGCTCATGACCGACGGCGAACTCGTGCTGATGGACGAGCCATCGCTCGGCCTGGCGCCGCTCCTCGTGCAGACCGTATTCGAGATAATCGGCGAGATCCACAAGCTGGGCAAGACCATCCTGCTCGTCGAGCAGAACGCCTACCGAGCGCTCGCCGTGGCTGACCGCGCCTACGTGCTGGAACAGGGGCGCATCGTCAAGGAAGGCAAGGCCAGCGACATCGCCGCCGACCCCGCCGTCCGAGACTCGTACCTCGGAGCCGAGAGCAAGGCCGGAGGCTGAGGCCGTGGTCCTTGACGCGGCTTAGACTATCTTGACCGGTTTTGGACCGGCTCAAGATCGTGGTTGAAAAGTGAGGGCTGGCATTAAAAACGCCGGCCCTCTTCCATTTTTAGCTTGAAGGCCATTTGACCTGAATACATATTATAACAGCCCGACAAACCATTTTTTACCGCGTATGACAATACAGGCTTCCTCGGTGCTCGAGCCTCGCAGCTCACGTATTCCGATTCCGTTGATGCGATTCTCATTTCCTGGTTCTGTATGAATCACGACCTCGCCAATCAATGGAGGACCGGATGGTGCTTCCTTGCTTATATTAAGTTCAAGTAACGCATGAACGCCAGGCCTTGCATAAAATACGGTTTTACCTTTTTTATAATTTCTGAGGCTATCGGGATGCACAAACCAGCCCAGCCCGGATAGCTTATCATTCGCAGCATCGAAGTCATCAGTAGAAATGGCGACGTGATGGATGCCGGTGCCCCGTTTTTCCAGAGCGCGTCTATATGCGCCATCGGCCACCGCCGCCTGAAGCAGCAGTAGTGCCTGGGATTCGAAGTCGCCGATATAGATTTCTTCTGTTCCTGCATCCATGAATGCTTCTTTCTTGCCAATATACATGCCAGAATCAGCAAACAGCTTCGCGGTTGCATCGACAGAATTTACCAGGACAGAAACATGATCAAGAATCAGGTTCATTTGATCCTCCTGCTTGTGAATTACGGGGCCCCGGTAAGCGCAACCTCAACAGCTTTAAGTATGACCTTGCTCGAATAGGAGGATCCGGAGATAACGTCTATGTCCAGGCTTTGGGCGGTAACGATATCGTTCACGATCGCTTCCGCGGGTTTGCCGGTGCCGCAGTCGTGCTTGAGGATTTTGACAGCGGTCATCGATCCACCGAAGATCGTTACTTCCACCTCCGCCTTGACCATGCCGCCATCGTAGAAGCCTTTGTAAGAGCCATCGGCGAGCCCGGCGAAGGCTGGCGTTGATATGCGAATTTCCGGCATGGTGCAGGAGCTGAGCGAGACTACGGCATTAATTGCACAGGCCGAGAACGCGAGGATAATGATGGCGTTTCTGGTTTTCATAGTAGTGCCTTTCTCTATAAGATATGGTGTGTTGGTATGGTATTAAACCAGTGCGCAGAGTGTCGCGACGAACGTATCGACGGCATGCTGGTCTATGGTCGAAGAATCTCCGGAGGTTTTCATAATTGTCTTGACGGCCAGTTCGTCGGCGCCGCCCAGACCCCGGGCAATCCTGGCGGCCATGTCCTGCATCGCGCCTTTTTTGGAAGCGTATGCGATCAAACTCTTCATTCTGGGACTCCTTTGGACGAACCTTTGAAGGCTTCGCCTTTCAATGTGTTCTTGCGGACCGTCTGTACGCGACCGCGTTTCAAGGTGCCAAGAGCAGCTTCCACATGCGCTCGGACCGCTCCGATACCTGCTCTCCGGCGGCGGCCCTGTCCGGACCCGAGCGTCCGTTGATGAGCATGGCCACTTCACCTTGCAGGTACGCGAACAGCATCGACAGGCGGTCTCCGAGCACATAGTCTTCCGCCTGCAATCCGTCGGCGCGGAACGCCTCTAATGCCGACCGCGAGAATTCCGCCTTTACCCGGCCGATTGCTTCCAGCGCCTCTTCCCGGGGGGCCGTCTGCAGGTCCTCGAACCACAGCAGCCGGTAGAGACCTTCGCGATCCAGGGCAAACTCGACGATGGACCGCCCCAGCGCCAACCCGAAGTTCTCTTCGCGCCGTCGCTTGGTCACGCCTTTGAAGCAGTACTCGGAGAAGGCGCCGAGCGCTTCCGCATACGCCAGCCAGAACAGTCCCACGAGGCCGTCGGCGTAGTGGTACACGTTGACGTGCGAGCAGCCGGCATCCTTGGCTATGCCCCGCAGGCTAACGCCGGTCACGCCGCGATGTTCTTCTATTGCCCGTATCGTCGCCGCCGTCAGGCGGGCTTTCATGGTGTCATTCATTACCATTGGTAATATACCAATGGTAATGAATTGGATCAAGTACCTTGGAGCTTTTTTCTGGCGCGCACCAACAAGTCAGGTTAGAATCGTTTTCCATAAACCGGGGAGGGAACGATGCACTACGAAGGACTCATACTAATCGGCGCGGGCTGTTTTACGGTAGCCGGCGGCGCCTTCAACTGGGACTGGTTCATGAACAGCCGAAAGGCCAGTTTTTTCGTGAAGACCCTGACGCGCAACGGAGCCCGCATCATGTACGGCGTCATCGGCGCGGCGCTGGTCGTGTTGGGCGTGCTTATCCTGCTCGGCATCGTACAATCGTAAGCGGTGAATTGCCATGTATCCGGTCAGGAATTCGGTCAAGGCGCTCATCATCAGGGACAACAAATTATTGTGCATCCAGAAATCCGACGAGTACGGGGCCTATTTCCTGTTGCCTGGCGGCGGCCAGGAAAAGGATGAGACGTTTACCGAAACCGTCAAGAGGGAGTGCCTGGAAGAACTCGGCGCTTCAGTCGAGGTCAGGGGCCTGCGCTACATCCGGGAATACATAGGCCGGAATCACGAGTTCGGCGCTACCGACGACGCCCACCAGGTGGAGTTCATGTTCGAGTGCCGGCTCTTGACAGAACCGGATGCCTCGAAGGCCAGCCACCTCGACGAAGGCCAGTCCGGTCTCGCCTGGGTAGAGATTGCGGAACGAAATGCGCTCCGCGTGTACCCCAAGGTGCTCATCGGCCGCCTCCTGCAGGGCGACCCCGAGGTTTACTGGGGCGATGTCAATTGAGAAGCGCGCCCGGGCGCTGAATACCAAAGGAGCCGACATGACGTATTGCTGGACCTCGATAACGGTTACGGATTTAAAGAAATCCCTGGATTTCTACCAGGACATCATCGGCCTCAGGATAGCCAGGCGCATGCAGCCCAATCCGGACATGGAGATCGCGTTCCTGGGAGAGGGCGAGACGGAGGTGGAACTGATCTGGAACAGGGCTACCGCGGCGGTCAGCTACGGCAAGGACATCTCCATGGGCTTCGTCGTCGATTCGCTCGACGAGTTCAGGAAACTGCTCGAAGAGAAGAACATTCCGGTGCATTCGGGACCATTCCAGCCCAACCCGTTCATCAAATTCCTGTACATCCAGGATCCAGACGGTCTCAAGGTGCAATTGGTGGAACACATCGGGCCGGCGGCTTGAAAAAAGG
>Ga0172379_10011259_pt1 | contig 10684 bp, 9 predicted proteins | sample GrowelOW334metaG_FD_119756 | JGI IMG/M metagenome (GOLD analysis project Ga0172379, IMG submission 119756) | Groundwater microbial communities from an aquifer near a municipal landfill in Southern Ontario, Canada - Groundwater well OW334 metaG | ecosystem: Environmental > Aquatic > Deep... | reverse complement strand
GCTCATCCGCATCTTCCGGATTTTCTTTCGGGTAAAACAATTTTTTCGCGCGGAAATGCGCTTTCAACGCTTCTCCATATATTTCAATCAAGGTCTCCAGTGGCATTCCGAACGGCACCAGCATTATTCTGCCCAAACCTTGCTCTTTTTTCCTCAAAATCATTTTTTTCTCTTTCTCTAATATTTCTATAAACTCCGCTTCGTCCGGCAACGAATATTTTTCACCGTCGATGCCGGTAATCGCTCGGTCCCCCAGTTTCAACATCCGCAACCGCTCCATCATCGCCACTTGCTTTCGATATTGCTCGACAAAAACCGCTTTTTCAGGAAATAAATCTTTTGACAATGTTTGTTTCGCTTCTTCGATCTTCTTTCTTGTTTTCAACGCCAACTCACGCTCTTTTTTAAAATCCATGGCGCGAAAAGTCGCCACATTTTCACGCAGTGTTGTGTACATTGTTCTTATTTCTTTGCAAGTCATATTTTTCACGAAAAATAAATATTAAAACACCACTTCCACTTGCGGATTATTCTTTTTGATTGCCCGAAAGAGAGCTTGCTGGCCGGATTTTGTCAACCACTTGTTTTTAGATAAAATCAATTTTTTTAGATTTATCCCAACGTTATAAATTTCAAACGCATCGGCAAGTGAATCACTCACTCCACTATTGGATAGATCCAAAATCTCCAATGACTCCATTTTCTCGAGCCCGCGAATAAACTCGCCCAAATCTTCAAGTTTTGTGTCCCTCAAAATTAATTTTTTTATTCTGCAAGTGGGATTTCTGAGCGCGTTTCGTAAAAGTGGCGTTTCCGATAGGCTGAAACTGCCTAAATTGGAAAGATTCAATTTTTGCAATTTGCAGTTTGGAGATTGTAGCGCATCAAAAAACGCTTCCCAACCATCCATAGTTATTTCCTTGTTACCCGATAAATTCAAATCTATCAACCGGTTATTTTCCGAATTCAATAATTCCGCCAGACTATCCATTGCAAAATCAGCGACACCGCAATTATCAATTTGCAAATTCGTTATTTTACAATTTTCACTTCGCATTGCAATCAAAACGTCTCTCAACCCAAAATTCTCAAGTTGATTATTCGTCAATCGCAACGCTTTTAATTTATTATTTTCATGACGCACAGCATAAAGCAACCAGTCAATGGAAAAATCGGTTAATTGCGATGATTGCAGATCCAAAATCTCCACCGGAGTATTTGAATCAGCTAGAATTCTACCCACAATCTTTCCGCGACTGACCGGAAAGTCATCAGAAACAACGAGCGTTCTCTTATGGTCTAATTCAAAAAAGCGCACAACACCATTCTTAACTTCAAATTTTATGTCCCAAACGGAAAAATCAATCGTTTCGTCGTGATAAAAGGTCTTGTGGAATTGCTTATCGGATTCGATAATTTCCTTAATTTTCTTTGTAATTCGCCGATCTTTTCGTTCCGGCGTAAAATCAGGAAATTCTATCAATGACTGAGCAATTTTTCGTCCCTGAATAAAAAAATCTTTGCGGGCACTATTTACCGTTTCATTTTTTCTGCCCGATGACAACACTATCGGCAATTGCGCACGAAAATTATCATGGGCAACAAAAACCTTTTCATACAATCCTTTCATTTCCCCGCAAAGTTCTTTTTTCATATTTACAAATTATTATTTCCCTACAACTTTTAAAATCACGATCCCAAAATCAACAACTCAACAACCAAACCACAAACTACAGGCTACAGGCCACAGGCCACAGACTACCGGCCCCCGGCCACAAACAACAAACAAATCACCGTCGATACTCATATTTAACCCCACTCCAAAGTTCAAGCGCAATTTTAAGTTCTTCATGCGTCTTCGCATAATCTTTCAAACTCATTTTCTGCGCGATCGCTTCAACCGCTTGGCGGCACGCTCTCGCGCCTGCGCCCGATCCTTGCGTGTGCCCGTGAACGCCCGCACCAAAATTAGCGATCAAATTGTCGCCTAAAATTTCCACCAGCTTCGGTAAAAGTCCGGGATGCAAACCGCCTGACGCGATCGGCAAGCACGGTTTTATTTTTGACCAATTTTCTTGGAGTGATCGGTAATCGCGCCAATCTTCCTTGAGCAATTGATTGATTTGAATCACTTCATCGGCATCGCCTTCCATTTTTCCCACAACAGTGCCAGTGTGCAATTGATCAACTCCGGCCAATCGCGAAAGTTTTGCGACCACGAGCATTGTAATTCCATGACGCGGATATCTGGTGAATGTGCTGTGACCGGCGCGATGACCGTGAATCACCAAACCGAGATTTTGTTTTCTGATAAATTGCACATTGTCCAAACCCGCGGATACGATATCAATCATGACGCATCGGCCACCCATGGCTTTTACATATTTGGCGCGTTCGAGCATCACATCAGCCGGCGCGGTGATATTCGCCGCGTAAATTTTCCGCTGACCGGTCTCTTCCTCGACTCGTTTGCACACAGCCATCACTTTTTTCACGCGCTCTTCGAATTTATTAAAGCTCATGCTCGTCAAATTTTCGTCGTCTTTGATCAGGTCAATGCCGTTTTTCCAAACTTCGTACGATAATTCCGCTTGTTCATCTGGATTCAATCCAACTTTCGGTTTAATAATACTGCCGATGATGATGCGATCTTTTATTTTCAACATTTTTCGAATGCCGTCGATGCCGAGCGCCGGACCTTGAAAACTATCAATGTATTTTTTCGGAAATTCCAAATCCAGCAAACGCAAATTTTTCACGGCTTTCATGGAAAAAACATTGCCGCCGACACTGGACAAAAGTTGCGGAATACTGCCGAGCTCGAACAATTCGAGAGGATACGCGATTTTCAGCATTTTCTGTTTTTCATTCATGTAAAAAACCGTTGCTTTCAGACGATTCGCGACCGCCGGCTTCAATGTGGACAAATCAGTCCATGACCCGATGGAGCTCTCACCCGCCACCGCGTCAGCCGCGTCTTTCCAGCTCGATTCCGGTTCCATGTAAAAAGTGGCAATAAGTTCTTTGTTGTAATTCGGTTGATACATTAAATCGACAAATCCGATTTGAGCCATATATTTTTATGTTAGTAATTTTTTTTCACAAAGAGAAAACTTAATTTATTGGCGAACAAATAATCAATGTCGATCACATACTGCAAATGAGATTTTTCTTCCACACCTGTTACAAAAAACGCGGCCCGGCTTAACCACTCGTCCAAAAATATTACGGAATTGAATTTATCCGATTTCTTCAATCCATCTTCCAATGTCAAAAGTTCTCGAAAACCGGCGCTGCTGAATTTATGTTTTTTCATAAACGCAATCATTCTTTTGAAAGTCATCTGACCGGAAAATTCCGCGCTGTACACTGTGATTTTTTTCATCGGGTTGTCGCGCGGCTTCCAACATTGAGCAAAATCAACTTCCAAAACACCATCAATCACGACATCATTGCCGACCGGTTTCCGCGGATTCTCGATTATCGGGTATTTCTTAATCGTCACGCCCTCCGCTTCGAACGAAAAACTCATTTCGTTTAACGCACGTACTTGTTTTTCAATCTTGCCTTTCAACGCCAACCGTTTCATTCGCGTTTGCGCATTATTTTCCAATTGTTTAAATTCCCAAATATTGGATTGCAACCGATGAAATGCGGTTTGTATTTTCTGACAAATCTTTATACTCATAAAAACTTTGACCTTTCGTTAAATCGCTTTTTTATTTTTTACAAACAAATAACTCATATTCAAAATATATTGGGTATGGGTATCAAGCACAGACAATCCCGACTCCCCTGTTTCTTTATCAAACACCAATGCCGCATATCGACTCAATTCATCATCGAGAAAAACCGCACAGCTGAATCTTTCACCCGTCTTTTTTAAACTGTCGGACAAAGTCAGCATTTCCCCAATAGACGCAAAACGCAAATCGTGCAATTTCATAAAAACTTGAAGATCATCCGTCGTTGTCATAAACCCGAAATTCGCGGCTAACAGTGTGACTCTTTGTGTTTTTTCCAGTGAATATTTCGGTGGGTATAGGGGGTTATCTAAATAGACTTCCAACTCCGTCACCAGTCGCGTGTCTGCACCGACATACTTGCTCAAATCAATGATTACGGGATATTTTTTCACAATCGCGAAAGTCTCGAACGATTTGCCATTCAGCTCGGAAACGGAAGCGTACTTGAATTCCAAATTCCGCACAATACCTGTAAACTTCGACAGTTGTGCTTGTATTGTTTTTTTCAATTCAATTATTTCCGCCCTCGAACGCTCAATCTTGTCCTGTTTTTTTTAATCGCAAAACATTAGCCATTAAAACGGTATATTCATTTTGTATTTCTTGACAATCATTCATATCAAAATATTATTTCACAGTTGCCGGCCACTTTTTTCAATTCGTCTTTACTTTTGTCAGTGAACGCAAGGAGACTTTTTTTATTACCTCTTAAATCCAGTCGTTTTAATTTACTTTTTGTGGTTCTGAAATATTCCACGAATTTGGTTAAAGAGCTGTTACTCAACTCATTTTCCGACAAATCGATCTCAACCAATTTACATGCGGGGCGTTCCAAAACACTGATGATACCTGAAACATCTAAACCGCGCACATTGTTGTTTCTCAAAATCAATATTTCTATTTTATTGTTTGGGGAATAGAAAACATCCAAAAGCCCATCATAAAAATCCCTGCAATCGGACAGATCCAGCCGAACGATGGTATTGTGCCTTGATTGTAAACAGTCACACAATTCTTCAAACATGCGCAAATACTCATCGTCAGGAATTTGCTTCTGCATCTCGGGCGTCATATTTCGATACTGATCGATTCTATCAAGTATTTCCAGTGACCTTGCCCTAACACCTGTCGGATCATGATCTTCAATCTCCGCTATTTTATTCAGAATTATTTTAGCCAACCGATTTCCTTGTTTTACAAACTCAATCCGTTTTGTATTTTTTGCAGATCGCAACATATCCATCTCTTTTTTCAGGTCAATCAATTCATCATACAGTTTTTTCACTTCCGTGCATTTTTTCGGGCTCATATTATTTTATAAAAATAAACTAGTGTTTTTTTCACTTCCGAGAACAATCGTTTCAATTTCAAATTACTTATCCTCTTTATCATTTTTTACAAATAAAAAGCAACCTCTTTCTTCCGGCCGTTGTAATAAATCCTCACAAAACTCAGGGAAAGTTGAAAGCTTAAAATCATTTGCATTATAACCGATCGTCTCTTCTATTGATTGATTCTCCTCTTGGTTACGAAAAATCACAAAATCAATATATCGTCCCTTTCCGAACAACACATCGTCCATGATAGAATTAGGCACAATCCAAAAGCTTTTGCCTGTTTTAAATTTTTTCAAAAAATCTTTTATTAAAAGCATTTCCTTCATGGTCGCGAATCTAAAGTCATTTGCTGACATAAAAGTCGCGATGTCTCTAAAAGTAGACTTTTCTTTGAATGAAACCCCGAATATATTCAATGTTTTATTTTTTGTATCAACTTGATCACCGTCTACACTGGAACGATAAATTTTCGCCAATGCTGACTTCCGTATTTCGGGATAACCATATCCGTCGCTTCCCGAAGAGCCGCGAAACCTATGAATATCCACATCATTATCATTCAGCCATTCACCGAAAACTTCAGGATCCCTTAAAGACTCATCATCAAGGTTATAGCGAAAAAATTTTTCACCGTATTTGAGAGTGTAAAAAAAACCGTCAAAGGCGTCTCCCCGATAGTCCAACCAAGGCAACTCCCTTGGCGTTTGTCCCAGGGATTTCCACAATAAGGCAATTTGTAGTTGAACTTTCTTCGTCATCTCTTGAACCGCCTTTTTTGTCGATGAATTTATCTTCTGCGACCGCATTCGCACATAGTCGTCAAATAAATGCTGGTATTTTTTTTGCAATTCAGAACAAGAATTCATATCTTTAAAATTTATTTCACAAAAATAAACTGATATTTCTTTTTCACTTCCGCAAATAATTTTTTCGGTTTTACAATGCCGAACTCGGTGATTATGCCGGTGATCATTTTCGCGGGAATTTTGTCGAACGCGGGATTGTAAATTTTCAGGCCTTTGGGCGCGTCAGGCCAGACTTCCGCGGCATCACGCTGTTCGATTTTTATGGCTTTCAAATTTTTCGCGTCTTCGTTTATTTTCAATGCTTGCGTCGCGATGTAAACCGGCACGCCCATATCGAAAGCCGCGCTCGCGATCGCGTAACTGCCGATTTTATTGACGCACGAACCGTCGCGCGCGATCGAGTCGGCGCCGATTATTACCAAGTCAATGTCAAAATGCTCACCGCTCAAATCACTCATCAGATACGCCACGGCAGAATCAACGACCAAAGTGTCTTTGATTCCGGCCTTTACCAAATCCACTGCAGTTTTATGGCCTTGCATGAGCGGTCTGGTTTCGGTTTGGAAAACTTCAAACTTTTTTTTATTTTTTTTCGCTTGTTCCAAAATTTTGATTACCGTGGAAGAATGGCAATGCGTCATTATTCGCGCGCCGTTTTTGACCAAAGACGAACCGTATTTCACAATTTTATTTTCATTGGCATCAATCAACTTTATGATTTTTTCCGCGGACGAGGCAACCGTTTTTTTCAATTTTTCCACCGGCAAATTTTTCACCTTGATCAAATCCGCCAAAATAAATTCTACCGCGTTATCGGCCATGGGCTCGGTCTCTCTCGCGCTCAACAAAAAGACGCCGGCCAGCCGAATATTATTGATAAACTGAGCGGAAGATTTCGAGGGAACCAGCTTGGCATATTGAGCCAATGAGACAACTACAAATCGCGCGATATTGGTCGCGCCTTGAATTTTTATTTCTTTTATTTTTGTCCAGTTTTTTATTAACGCTTTCATGTTTTTTTTTGGTTATACTTATGTTTTTTGGATGGGGTTACATATTTGCGAATCTAACACTACAAATCTACGAATGTACGAATCATACAAATCCGTATTTGTGGAAATTTGTATATTCGTATTTGCATACGCGGGACACTAGCTGCACTCAAATGACTGACCTAAAACAGGGACCTCCACTTTTCCCTTGAATTTCAAATCATTGTAAATATTGTCGCGGAGGATGTGACACTCGTTTTCTTCGCCGTGAACCGCGAAAATGTTTTTGAGGTTGGAAATGTTTTTGATGTATTCCAAAAGTTCCATTTTGTCGGCGTGCGCGGAAAAGGCGTTCATGACCACGACTTCGGCGCGGAGCGGCAAATATTCGCCGAACAGACGAATTTCTTTTTTGCCTTCCACAATATCCCTCCCGCGCGTGCCTTGCGCCATAAATCCGACAACCAAAATTACATTGCGCTCATCGCCCATGTGATTTTTCAAATGATGTTTGATGCGGCCGGCTTCGCACATGCCGGAGGAAGAAATAATAATGCATGGCTCCTGAATATGATTGAGTGTTTTCGATTCTTCCGCGGTTTCCAAATATTCGACGGATTCAAAGAAAAACGGATTTTGATTTTTATCGAAAAAGGCGCGATATGTTTCATTGTCATAATAATCGCGGTTTTGATCGAACACCTCGGTAATTTTCACGGACAACGGACTGTCCACAAAAATCGGGATCGGCTTTATTTTTTTCTCATTGTAAATTTCATGCAAAACATAAACCAGTTCTTGCGTGCGTTCAAAAGAAAATCCCGGAATGATAATCTTGCCGTTTCGGGCAATCACGCGCTGCAATACCGCGGTCAAATCCTCTTTCACCCTCGGCAAAGGATCATGCAAGTGACTGGCATAAGTGCTTTCGATAATCAAACAGTCCGCGGATTTTATTTGATGAGGATCGTTTAAAATCGGCATGTATTTTCTGCCCAAATCGCCGGTAAAAACAAAAGTTTTCTTTTTTCCATTTTCCTCCAATTCCAATTGCACGATTGAAGAACCGAACACATGACCGGCGTCGAAAAGAGTCACCCACACACCATCGCACACTTTGTACTTTTGGGAATATTCGCAAGTGTCGAAAAGCTTCATCGTTGCTTGGACATCGATTTCATCAAAAAAAGGGACAATTATTTTATTTTGTTCTTTTTTTACAAATTCCGCGTCTTGTTTTTGGATGTGCGCGGTATCGAGCAATAACACTTCCGCCAGTTGTTTCGTCGCGCTCGTGCCGATAATGCGCCCATTGAAACCTTCTTTCACCAATCGCGGCAACCGGCCGGCATGGTCAATATGCGCGTGACTCAAAATCACATAATCCACTGTTTTCGGATCAAATAAAAAAGATTCGTTTTTTCGTTTGCTGGTTTCTTTATCACCCTGAAACAGACCGCAGTCCAATAGAATATTTTTCCCGGCGCACGACAATAAATGGCTCGAGCCGGTCACTTCCGACGCCGCACCGCAGAATTTTATTTGCATTTTATTTTAATTTAGACAATTAACTTACTTTTTATTATAGCAAATTTTTGGACTCGGGGCTAATCGTTTATCCGCAACTTAAATATAACAAAAAAGACGCCTACCGGCGTCAATTCCGATTCGTCTTTAATTATTGCAATAGGCTCAATTCTTTCGCGCCCAAAATTCTTGTTTGGCCGAGTTTTAAATTACCCAAAAGCAAACGATTGATTCGGATGCGTTTCAACCGAGTCACATTGTAACCCAATACTTCGCACATGCGGCGAATTTGGCGTTTCTTTCCTTGTTTCAAAATAATGGAAAATTCATCTTCAGCCAAGGCTTCGGTAAATGCCGGCATGGTTCTGCCATCATCGAGATTTACGCCATTTTCCATGTTCTCTAAAAATCGTTCGTTGATATTTTTATCGACCGTAACAATGTATTCTTTTTCTTTTTGAAATTTCGGGTGCGTCAGTCTGTCCGCGAGCTGGCCGTCATTTGTGAGCAATATCAAACCTTCGGAATCTTTGTCCAAACGACCGATCGGATAAATGCGATATCTGTATTCGATCAAATCGAAAATATTTTTCTCGCCGGGGAATTTTTTGGCCGAACAAACATATCCGCGAGGTTTGTTTAACATCATAACCACGCTTTCTCTGTTTTGTTTGACCGACCGGCCATCAACCGTAACTTTGTCTTTTTCCGGATCGACTTTTGTGCCGAGAATATCAGCCACTTTGCCATTAACAAAAATACGGCCGGCGGTAATCATTTCCTCAGCCGCTCTGCGGGAAGCTACGCCCGCGTCCGCCAAATATTTTTGAAGTCGTATTTGCATGCTTATAAACTACCGTTTTTTCTTCTTTTTGTCAAAACAGCGCTATGCCTATTCCCGCAAATAACCGCTCACTTGCAACTTCACCAATTTGCTATAAACCCCGCAGTTTCCCAACAATTGCTCATGGGTTCCGATTTCCGCGATTCTGCCTTGGTCAATCACCACGATTCTGTCCGCGCTTTTTATCGTCGACAAACGATGAGCGATGATAATCGTGGTTCTGCCTCTGATCAAACGGTTGGTCGCTTGTTGAATCTTGCGTTCTGATTCCGCGTCGAGCGAACTTGTCGCTTCGTCAAAAATCAAAATTTTGGGATCAACCAGCAACGCCCTTGCAATTCCAATGCGCTGACGCTGTCCGCCGGATAATTTCACGCCCCGCTCGCCCACAAGCGTGTCATATTTTTCCGGCAATTTACCAATGAATTCGTCGGCGTTGGCGGCTCTGGCCGCTGATTTTATTTTTGATAATGAAGCGCCGGTGTCGCCGTACGCGATATTATCTTTTATTCTATCGTCAAAAACATCAATGTCTTGACTGACCATGCCAAGCTGTTTGCGATAATGCTTCAAATTTATTTTGCGGATATCAATGCCGTCGATAAATAATCCGCCATGCGACACATCATAATAACGATATAAAAGTTTCGCCAAAGTCGTCTTTCCTCCACCGGATGGCCCGACCAAAGCAATCACTTCGCCCGGCTCAATCGTCAACTCAATATCATCCAAAACATTGGTGTCTTTGTACGCAAAACTGACATCGCGAAATTCAATTTTTCCTTTTAATTTCAATTTGACCGCGGTTGGCGATGATTTCACTTCCTCCTTACAATCAAGAATTTCCATAATGCGCTCAACCGATACTTTGGCGTCCATGATATGATCAAAAATCCTGGTCATGCGGTAAAACTCATTGTAACAACTGAAAGACATGGTTAAAAACAAGACCAATTCACCCAGTGTAATTTGCGAATTGATAACCAAATACGAACCGAAACCGATAATGAAAATCAAACCGATGTTGCTGAAATTACTGCGAATGAAATTCCCGCGAAATGCGATATTTGTCCACTTTATCTGATTTTTGATAATATTCGTGACTCCGAATTTCGCGCGTTTCTTTTCCTCTGATTCTTGCGCGAAAAGCTGAACGGTTTTGATATTGTAAATCGCTTGGCTCAATTTGCCATACACGCTTTCGTATCCGTCGCGAACATCTTTCCTCACCGGTTCAAGTTTTTTATTCATTTTAATCGTCACGAAAACATAAAACGGCAACACCGCCAAAAACGCAATTGCAATCCGATAATCAATCGTAAATAAAAATATCGAACTGACAATTACGCGAATGAAAGTCGGCGCGAATTCCCAATACAAATCATCAATCATGCTTCGAAAACGATCAAGTCCGGACTCGATTTTGGAAATT
>Ga0172379_10011258_pt1 | contig 10686 bp, 7 predicted proteins | sample GrowelOW334metaG_FD_119756 | JGI IMG/M metagenome (GOLD analysis project Ga0172379, IMG submission 119756) | Groundwater microbial communities from an aquifer near a municipal landfill in Southern Ontario, Canada - Groundwater well OW334 metaG | ecosystem: Environmental > Aquatic > Deep... | reverse complement strand
GACAGCATCACCGCATCGGTGCCGTCCAGGACGGCATTCGCCACGTCCGAGACTTCCGCACGGGTCGGGATCGGGTTGGTGATCATCGACTCCATCATCTGCGTGGCAGTGATCACCAGGCGGTTTTTTTCACGCGCCATCTTGATCATGCGCTTCTGCAAGCCCGGCACGGCGGCATCGCCGACTTCCACGCTCAGATCGCCGCGCGCAACCATGATGGCATCCGATGCCTCGATGATATCGGCCAAGGCCGGAATCGCTTCGGCACGCTCGATCTTGGCCATCAGCAGGCTCTTGCCGCCGGCCGCATGCATCAGTTCGCGCGCCAGGCGCATATCATCTCCGCTACGCGGGAACGATACGGCCAGATAGTCCGCCTTGATCAATGCTGCGGTCTTGATATCTTCCTTGTCCTTGTCGGTCAGCGCGGGAGCGGTCAGGCCGCCGCCCTTGCGGTTGATGCCCTTGTTGTTGGACAACACTCCGCCACGCACCACCTTGCAGATCACTTCCAGGCCCTTGACCTGGGCGACGACAAATTCCAGCATCCCGTCGTTGAGCAACAGCACCGAGCCTTTTTTGACATCCTTGGGCAGATCCTTGTAATCCAGCCCGACGCGCTCCTGGTTGCCCAGTCCTTCAAAGGCTGCATCAAGTATGAAGGTGTCGCCATCGTTGAGGATGATCTTGTCATTCTCGAACTTTCGCACACGTATCTTCGGTCCCTGCAGGTCGGCCAGGATACCCACGGTGCGGCCCACTGCAGCAGCAGCGGCGCGGACCGTCTCGGCACGCTTCACGTGGTCCTGCGCCGAGCCGTGCGAAAAATTCATCCGCACCAGGTCAACCCCGGCGCGTATCATTTGTTCCAGTACTTTTTTATCGTTGGAAGCGGGTCCCAGCGTTGCGACTATCTTGGTTCTACGCAGCATGTTTTCCTAAATATTATTGATTGGCGCGTTGTTCGAGGATTTCCACCGCCGGCAATTTTTTGCCTTCGAGAAATTCCAGAAATGCGCCGCCAGCCGTGGAGATGTAAGACACCTTGTCGAAGATGTCGTACTTCTGGATCGCGGCGATGGTGTCGCCACCACCTGCCAGCGTGAATGCCTTGGTTTCGGCGATCGCCATCGCGATCTTTCTGGTACCTTCGCCGAACTGGTCGAACTCGAATACGCCTACCGGTCCGTTCCAGACCACGGTCCCGGCCTTCATGATGATGTCGGCTATCTCCTGCGCCGACTGCGGGCCGATATCGAATATCATTTCATCGTCGGCCACGTCATGCGCCGATTTCAGGATCGCCGGGGTGTTTTCGTTGCCGGCCACAAATGGCGCCTCTTTCCCGACCACGACATCGGTAGCGATCGGGATGCTCGCGCCGCGCGCGGTCATCTTCGCCAATAACGCCTGGGCGGTGGGAACCAGATCGTTTTCGCACAGTGACTTGCCGACCGGATGACCGGTCGCCTTCAGAAAGGTGTTGGCGATACCGCCGCCGACAACCAGTTGGTCGACTTTTTCCGACAGGCTCTCCAGCACCGTCAGCTTGGTCGAAACCTTGGAGCCGCCAACGATGGCCACCATCGGACGGGCAGGGGCGAGCAGTGCCTTGGTCAACGCTTCCAGTTCCTGGGTGAGCAGGATGCCTGCGGCAGCTACCGGCGCGTATTTCGCCACGCCGTGCGTCGATGCTTCCGCACGGTGTGCCGTGCCGAACGCGTCCATCACGAACACGTCGCACAGCGCGGCATATTTCCTCCCGGTCTCTTCCAGGCTCTTTTTCTCGCCCCTGTTGAAACGGCAATTTTCCAGCAACACCAGCTCGCCTTCGGCCACGCTGAATCCGCCGTTCACCCAATCCTTGATCAGGCGCACCGGCTTGCCCAGCTTGTTGGCGATGACGTTGGCGACCGGCTTGAGCGAGTTTTCTTCCGAATAGACGCCTTCTTCGGGACGGCCCAGGTGGGAAGTCACCATCACGCGTGCGCCGGCTTTCAATGCAAAATCGATGGTCGCCATCGAGGCGGTGATGCGCGCATCGGAAGTCACCTTGCCATCCTTTACCGGGACATTGAGATCCGAGCGGATCAGGACGCGTTTGCCCTTGAGATCCAGATCGGTCATTTTGATCACTGACATACTTCTCTCCAGAAAAATAGAATGTCCTGCAGGCTCAAGAGGCAAGGCACAAGGTGCAAGTGTCTACCTTGCATCCTGTATCTTGCACCTTTGAACTGTCTTATTTTGCGATATGAGTCAGCATGCGCATCAGATTGCAGGTGTAGCCATACTCGTTGTCATACCAGGCCACGACCTTGACGAAGGTGGGATCCAGTGCGATGCCGGCACCGGCATCGAATACCGACGGGCAGGTCTCGCCGCGGAAATCCGTAGAAACGACGCTGTCGGTGGTATAGCCAAGCACGCCTTTCAGCGGACCGCTTTCGGAGGCCTTCTTCATCGCGGCGCAGATCTCGTCATAGGTCGCGGGTTTGTTCAGTTCGACCGTCAGGTCAACTACGGACACATCTGAAGTCGGCACGCGGAAGGCCATGCCGGTCAGCTTCTTGTTCAGTTCGGGTATCACCACACCAACGGCCTTGGCCGCACCGGTGGATGACGGGATGATGTTTTCCAGGATGCCGCGGCCGCCGCGCCAGTCTTTGCTGGACGGGCCATCGACGGTCTTCTGGGTGGCTGTTGCGGCATGCACCGTGGTCATCAGGCCGCGCTTGATACCCCAGGTGTCGTTCAGCACCTTGGCGACCGGCGCCAGAGCATTGGTGGTGCAGGACGCGGCGGAGACGATCTTCTCGCCGGCATATTTGCCGTGGTTCACGCCATACACGAACATCGGTGTGTCGTCCTTGCATGGTGCGGACTGGATCACCTTCTTGGCGCCCGCATCGATGTGCGCCTGGCAGGTTTCCTTGGTCAGGAAAAAGCCGGTGCTTTCAACCACGATATCGACCTTGACTTCGCCCCATTTGAGTTCAGCGGGATTCTTTATGGCCGTCAGGCGGATCTTTTTGCCATTGACGACGAGCGTGTTGCCGTCGACCGAGACATCGCCCTTGAAGCGGCCATGCACGGAATCGTGCTTGAGCATATAGGCCAGGTAATCGGGTTCCAGCAGGTCGTTGATGGCAACGATTTCTATTTCCGGAAAATCCTTGGTCGCCGCGCGGAACACCATGCGCCCGATACGACCGAATCCATTGATACCGACACGAATTGCCATTTTTTTCTCCCTTGAATTAAAGTAAAAGTATTACAGCACACCCTTTGCGGTCTTCACCCCATCCTGGCTTTTGCCGGGCCTGTGCCCCCGGACATGCGCAACGCGAAAGTCCGCCCCGCCGTAACGGGGTTGCGGCCATTTAGCCGATAATTTGCTTTACCGTCGCAACCACGTTGTGGCTATGGCCGGGACTACGTCCCTTAATATTCGCAATGCTCATGTTAGCCTGCGCCGCAATGTCGTCCACACTTGTTACAAAATACCCTTTACTGCCTTGACGACATTGTCAGTGGTAAATCCGAAGTACTTGAACAGTTCCGGTGCCGGTGCGGATTCGCCGAAGCGGTCAAGGCCGACTACCGCGCCATCCAGGCCGACATATTTGTACCAGCCCCCGGTCACGCCCGCTTCGACCGCCACGCGCTTCACTCCCTTGGGCAACACGCTGTCCTTGTAAGCCTGGTCCTGGTTGTCAAACACATTGGTGGACGGCATCGATACCACACGCACGCTGATGCCCTCGGCAGCCAGCGCTTTTTGCGCTTCCATCGCCAGGCTCACTTCGGAACCGGTCGCGATGATCACCGCTTTTGGCTTGCCGCCGGCCGCTTCGGACAACACATATGCGCCCTTGCGGATATTGGCGATCTGCGTTGCATCACGCTTCTGGAATGCCAGATTCTGGCGGCTGAATATCAGGCTGCTCGGGCCGTCCTTGCGCTCCACGGCCGCCACCCAGGACACTGCGGATTCGACGGTGTCGCACGGACGCCATACTTCCATGTTCGGGATATAGCGCAGGGTCGCGGTCTGTTCGACTGCCTGGTGTGTCGGGCCGTCTTCGCCCAGGCCGATGGAGTCATGGGTGTACACGAAGATCACACGTTGCTTCATCAGCGCCGACATGCGCAAGGCATTGCGCGCATATTCGGAGAACATCAAAAAGGTGCCGCCGAACGGCAGGAACCCGCCATGCAGGGCCATGCCGTTCATGATGTGCGACATGCCGAATTCCCGCACGCCATAACTGATGTAATTGCCGGTGCTCTTGCCGCGAATGTGCTTGCAACCCGTCCAGTTGGTCAGGTTGGAACCGGTCAGGTCGGCCGAACCGCCGAGGAATTCGGGCAGTGCCGGCGCCAGCGCGTTGATCGCGTTCTGCGAGGCCTTGCGGGTGGCGATGGTTTCGGCTTTCTCGTTGGTCTTGGCGATCGCATCGGCAGCGTATGCTGCCCAGTCGGCCGGCAAATCCCCCTTGATACGGCGTTCGAATTCGGCGGCCTCTTTCGGGAACGCGGCGCGATATTCGGCAAACTTGTTGTTCCACAGCTTTTCCAGCCCGGTGCCCTTGGTGCGCGCATCCCATGCTTCATACACGTGCTTGGGGATCTCGAACGGCGGGTATTTCCAGCCGATGTATTCGCGTGTCGCGGCCACTTCGGCATCGCCCAGCGCGGCGCCGTGCACGTCATGGCTGTCGGCCTTGTTGGGAGAACCCATGCCGATGATGGTCTTGCAGCAGATCAGGGTGGGCTTGTCGGTGACTGCCTTACCGGCCTTGATCGCGGCATCGACCGCTTCAGGATCATGGCCGTTCACCGCAACCACGTGCCAGCCGTAAGCCTCAAAACGCCTGGCGGTGTCGTCGGTGAACCAGCCATCCACATGGCCGTCGATCGAGATGTTGTTGTCGTCCCAGAATGCGGTCAGCTTGCCCAGGCCCCAGGTACCGGCCAGCGCGCAGGCTTCATGGGAGATGCCTTCCATCATGCAGCCGTCGCCCATGAACACATAGGTGTGGTGATTGACGATCTCGTGGCCGGGCTTGTTGAATTCAGCAGCCAGCAATTTTTCCGCCATCGCCATGCCCACCGCATTGGTGATGCCCTGGCCGAGCGGCCCGCCGGTGGTCTCGACGCCGGGGGTATAACCGTATTCAGGGTGACCGGGGGTCTTGGAATGCAATTGGCGGAAACGTTTCAACTCTTCCATCGGCAGGTCGTAACCGGACAGGTGCAGCAGCGCATAGATCAGCATCGAGCCGTGGCCGTTGGACAGGATGAAACGGTCGCGGTCAGGCCACTTGGGGTTGGCCGGGTTATGGCGCAGATGGCGGTTCCACAATACGTCGGCGATTTCCGCCATACCCATAGGCGCGCCCGGGTGACCGGAGTTCGCCTTTTGCACGGCATCCACTGCCAGCATACGGATCGCTCCGGTTGTGTCGTTGAATTTGGGCGGGGTGAAGCTTCGCGATGCGGCCATTTCCTATTACCTCTTAAATCATCCCTGCGGGATTGGTTATGTGTGAAGAGCACCCGATAAAATGTACCTATGGGGACGCCCTGTACTGGTTTGGGCCGGCAATTATGCCGTACCCCTCCAGTTTGGGCAACCGCCACGCTGCTGCCGGAGGGTATGGCTTGCTACTGGGATTCGTCCAGGGCGCCTTTTTTAACGAATTTAATGCCCAGTTGTTTGAGTTTTCGGTAAAGATGGGTGCGCTCGAGCCCGACCTTGTCGGCCACCCGCGAGACATTCCCGGCTTCTTTTCGCAAATGGTAGTCAAAGTAGATCGCGTCAAAATGGTCACGCGCTTCGCGCAACGGCAAATCCAGCGGCAGCGGAAATTGCAGCGCAATGCCCTCGGTGCCCAGAGCGAACCCGGATTCCTGCACCTCGGCAACCTGGATCTGCGGCTTGGGAGCATCATCCCGGATCGCTTTCGCGATAGTATTCAGCAGTTTTTGCAGCGCGATCGGTTTTTCCAGAAAATCAACCGCGCCGATGCGTGTCGCTTCCACCGCCGTTTCTATCGTACCGTGACCCGACATCATCACGACCGGCATGGTCAGCAATTCCTGTTCGACCCATTCCCTGAGCAAGGTTATACCGTCGGTATCCGGCATCCAGATATCAAGCAACACCAGATCGGGTTCGTGTTCTTTCCGGTAGGTGCGTGCCTGCTCGGCGTTTTCGGCCAGATAAACCTGGTATCCTTCATCAAACAGGATCTCCGATAACAACTCGCGGATGCCGATCTCATCATCCACCACCAAAATCATTTTGCTTTCCATTATGCCTCCTCGACCAGCGGCAAGCTGATGTTGACTCGTGCCCCGCCGCTTGTATTATTTTCAATGGTGATGTGCCCGCCGTGTTCTTCCACTATCTTTTTTACGATTGCCAGCCCCAATCCGGTGCCTTTAGCCTTGGTCGTCATGTATGGCTCAAAGGCGCGCGTCAGTACACTCTCCGGGAACCCCGCACCATTGTCCTCGACCCGCAGATGAATCTCCCCGTTTTGCGTTTCAGTATGCAATGTTATCTGCGGTATCGCGACGCCCTGTAACGCGTCTTGCGCATTTTGCAGCAGGTTGTGGATGACCTGCCGCAGACGGGTCGCGTCCCCGTTCACCACACTTTGCGACGCATCCAGCTTCAGCACGATGAGAATGGCATTGGTCTCATACAGGCCCAGCACTTCCCTGATCAACTTGTGCACTTCCAGATGCGACAGCTTTAATGCGGGACCACGCGCGTAATTGGCAAAATCGCTCACCATGTTTTTCATCGCGGCGACCTGGCTGACGATGGTTTGCGTGGCGCGCCGCAGCAGTTGCGCATCGCTTTCATCAAGCTTGTCGCTGAGCTTGTGCTGCAAACGTTCCGCCGAGAGCTGTATCGGCGTGAGCGGATTCTTGATCTCGTGCGCAAGCCGGCGCGCGACCTCGCCCCATGCCGCCTGCCGTTCTGCCTGCAACAGGTGGCTGATATCATCGAACACCACCACAAAGCCTGCTTCCCCGCCTTGCGGCAGGCGTGTTCCGCGCATCAGCAGGATCTGGTTGCCATTCCTGCTCAGGCGTTCTATCTGCCGCTGCCATTCGCCGCTGCCGGTTGCGCCGAAAGCTTCCATGACAGTCTGGCAGAACGACCTCAGCAGAGCGTACTTCTCGGCAATTTGAATCAGCGACATGCGCTGCATCTCCTGCAACGGCGCGGCAAGGATTTGCGCGGCGCTGGTATTCACCGAACGCAGGCGCATTTCATGATCCAGTGCCAGCACGCCGGAAGACAAATGGGTCAGCACGCTCTCCAGATGCACTTTGGCGCTTTCCACCACGCGCTGTTGTTGTTCGCTGGCCTGCTTGGCCTCGAACAACTGGCGCGTCATCTGGTTGAACAAGCCGGTCAACGCACCCAGTTCATCGCTGCTGCGGATCGGGTATTGTTCGGTAAAATCGCCCTGTGCCACCGCACGAGTCCCTTCCGCCAGCGCTTCCAGCGACGAGCCGAACCTTGCACTGAGGAAAAATGCCGCGGATACCGCCGTCAGCAACACCACCAGCAATGACAGCGTCAGCGTGATCGCATACAGTCGTTTCAACCCGAGGCGGGAGAGCGTCAGCTCCTGATAATCGCGATACACCGCCTGCACGGTCTCGATATCCATTTCGATCTGCCTGGGCACCGGCTGGGTAAATTGCAACACGTATCGTCCGCCCGCCGGCATTTTCGAATCCACCATCACCAGCGCAAGCAGCGTCAACCCCCTGTCAGACAAGGTATCGATCACTGCGTACTTGCCTTTGTCCAGCGCCAGGCGCAACAAATCATCATCGGGCTTGCCCGGCAGTCGCGCGTTGCCGTTCGAGGAAAAAGCCATCAATTTTCCGTTGATGGAAAACAGCGCCGCTTGCTGTGCCACATCCACATCCACCAGCTGATTCAACGCGCGCTGATATTGCCCCGGATACTTTTCCGCCAATACTGACGCGGTGAATTGCGCTTTTTTGGCGAGTTCTTTCAAACTGTTGTCGAGGCCGCTCCTGCCGAGGTTGAGGCCGCCTTCCAGGGCTTTTTCAACGCGCACGTCAAACCACGACTCGATACTCTTGTCCAAAAACTGCACGGATACCGCATAGATCAGAATGCCGGGCAGCACGCCGATCAGCGTGAAAAACAATACCAGCCGAAGCGTCAGCTTGGCGCCGAACACCTTGTTCTTCAGCTTGTTGCGCAACCGCCACAGTTGGTAGCCGACCAGCCCCAACAGGCCCGACGCGAGCAAGCCGGTTATCCCAAGCAAACTGTAGTAATCGGAGGAGAAACCCTCGGTGTTGGCACTGCTGCTGGATAACAGATACAGCAACGCGACGCTGACGGCAACGCTGATGAAAATCAGGTATCTCACTGTGCCGTCACTCCGCTTTGCTGTCGTCGTGGGCGGCGATCCCCGCCGGGCCGATCACCCAGCGGTACCAGTCGGAATCTAGCGTCCAATCGTTGTCGGTCAGCGCGTTCACCTGTAACGGCTTGGGCAGCTGCGCGATATCCAGGCGCAGGCGGGCTGCGGCCATATAGTTGTCATCCTTGTTCACCAGTTCCGCGGGAATGACCGCCGAGCTTTGTCTGACCAGCATGTTCAGCGCATCTTCAAGACTGGCAAAATTCTGGAACAGGGCCCCGCGCGAGATGCGGTATCGCCCTGTCAATACGCTGTAGGAAAGCTTGACGGTCTGTTCGCCCCTGAAGATCTCCTTATCCAGCCAGGACCAGCGCGTCAGCGGCGAACCGCCCGAGAAAATGCTCGGCATCCCGCGCGACAATGCCTGTTGTGCGGCCTCCAGCCAGCTCCAGCGAGCTTGCGTCAGTGAAAACTCGCCGACGAAATAAATCGGTATGCCGCGTGACAATGCCTGTTTCACCACAAAATTCAGGTCGATGTCATAACTCGCGGAGAGTTGGTAACCATCTTCGCTCAACAGAAATTCCGCCTTGTTGACGGAAATGCCCTGGGCCTGGGCTGTTGCGGAAAACAGCCAGACCAGCAGCATGCCGCACAGCAGTGCGTTAAACGATTTTTTGCAACAATGCATAAAAGAATCCGTCATGCTGATCATCGGGCAACAACTGGCCGTCGATATCGCCTGGTAAATCAATCGGTAACCGTTGCGCATCCGGCTGTTGTTCCAGAAATGCCGCAATCACCTGCCCGTTCTCCTGATGAAAGACCGAGCAGGTGGCGTAGAGCAATTTACCATCTTGCGCCAGCAGTCGCCACAACGCGCGCAACATGTCGAGCTGTTGTGCGGCGAAACCGGCAAGGTCTTGGCGGCGGCGCAGCCATTTGATGTCCGGATGGCGGCGCACCACGCCGGAAGCCGAGCACGGCGCGTCGACGAGGATACGCTCGAACAACTCGCCATCCCACCACTCCTCAGGCTTGGCTGCGTCTCCCGCCACCAGTTGCGCGGCCAGGTCCAGCCGCTGCAGATTTTCCGCGATGCGCTGCAAGCGTTTTGCGTCCTTGTCCACTGCAACCATGTCCACTGCTGCCCGTTCCAGGATGTGCGCGGTCTTGCCACCCGGCGCGGCACAGGCATCCAGCACGCGCATCCCGTCGTGAACGTCCAGCAGACGAGCGGCATATTGCGCGCCCGCGTCCTGCACCGAAGCCAGTCCGTCAAAAAATCCCGGCAGCTTGTTCACCGGCACCGGCTTGTCCAGTTGCAACGCGTCCGGCTCGATCAGCCGTGCCGTCAGGTCATGCTGGTTCAACAGCGCCAGATAATCCGCTGTCGTATTGCGCCGCCGATTGACGCGCAAGGTCATCGGCGGGTGCTGATTGCCGGCTTCGAGCACCGCAGCGCTGCGTTCACCATATTGCGCTTGCAGTTCATCTATCCACCATTGCGGATAACTGTATCGCCCCGTCGCATGCTGCGCGGCGCGCTCCAACAAAGCATCCCGGCTGCGCAGGAAATTCCTCAGGATCGCATTGACCAATCCGCTCACTTTCGCGTTCAACATCTGCGCGGAACGCACTGCATGGTCGACCACGGCGTGCTGCGCGGCCTTGCTGTATTGCAACTGGTACAGTGCCACCAGCAGCACGTAGTAGATACGCCGATCCGATAGCGGCTTGTGCAACAGTTCGCCCAACAGCGCGTCCAGTTGCCCGTAGAAGCGCAAAGTGCCATAGCTTAAATCCTGCAAAGCGGCCCGCTGGGCAGGCGTCCAGACTGACTTCCTGCCCAGCGATTCGTCCAGCACCTGATTCAGGTTGCGCCCGTCCACCAGCACTTGCTGAACGATCTGGCTGGCGGCGAGTTGTATGTTGTGCATCTGGTTCCAAACTATGAAAAACTGTCGCCGGCCTTGACCGGCACAGCCTGTAAGAACTGGGCGGCCGATTGCGCCTTGCCGCCCGGACGCTGCAACACTTCCAGAAGCAATGCGTCTTTGCCGCACGCTACCGTGATGCCGTGCTTATCCACCGCCAGCACCCTGCCCGGATCATCCTGTTTTCCGGTACATAATCCGGCCTGCCAGATTTTTATCGGCACGCCATCGAGATCGGCATGGCACACCGGAAAGGGATTGTACGCACGCACCGCGCGTTCGATCTGGCGCGCATCCTGCCGCCAGTCGATCCG
>Ga0172379_10011257_pt1 | contig 10687 bp, 11 predicted proteins | sample GrowelOW334metaG_FD_119756 | JGI IMG/M metagenome (GOLD analysis project Ga0172379, IMG submission 119756) | Groundwater microbial communities from an aquifer near a municipal landfill in Southern Ontario, Canada - Groundwater well OW334 metaG | ecosystem: Environmental > Aquatic > Deep... | reverse complement strand
CGCGCATGTAATATCCGAAGCGATGACCTTCGAGCCACCGAACAACGCCGAATATGAGCAGGAACAGAATGAGGGCACAGTAGTAATAGCCCGTTTTTGTATCGTACCACATCAGATTCTTCAGACCTTCCTTGACCAGCGGGTAATCCAGTCCCAGGGCGCCTCCGACCCAGTCCCAGACCAGGAAGGTGCGGTGAAAAATCTCTACGATGGCGAAGGTGGCGATGGCAAAATAGTGGCCGCTCAGCTTAAAGCAGGGATAGCTTATGACCAAGGCAATGGCGGCAGCCAGCATCACGCCGATCAGTATCCCCGGCCACGGCGTCCCGCCATAGGTAACGACAGCCATTCCCGCACCGTACGCCCCGATGCCGAAAAATACCGAGTGGCCAAAAGAGACCTGGCCGCAATAACCGCCGATGATGTTCCACGCTTGGGCCATACTGGCAAAAAGTAAAATGAGAATCGCCACGTGCATGTGGAAGGAATTAGCGGCCACCACAGGCGCCAACGGCAGTATCGCCAGCAGCCCCACAAAACCAAGCCAGAGGGCATCTTTTTTATTTAATGCTTTCCGCTGCATGGGTTTCACCACCCGAAAATACCTTTCGGCCGCAAAAAAACGACCGCCAGATAGAGACCGAAGACGGCAATGTATTTGAAAACCGGCGCAATGTAGAAACCCGCAAGGGCCTCTACAGAGCCGACGAGAATCCCGGCGATAAACGCGCCCGGAATGCTTCCGAAGCCGCCCATGGCGACACAGATAAAAGCGATCAGGCCGAACATGGAGCCGACTTCAGGATGGACGGCCAGGTAAGATGGCATGATGCCTCCGGCAACGCCGACACATGCCCCGCCGATTCCAAAGACCACAAGGTAAATGCGATCCGTATTGATCCCCATGAGCTCGGCCGCATCGCGATCCATGGCTGTGGCCTGAATGGCCCAACCAAACCGGGTGGTGTTTATGAGCGCATAGACCAGCCCGACAACGACGAGAGACAGGAGTCCGGCCACCAATTGGGGCACCGGGAAGATCAGGTTCCCCAATTGCAGCGTTTTGTCGCTAAGCCATGTGTCTGTAAGGATGAGGAAATTAGGTGAAAAGCGGTTCATGCAGAAGTTCTTGAGGAAGATGGCGAGTCCAAAGGTCGCCAACAGCGCCACCAGCCCTGGCTTGCCGATGGTGTAACGGATGATCAGTTGGTACGTCATCGCCCCCAGGATAAATATAAATATCCCGGCGGCAATGACTGACAGGAGCGGGTCAACGTTAAGAAGAAAACCCAGCCAGTAGCTAACATACATGGCAACCATCAGATATTCGCCGTGAGCGAAATTGATGACGTCCATGACGCCCCATATAATGCAGAGCCCGGCAGCTACCAGAGCATAGACCATACCGTTTAGCATGCCGTCTATCAAAACTTGAACAAACGTCTCCATGGAACTCCATGGCCTTCATCAGGCGACTAAAAAAATCTCATCCATCCCGCCTCTCGGACGGAATAGATGAGAGCCTATTTTAAATAATCCACCGCAACTGAAAACTATCTATCTCTTACCCCACGGCTTCATGGGGAAAATGATTTTTGTGTCAGCCATCTCTTCCGGATAGATCCGTTTATACTGGCCACCCTGAAGCTGGGTGACAATACTTTGCGCCTTTATGTTCTGGCCGCCCTTGACAAAGGCCACTTTCCCGCCGAGGGAGAGGGGGGAATCCCAGGTGTTTGCGTAAAGTGTCTTGGCTACCTTGTCAGGATCCAGAGAACCGGCTTTTTCTATAGCCTGGGCAAGCACCAGCATGGCAACTGCTTCCTGGATGCTGTCACCGTCGAAGGGCACTCCTCCTGTTTTGGTCTTGAAGATCTTTTCGACCGCCGCCACAGCCGGCATCAGGCTGGCGAACTGGGGCGAGTAAGCAGTGGAACCCATGAAAAAGTCGGCGTCACCGGCAAGCTGTTTGGTGATGACGGGGTCCTGGTAACCGGAGCAGTAGTTGATAGCAATATTAGGCAGCCAGGCCATCTGCTTCATGGTGCGTACCAACAGCGAGTAGTCGGCGCCGAGCACTGCCCCGAATAACGCATCGGGATTGCTCTTCTTCAGAGTCTGCACTTCACTGTTGAGATTGGTGGCGCCAGGGCTGAAGGGCACATCAGCCACGACCTTGAAACCTCCTGCGGCGGCAGCCATCTTGGCCTCCTCGGCAGCATGCTTGCCAAACTCGCTGTTCTCATAAATAATTCCGATGGTCTTGACGTTTGCTTTCTTCGTTTTGTTCATCCACTTCAAGACATCTACGAACTCAATGGATTCGGTCTTGTCCGTGGGGGCCAAACGGAAGAAGTAATTCATGTCCCGCTGGGTCAGAGCCGCCGAGCTGGAAGCCCCGCACATGAAGATCCTCTTCATGCGCTCGGCCACGAAGCTGGCCGGCTTGCTCACCGAACTGTTGTAAGAACCGATCAGGGCCCAGACGCCTTCCTGGTTGAGAAGCCGCTCGGCCTCCGACTTGCCCACGTCCGGCTTACCCTGAGAGTCTGCATGGACAAGAACGATCTTGTAGCCCTTCAGGATGCCTGCCTGCTTGGCCAGAGGAACCTTGATTTCGGGGTGCTTGTTATTAATGATTTCAACGGCTGTCTGCACCGCTGCCTGGCAGCGCTGTCCCGCTGTCGCGACCGGACCTGTCAGGGGGAAGATGGTACCTATCTTGATTATCTTTTCAGCGGCCAGGACCGATCCTGCTCCCGGCCCGAAGCCCACCAGCACAAATAATACGGCCATAAATACGATCCATCTGTTCAAACGGGGCGATCTGTGAGTCATAAGGTTACCTCCTCTTTTTTGTTTTTTATTGATTGGTATTGATAAGACATTGCCTTGCCGCGACCGCGAATGGACTATACGAAAACCACTTTTATGTCAATTGAAAACAGGCAACATAATGTGCGTGCCGTAGGCGAAAATAATCGATCCCCAATTATTTATCCCCGCTGAAGAGAGGTGTCTGCTCGTTAATATAACCGGCCAACGCCAGGAAAGACGAACGCGGATAGAATCGCAGATTTAATACGATACACTCATTTTAATGCTCGTTACCGTCGTCCTTGCACTTCAAACGGGCAAAGCCGTTGTGCAGATCTTCACACCGTGTTTTCTATCAAGGCTTTCTTTTGGGCTGCTTATCAAGCTTGTTCTTTGACTTTTGTTTCTCTTTTTCCACATTCTGTTTCTGACCCTTTTCCTTATCTTTCTTGCCGCCTTTGTCTCCCATTATGTCTCTCCTTTTTTCTGTTTTTCAAAACACCTTCTCCCTGTGAGGTCTTTGCTAGAACCTCAGCAGGTCCATCTTTATTCTTCGCGAACCTTGCACACTTTTCATAATCCGTCAATTACCGCTTTTAGGTATTTCGTATTAACCGGATTGACCCAATTATTATCTTTATTCCTGTCCGCCAGCCAATCAGCTCCGCCGCAATGCTGACGGCGATCTCCGCAGGCGTCCGGGCGCTTATACCTGTAGATATTTTTGAAGAATAATGCCGAATTACGAACCTATTTATCACATTGTTTCTACAGTGCGATCTTATGACGGCATTGATGCTTTCAAATGCCGTCCGCTCCCTTTTTCAACGGGGATAGGATGGCAACCTTATTATTTCTGACTTTCTCCTTCCTCATAGGATTTTGTAAATGAAAATTGAAGACTTCTAACAAAACATATGATATGGAGACCGAAAATACCTCATTTGAGCCGAAACTGGAGTTTATGAAATTTTCGCTAATCCCAATCTGCCTTGTATTTATTCTTGTTATCGGTATGGCTGAGGCCAATGAGCCGAGGGCGGGGTTCGTGAAAAATGTTTCCGGGCAGGCATTCATTGAGCGCAATAAAGTCGTAACTGCGGCCAAGGTTAAGGACATGTTGAGGGAAAACGATATCCTTGTTACAGGTAACAACGGGGCCATGGGGGTTATTCTTCAGGACAACAGCGTCATGTCTATCGGTTCCAATACCCGTCTTGTTATTTCAAAATTCGCGTTCGAACCTGCTAATGAAAAACTTTCTTTCATCGCACAGATTAAAAAAGGAACCGTGGTTTATCTCACTGGTCTGATTGCGAAACTTAACCATAGCGGCGTAAGATTCGAAACTCCTGCGGCTACATGCGGTATCCGGGGGACGCATTTCGCCATCAAAGTTGAAGATTCGGGGAACTGATTATACAAGAGATAAGTAAGTCTTTTTTACCGCCTCGTCGCACAGTGAAGCACGTCACGGGAAGCAGCAGCGATGAAAAATAAGCCACTCCTGAGAATACGGAACATTATCCTGCCTCTTGTATTTTTCTTGCTCCTGATATCCGGATGCGCCTCCACGACGCAAGTAGTTCTGCTGCCAGATCCGGACGGTAAAGTGGGAACCCTTGAAGTTTCAAATGTAAAGGGCACACAGACACTGAATCAGGCTTGGCAGGCCACCGTATCTGCAAGCATGGACAGGATACCCAGCGAACCGAAACTGCTGGAAGAAGAAAAGGTACGACAAGTATTTCGTGAAGCTTTAGAGGCGGAACCCATCCCGCCGGTGAGCTTTATCATATATTTCAGGACAGACCGTTCTGCGCTTTCAACCGAGTCTCTCACATTATTGACCAAAGTCATGGATGCAATCCTGTCCCGGAAATCGACAGATATTATCATCAGTGGCCACACCGATGCTGTTGGAGCCATCGATTATAACCACCGTCTTTCCCTTCGTCGCGCCAAAGCCGTAGCGGACATCCTCATTGCCAGGGGCATAGATCGTCAAAACATTCAGGTAACTTATCACGGGAAGGGTAATCCTCTGGTTCCCACTCCCGACGGAAGACCGGAACCTCGAAACCGCAGAGTTGAAATAACAGTACGTTAAATTCTAAAAAGAAGGATAAGGAATAAGGAGGACGCCATGAAGATCATTCATTACGAAGAAATTGAGGCAAGGCATTTCGACAGTGAAGCCGCGAAAGCTATCTCCGGCCGGGTTCTTATCGGCAAGGACGACGGCGCAGACCATTTCTGCATGCGCCTCTTTGAATTTTCACCGGGAGGTTTTTCACCAAAACACGCCCACCCCTGGGAGCATGAGATATTCTTTCATGCCGGACAGGGTGAGGTCTTCTTTCAGGGGGCATGGACGCCTGTCAAGGCCGGCTGCGCGGTTTTTGTCCCCCCGGGAGCGGAACACCAGGTAAAAAATACGGGTCAGGAGAGATTGATTATGCTCTGTCTGGTCCCACCGGAAGCGCCGGAATTATAATTACAAGAAAGATAAGGAGAGTAATCACTTATGGCAGCAAAGAAATGGAATAGCCCTCCGGAGATGCAGATCGATCCCGGGAAGGCCTATAACGTAACAATGGAGACCAGCCAGGGAGAAATTGAACTGGAGCTCTACCCCCAATACGCCCCGATAACGGTTAACAACTTCGTTTTTCTGATCCGGGAAGGTTACTATGACGGCGTAACCTTCCACCGGGTAATCAAAAACTTCGTCATCCAGGGCGGGGATCCGACGGGAACAGGGAGCGGCGGCCCCGGTTATCAGTTTGAGGATGAGTTCCGTGGCAATCCCATGAAACATGAGACCGGGTCTATTTCCATGGCCAACGCCGGACCGGGGACAAACGGCAGCCAGTTTTTCATCACCCATTCACCGCAACCCCATCTGGACGGTCATCATACCGTCTTCGGCAAGGTGGTGAAGGGGCAGGACGTGGTGAACGCCATCGCCCAGGGAGACTTGATGGAGAAAGTCACTGTCAGCGAGGGATAATTTGGATATATAGATGAACAAGTTATTTGAAAAAAGCGCGATCAACGGGATGGAGCTGAAGAATCGCTTTGTCCGCTCGGCAACCTGGGAAGGCATGGCGGATCAGGATGGAAATCCTACGCCAAAGCTGCGGGAAACCATGACTGCCTTAGCTGCCGGCGGCGTCGGGCTGATCATCACCAGCCACGCCTTTGTAAGCCCTGAGGGCCGGGCCACCCCCCGGCAGCTTGCCATCGACAAAGACGAACGCATCGACGGACTCAGGAAAATGACGGACGCGGTCCATGGCGCCGGGGGCCGGATTGTCGTGCAGCTTGCCCATGCCGGTGCCTTTGCCGCAGCGGCCCTGAGCGGTATGCCACGCCTCGTACCCTCCCCGGCGGAGGGTACGGACACTTCGCCGCAAAAGGAAATGGAAGGCAGGGATATCAAGACGCTCATCATCGCCTACGCGACTGCCGCAGAGCGGGCCAAAGCGGCCGGTTTTGACGGTCTCCAGATCCATAGCGCCCACGGCTATCTCCTCAGCCAGTTCCTCTCCCCGGCCTTCAACCGGCGCGGTGACAAATATGGGGGGGATATCGACAACCGTTCCCGTATCCACCGGGAAATCTGTCACGTCATTCGGGATGTAGTGGGAAAACACTTCCCCCTCCTGATCAAGATCAACTGCCGGGATTTTATCGAAAACGGTCTGACCGCCGATGATGCGGCCATGGCAGTCAGACTTTTGGCGGCTGCGGGCGTGGACGCCGTGGAGCTAAGCGGCGGCACTATCATAAGCGGCAAGCTTTCGCCCAGCCGCTCGCGGATCAACGCTCCCGAAAAGGAGGCCTATTTCCGGGAAGAGGCGCTAATACTGCGGGAGGCCGTCAATCTGCCGCTAATTCTCGTCGGGGGCAACAGGTCTTTTGAGGTCTCCGATCTCCTCGTTGCCGACGGTACGGCCGATTACATCTCCATGAGCCGCCCTTTCATCAGGGAACCGGAACTGATCCGACGCTGGCAGGAAGGCGATCTCCGTAAGGCAGAATGCATATCGGACAATCTCTGCTTCGCCCCGGCCCTTGAGGGCCGCGGCGTTTATTGCGTTACCAGGGAGCGGGAATTGGGAAAAAAGGAAGCCTGAAACCGGCAACGGCCCGCAGGGCCGAACTCTTTCCGTCGCCGCTGGCCCCGGCGATGAGCAACCCCTTTCCCGGAGGATACCTCTGTTGTCACATCGCGGCGAAAGCCGTGGATTATGACTTCGTTAATATACTGGATTTCTGATCAGATATGCCCTGTACCTAATACAGGGTCAGGAATGACGAAAGTTGGTTTTGTAGATTTTTTGCGAATGCCCCAGTTTTGGTCTCCCGCATTTTTATGGTTTTCTTTCCAGACGAAAAAAAGGAAGACGCTTAAGCAATAGCACCGTTATCACGGCCACATAGGCCCCGGCGAGGACATCGCTGAGATAATGGGCGCCGACAATGACCCGGCTGATGCTCACCGCGATTGCCAGGACGTACCAGACGAGACGGTAACGGGGGAACAGCAGCGTCATGGCCAGACAAAAAGCCCAAATGGTCGTCGCATGGCCGGAAGGAAAAGAGGTTTCTTCATAACCCACTCCGAAAAAATCAAACCCGTAGAAATAATCCTCAAAGTAAGCCTTAGGACGCCAGCGGCCGAAAAGCCATTTGAAAAGGTCGGTTGTGAGACCGGAGACGGCGACAGTGGAAAAGACAAACAGACACCAGCGCGCCCATTGTTCTTTCTTCCAGGCATAATGAAACAGTAAAAAAAGAAGAGCCGCGGGCACAAGATACCAGACTGCATTCCCCAGGCGGGTGATGACCTGGAAGACGCTCACGATTTGCATATCGATGGTTCTACTGGCGATCGCTACAGGAAGATCGACATAAAATAAGCTGCCGGCAATCGCTGCACAGATAAACAGTGTAAATATCAAGATCTCTTTTTTCAGGCAATCAGTGCTATTTTTCGGATCTCTGGTCATCATAAGCTACACCTTAAAGACGCTCTGAGCAATTACCCCATCACCGCCCCGGCCCTATTCATCGAGGTCCCTGAAAATTCCGGCACCAGACATATTCAATCGTATCGATCTTGCCTCCGTTCAGGGTGATATCCATTTTTTTTGCCGGCTCCGAGGAGTCACACCGATAGGTTTGGGGAACATCCACCTGATGAAAATGTGTGTTTACAAAGAGCAGATCATACCCCTTCGGCGCCGTCCTTTGCCAGACATCGAACTGGTCCTTGCGGTCGTCGATAACGAATACGTCGTGACCATAGGGAAGGTTGTAATAGAGCATCCGGCTGCCCATCGTCCAGTTGGTCACGGCCAGGGCCCGGCGGTGCGAAGCCGGCGCAACCCCGGCGCTGTATCCGGCACGACCGTATGCATCCCCGGCAGCGCCAACAGGCGGGGCAGAAACGACAGCAGCTCCAGGAGCTGTTGCCTTGGCGACCGACCTCTGGCGTAGAATGGCATCCCCTTCCCTGGCAATTGTCTCAAAACCGACAATATCCCGAAAGGGAGATTTATATTCCGGAAAGGTGAACCATTTGGCCGGAAGAGCAGCATAGAGAAACAGGGTGATGGTTAAGCTGAAACCTACTGAGAAATAAAAGTATTTTCGTTTTTTACTGCTCTCCGCAGAGAGGAGATAATAGCCGCCGATGGGGATGAACAGGAGATAGAAAAGACTCGGCCAATGGGGCAGAGTCCGTTCATACAGAGAGGAATAAAAAAAGAATAACAAAATGACGACGCCAAACAGTACGGAGAGGCGGATGTGGTCATCCTTAGATTTCCAGCCCTTATACAGGCCGTAAAAGGCCATGAGAAACAGGAAGGGGCTATAGGCCCCGAACTGGGTCAGGAGGGAAACAAAAAAAGATTTGATGCTCGGGCTCGTAGCGGCAAGGACATGCCCGCCCTGATAACGAAAACTGATAAAATCGTTCTGCATATTCCAGTACAGGACCGGGCTGATCATCAACAGGGCAATACCAGCCGCCAGGAGCATCCCGGAGGAAAAGATCAGTTTGAAGCGCTTCTTGATCAGCAGGAAGATCAGCAGGGGAGGAACAAACAAAATGGCCGTATATTTTGCCAGCCCGGCCAGACCAAGGAGCAGACCAAGATAGATGAAATATCGTGTCTTTCCCTCCTCGGTAATCTTCAGAATCGTCGTCATGAGGGGAAATACCAGTAACAGGAGGAAACAGTCCGGCAGGAGCATGATACCCATGGCATTGAGAATAAAAGAACTATTGACAGCGACAACAGACAAGAATGAGATCACCTTGGATTTTGAAAAGGAAAAGGTATATCGGTAGACATAAAATGAAACCAGGGCAAAAAGAAGAATCGCCGGGAGGCGAACCAGAAATTCATTTGTTCCAAAAAGGGCGTAAAGAGGCCATTGGGTCCAGCCGACCAGGGGGGGATGATCCACATAACTCCAGTCCAGGAAGTGGGCATAAAGAAAATAATGGGCCTCATCTACCCCTAATCCGAAGGTGGGGGCCACGGCCAGGCGCATCAGGGTTAAAATTCCCACGAAGATAAAGGTCATCCGTTCCCAGTTAATTTTCATGGGAGACTTCTAACCTTTGGGGGTGTAAATTGTCAAATGGATTATCGTCACCCAGATGGCTGATATATCACGCCTATTGCGCTGACTGACCGTAAGCGTTAAGAACGAACAATGACCGACTACCGGCTTTTCACGACGGGGGCTTTAAATTGAGCGGACGACTTCTCTCGTCACGCTGATAAAATTATGAAGCACCAGGGATAGATTGTCACTAGTCCAGGCCATGTTGAGTATCGTTTCCGCTCCCCCTTCAATCGTTCTGAAGACAACCCCCTTGAATCGGGAACGCTGCATGGTGGCAGGAACTATCGCTATTCCGATCTCCGCCGCAACCAAGCCAATAATCGTGTGGAATTGAGATGCTTCCAGGACGATATGGGGACTGAAACCTTCCTTCTGACAGAGGGCGATAATGTAGTCGAAAAAACCGGGACCTCGTTGTCTCGGGATCATGATGAAAGATTCTTTTGCCAGCATGCGGAGAGGGATGGACGTTTTCCCCCTGATATGGTGGTTCTGCGGCATAGCCACCATAAGCGGTTCCCTGAAGACAGGCTCTACAGAAAGACCTTCATTTTGAATACCCTGGGGAGGGCGCAGGAAGCCCACATGAATCCTGCCGTCGCGGAGGGCCTCGATCTGATTGCTTGTGTTCATTTCCGCCAGGGAAAGATCGACATCCTGAAACCGCTTCCGGAACTCACGAACGACTTGCGGCAGCACGCTGTAATTGGCCGACCCGATATAGCCCACTGCCAGTCGCCCGATCTCCCCTTTGTCGGCGCGGATCGTTCTGCGCACCGCGTCATCCGACATGGTCATGATCCGACGGGCCTCCGCCAGGAACACCAATCCCGCCGGGGTTATTTCCACACGCCGTTTGGTCCGGTTGAACAGTCGGACGCCGATTTCTTTTTCCAGTTGCATGATCTGCTGACTGAGGGGCGGCTGGGAAATATTCAGTCTTTTCGCCGCCCGTCCGAAATGCAACTCTTCAGCGACGGCGATAAAATACTTGAGATGTCTTAATTCCATCGATTCATAAATAATATCAAATTGAGATGAATAATATATTTTACATTTTAAATAACCTATAATACACTTTCGGCCAAGTCAAGATATCCTTGAAATAATGTACCGGAAAGGAAAGCTGCAATGATCAGATCACTGGCCGATGTTTCAAAACTGGCGCTCAGCAAAGGGCCGAAAAAAATGGCCATTCTCGCTCCCGAAGATGAAGAGT
>Ga0172379_10011256_pt1 | contig 10687 bp, 8 predicted proteins | sample GrowelOW334metaG_FD_119756 | JGI IMG/M metagenome (GOLD analysis project Ga0172379, IMG submission 119756) | Groundwater microbial communities from an aquifer near a municipal landfill in Southern Ontario, Canada - Groundwater well OW334 metaG | ecosystem: Environmental > Aquatic > Deep... | reverse complement strand
TATCGTAAAGACGTGCGCACCTGAAGTCAGCGGCTCCACAAAAGTATATTTGATCTCTACCTTACTCGCATTCGGATCCGCGCCGGCGGCCGCTGCCTTTGCGGTCATATTCTGCGCTGTTAATGTTAGATTCTTTGCAGTCGGCGATCCTTCGTCAACAATAATTGAATAGGCATCGATACTCTTAGGAAGGACATATTTAGGATCGATCGAAAGCTGGACTTTAATATCCGGCGTATTTCCAACTACAAACTTCTTTTCGCCTTTATAGATCGACGGCTGATAGAGTCGATTACCGATCCAAACCTTAGCCTCTGGGGTTCCTTCGGCCTCTTTCGTCCCCGCTTCAACACCAACAGGAAGGTCTAACCCTTCTCCTTTTTTCGAAGTAAGAAAACCATCCGGAAGCACAATGAAACCAGAATCTGTGACTTGGACTAATCGTGGGTTCATCCCATAATCGTCCGATTTCACGATCCCAATGTTATACCAATTACCAACCAAAAGGTCTATTGGAAAAATATCAAAAGCGTTTAAAATAATTAGCCCCTGATCATCGATAGTCCCAATAACATAACCCTGGTCGTAGGTAGCGTCGTCCTTATAAAAAACCACCTGTTTTCCGGCCGCCTTCCCTTCTACGGCCCCATCGGCAGAATCATTCACTTTTCCTGCCACCCAATAAAATGGGCGGAAAGGGACAGCATCCTGCCCTGCGGCAAAAACAGATGCCGCAAAGGGGACTAACGCCCCAAAAGCCAGCAGAAATATAATTATTGCTTTCTTAAACAATTAATTCTTGACTCCTTTTAACGTGATCAAGGGGACCGTCTCTGAAACATAGAGCTGATAGCCGACTAAAGGCCTGATCGGCTCAGTCTCCGTCAATTCTCCTTTTATCCTTGAAAGTGCCGCGGAACCACTATCATAGGAAATTATTCCGCCCATGATCTTTTGCTGATCCCTATCCCAGAACCCGATCGTTTTGATCACATTTTTTGTCGCAGATAAGTTCACCATATTGATCAAATCGCCTATTGAAAGCAGTTTCCCGGTGTTGGCGCCTGACGTCCATTCCCAATGCATCGTTAAAGGCAGTTCCGGAAGAACAAATGTATTTATTCCAAATCCCCCGTCGCGCTTGGACAGATTTAATGTGAGAATGTAGCGATCAACTTCGATGTTTTGGCCACCACCCCCGCCTGCTAATGTGGAATATTCTCCGATTTTGCCGACGACAGAAATACCTGGATTAGCCAAAACGCCAACATCAACTGGCAAAGTGCTCGTTCCATAGTTATTGGTCATTTGTGCGCGGATGAAATACGTCTGCGCTGGTGCAAAATAAGCGCCTTCGCAAACTCTGGTTGCTGCGGCAATAGTTAAAGCCCCTGCATCAGCAAAGCCCCTATCCTTACTTATTTGCATTTTTGTACTTACAACATCTTCGATCCCGCTACTAAAAGCTGAGATCGTAAGCCGAAGCGGTTGCCCATCAGCCGTTCGTTCGATCGCCTCTTTGTCCACTTTTACGCCAATACCGGTCGGTATCGCCGCTGTCCTTCTTGTCCAATCATCCTCCTTGATTACCCAAGGAACAGACGCGTCTCTAGCCGCCCAAGTAATTGCCTGGCTTCTTTGAATATATTTATGCCCCAACCCTGCCGCGCCATCCCAAACTCTAAGATTTAATACCGTCCCTTGTACGATATCAACCTTCCCTGCGGGCGCCTGCTCGACGCCACCAGAAGCAACGATCCTTCCATCCTGGATCGCTAAAGGCAAATTGTCGCCTCCTAATGCGCCGTCAACGATCGGAACCATTCTGGTTAAAACATCGTCCGCACCTGCGCCCCCCATCTCGTTTGCGCCAGGACCCGGAGAATCAACGCCATTAACAGCTCTAATTAATTGAATAGGCCCGGTAAACCCAGCCGGTACGGTCGCATTAATTTCAACGCGGATAGCAAAAGCTGCCGATGTTAACAATATTGTTATTAGAAAAATTGAAATGTTTTGCGCAATATTTATTAACCTCCTTTTCCTAATTCTATCCAATATTTTTTTCATTTTATTTTCCTCCTTCGATCATTTTAAAGTGTTGGCATTGTTCTATTGAATTCACCGACTCCATTCCCAAGCTTTCTTTGATACCAGAAGCCCAAAGGCGCCCTTATCACAAGGTCATTTACTAAACCGGTCCATGCTCCTCCAGCAAATTCAATTTTTTGAGTATTTGCAGAGTTTGCCAGTAACTTGAAGTATATCGAATCTCCATTTGCCGCCTTGCCCGCACCAAACCCAGCGGAAGCAAAAGTTCCCTTCGTTGGATAAAATACGCCGACTATCAGCATCCCGCCATCCGTCACCACGGTACTCCCGGCATCTCCTCTCGGCACATCTCCAAGAATGGTTAGTGTTCTGTTTTTACTCGCTTGCAGCCAATATCCATATTTTTGAGTTATTCTTAATGGGGAGATCGCCCCAAGGTCATCTCTCCACACTCCGCCAACAATCGTAGCTTTATCGGTATTTGCACTATCCGGTTTAGATTTAAAATATATAGAGTCACCTGCGGTTAACATATCAGAAAATAAAACTTTTTCTATGCTGCTGTCTTGGATTTCCAGCGGAAAGGAAAGAACATTCATTCCTTCGCCGACGCTAATATTTATCTTCCCAACCGCCCAGGCTGTGGCAAGCGCGTTATCATCAGTAACGCCGCGATAATAAACCTCTGCTAAACCGCCGCCAACCTCGCCATTATGCAGCAAAGCTTTCTCGTCGGCCACAACTTGAAAATTCCCAAACCCAACTAGGTCTGGGACCACAGCGCCAGCATCATAGACCTTTGTCCATCCATTGGCCTCAGGCAGAAACGCGCCATCTCCCACGACTCCAACACGCGCATAAATTTTTACTCTCCCAGGATCTGTCCATGAGAGTTTAATATTATTAAAGGCATGTCTAGCGATGGAAAGCTTAACCGTCCCGGCAGGAGGTTCCTCCTCGCCCGGCCCCGTACCCGGCCCATCCGTAACGGTCGGATCATTGATCCCCTCCCCCTCAACCAGCTGTAAATTGAACGGAAGAGGGATTGTGTTTACATTTTTATATCCATTCGTCAGATCGGCTTGAACAAAGGGAAGTTTTTCTTCGTTGATCCCATATTTCTTTGCGTCGGCATTGGCGTTCTCCGCTTTTTTTACAACGCCGAAAAAATAATCTCCTTCCCGTAAAGGCAACAATTGAAGGTCCCCGTGGGCATTAATTTTAAACTGGCCATTGGCATCCGTATCTGCATAGCTATATCCATTATATTTCAGTGTTTGCGCGTCCTTTAAATATAAAACAACCCGGTAGCCGGCAAGGCTGAAATTCGCCGCAGCGCCCACCGGAGCAGTGAGCGACCCATACGCCCAGAAAGTTGTAGGGTATGGGGGAATAATTTGCTTCGCCGGCGCAGCAAACACTACTGCAGGCATAAAAATAGTAAATGCCAACAGCGCCAAGCACAGTTTATAGACTGTTTTTCGCACTAAAACTCCTATTGCGACCTATTACTGAACAGAACCGATCAACGAAACGTCAAAAGCTCTGTTTACCGTTACCTGATATGCCCGCCCTTGAACTATATTTTCACCCAAAATATTTGTTCTCTGCGCCGCTTCATCTTGGCCAACGCCATTGATCGGGATGCCGGCATTTACAGCCCCATCTCCCCCAACACCTATAGCTGTTATTCCTTTATGCATTTGCGTTACTGCGTCGTACCATCCGACAGTTGTAACAGCAGTGAGAGGAGCAGCCACTCCAGATTGAGTGTTTATTTCTTTGACCAAGTCGCCAATCGTTGTAATCGTAGCGGCCGCTCTGTCTACTCTTGTAATTGGCTTATTCATAACGAACGGAATTGAGATCGTATTTATCCCAAAATTATTTGCGGTCGTGAAATTCAAGGTTTTTTGGATGGGGCCGGCCGGCAACTGCCCATCGCCACCCATCCCAATCCCCGCAACGTTTGAAACATAAGACATTCTAGGTACCTGTGCGCCCATTCCACCGATAGAATCAGTAGTTTTAATAGCAAAGAAATATGTCCCGCTTAATTGTCCGTTAATTCGCATTGTTTGCTGGACAGGCGCAACTCTTCGCCCCCAACCAACAGGCTGCGGAACTACAACCCCCTGGAATTCCGGAAACTGGGCAATTGGGGTAGCCGCGTTCCAATTCGCATCTTTAAAATCCGTAAATGTCAAAGGATACTGATCAGCAATGATCGCATTTCGCGAAACGCGAATATCATATCCCGTCGAAGCAACTCCCTGATTCCCAGAATTATCTTCATCATATGGAGGCGTCCAGGAAAGGACAATTACTCCATTATCTATTACCGCTTTGAGGTCAGTTATTGGCCGCGGAGGAAATGGATCAGAATTTACAGGGATATCAATAACATTCCCGGCCGAAGAATTTTCTCCAAAACTATTTACCGCCCTGATCGTATATGTGATCCGAGTATTCTGAAAAGCATTTGTCAGCTGTATCTCCGGTGTTTCAGCGTCCAGGTCATTTTCATCATAAAGAGCATTATTTGACTTATTTATTGTTATTATTCCACCGTGCTGGACATTATCCTTATTAAATACCGTTACTTCAAAATATCTTGCGCCAAATGAAGGGGTAAATTTAATTTTTATTTTAGGAACTGTGGCTCCGCTTCCAGGCGTAACAACAGGATTACCTGCTTGAGGAGGATTTGGAGGCGTAACGGGGAATTTTGTGCTAAAACCTACTAATTGCTGATCAATATTTGCGCTTCCGCCCTTCGGATCAATAGTTTGAAACACAGCAGATTCGCCATAAAACGTCTTATTAGCGTTCCAAGTTCTGGCGATCAAATTCTGAACTATGGCGCCGCCCGCCGAAATTTGATGTTTAAATTTACCAGCATCCAAATCTAAGTTTCCAAGCGAATCCCTTCGAATCGTTCCCCAGCCCTGAAAAACTCCAACGTTTGGGTTAACTTTTAAAGACTCCCCGACCGACGGCAGCTTGGTGTCTTTATTTGGGCCAACGATACCATTATTAAAAGTAATAAATTCCAAAAGATTGTTTGCGGTTAAAGCGGCAGCCGTATCGTCTATAACTGAATTTACTCCACCCATAATTGCATTTACTGCAAATGACTCTGCAAAAGCTATTGAAGAACTTGCGGCAAGCAAGCACAGGATTATAAATCCTCCTCCCCACAATTTAATTCTATTTTTCATACTTATTCCTCCTAACATATTAGTACGGCTTGATTAATGTCCAATCTTTTGGCACGAGCCCTTTGTTGTTTATCCAGAAGCCTTTTCTACTCTCAAGACTTACAATTCCCAGATCCCACACTCTTCCAGCGCTAGAATATTTCCCTTCCGGCCAGCTTCCTAATCCGGAATTATCATATATTCTAATGATCACATCCTCGCCCACGGCAGCACCCAGCCCAAGAAGATCTGCTCCAGCACCATTTGTTATTTCGATCTTTTTCGGGTAAGCTGCTCCCAGCATATTTTCATTTCCATTTTTTATACCGTACAGTGTATTTGTTTGGCGAACACTGCCAATGATCGATATGCTCTTGTCAGCGCTAACGTTTATCCAATATCCTTTTTTCTCATCAACTTCATCAATTCCGTTATCCCATCCACCACCCGAAAAAGAGGCCTCTGGCCAGCTTCCTAGTCCAGAATTTTCGTATGTCCTTATTTTGTCCTTATCCATGAAATTCGTCCCGAAAACGGCTCCCAATGCTTTATTTGATTGAATTAATGGTATAGAAACAAGGTTTTCGTTCCCGCGTTTTAGATCATAATCAAATCTGCCCACTGCCGGCGCTTGCGATAAATATGTTCCCAAATTATTTGGATGCTGATCACCAGGAACCCTCCCTGCCTCCAATCCTTTTATGTAAACTTCCTTAATTGCAGCTTCAAGTCCCGTATATATAATATATCCTTCATTGACATGCTGTTGATTAAAGGCCCCAATTCCATTAATTGATGCCCAGATTGGCGGCTGACCAGCAAGGCGGTCATTATGAAATTCACCTATACCACTCCCAGTCAAAACAAATAATTGCGGCCCTTGAAAATTCAACGGATTCCAGGATATTTTGATATCCGTCGATCCCGGCACCCTCTCGATCGTAAGGGGAACGGTTCCTTCCGGAACTATCACATCGATCGGCCCTTCGCCAGCGGCAAGTTCGATGTTGTTAATAACAAACCCAACGTTTCGTTCCAGCTTCATAAGAGCGGCATTTTTACCAAAACCATCCGACCCTTTATAAACAGCAATACTAAATTCATTGTCAGAAAAATCAATGGACTCATTTTGGTAATAATTTAGCTCGTAGATATTTAAAGAAAAGTTGCCTTGGCCATCAGTTATTGCGCGAATTTCCTTAGCGATCCCGCTCGCGGCCTTATAGATTGTAACCGTGCGGAATGATTGGCCCTCGCCCCCCGGCTTAGTTACCTGTCCCCGGACCCAATAGAAAGGAAGAAATGGCTGAATTGGATTCAACAGGGCATAACAAATAGAATTGCCTATAACCATTCCCATCAAAAGCAATAATAAACCTATTCTATAAAAAATATTTTTCATTTATATTTATTTAATGCAAACCAAAACGCACTATTTTATTAATTCGCCTTACCGTACCGCCGCATTTCTGATAGTCAAAGCAATCTCTCGAGCTCCATCTCTCCCCTCGTCTGCGGGTAGAATCGGCGTCAAATAAACCTGATAACCTTTTCCCGGATATAACTTTATATCCGAAAGCAGGTTAGCGCCTCCCACGCCAGCGCGTACGCTTCCATCCACAGCAAGCATAACACCCTTTACAACCCCATTTTGGGCGTCCCATTCTCCGATAGAGGAAACTATTTCTGCCCCTCCCGCCGCTGCAACAATTGCTGTCTTTAAGTCTGCTGCGGTTTTGATTGGCCGCTCCCCTACGAACCATCCATAATTTGCTGCGTCTGGATTGTCGGGATTATTCGGCGCGATCGGCATTGAGAAATTATTTATTCCAGGAGCAGCGCCTGTCCCGCGAAGAAGAGTAATGGTGAATTCCTGGGGACCGGCTTGTCCACCGACCAAAGCTTTAGTGGCAAAAGCAATTTTCGCACTACCAGAATCAGGTTGACCATCTACGCAACCAACAAGATTAAAGCCATAATTATGGCCATCGTTATCCGTTAATAGGATGCGGCCATCCAACATTTCCCCAAAAGCATATTCCTTTATGGGTGGATAACCGCTTAATATTGTTTCGTTGGCCTCCACCCCTTGAGCATTAACGGCCGGAACAAGTGCCTTGTCACCATCAAGATCAATCACCTGTATTTTAACCTTTGAATATTCAAATGGGCCACCTTGGGCAGCAGTTGGATAATTCCAGTTTGCTTTCGCAACTTCATATCCCTTAGTAATATCATTAGCGGTGATCAATGGGGGCACTGGCGGGCCTTTTTTATACCAAACAACATTTGCTGAGTTTATAAATGAATCGTTAGGAACGTTTGTCCCCAAACTAAAAGAACTGATAAAATAACCAGTTCCATTATCAAATAATATATGCGCCGGGTCTTTTGGAGAATCATAAATAGCAATACGAATGTAATTTTTTGCCTGATCGCCGTCTCCAACTAAAAAAGGCCCCGGCTCACTCCTGAAGTGGGTGTTCGCGATCAATTTAATTGTCGCCTCGCCTCCAGCTTGATTTACTCTTCTTCCTGCATAGACTCCTATTATTTTTACTCCGGCTTGTTTGGTAAGCGCTTCCTCAACATATAAGTTCCCTGCGAAAGCCCAGACAGTATTACACAAAAAAACTAAAAACAAATAAAATAACGTTCCCCTTAATTTCCATTTTTTAATCATGTTTTATTCCCTCCTAACGATAAATATCATTTTTTATCAGCCGCCAATTAATGCTCTGACCTAAAGATTTATATCCGTATCCCTTCCCAATTTCGATATTGCCTTGCGGCCAATCTACGCCATTAAACGTTCGTGGCGAGATAAATGCTCCGTTCTTCCATTCCCAAAGTTGATCGCCGTTAATGGCTCCCACATCCACTGTAAGATTAAAATTGTTGGCAATTTTAAGCGGATAAGGCAAGCCTATTAAGTTCCATCCCTTTATTATTTCTTTATTTACATCTTCATAGAACAGTTTTCCGACTATTGTTTTAATTGCGCCGGGCCCATCGTCCATGACTTTTAAGCCATAACCTTCTGCCATTGTTAGCGCAAACCCATTCCCCCAGTTATTTGTAGCACTATTAAAAGTAATCGGAGCGATAAAGGCTCCGTTTCTCCAGGCCCAAAGCTGGTCACCATTTGCATACTTGATCCCTAGGCTATCTACTATTGCTGAAGTCGCAAATGGGACCGCAATTTGATTCCATCCTTTAGTAATTGTTATATTTAATTTCCCTACAGCCGGCGCGGCCTCAAGGTTTGTTTTTCCCAGGACAGTCGCATTCGGAGAATCTCTTAGTACTCCTGCCTGCAAGACCTTATAATATACTTCTGCGTCCCCCCGTCCCCCTGCCTGGCTACCATGAATTAAAGTTTTATCAACCTCATTTATTGAAACGCCACTTTCCCCATTTACCGCTAACAACCATCTTGGCCCACCATTTACAAACGTGCCTGAACCATCACCAGTTAAAATGTAAACACTTGGACTTCCTTGATAGCCGCTATTTGCCCAGCTTACAATAATGCCGGTGCCATCATCGCTTCTGGATATTTCAACTGGGACCGTTCCTGACGGAGCCCCAAGTAAAACAACTTCATTCGGCTGGAAGAAGACATACTCGCCCCCCAACCCCAACGTATACCCACCACCCGACATCGATCCCGCCAAAGGCTGCCCTTTTATATCTTGAAGTTTGTATCCGCCGCCCCCTAAGTCCAACCTTCCGCCGGAGGAGACAATAAAACCGCCAAGAGTGTAAACCGGATTGGCGGCAAAGGCAGCATCAAAATGACTAATGACCAAAGTCAAATGACAAATTAAAGTAATTAATATTAAAAGCAAACTTTTTTTCACTATTAACTATTCTCCTAAATAATTAGTCTGTCTCTCGCCATCTATCGGCTACCACTTGTTCCTTCGTCTCAAAAACATCTTTTAATTTATCGATATCATTATTTACCACAAGCATTATACTCCACCGCCAACCACAACGGGCCGATAAAAAACAGACCTAAACCATATTATCAATAGGTCAATCCCCATTCTAATTGGATCCAAATACATATTTAATTCGGATTTATTCGAGTTTTCCCATTTTACAGGGACCTCTTTTGTCTTATACCCCAACTTCTTTGCTATCATGATCGCTTCAACATCAAATGCAAACCCTTTTATGATAATATTTGAAAAAATACTTTTCCCCTGCTTGGCGTTAAACAATTTAAAGCCGCATTGCGTATCCTTAATTCCCTTAACAACTAACAATTGAACCAAATAATTGAACATTTTTCCGCTGAATGTCCTATAAAATGGCTGCTGTTTTATTACACGCGACCCGTCCATTGCCCTGGATCCGATCACAACATCCGCTTCGTTTATGTGTTTCATTAGTTTATCGATTTCTTCAATTGGGGTTGATAGGTCCGCATCAGTAAAAAGAATATACTCTCCCTTCGCGAGTTCAACCCCTCTTTTGATGCTAAATCCTTTTCCGCTATTTTTTCCATTTTTTAACACTTTTAAATTTGTATACATTTTTAATAACGCCTTCGTTTCCTCTTCGGTCCCATCCTTGCTCCCATCATCTACAAGTATCACCTCAGCCAGCCATCCATTGTTTGAGAAATATTCCTCAATTTTTTCAACTGATCCTTTGATCCTTTTCTCCTCATTGTAAACCGGCACAACAATTGACACACACTTATCCATTTTGGTTAAGAATACTTTTTTTACTTTTCCCAATAATGACCAATGAAACAATCCCAAATATTGAAACAAGCCATCCCAAATAATCAAAGAAAGAGCGCTCATATCTCAGTTCAACGAGCCCTTTCCCATAAACCAACATGAGATATGGGGAAGCTGTATATATTTTTGTTTCTTTTCCTTCAACATAAGCATGCCATCTCGGGAACTGACTAATTTTGATCAATATCGGAACAATATCGTTTGCCGTTACTTTGATCCTGATCTTGTCTAAATTCCCGCTTGCACTTATAATCTCAATCTTATCTTCTTTGGAAGCGATCTTGTCTGGTGTTTTTTCTGCATTCACTAATATTTTCACATTTTCATTGCTAAACCACTTATCAACATTGTTTTCCCAATTATATGGCGTGGCAACGGGGATATAGGATAAAAGCTCAACCAATTTACTGTCGCCCAGTTTATATATAAAATAAGGAATATGATCAGAATCAATGATCGGTCGTTTTTCAATTTTTAGCTTAGGGATCTCATAATTCACCAATATATGGTTTACATTAAAGAGGTTTAAATTCTTTTGCAGTGTGTTTGGATTGAAAGTTAATGTCCGTTCGTCCCCCATCCTTGCCGCCATGATCCCCCATACAAAGCCCCCTCTTACAGCATTATAATGAAGGCTCGCAATGTATTTCCCATTAATAGCTGATTCAATAAATAGCC
>Ga0172379_10011255_pt1 | contig 10687 bp, 9 predicted proteins | sample GrowelOW334metaG_FD_119756 | JGI IMG/M metagenome (GOLD analysis project Ga0172379, IMG submission 119756) | Groundwater microbial communities from an aquifer near a municipal landfill in Southern Ontario, Canada - Groundwater well OW334 metaG | ecosystem: Environmental > Aquatic > Deep... | reverse complement strand
CAATCTTGGGATTCCTATTGGGCTCGGTCGAAGGTATTTTCACACTTTCCATAATCGCGTATTTTCTGACAAAATATCCGGTGCACCAATGGCTCACTTCCGAGCTGGGTTCTTCATCAATAACAAAAGTGCTATTGAAAATAGTCAATCTTTTCTTACCGTTTTTACCGGAAGCGCTAAAAGCACTGAAATCCATTCTTTAAATTCAACTAAAATTGTCAGGCATTGGCGGCTTGGCATTTTTTTAATTAAAGACAGAGGTTGCTTACACTGCGTATTGCGTGGTAAAATTTGTAAATAACTTAACCTTATGGAATATCTCAAAAATGCGAACGAAGCGCAACTCGCGGCGATTACTCATGAAACCGGGCCTCAATTGATTGTAGCCGGCGCCGGCACGGGGAAAACAAAAGTCATCACCAGTCGCATGGCCTGGTTGATTGAAAGTCAGCAAATTGCCGCCAACCAAATTTTGGCGCTGACTTTTACGGAAAAAGCGGCTTCGGAAATGGATGAACGATTGGATCAGCTTTTGCCGTATGGCATGTATGATCGTTGGATTTTCACTTTTCATGCTTTCTGCGACAAGATTTTAAAAAAACACGCACTTGAAATCGGTTTGCCGAACAATTATAAAATGTTGAACCAGACCCAAGCTTGGCTTTTGGTACGAAAAAATTTGGATAAATTCGATTTGAAATATTACAGACCGACGGGAAACCCGTCAAAATTCATTCACGCGCTACTTTCACATTTTTCCAGATGCAAAGACGAAGGCATCACGCCGGCCGAGTATTTGGATTATGCGGAAAAAATAAAATTAGACACTGATTCTTGCGATTTTATCAGCGGTATTGATTTTGAAGACTGTGATGACGAAGACCGAAAAAAAATTATCACATTGGAAATTGAAAGAATCGGGGAGATTGCGAACGCGTTTCATGTTTACCAACAATTATTGAAAGACAATGACTGCCTTGATTTTGCGGATTTGATCAATTACACGATTGAGCTTTTCAAAAACAGACCTCTTCTTTTGGCGCAATATAGAGAGCAATTCAAATATATTTTGGTTGATGAATTCCAAGACACAAACTTCGTTCAATATGAACTTATAAAACTCCTGAGCGCGCCGAAAAACAATTTGACCGTGGTCGGCGATGACGATCAGTCCATTTACAAATTTCGTGGCGCTTCGATCAGCAATATCATGCAATTCAAAGAGGATTTTCCAAACGCGAAAAATGTCGTGCTGACCGAGAATTATCGTTCATGCCAAGAAATTCTGGATTTGGCGCACAATTTTATCGCGCAAAACAACCCCAATCGATTGGAAGCGAAGTTGGGCATTGATAAAAAATTGCACGCGAGCCGGACGGACAAAGCGGAGATTGAACATTTGCATTTTGCCACGGCGGATATTGAAGCGGAAACAGTCGTCAAAAAAATAGCGATGCTGCAAGCCGAGGACAATTGCGACTGGTCGCACTTTGCGATTTTGATTCGCGCGAACGACAGCGCCAATATTTTCATTGAAAAAATGGAACACGCCAAGATTCCATATCAATTTCTGGCGCTTCGCGGATTGTATAATAAACCGATTATTGTCGACTCGATAAATTATTTCAAATTACTGGATAATTATCATGAAAGCGCGGCCGTATACCGCATTTTGAATTTACCGATGCTTTCACTTCCACCGGAACAAATTATAAAATTAACGCATTACGCGAAAAAGAAGACAATATCTTTATTCGAAGCCGTCAAAAAAGCTTCAATCGTTCCGGGAATAACCCAAGAAACCGTAAACACTTTAACTCATATTTTGACACTGATTGAAACTGATTGCGTTTCCGCGAAAACAAAACGGCCGAGCGAAATTTTAAAAAATTTCATTCATGGTTTTAAATATTTGAACTTCATTTCCGGAAAAGGCGATGCCTACGCACAGGAAAATATCGGCTATTTGAACCAATTTTTAAAAAAAATTATTTCATTCGAAAACGATTCAGCCGATTGTCGCATTAAAGATTTTTTGGAATTGATAGCAATGGAACAAGAAGCCGGCGACGAAGGTTCACTGGCGCAAGACGCGAATCTCGGTCCGGATATGGTGAAAATAATGACAGTCCACAGTTCGAAAGGTCTTGAATTCGATTATGTGTTTTTGTCGCATCTCGTGGATCGCAAATTCCCCACGGACGAACGCAAAGAGCCGATAGAAATACCCGACGCCTTGGTTAAAGAAAAATTGCCCGAAGGCGAATTTCATTTGGAGGAAGAAAGACGATTGTTTTATGTTGCCATGACGCGCGCGAAAAAGGGTTTGTATTTTACGACCGCGGAAGATTATGGCGGCGCAAGAAAGAAAAAATTATCAAAATTTTTAAACGAGCTTGGATACACAAAGCCCGAGTTGGATCATATTTCTGAAAAACCGACGGTCTCGCCGGCAACCGGAGACTATTCTCCAAACGCAAACTACGAACTGCCGAAACGATTCAGCTTTTCACAAATGCAAACATACGAACGCTGTCCTTTGCAGTATAAATTTTCCAATGTTTTTAAAATTCCGACTTTTGGCAACGCGCATTTTACTTTTGGCACAGTGATTCACTCGACTTTGCAAAAATTTCTCGAATTATTTTTGACGCCGGACAAACAACAACCATCCTTATTTGGAACCATAGAAGAAGTTAAACCAGATTTAAACAAACTCTTGCAAATTTTTGAAGAAAGTTGGCAAGATGATTGGTTCAGTGATGAAAAACAAAAACAAGAATATTATTCAAAAGGCAAAAATCTTTTAAAAATTTTTTACGCGGACTTCATAGCAGGACAGCCGGTCGTAAAATTTTTGGAAACCGGATTTAATTTTCAACTCGGCAAATACACTTTCAACGGACGCATTGATAGAATTGATGAAAAAGATGGACTTTGCGAAATTATTGATTACAAAACCGGTAGAGAAAAAGGCGATGATTTATCGACCGATGATCGACGCCAACTTGTTTTCTATCAATTGGCCGCGGAAAAATGTTTAAATTTGAAACTGGAAAAACTGACATATCACTATGTCGAAACCGGAAAAAAGATTTCATTTATCGGCAAAGAAAAGGACAAAGACAGTTTGCAACAAAAATTTCTGGAAATAATCGGCAAAATAGAAGCGCGAAATTTTGAACCAACTCCAAATCCGAACATTTGCCAATTTTGCGATTTCAAAGATATCTGCGAGTTTAAATAAACATAAACAAGACGCGGACTGAAGTCCGCGGTAATTTGCAAAAGCGCGCGGACTGAAGTCCGCGGTAATTTGCAAGAGTGCGCGGACAAAAGTCCGCGGTAGTTTGCAAGAGAGTGCGGACAAAAGTCCGCGGTAGTTTTGTAAATTACCGCACACTTTAGTGTGCGTGCGCCGCGCGCTAGCCCGCAGGCATAAGAGAATTCACTTCGTCGCAAATAAAACCAATTAATCGCAAAAATTAAAAAAATGGATTCATTTTCCAACCTATTAAATTCCCGAATGGCGAAAAAACCGCTCATGAAACAGATTGAGGCTGGTTTGGTTGTGGAAGCCGCAAATAAAATTCTGATAAAATTATGGGGCGCGCAAATTGACAAAATGGCCAAAGCGTTGAGTTTAAAGCGGGGAACATTAACCTTTGAATGCGCCAATTCCGTTATTTCCCAAGAAATCCGATTCAAAGAAAGGTCTATTATCAAAACTCTGCGAGAAAAATTCGGTGAGACCTCGGTGCAAAAGGTAAAAATCACGCAAAAGGGTGTTGAAAGCGCGGTTGAATGGTGATAAACTGGTATTATCAGAACCGCAAGATACTTGTTGGTAATTTAAAAATACAAAACAAATAATCCTTAAAAATAAACATGAGTTTATCCAAGTATTTTATATTACTCGGCCTGTGTACGGCGTTTTGCTGGTTTGCGTTTTTTCTGGTAGTGTTTTTAATGAACCCGCACGAAACCGGTTTTCTGGCTTTTTTACTTTTTTACCTCAGTCTGGGCTTTGCGACACTTGGCTCAGCGTCAATCTTTGTTTTTTGGATAAAAACACGAGTCAACAAGGATGAAATGCCGCACAAACTGATAAAATCATCCACCCGACAAGCGTTCGTTATCGCGCTTTTGATCGTTATCGCGTTGCTCCTGCAAAGTTTCCGACTGCTGACTTGGTGGAATTTGTTAATTCTAATTTTTGTTGCCGGCGCCGCGGAAACGATTTTAATTTCCGCCAAACGCGATACCTAAAACAATTACCTAAACTTTATTACTCGTAAAAAAATATGCTTCAATCAAAACTTTTTGGAAAAACCATCAAAGACGCTCCGAAGGATGAAATGAGCGTGAACGCGGACTTGCTGTACCGCGCGGGTTATGTTGAAAAATTAATGGCCGGCGTGTACAACTATTTACCGCTCGGAGTGCGTGTCTTGGACAAAATAAAAACTATTGTCAAAGAAGAAATGAACGCCACCGGCGCAATGGAATTATTAATGCCTGCGCTCCAACCCAAAGAACTCTGGGACGAAACCGGCCGCTGGGAAACGATGAAAGAAGTCATGTTTCAATTCAAAGGCCGTGGCGATTCTGACATTGGCGTCGCCTGCACCCATGAAGAAGTGATTACTGATTTGGTGCGCAAACGCATTTTTTCATACAAAGAATTGCCGGTGTCTCTCTACCAAATTCAAGACAAATTCAGAAATGAACCACGCGCGAAATCCGGCTTACTTCGCGGTCGCGAATTTTGGATGAAAGACATGTACAGTTTTCACACGAGCGATGCTGATTTTCAAAAATATTACGACGAAGTAAAGATCGCATATTTAAAACTTTTCCAACGCTGTGGCTTGGATGCCAAAATTGTGGAAGCCGACGGTGGTCTTTTCACCACCAAAAGAACTCACGAATTCCAAGTTTTTTGCGAAACCGGCGAAGACACCATTCGTTACTGCGAAAAATGCGACTTCGCGCAAAATATTGAAATCTGCGAAGTCCAAGTCGGCGACCAATGCCCGAATTGCGGCGCGCAAATTATGGAAGCCAAAGGCATCGAAGTTGGCAATATATTTCCATTGGAGACAAAATATTCCAAAGCCATGAAAGCGGAATTCACCGACGAATCCGGTAAACGACAAGCTATGATTATGGGTTGTTACGGCATTGGAGTTTCCAGAGTAATGGGTTCGATTGTGGAATTACATCATGATGACAAAGGCATCGTCTGGCCGAAGGCTATCGCGCCATTTCAAGTGCATCTGATCAGTTTGAACAAAGAAAATGACGAAATAAAAAATGCCGCGGATGAACTTTATCAAAAATTATTGCTGGAAAAAATTGAAGTGCTGTACGACGATAGGGAAGAGTCTGCCGGCAAAAAATTAAATGACGCGGATTTAATCGGCTTGCCGATGAGAATTGTCATCAGCGCGAAGACTTTAAAGGAAAATTCCGTTGAAATAAAAGAGAGGGACAAAGACGATGCGCGACTGATCGCACTGAGCGACGCGGCAAACGCAATTATTTCGGCCGTTAAATAGAGATAGCTGGTAAGTTATGTTTAAAAACTTTTTTTCCCGTTTCTCAAAAAAAATCGGAATTGACCTCGGTTCTACCAATACCACAATTTGTTTGGAAGACAAAGGAATTGTGATCAAAGAGCCATCCATTGTCGCGATCAACAATAAGCTTGATCAGATTATTGCTGTTGGCGAAGACGCACGCAAAATGGTGGGCAAAACCCCAAAGCACATTACTTTGGCATATCCGTTGGTCAAGGGCGTTATTTCCGATTTTGAAGTTACGGAAAAAATGTTGAAATTCTTTTTTGATAAAATATTTCAAGAAAATTTTAATTTCGCGGCGCGTCCATCGGTGATTATCGCGATTCCTTTGGATGTAACCGAAGTGGAAAAAAAAGCGGTCGAAGACGCGGCGCTCGGCGCCGGCGCCGGAAAAGTTTATTTGGTTGAAGAAATCATGGCCGCGGCCATTGGCGCCAGATTGCCGGTTCAAGACGCTTCCGGCAGTTTGATTATTAATTTTGGCGGCGGCAAAACTGAAATCGCGGTAATCTCTTTGCGTGGCGTCGTCACCTGGAAATCGTTGAAAGTCGCGGGCGAAGATTTAAATAAAAACATCACTCAATATGCGCGCGATCATTTCAATCTGATGATTGGCGAAAGAATCGCGGAAGATATAAAAATCAAAATCGGTTCCGCGTGCGAAGGCAACGAGGAATTCAGTATTGAAATGCGCGGTCGCGATTTATTGTCCGGCCTACCCAGAGAAATTATCATTTCCGACAAACAAATCAGAGAGTCTTTGATGCCATCTCTCAATATTTTTTTCGATTCAATCAAAAGCGTTTTGGAAATCACTCCGCCGGAATTGGTGGCCGATATTTACGAAAAAGGTCTTGTCTTGTGCGGCGGCGGTTCGCAATTGAAAGGACTGGAGCGAATAATCGCGCAACAATTGGAAATCCCGGTCAGAATCGCCGATGATCCCACGACTTGCACGATTCGCGGATTGAATATGCTGTTGGAAGACACTCAACTTCTCAATCAAATACTTTTGCCGTCGGCGAATGAGGAAAAAGTAATTCGATAAAATTTAAAAAAATGCTCGCTCAAAAAACCAAAAAAATTATTTTACTCTCAGCAGCAGCTTTTGGCCTGCTACTTTTTTTGCATTTCACCAGAATCATCAGCCCATTGGAAAATCTGACGGTCATCGTCACAAAACCAATCCTGTCTCAAATATTTAAAGTTTCAAATTCACTCGGCAATTATTACAACGAATTAAAATCAAAAAGAGCACTGGTATCTGAAAATAACCAACTCAAAGAACAACTCGTCAAAATGCAAAAAAGCCAAAGTTTATGTTTGGCGGAAAAGGAAGAAAATTCCTTCTTGCGCGGTCAATTGAATTTCACGGATTCCAATAAATTTGATTCAAAAATCGCGCGCGTCATCGGCAAAAGTATCGACTACGCGCAAAATTCCATCTTGATTGATGCCGGCGAAAACCAAGGGCTGCAAATCGGCCAGCCGGTTGTCGCGGAAAATGGTTTGTTTATCGGCAAAATTACAAAAGTGAATAAATATTCTTCACTGGTTCTTTTGGTTAATGATGATTTGTCCAAAGTGGCAGCCAAAATTCAGAATCAAGCCAAAACAGGCGGCGTGTTGGAAGGAGAATACGGATTGGGGATTAGAATGAAATTTATCCCGAAAACCGATGAAGTAATGCCCGGCGATTTGGTGGTAACATCAGGTTTGGAAAAATTGGTGCCGGCCGGCATTTTGGTCGGTGAAGTTGAACGAATCACGAATGAACCCGAGGCTTTGTTTCAACAAGCTTCAATAAAATCTTTACTGGATTTTAATAAAATTTACTTGGTCAATGTAATTAAACAGCAAAATGTTGATTAAAATTTTGAAAATCCTTTTTTTGGCAATTCTTCTCATTTGCATTCAAATCGCGGCGGTCCCAAACCTGCCGTCTGTTTTTTCCAATTTAAATGTTTTTCTCACGACGCTCATTTTTATTTCCGTGGTATTCAAATTTTCTTCGGGCATCGGCTATGGACTCATTTGGGCGGTTGTGCTCGATTTATATTCGCCGTATCCTTTTGGCGCTTATTTGGCAATTACTATGCTGACGCTATTTGTCGTGTATGAAATATTTTCCCATTTTCTGACCAATAAATCCTATTATTCGCTTTTGGTTTTGACATTGATAGCCACACTAATTTTCAATATCTTCAATTTATTGTTCATCGAATCAAAACTGTTTGTCGAAACCAAAGATTACATTTTGATGCAACAAGCGGGATTGGCTTTCCTACAAAATTTCGCGTGGCAAATCGGACTGAATATGCTCTTGGCCAGCGTCTTATTTTTCTTTCTGCAACAATTCAGCAAAAGATTCAACGCGGTTTTCATTGATACGACAAAAAATTAATATGCTCGATAAATTCAAATCAAAACTATTCAATAAATTCAAAACCGCCAAAGATGAAAGTATTTTTTGGGGCGGGGGATTAGGTTTGATTGATAAGGACTTGCGCGAGCGAGCCAAATCCCAATGGGTCGAAGGCGCGTTTGTCAATTATTCCGAAGAAGAGTTATCGAGCACGAATAAAAACTATCTTGGATTGAGTTTGAATAATCGAATTTTCGCATTCTTTTTCGGATTCATTGTATTCATGTTGTTGATTTTATTCGGTCGCGCTTTTTTTCTTCAAGTAATCAATGGTGACTACTATTTGGAAATCGCGGAAAAAAATCGCATCAGAATTTTTAATTTGGCGTCACCGCGGGGAATTATTTACGATAAAAACGGAGAGTCGCTTGTAAAGAATGTGCCGAACTTCGCTCTTTTTATCGTGCCGTACGACATGAAAAATGCTGATGACGAAGGAGTGGCCACTATGAGTTGGTTGAAGGATAATTTACTGCCTGAAGATTTCGCGAAAGCGGAAGAAAAATTGCAAAAGGTGAAAATAAAAAACAAAGAATATTTCGAGCCTGTGCTTATCACCGATACTCTCGATTATGAAAAAGCCATGAGCCTCAGAATCGACAGTGTGAATTATCCCGGCATTCAAATTGAAGTGGTGCCAAAACGCGAATATCTGACCACAAAAGGCGAAAACGCCACAAATAGTTTATCCCATGTATTGGGTTATGTCGGGGGAATCAATCCGGAAGAATTTTCAGAAAAATCCAAAGACGGGTATTTATTCAATGACGAGCTCGGCAAATCAGGCATTGAGTTGACCTATGAAAAAGTATTGCGCGGCAAATACGGAAAAGAACAAATTGAAATAAATTCCACCGGCAAAGCGATTAAAATTTTAGCCAAAGAAGAATTACAAAAAGGCGACAATTTATATTTGACAATCGATTCGGTTTTGCAGGAAAAACTGGAAACAATCATGAGGCAACGCATGGCGAAGATCGGTAAAAGACGCGGCGCCGGCATTGTCATGAATCCGGAAACAGGGGCGATTCTCGCGATGGTCAGTTTGCCAGCTTACGACAACAACCTATTTTCAGAAGGTATTTCCAATGAAGAATACAGTAATCTTTTGGCTGACGCGGACAAACCGCTTTTTAATCGCGTTGTCAGCGGTGAATATCCATCCGGCTCCACAATCAAAGTGGTAATTGGTGCTGCGGGTTTAGCGGAAGGCGTAATCAAGGAATGGACGACTGTGTTAAGCGTGGGCGGAATCCGAATCGGCGAATGGTTTTACCCTGATTGGTTGGCCGGAGGTCATGGCATTACCGACATTCGCAAAGCGCTGGCCAATTCGGTCAATACCTTTTTTTACATCGTCGGTGGCGGATATGGCGATATAAAAGGTCTGGGCGCGTATAAAATTACGGAATATCTGACGCTATTCGGACTTGGAGAAAAGACCGGCATTGATTTGCCAGGGGAAAAAAGCGGATTGGTACCGACGCCGGACTGGAAAGAAGAAACGAAAAATGAACAGTGGTATGTGGGAGACACTTATCATTTGGCGATCGGCCAAGGCGATTTGTTGGTAACCCCACTCCAAGTTGCAAACTACACGGCGGTTTTTGCCAACAAAGGCAAACTATTGAAACCAAAACTGATTGATAGGATTTACAGCCAACAAGAAAAAAAGGAGATTTTTGTAGAAACAGAATATATCCGCGAAAATTTTATCGATGCCAAAATCATTGATATCATCCGCGCAGGTATGCGCCAATGCGTTACAACTGGCAGCGGTCGAATTTTAAACAGCCTGCCGGTCACATCGGCTGCGAAAACCGGAACTGCCCAATGGACACCGGAAAAAACGCCACACGCGTGGTTTACTTCATTCGCGCCATATGAAAATCCGGAACTGGTGGTTACAATTTTGATGGAAGAGTCTGGTGAGGGCTCCAGTATTGCCGCGCCGATGGCCTATGAATTCTATAATTGGTATTTCAGAGAGTACAAAAAGACAATGAGTAATGCACCGGCTGTTAATTGACAAATACTAAATATCGAGCTATATTTATCGCATACCTATCAGGTCATTCTTTGACCTGAATTTAAAATAATCAAAATTTCGTATTATGAATCAAATTATTCTAACTCCGGAGGGGAAAATAAAAATCGAACATGAGTTGAAAGAGCTCAAAATCACTCGATTGCCGGAAATCATTGAAAAAATTTCGCAAGCGAAAGAATTGGGCGATCTGTCTGAAAATGCCGAATACCATGCCGCCAAAGATGAACAAGGCCAAATAGTGTCGCGCATCGCGGAAATCGAAGAAATTCTAAAAAAAGCGATTATCACCAGTGGCGAGATCGACACCTCGGGAAAGATCAGCATCGGCAATACTTTTACCATCGAGGACACGACCGGCAAACGCCGCGAATTGACCGTTGTCGGTTTCAATGAGGCAGATCCGCTAGCCGGTCGCATTTCGAACGAATCACCGATGGGCCACGCATTCTTAGGCAAAAACGCTGGCAACACCGTGGAAGTCGATACTCCGAGAGGCACCGCCGTTTACAAAATTATCGAAATCAAATAACAAAAGAAACAGCGCGAGATCTCACGCTGTTTTTTTATTGCATACGACCATAAATTTTGCTAAACTATAATATAGTCGTATTAGTAATATCGGTAAAT
>Ga0172379_10011254_pt1 | contig 10687 bp, 7 predicted proteins | sample GrowelOW334metaG_FD_119756 | JGI IMG/M metagenome (GOLD analysis project Ga0172379, IMG submission 119756) | Groundwater microbial communities from an aquifer near a municipal landfill in Southern Ontario, Canada - Groundwater well OW334 metaG | ecosystem: Environmental > Aquatic > Deep... | reverse complement strand
TTTATCACTAAAAATAATTCTTTTCGCAAACAAAATGACAAATATCATTCCAAGTAAAATGAATGCTGCAATGATAAAGTATTGATCGGAGATATTGGCAAAAGTTGTAATTATTATGGCTCCCCCAAAAACAATTGCTCCAATTAAATAGCTTAAAGCAAGTTTCTTTACTAGTGGGAGAGTTTGAGTATTAGGAAATCCAGTTCTTAAGAGAAGGTAACCTGAAGAAAAACTTCCTAGTAGGAAAAAAGCGTAAATTAAAAGATCCATTTCAAACACTTTTGTATAGTATATTGTAAGTTTTTAGTGGTATTTATTGGTTATCCTTCCAATTTTTTTTAAAGGCAATTCTTTTATACTAATTAATTCATTATTCTCAAGATGGATTTAGCTATAATTGTCGCTAGTGTTGTGAGTTTTCTCAAACTCCTTATTCTTGTATCAGTAGTAGGATTTGTTCTTTACAAAATATTTTCTCCGTTAAGAGAAAAGTTAGCTGAAAAGTATTCTCTTTCTTGGATAAAATCAGCACTTTTGTTGAATTTTGTTTCAATTTTTGTTTTAATTTTAATAGTTTATTTATATTTTATGATTGTGGGAGTTTTGAGTGCGCCGGCGATGGATCCTGCTCTTGACAATACTCTGATTGATTATGCAGTACTAATTATCTCAGCAATTCCAAGAGTGCTAATTGCTTCTTTAATTTTATCTTTATTACTTTTAGTTTTTGAGTTAATAGCTAGTTTTTTTATGGTAAAAAAAGAGGCTCGTAGAAGCAAAAAAACTCAATCCTTGTTAGTTAACCAAATTGTGGGGGTTGTTGTTTCTTGTGCAATATTTTTGTTGCTTTTATTATTTATTTTTGATTGGGTTCCATTAGGGTTATTTATTTACATTTTTTATGGTTCAATTGAACCATTGCCTGCAATTATTTTGTTTTAATTAGTCATTTTTTGCTAGGGAAAGGGTTTATATTAAGAAAATAAACAATATTAAGTAAATTAGTTATTTAAGTGATTTTCATGGATGCTGTGTTTAAAAATTTTTTAAACGGTTTTTTTACCGCATTCTTTTTTTTAGTACTTTTATTATCTAACCCTGGTTTTGTTTATGCTGCGGAATTAAACAATTCTGTTTCAACTCAAGCAACAGTAGCTTTTTTTGCAGATACTACTCCCACTTCAAGTAATCCTTTAGTTCTTGGTTCTGGAGTAAGCGTTAATCAATCAAACCCTCAAATTCCTTCAACTCAAACTACTACAAATCAAATTCCTTTTACAACTTCTTCAACCACTCCTACAACAACTTCTATTCCAGCTGGTTCTTGTTCTGTTTCAAAATTATCTCCAACAGAAGCAAAGGATATAATGAATTTAACTCATGAAGGGTTTGCTGGTGGAGTAATCACTACCGGAACAGATGCTAATGATTCAAAAGCAAGGGATATTGGAGATACTTCTCTTGTTGGAACAGAACTTGGTGGAAACAAAGCCGTAAAAGTAGAGGCTCCTAATTATGCTGCTTCTGCAGATAAATTCTCTTTTTTAGATGGACAAAGTTTTACTGGTCCTTTCGGAATAGGAATAATTATTGATGATACAATGCGAATTGGCAGGTGTACTAATCTTTCACAAAGCCAATGCTTGATTAATGGTGAAGGATTGAAAGTAAGAACATCAGGAGTGGGGTTCAAAGAGGATATGGTTGATGCATTCAAATCTGTTGTGGGTGCAACTAAGAATGTTGCTCAAAGTCAGCTTTCTACTTCGGATTATACTAAATTAAGAGGAAATTATGTTGATATTAATTCTAATGATTTTAAGACAGGAACTTTTGGTGAAGGTGAAGCTGTTTCAAATTCAATTCTAACAAATCAATACACTGCAAAGAATGCAACTACTTGTAATAATAGTGCTTGTACTATTAGCACTTACTCAACTTTTGATAAATACTTTAATGCATGGATGACAACTGATATGGTTGTTTCAAATATTGGTCCAATGCTTTTACAAAAATCCGGTAAATTATTAACTCAAGCATACAAGAGTTTTGGTGGAGATCCACTAAAATCAAAGTTTGGTTTGCAAATCCCTCAAGTATTAAGAGACAAAATTACGGGATTAACTTCACCAATGTCTTTGTTTGGATCGCACAGGGATGCTAGATTTAAAGCAATGATGCATGAATCAGGGTTATCTAGTATTCTTGAAGAAAAATTGGTAATTAATAAAGCTCTTTGGAGTTCAGGAGCAAAAGGAGAAGTAACTAAACTTACTGACCCAAGTTCGCCATTGTGGAAACTCTCTGCTGATAAACGAGAAAAAGCGTTTGAAGCAATTGAACACTTGTCTGCTTATGCTCGTGCAAGTATATCTCAACTTGATGAAGCGAAAGTAACTTATGATGCTGCTGTGAAAGCAGCTGAAGCCATTACTGATCCTGCATTAAAAACTGCTGCAATTAAAGCGGCTAAAGTTGATTATGGAATGAAAGCTGCAGTGAATTTAGATGATTGGGATGAAACTCTTGCACTTGATTTTGAAGATTGGGCAAAAGCAAATGATGATTTATTCTCTTTTGGTGGTTATGCTGTAAAGAAGAATGGTGACTGGGCAAATGATACTGGTTACGTAGATATTTCTTCAGGTCAACCATTTAACTTTAAGAGAGTAGTGCAGCAGTTTGGTGCTACCGATGGAACTGGTGGAAGTTGGGCAAAATGGGCGAGTAGTAATGATTCATCAACTTTCAAAGTTGCAGCAGATGGAGCAAGCTTGCAATTATACAAAATTGCTCCTAAAGAAGTTATTGCTGAAAATATTGGATTACAAGATTTAAGGTTCCATTTATCAAAAATGGGTCCATCAACTTACTCAATAAAGTTCCCTGATGGAACATACAGACCACTTAACGAAGCATCAATAAAATATATTGAAGCTTCCCCAACTCTTCCTGGTCACGTTTCAATTTACAATTCAGGTTATGTTCCTGCTGAACCACTAACTCCTGAAGATTTTGCGAATAGAATTACTGATAAAAGAATTGTTGGAAGACCAAAGACTGCTGTAAGAAACCTTGATGATTTAAAGAATGGCTTAATACAAAATGATTTTGCTCCAAGAAAATTTACTAGTTTACTTGATCAACAATATGCTGCAGAAGGAGACATGGTAAGTAAATATTACAAACAACCAGTGACAGGGGTATACAAAGGATTAGTTCTTCCTGTTCTTTACTGGGATTTTAAACAAGGATTTGGAAATTATTCTGGAAACAAAGATTATTCAGCATTCCTTTTGCCAGATTCATGGTCAACATTATCAGTGACTCAAGGGGTTGACAAAGTTTATTCAGATTCATATATTGATTTCTTTGTAAATGAAGGATCTGACCAAGGAGATATGTTCAAGCGTGCATTTACTGCAGTTCCACTTGTTTGGACAAAAATTGTTCAAATGACAGCTGAAACAAATCAAACAGTTAAAGACACTCTTTCAAAAGTATCAGGCGGATTCTTTGAAGGAAGCGGCGCAATGAGAGATACTGTTGGAGATGTCGCATTTTATTCCCATAACGAAAATTGTTCTGGGTGTTCAGAAGACTTTACTTTTTCGAATGGTTATTTGCAGATGGGGTTAGCCGCACCAGTACAACTCAAAGCATTCTTCCTTGAAGCAAATACTCCTGAAGAGAAAATTAAAACCGGAACAACTTTGATTTCCTATACTCATCACTCTGACTTGAAAGGAAAAACTGGTCAAGTTGAAGGAGAACAAATAAATATTTCAGATGCGCAAACAAATAGTGAAACTTGTGATGCAAAGCTAAGAAAGTTAGGGCTTGGATGGGCAGGAAATGCGGCTGGAGGAGTTTTAGCTGCTGGAGAAAATATAGCTTACCTTTTCGGATTCGGTCCAGGACTCATGGCTTCACTTGTACAACAACTGACAATTGGTAGAGAATTACAAGATTGTATTGATAGTGTTGAAGGATATTACGTTCACTTTTATGCCCCTCCATCAAAAGATGCTGCTAATTCAAAATCAAAAGCAACTATATCAAATGAAAAAATAACTGAAACATTATCGGGGTTAACAGAAAAACTTGATTCTTTTGTAAAAGAAAATAAAGCTAATGATAATTCTTTAACTAATACAACTACTGCTACTCCAAATGTTACTGCTGCAACTCTACAAAATCCACTTAATGCAACAGGGCCAAAAGTAAATGGGGCTAACCCAATTGAAAATTCAATGGATAAACTAAAAACTCAGTTTGATGATTTTACAAACAAAGCAAAACAAGCAAATATTTTGCAAGCAAGTGTAGATTTGCTTCCATTATCAACAGGGAAAGTAATGGGTAAAGATGTATTTTATTTCTGGTTCAAAGAAACTGGGATGCCTGCTAAATATAGAACACAAGGAAAAATGACTATAACTGATGGAAATATGAGTGTTGAACAAGACTTGGAAAAAGGAACTCTAAAAATTAATGGCAAAACAGTTCTTGGTGCTGATAAAGCAGATCATGTGAGAATGATTGCACAAGATAATAAAGGTCCATTTAATTCAGTTCCAGTTACATTAAACAAAGTTGCAGCACCCCTAACAGCTAGCACAGTATTTGAAATGAATACTGCCGGGGAAATAAAAGTGCTTAATTTAGAAGTGCTAAATTGTATACAAAAAGCAATTTACGATCAAACAGGAATAAATTATTCTGGTGATGAATTAACTCAAGTGTTTGGTGATTTAACTAAACTAAGTACAGAAAATTATAGTTCAATTATAGTTAATGGTGGAAAAATATACTTTGAAGGAATGGGCCCAAGATTCCAAGGAGAAAATGGTTCAAAGTTTATAATTGATGGTTACTGGGCAACTAAATTAGTTGCTGATAAGAGCACAACAACAGAAACAGGTAAATTTGTTGGAATGGCTTTTAAGAATGGTTCAATTGTGCTAAAACCAGAAACAAATGAATTAATTATTTGGTTAAGACAACACAAAGACTCAATACTTACAAACACTGATGTAAAAGGAATGAATGCAAAACTAACTACTGTTAAAGACCCAACAAGCGAATGTGATATGCCTGCAATTGATCTCTCCGCAGTTCCATTCAACAATGATGAACTTGGTGCAAAGAAAGTTGAGAACTTCAATACATCAATGGATCACCTAGGTCCATTCACTCAATTTGTTACCGGAAATAGAATTTATGAATTCTATGCAAAGAGAGACGAAGCTAGTGGCCAATGCAAGAACTTTTTTAGAGTAATAGATAGAAACTCTGGAAAAATACTAACTGATCAAGAAATAGTTGGCGGAATAAGTCAAAATGCTGACGGAACAATTAGATTTAAAACCGCTGATGGAAAAGACAATAGTTTATCATTTAGTGCAGAAAATGGGGTTCCCAAGGTTTCATACAATGGCGGACCACAAGAAACACTTCTCTCAGCTCAAGGGCCAAATGGTTCATTCTGGTACGATCCAGAAAAAGGTTTATGGTACCCAGAAAATGGTTTACAAATACCACTCAACCAAGCCTACAAAGATAATGGGGCCTGGTTTGGTGCTGACTCAAAAGGAAACGTAACAGGGGTACCAGAAAACAAAATCACATTCAACACAAGCGGAAATAATTCTCCAGGATTTAGTTTGCCCTCAATGCCAGAAACACTAGCAGGAATGGCAATATTTATTTCCTTATTCTTATTAATTTCATTCATGCTAACACAAGGACAAACAAGAAAGAAAAAAAGAAAATACTAACACTTAAATTAGAGTATTTTAATAAAGCTTTTTTCTAAACCCAAAGTTCTTTAACAACTTTCATTCCTTGTTGTCTTATGCTTGAAAGGAAATTTGAACTAACTGACGAGATTTTGTTTTCTGATAAGTTTATCGATTCAAAAAAGAAGTTTTTGGATGGGGTTGTTCTAATAAAACAACCTAGTAAAATTCACGGGGTTGGAATTTTTACTAAAACTGAGGTTCCTGCAAATAGGGAGTTTTACCTTGTTCCAATGACTGATCTACGAAATTCTTCATCTCCACGTTGTGCAAGGATTGCTCAAAACTTGTATGTTTCAGATGAACAAGTACTAAATTGGATTAATCATTCATGCGAAGCAAATTCAGAATTAGTATTTGGGCAAAATAGAGTTGTTTTAAAATCAAAGCGAGAAATTAAAGCAGGGGAAGAAATTACTGTTGATTATTACTTAACAGAAGAAAAAAATAATTTACTGCCTTGTGCTTGTGGTTCGGAAAAGTGTCGAAACTTTTTCTTTATTAGTTAATGTATTGAAGTTAGCTAAAGCCAAGAAATCTAACCAAATTTTAAGCATACATTGGTGCGCTTTCTGGCTTTGCATCTTTATTGTCTTCAACTGATTTTAAGTGTTGGATGATTGTTTGTTCGAGTAACTTTGCTTCATTTAGTAGTGGCTTAACATCAAGAGTCATTTTTGTTAGTTTGCAAATGGTTTTCACTACTTCAGCAGCCGCATTGTAATCCGCACTGCTTTTAGCGTTACCCAAAATGCAGAAAGCTTCAACATTGTTGTCTTTAAGGTAAAGCATTAGTAAGGCAGTAACTCCTGAAGTTACTCCGTTTTCAATCATTTGAATTTTATTATCTTTAATAATTTTCTTGGACCTCTCATTGCTTGCAAAAGCATAAACGCTTTCTCCATCAGGGATTCGTACGCCTGAAGTAGAGATTACTCTAGTAATTCCTTTTTTCTTTATCCACAAAACTAGTTCTTCGGCCATCACTGCGGCAATTACATTATCAATTATTTGTTCAGCAAGAACAATTGCAACTTTACTTTTTTTGTTAGCATAAAGTCTTACTGGGTGGATAGGCAAACCATTCTCAATTCTTATTGTTGGCATAAATGCTTTTGACTCAATGTAACCAATTTGTTCAAATTTTAATTTTTCAACAAGGTATCTTGAACCAATTGTGCCTGCTAACCCAAGGTCAGGAAATCCTTCAATAAAAGTAAATCCTTTGAGGGGAGTATTTGTAGTTTCAATTATGTTAATTAGTTTTTGTTTTTCAGGCATAAAATCACACTAATACAAATGCTTTTACATTAATAAACTTTTTCTATCTTGTACAAAAGAATTAGTTAGTTTAGTGATTTTGCGAGAAAAAATATTCCTGCAGCAATTGGGGTGAGAATAGCCCCATAAATCCAAAAATTCTTTTTGTTTCCCTCTTGTTGGGCAAGAAAGAAAGCACTTATCGCAGCATATTCAAATAAGTAAATTGTTGTTCCTCCTATTGCGCTATTAAAAAGTACTTTTCTTTCAGTTGAGCTAATTCCAAATGATAGTTCTCCTAAGGAATCAAAATTTAATCCAGATACAAGCCCAATAATTGAACCCAAAATTGCGGGTACAATTAGTCCTGATGCGAGTAGAAGAGTGTATTTTGTTACAAGCATTACTGCTTGTCTTTCTTTAATTATTGCTTTAGTTTCAAGTAAATCCTCGGCAGTTTCTTTTAATAGTTCAGATATTTTTGCTCCGCTTTTGTATCCTTGCAAAAACAAATCAATTACTCTTGAATAGGTTGCGCTTTGGTTAAGTTCTTTTAAGTGAGTTAGGGCTTCTTCTGCACTTGCCCCATTATTTATTTCATTGTATGCTCGTTTAAAATCCTGGGTAAGAAGAGGAAAATCTTGTTCAGAGAGACGTTTAATTGTTTGATTAATTGAACTCTCGTCGCAAAACACACTAGCTTCAAGTAAAACATCACTAAGCAGTTCTTCTTTTTGTCTTTTCCTTTTCTCAAAAAGAATATCAATAAAGAGGTAATTTATAAAAAAAGGGGTAACAAAACCAGTGATAGATCCCAATAGTAAAAGGTCGAGTTTGGTTTGTAATGAAAATATTTGGGCTAATCCAACCATAAAAAGTACCATTAGTAGGATTCCTTCAACAATACTCCAATTCAAGTAACCTTGTAGAGTTTTCATTTTTGAGTTGTTTAGGATTAGTTTTGACTCAAAGTTAATTATTTTTTTTTGCTCGACAAAGTGAGTTATTATATTTTTGAACAAAACTACTGCATCCATCTCTCTAACCCCTTTTTATTGTTTGAGAAATATTGGTGTTTTTTTGTCAATCATTAAAAGAATTGCTAAATCTACTATCGGAAACAAAATCACGCTTATTAGAAATATTTGGGTTGCGGTAAATGAGAGTTTCATAAAATAAGAGCCGATTAATACAAAGCTTTGAAACATTGCGGGTACAATTGCAGATACTGCAATAAAAACGAGTGCGTAAACAACCATTTTTCCTGAAAATTCTTTGCTTTCAATCCGTTGCTTGAACAATAGTTCTTGGGCAAGTTTTTTTAGGCCGGAGACATCTTTTGTTCCTTGGATACTAAGATTACTCAAATTGCTTGCAGTTCTTCGTATGTTCGCCGAATCAAGTCTTTCGTTCATTCCTTGTAAGGCTTCTTGAAAGCTGCATCCTTTTTGCATATCATTTAAAACAATTTTGAATTCTTTAGAGGCAAAGCTTTCTTCTTTGCACGAATCATTAATGGCTTTGGAAAAGTTTTTGCCTATCTTTATTTCAGTTGCAAGTCTCATTAGAAATAATGGCAAATCAGCTTCTACTTTGCTAGAGTAGGCTTTCTTTTTTGCAAGAGGGGCTTGTAATAGTAGTAAGAAAAGAACTAGTGAGAGCAAAAGTGCAATTCCTGCTGAGAGAATGATGTTTTTTGTTAATACTCCTGCCCCTAGCCAAATGAATAATCCTAAAAAAATGCTTAACTTGAGTGAGTTTGATTTGTGTTTTTCTAGTTCTTTTTCTCTCATTTGAGTTTTTTTCTTCAAGAATTTTTCAAGAATTGATGAGTTTGAGACAATTTGTGCTTTGTTTAGGATTTCTTTCATATTTTCTTTTTTCATTTGATTATTCACCAGTGTCCAATATTTAGTGTTTTGTACTACTCACTTTCTCTTTCCGCGAGTTCAAAAAACTCTTTGAAAGTAACTTTTCCTTTTAATTTTTTCAAAATCTCTTCCTTTTTCTTCATGCTTTGTATAATGTCTCTTTTGTTGCAAGAAAAAGTTCGAGTCATTTTTTCTAGTACTCTATCAGACTCACCTACTTTGTTAAGGGTTTTAGTTTCGTGTTCGTAAAGAAATAGGTTTTTTGGAATAATTTTGTTCTTTTTTTTCTCAATCTCACAAATTTGAGTTATTTTTCTCTCTTCTCTCCTTGCTCCTGTTTTGTCAATCTTATTTAATCGTTTTTGTACAATAATAAGATCAAGCGAAGCTAAGGTTTGTTCTTCTATCCCAAATGATTTTAATCTCTGTAATGCTTCTTCTGCGCTTTCTGCGTGAAAAGTAGCATAACTTCCTCTGGCTTGTCCTGCAAGCATTGTGTTAACAAACGCTTGAGCTTCTTCTTTGTTTCTAATTTCCCCAACAATTACTCTATCAGGCCGCATTCTAAAAGTATTGTCAATTAAGGAGTTGAGTGAGATGTTTAGTTGTTCGGCAGTATTAAGTTTTACAATATGATTTTGGGGTAAGAGGAGTTCGGGAGTTTCTTCTGCTGAAATAATTCTTTCTTCTTTTGGTAAAAAACAAAATAGTGTGTTAAGTGTGGTAGTTTTTCCCGAACCAGTGTTTCCACAAATAAGGATTGAACAAGATGTTTGCATACTCATCCAAAGAAAAGCAGTTGCTTCTTCGCTAATTGTCCCAAATTCAATTATATCAATTGGTGTTAAGGGGTTTTCTTTAAATTTTCTTATAGTTGCATTAATTCCACTGAATGCTATTGGGTTCATTGAGGCATTTAATCTTGATCCATCTTTGAGTACGGCGTTAAGCATTGGTGAGTGATATGAAAGTTGTCTTCCTAGTGGCGCTGCCATTTTGTTTATTATTGTTCTAATTTTATCTTCATTAGTAAATTCTGCATTTGTTGTAAGCCACCCAAAAGTTTGATGATAAACAATTATTGGTTTTTTTGGGCCATTGATTACTATTTCTTCAAACTCTGTATCTGCAAGAAGTGGTGTGAGAATACTTTCTCCCAAGGATTCCCATTCAAGTAAACAAAGTATTTTTTCTCGTTGTTCTTTGTTCAAAAGAATCATGTTTTCAAGACAATATTCCTTTAGAAAAAAATACACGTCGCCTTTAGTATGAATTACTTTAGTTGACTTTTTCATTTCTTCGAGAGCTCGGGAAAAAAAGTTATGTTCTTTTTCAGTTAGCTCTGGCGCTTTTATCAAGAGCATTCGATTATCTTTTTGAGCAACTATTTCTCCACTAGTACATTCACTTAATTTCTTAGAGTATTCAATATGGGCAAATTCAAAACCTGTATCTTGGTTCATGATAACTTTTTTCATTTTTTGCTTAAAAACCTTAACAAAATTTCGTCAAGTGACTTAATATTTTTTGTAATTTTTAAGAGTTAATTATCAAAAAAGGACGTAATATTTGTGACAAGACGTGCTTTAAATAAGCATTTTATAATTTTGTAAAGTTTTATGCGGCAGGGGGTTTAGTTTTTGTAACGGTTAGTTTTTTATATAAGTTAGGCGGCTATATTATCGGGTTATCACCCCGATTTCTTAATAGGTAAGGCAAGAAAAGGCAAAGGGGGAAAAGAAAGCACCTGTTTTA
>Ga0172379_10011253_pt1 | contig 10688 bp, 9 predicted proteins | sample GrowelOW334metaG_FD_119756 | JGI IMG/M metagenome (GOLD analysis project Ga0172379, IMG submission 119756) | Groundwater microbial communities from an aquifer near a municipal landfill in Southern Ontario, Canada - Groundwater well OW334 metaG | ecosystem: Environmental > Aquatic > Deep... | reverse complement strand
TTTTCGGATTGATGAAGACCAGGTCTTTTATCTTTTTATTTGATTTTTCTGCTAGGTTGGGACTTTGTCCATTCCGCATAAAATCTTTCTCAAAAATTTTACCCGCAACGACGAATATTCGTAGGCTGTATCCTATCTGTGGAGCCGCGATGGCGACACCGTCACCCTGACTCTTGAGTGAGGCAGACATTTCTTTCAACACCTTTTTTATTTTAGGAGTCTTGATATCTTTAATCAGTACTTCTTTGGCTATCTTGCGGAGAACTTTTTCTTCTTTTTGAAGAATTTTCTTCATAGTTTTATTTTAGCTCTTTTATATATTCTAGAAGTTTGTTTAATTTCACAGTTTCTTGAGAACGGTTGGACATATCTCTGACTATCACCGAATTCTCTATCGCTTCTTTAACTCCAAAGATGAGGGTGTAAGGGATGTTTAATTTTTCAGCGATGGCGAGCTGGGAACCCAGGCTGTCTTTCGACAACGATTGAGCTATCGGCACATGAGCCTTCCTTAAAATTTCAATAATATTTAGACTCTTTAATTTCGCCTCCGTGCCAAGTTGGATGAAATATATTTTTGGCTTCTTGATAATTCGGGGAGAAAGTTTCTTATACCAAGGAGCTTCGACAATACGGTCGACACCGATAGAGAGCCCGACAGCGGGGACGTCTTTCTTGCCTCCGATTTGCTTCGCTAGATAATCATAGCGTCCACCACCAGCGATGGCTCGGGATATGCCGTCTTCACCAGTCTCGACAACTTCGAAAACAGTACGAGTGTAGTATGAGAGACCTCGTACCAGGTTCTTGTTTATCGTATAAGGTATATTCATCTCTTCTAGGTATTCTAGGACTTCTTTGAAATGCTTTTTACAAGAAGCGCACAGGAAGCTGATAGAGTCTGGCGCATTTTCATTTATCTCTTTTGTTTTTTCTTCTTTAGAATCTAGAATGCGGAGGGGATTGGTCTTCAGCCGTTCGCGATCGATGGTGGGTAGATTATTAATTTGTTTGCGATAGTAACTTGTAAGTTCCTTGATGTAACCATTACGACACTCTTTATCACCAATCGAATTGATGTCAATAGAGAGGTCTTGCGCCCCGGCTTCCTCGAGGATGGTCATACCGACCTTAATAACAAGTGCGTCTAAAATACTTTTATCGCTACCCAGACAATCAACATCGAATTGATAAAACTGACGGTAGCGACCCTTCTGGGGGTTGTCGTGTCGGAAAATAGGTCCGTATTGATAAAACATCACAGGTTGGGGAGTATTCTGCATACCGTGCTCTAGGTAAGCACGTACGAGTGGAGCGGTGTGTTCTGGACGCATCGCTAGGTGGTCTCCACCTTTGGTGCGGAGGGTATACATTTCTTTGTCGATGATGTCAGTACCCTCGCCAATACTTGAAGTTAAGATTTCTTCATGTTCGAGGATTGGTGTTTCAATGGGTTTGAAACCGTAGTAGACTGCGACTTCCTGCGCCTTCTCGAAAAAGCCTTGGAAGTTATAATACTCCTCATTCATAATGTCTCGCATGCCTTTCGGTGAAGCGGGCTCTTTCGTTTTTGCTTTTTCTTTTTTTACTTTTTTCATGGTTCGATGTTTACTCACCATGACCCTGAGTTTGTCGAAGGGTCATATTATTTAGTTAATTTATAATCTCCTGGCTTGAAATCAATTTTATTAAATGGATACAACCTTACAAATGCTTTACCGATAAGAAGCTTCTTCGGCACCGCTCCCCAGACTCTGGAGTCAGAACTGGCGTTGCGATTGTCTCCCAAGACGAAGTATTCGTCATCTTTCAAGACATAGTGTTTCGTGCTGTTCATTTCATTATTGATGAAAGATTGGTCGAGTTTGAATCCATTTGGATTTTCGTTGTTTTGGATAGTTACGTCTTTACCCTTAATATCTACTGTTTCTCCGGGTAAGCCGATTATTCTTTTGATGAAAAATTTTGAAGTGTCGACAGGATAATGAAATATAACCACATCATATCTCTCCGGTTCTCCCAATCGATAGGAAATCTCGTCGACTATGAGATAGTCATTGTTGCTAAAAGTGGGATACATCGAGGAGCCGGACACGATGAAGGGTTGAGCTATAAATATGCGTATCGGAGCGACGATAGCGAGTGATAGGAGGGCAAAGAATATAAGCTCACGAGAGGATTGCCAGAATGATTTTTTTTCTTTCTGCCCTACTTTGGGGGCAATTTGTTCTTCCATGGCAACATTTTAACACAAAAGTTCCTTGACAGTGTGTCTTTTTATGTTGTGAAATGCAATTAAGAATCTTAAAGATATGGCTTTTCTTCGGTACGGATTTTTCGAAGCTTGAAAAATCCTGAAGTTCTCGCGCCTTCGCGCTCGAAACCCCTGCGAAAAGCATATCTTTAAGATTGTTTGATGACGTGCTATTATATATCCATGAAAATCGTGGTTGGTTTGGGTAACCCAGGTAAAGAATATGAAAATACCAGACATAATACTGGACGTATTATGGTTTCTTTTATTGAGAAAAAGCTGGAAGCAAAAATAAATAATAGCAAGATAAAATTTATCACCCCAGACAACTTTATGAACAACTCTGGCAAGACTGTGGCTCCATTTATCAAGACGAAGAAAGATTTGAAAGATTTGGTAGTGATTTACGACGATGTCGACCTACCACTTGGTAAGATGCGCATCTCTTTCAACCGTTCTTCCGGCGGGCACAATGGTCTGGGGTCAATCATTAAAGCGTTGAAGAGCGAAGAATTCGTCCGTATTAGAATCGGTATCTCTCCAAGCACTCCGTCGGGTAAATTAAGAAAGCCGAAGGGAGAGAAAGCCGTCCTTAAATTTTTACTTGGTGAATTTAAGAAGCCCGAACTTGAAACATTGAAAAAGCTTTCGAAAAAAGTGGCCGAAGCAGTTGAAATGATTTTCACCGAAGGCAAGGATAAGGCCATGAGTCTTTATAATTAAATAAAAATCTATGACAATGGAAGGTAGAATTAAAGATAAGAACGTGGCTCATGATTTAGCCCTGTTCGAAGAATCATGTCGCACTAAGAGTGTCGAAGAGCTAAAGGTTATGCTAGAGAAAGCACGGTCCCTAGAAATCCACTCTATTAAAGAAGATATTGGACACAAAATAGATATTATAAATGGCGTGCTTGCTCTAAAAACAAAAGATCGCGTCGCTGATCCAGACTTGGCGCAAGATATGGCGAAAGTGTCTAACTATGGTCGCTCCAAGGCAGCCTTCATTAGGCAATCTGGTGGTGACAGTTTTGAAGCTAGACTTCACGATATTTTATCTAATGCCAACGAAGATTCTATGAAGTTTAAAATCGAGTGCAGTGCCAAAAGCACAGAAGAATTGGGCGGTCTTTTATTTGGTTTGCAATCCCACCTTTCAGGCGCGTCTTCTGAAGGTGAACAAACTAAAATTATGGGTATGATTGAAGATATCCAAGAAATTCTTTCAGAAAGGAGGGGAGTAAATTAAATCTCTTTCAAGGCTTCGATTATAAGGCTTTTTTCGCCGTTGCGGAGAGAGACTTTTCCAGAGAGGGCAATGCACTTCTCAGCGACGATGATGTCCACTGAATCTTTAAAAATGGAAGGGAAGACGACTGCTTCAATCGAGCCCGTCAGGTCAGCTATTTTCAAGAAAGCCATTCTTTCATTTCCTCGGGTGACCACTTGGCGGACATTCTCGATGATGCCCGCGATGGTGACGGGGAAACCGTTTCCCAATTCTTCTTTTATCTTTTTAATATTGATATCTCGGCTTTCTAATTTCTCTCGTAGTCTATCTAGCGGATGGCCAGAAACATAAAGTCCTAATAATTCTTTTTCCCAGAGCAATTTGTCCGCCATTTTTGCCTCCTCGGCTTTTTTCAATTTGAAACCCGGTGCGTGTTCTTCGGACAGACCGCCGAAAAGGGAAACCTGGTTTTCGTTTTGACTCGACTGATGGTTGTAAGCGAGCATATCTTCCAGGTTGTAGAGCAATACTCCTCGCTCGGCCAAAGTATCGAAGCTACCAGACTTGATTAAGGCTTCCATGGATTTCTTGTTCAAGTTTTTGTGCTTGATGCGATCCAAAAAATCAGTGATGGATTTGAATTTGCCACCCTTCTTCCTCTCAGTGATAATGGCATCGCCTATGTCCGTACCCAAATTTTTAATTGTATAAAATCCGAATCGAATTTTTTTGCTTTTGTGTTCGTTGTCGATTACTATGCCTTCACCTTCAGGTAGACAAGTGAAGCCACCGAAACTTTCATTGATGTCTGGTGGCAAGACGGGGATATTCATATTTTTACATTCTTCGATTATTTCAGAAATCTTCTCGATGTCACCAGACTCGGCAGTCAGGATGGCGGCCATATATTCCACTGGATAATTTGCTTTCATATAAGCTGTCTGATAGGCGACCCGTCCGTAGGAGGCAGCGTGAGCTTTGTTGAAACCGTAAGCCTGGAATGGCTCGAAGAGTTTCCAGAGTTTCTCGGCGAATTCTGGGGTTTGGCCGTTTTTAATAATTCCTTGAGTGAATTTCTCATATTGAGCTGCCATCTCCTTCGGAATCTTTTTACCCACCGCCTTACGGAATTTATCCGCTTCTTCCCAGTTGTAGCCAGCCAACTCCAGTGCACAGAAGAGCAAGTCGTCCTGGTAAACGATGAGTCCGTAAGAGTCACCCAAGAATTTCTTCATCCGGGGGTCCATATACTTTATCAACTTTGGATTGTGTTTGCGCTTGATGTATTCTGGAATCGTCTCCATCGGCCCTGGGCGATACAAAGCGACCATCGCATTGATGTCGTGAATGGATGTTGGTTTCAATTCTTTCAGATATCTCGTCATACCCGAGCCGTTCAACTGGAAGAGTCCTTCGGTCTGGCCACTCGCGAGAAGTTCGAAAGTTTTCTTGTCATCAAGTGGTATGCGCTCAATGTCGATATCAATGTTGTAAAACTTTTTCACCAAACTTATGGCGTCTCCCAAGATAGCCAGGTTGCGGATGCCCAAGAAGTCGAATTTGAGTAGTCCCGCATCTTCGACACTGTACATATCGTACTGGGTGATAATTTTTCCACCCTTGGGGTCGAGCTGGGTCGGGACGTATTCTACGAGTGGTAGTGGAGAGATGACCACGCCCGCTGCATGCACCGAGATGTGTCGTGCACAACCTTCCAACTTTTTCGCCAAATCTAGAATTTCCTTTGTGTCTTTTTCTTTCTTATATGCATCCTTTAATTCTGGGACTATTTCCATCGCATGGTCGATTGTCATCGGCATACCTTGAGAGCCCATGTGAATCATTTTAGAAAGTCTGTCACCGATAGCGTAGGGATGCCCCAGAGCTCGAGCCACATCACGTACCGAACCACGTGCCATCATCGTACCGAATGTTCCGATTTGGGCGACTTTATCTTCGCCATACTTTTGCTTGGCATATTCAATCATTTCGTCGCGTCTGTTGTCGGCATAGTCCATATCGATATCGGGCGCGGAAGGACGGAATGGGTTCAGGAATCTCTCGAAGGGGAGTTTGTATTCTAATGGGTCTACATTGGTGATGCCGAGCAAGTATGTGACCATTGAGCCAGCGACCGAACCTCGAATCGTTGTCAAAATGTTGTTTTGTTTAGCGTAATTGAGTAAGTCTCCCACTACTAAGAAATAAGGGGAATAGCCTTTATCGAAAATTATTTTCAATTCATATTCAACTCGCTCTAAAATTTCTGGTGTAGCCTTCAACTCCAATCTTTCGAAACCAGCGAAAGTCATCTCACGCAACTTCTGGTCATAAGTCTTACCATCTTCAATCTTGAAATCAGGGAAAACCCATTTACCGAGTTCTAATTCTAGGTTGCACATATCGGCAACCTTTTTCGTATTGGTGACTGCTTCCTTGATATCTTTAAATGTCTTCAATGCTTCCTCGGTATCGATGAAAGAGAAGTCATCATCTGAGAATTCAAACCTAGCGCCCTCGCGTCCGTCTCCCTGGGTGTTGATTTGGAGTAGGGTATGGTGTGCCTTGTGGTCATCACTACATGGATAGTGTGAGTCTTGGGTCGCCACAATGTCGGCGTTATTTTTTCTAGCTAATTTTATTAATGTATCGCGAACCATTTTGTCGTTCTCGACTCCCGGATGGCACTGAATTTCGACGAAATAATTTTCTTGACCGAAGATATCCTTGTATTCCTTTATTAATTCTTCGGCTTTATTCAAATCGTTGCGGACAATACTTTGAGATAATTCTCCGCCGAGGCATCCCGATAAAGCGATGATTCCACCAGAATATTTCCGCAGGCTTTCTTTATCAATGCGGGGTTTATAGTAATATCCTTCGAGGTTGGCAATCGTAACGAGTTTGATTAAATTTTTATATCCCTCGAGATTTTTTGCCAATAATGTGAGGTGGTAATATCTCTTGCCACCGCCCGCTTCAGCCGTGCGGTCGAGGCGAGAGCCGGCAGTCATATACATTTCCACACCAATGATTGGCTTGATACCTTCTTTTTTTGCTAGTTTGTAGAATTCGATAGCCCCGTACATATTGCCGTGGTCGGTTATGGCCATGGCGCTCATACCATTTTTCTTCGCTAAATCTAGCAAATCCTCAATCTTTGAAAGGCCGTCCAGTAGGGAGTAGTGGCTGTGAGTGTGTAGATGTATGAATTCGATATCTTTATCCATTTTCCCCATAATAGCACAAATTAGATGACTCCATATTAACATCAGCTTTTCTTCGGTACGGATTTTTTGAAGCTTAAAAAATCCTGAAGTTCTCGGCTCGTCAGCCTCGAAACCCCTACGAAAAGCTATATTAATATGGATGCCTTACTTTTCTCAATTTTTCTCCCTACGTACCGCCAAGCGGTTATCCTCGCTCGAAAAATTGAAAGAAGTTTCGCTTATTGATATATGGAGTACCATATAACAACAGCGTTCGGATAAGATAAAATCAAGATTTTGCCTTACTCTTCTCTTGTTGTTATAATATAATTATGAAAAAAATTAGAGTGGGTATTAATGGTTTCGGTAGAATTGGACGAGCTTTTTTAAAAGTTTCTTGGGACAGACCGGAGATAGAAATCATAGCGGTGAATGACCTTGGTGATGTCGCCAATATGGCTTATTTACTAAAATATGACACTGTTTATCGAGAATGGAAACACGAAATTTCGGCAGAGGGTCAAGAAATAATTGTTGATGGTAAAAGAATTAAAGTTTTGGCGGAAAAGGATCCCGCGATGTTGCCGTGGAAAGATTTGGATATCGACGTTGTGGTGGAATCAACTGGATTATTCACTTCTTATGACAAAGCAGGCGCTCATCTCAAAGCAGGGGCGAAAAAAGTGGTTATCTCAGCTCCAGCGAAGGGTGAGAGTAAAGACGTGCAAGGCGAAACAATATTGATGGCGGTCAATGAAGAGAAGTTCGGCACCTGTGACGTCACCTCGAATGCTTCTTGTACCACCAACGCTGCTTCACCACTTATCGCCATTCTTCACGAAGCTATCGGCATCGAGAAAGCGATTTTAAATACAGTACACGGATACACCGCCTCACAAGCACTGGTAGATGGTCCAAGTAAAAAGGATATGAGAGAGGGTCGTGCAGCCGCACAGAATATTGTGCCTTCTTCGACCGGCGCAGCTATTGCCGTAACGAAAGCCTTCCCCGAACTTACTGGACTCTTCGATGGTATCTCTATTCGCGTACCGGTACCGGCGGGGTCTATCGTAGATATAACTTTCATTTCTAAAAAAGAAACAACAGCAGAAGAAGTTAACAGTATTTTGAAAAAGGCGGCTGGAGATAAGAAATGGGCCGGGATTTTCTCCACGACGGAAGAGCCGCTTGTTTCGAGTGATATCCTCGGTAGCCACTTCGGCTCTATCGCTGACCTTGTGATGACTCGAGTCGTCGGTGGAAACTTGGTTAAGGTTATGGGCTGGTATGACAACGAGATGGGGTACACTTACACTCTCGTAGACCATGTTATCAAAACAGGTAACACGATAAAATAAAATGAAAATTTATATTGGAGCGGATCATGCCGGATATGAGTTGAAAGAAAAACTTACTGATTATTTGGTTGATTTGAATTACGAAGTTTCTGATAAGGGGGCTTTCGACTTCAATCCTAGCGACGACTATCCAGACTTTGTGCGACCCGTAGCTCTATCAGTGGCGGAGGAAGAAGGCTCGATGGGCATTGTCATCGGTGCTTCAGGGCAAGGTGAGGCCATGTGCGCTAATCGTATCAAGGGAATCAGATGTGCTTTGTATTATGGTAAGACTGGCACACAAGTAGATTTGTCGGGCAACACCTTAGATATGATCTCTTCCACTCGTATGCACAATGAGGCTAATATGCTCGCCCTGGGTGCTCGATTTCTAACAGAAGATGAAGCCAAACAAATAGTTAAAAGATTCTTGGAAACTAAATTTGGTGGTGACGGACGACACGTTAGAAGGATAAAGAAATTAGATATATAAAATGAGTGAAATAATACCAGCCATCTTGCCGAAACATTACGAAGATTTAAAAAACAAGATTTCTCTGGTGAGAAATTTTGTGCCCGTAGTTCAGATAGATATCTGTGATGGAGTTTTCGTTCCTTCGCGCACTTGGCCCTATGAATCTTCTTCAACCGACCCTTATTTCAACAGAATTCTAAATGAGGAAGAAGGTCTGCCATTCTGGGAAGATATCGACTTTGAGCTCGATTTGATGGTGGTTGACGCTGTCGAAAACTTCGACCTTTATAATAAACTCGGGGCTAAAAGATTGATTTTCCACATCGAAGCTATCAAGGACTTAGAGAGTTTTCGAGACTTTCTCGAAGGTATTGACCCGTATATGAGAGAAGTAGTTGAGATTGGTGTGGCCATCAATCCAAGCACCGCCCTCGAGAAACTCTATACACTGGTGCCGCAGATTGATTTCATCCAATGTATGGGTAACGACAAACTTGGCTTTCATGGTGTAGAGCTTGAAGAAAAAGTCTACGACCGAATAAAAGTTCTAAGGAAAAAATATTTTGATTTGCCAATTGCCGTTGATATCGGGGTAAATAGGGAAACTGCACCACTCCTCATTGATGCGGGCGCCGACAAGCTCGTGATCGGTTCGGCGATTTTCAATTCTAGTGATATAATTGGTGCAATAGATGATTTTCGTCAGTTATAATTTACAAAAATGTTAAGTGAAGAAAAAATTTTAGAGCTAGAAAAAAAGGCGAATGATATTCGTATCTCTATTATCGAGATGCTTTTAGAAGCGAAAAGTGGACACTCGGCAGGACCCCTTGGCATGGCAGATATTTTCACCCTTTTTTATTTCCATATTTTAAAACATAAACCCAAGGAGCCCACATGGCCGGAACGAGACCGTTTCGTGCTTTCTAATGGTCATATTTGTCCAGTATTTTATGCGACGATGGCACACGCTGGATATTTCCCCGTAGAAGAATTGAAAACATTGCGCAAACTCGGTACTCGACTTCAGGGTCATCCACATCGAGAATATATGCCATGGTTAGAAAACTCATCTGGACCACTCGGCTCTGGACTTTCTCAAGCAGTCGGTATGGCGCTTGCAGACAGGATGGACTTCGGTTTCGAATCCAGTCGATTTATTTATTGTTTCATTTCTGACGGGGAACTAGATGAAGGTAACTCTTGGGAGGGGATAATGTTGGCGGGCAAACATCGATTGAGGAATTTAATCGTGATTTTAGATAGAAATAATATTCAAATCGAAGGCGACACCGAGAATGTGATGCCGCTCGAGCCACTTGCTGACAAATGGAGGAGTTTCAACTGGCATGTGATAGAAGTTGGAGGACACGACTTCATAGCCCTCAATCAAGCCGTCGAGGAAGCTCAGGCGATGCATTCGAAGCCGACAATCATAATCGCTCATACCATTCCTGGGAAAGGGGTTTCTTTTATGGAGAGGAATTATAAATGGCACGGCAAGGCTCCAAACAAAGAAGAAGCGGAGAAAGCCTTGGCGGAACTAAAAAGAAATATAAAATAAAAAATAAGAAAAATGCTTAACCCAGAATTAAAACTAAATACGAAAATGTTCAACTCGGATGTCGAGCAAGTACCGATTCGTAAAGGTTTCGGCCAAGGGCTTTTGGCGGCGGGGGAGCAAGATAGCAATGTTGTTGGGCTCTGCGCAGACTTAACAGAGAGTACGCAGATGAATTTATTTGCTGACAAATTCCCTGAAAGGTTTATCCAAGTTGGAGTCGCGGAACAGAACTTAGTGACCATTTCTTCGGGACTTGCGGCGATGGGCAAGATTCCTTTCTGTTCTTCTTACGCGATGTTTTCTCCTGGAAGAAATTGGGAACAAATCAGAACTACTATTGCCTACAATGATAGGAAAGTTGTTATCGTCGGCTCGCACTCCGGCATATCTGTCGGCCCTGATGGTGGCACACATCAAGCTCTCGAAGATGTTGCACTGATGAGAGTGTTGCCGAATATGGATGTAATTTCTCCATGTGACAGCATTGCAGCGAAGAAAGCAACACTTGCCCTAGCGAAGTCTAAAAGGCCGGCATATCTTCGTCTGGCTCGAGAGAAAACTCCAGTGGTAACAACCGAAGAAACTCCGTTCGAAATAGGTAAAGCGCAGATTTTCTGG
>Ga0172379_10011252_pt1 | contig 10689 bp, 8 predicted proteins | sample GrowelOW334metaG_FD_119756 | JGI IMG/M metagenome (GOLD analysis project Ga0172379, IMG submission 119756) | Groundwater microbial communities from an aquifer near a municipal landfill in Southern Ontario, Canada - Groundwater well OW334 metaG | ecosystem: Environmental > Aquatic > Deep... | reverse complement strand
TGAACTTTATAACTTTTGGATAACCTACTCAGGTATTTCACGGTATGGGTCGACTTTGGACACAGCGGTTGATTGCTCTGTTGATTTAGTTAGGTTATCCAAACTGTGATGTGTCTCCACTACGCCCCCTTGAGTAAAACCAGATAACTTTTGTGCCAAGATGGGATGAGGTTGTTCTTTTAAATCACCACCCCCTGCCCCCTCCTCAACAAGGCGGGGGGAAGAACTTAATTCTAATTTTTCTGGAATAGGTAGTGTTTCTTTTTCGTTTAATATTTCAATACCAGCAGAACGTAGTATTTGAGTATCATTTTTTTCTTCTTTTTCCACGAAGTTTTCTTTCTTTTCAGTATTTTTGATTAATTCCTCTTTTATTTTTGAAAAAACTAGATTATTCATTTCTTTTACTAATTCATCAACTTCGATTTTTGAAAGCCTCATCCTGTTTTCCAATTCTATTGGATAATTTTGTGGACTTAAAAGGCCACAGAGCAATAATTCTGTTTCAGTTTCTAATTCTCCCAATTGTTCAAGACTATACCCCTTTGTTTCTCTCATTTGGAGAAGAGTAGCTTGCCAAGGGATAGCATTTATAGCATTCAATGTAGCCTCTGGTAACTGTGCTTTTGCCTTCTCAATCTTTATTTGTAATAAATCTGTTGTTTCGTCCATATTATTGTGTTATTTCTTCTGGTCTAATTTCTATATTTGTTGTTTTATTCCCCTCTTGAGGGGTGGCTCGTTCACGAGATGGGGTGGATACATTTCCACCTCCCCCTAAAGGGTACTCCTCAAGAGGAGAATTTTTGGGCACTACTGGGTTTAAAAAACTTGAATAATTTCCCCCAGAAAGAATAAAATCAAGATTTTGGTTCCATTTTGGATCTTTTACCTTTTCACTTTTTTTGATGTTTTCAACCAGAAGATCATTTATTGGAATGAATATTTTTTTCAAGACTTCCTCTGTTATTTTACTAGCTTCCTCTCTGCTGGTTCCCACTTCGTTTTCAATGTTTCTAGAATATGAATCAAATTCCTCAACACCAATAAGAATTAAAAATGTTTCAATTTGAAGATCGTTTATTTCATTTTCATCAAATAAATATTTTTTACCGATATCTTCCACCATTTTTGCCCAATCAAAAGCGCTGATTGCTTGTTGGTTTTCTTTTGGCAACTTCTGCATTTCTTCTTTAATTATTTGTCTTAATTTTTCAGTCATAAATTTTTATTTTTTAATGCTTGTGTCCATGATCATCTCCCCCACCTTTTGCGGGAGCGGAGGATTTAGGGGCAGGAGCCGGTTTGGGACCATGGTCAGTCGCTGGAGCATGTCCTCCCCCACTTCCATGATCATCACCACCATGACCCTTTTTGCCACCTACTTCCTCTATTTTTGCCTCCATTCTTATTTTGTGAGCAGCTTCACGGGCTTCTTTTTTGGTATAAATTCCACCACTCAATACAAAACCTTTTGCTCTTTCTCCAAAAGATTCTTGCAACTTAGCATATTCTTCAATTCTTTTTGCATTTTTTACTTTGATATCATAAGTTATATGGTGTACTTCTTCTTCTGCCCCCTTTAAGCTTACACCGTCTTCGCCCATTTTTTCTCTTAAGGCTTTTTTGCCATCTTTAGCATCAGCTAATTCCTTTTTTGCTTTTTCAAGAGCCACAATATCACCGCTGTTTTTTGCGTCATTTAGGTCTTCACGTGCTGCTGCAATAGCTTTATCAAATTTTTCTAAATCTGGTTCAAATTGAAGTTTTACTCGTTTTAGTTTTTCTTCTGCAGTATCTAGTTTTAGTTTTTCTTCTGTGTTTTCTCCCATTTTTAGCTCTTCCGCTCTCTTTTGTCGTTTTGCTATTTGTTCTTTCTTTCTTTCAACAAATCCACCTGTTCTAGCATTGCCAACACCCATACCCGTTGCAGACCCTAATGTTTTTCCCGCGATCTTTACTCCACGTATATCAAAGCTTGCAGAACTCATAGATTTTGCGCCACTTCTGAGTAAAGAAGAACCAAATTTCCCCTCTCTTTCCCACCTCTTGGCCGTTTCTGAGTTTGCTATTTTTGCACCGAGTCTACCAACAGTGGCAGTTCCTGCCATTGCCACCCCACCCGTCGCAGCACCGAGGGCAAGTCCACCCACCACTTTTGCTCCAGTCATTATTATCTCTCCAAACATGCCACCACCCTTTTTAGCGAAACTGGTTCCTTGTTTTAGTAGGGCCATTATTATCATTGCGGGTATTATTATATTTAGAAGATTTACCATTGCCCCTTTTCCACTAGTAAAACTATTAAATATGTTCGTTTCTAGTAATTTGAAAATTAAATACATAAAGAACATAAATATAGGTGCCATAAAAGAAGTTGCGATTAGTTTTTTTGACCATTCATTCCACCCTACAAAAGAAACTGAATTTAAAAATGGAACAGGGAAAGACATAAAAGCAAAAGGTGAAAAAATAATCAAAACCCATAGTTCAATTAATCTACCCAAGAAGAATATTCCAGCAACAAAAAATGTGTAGGCTGCCCATAGCATAATTGATCCAGCAATTACTATTATTCCGAAAGTTAAAGAAAAAGGTAAATCTTGTCCTTTTACATCTTTTCCATCAATTTTTGTTGTTTGTATCTCATCTAAAAACTCTTTACTCAACAATGTAGTAGCATTAAAATTTTTATACATGGCACCAGATATATCTTTTTCTTTATATGGGGTTGATGGTGTATTAGGTCTTTCTGCTCTGTTTCCACTTGAATCTTTATAGGTAGTGTCTAATTTATTGTAAAAAACTAAAGCTAAAATATTTGAAGTATCGATAACTATCTTAGTAAAAAACATGGAAAAATTTATAAGTAAAGCCATGATGACAACCTTAGCTATCATTTGTTTGGCTTCATGTCCTCCCATGTCTAAAATAATTTTAATAGCTATATAAAGTAAAACAAGTATAAAAAAAATGTTTGAAATATCTCTTACCACTCCCCATGCTGTGGCAATAAAGTCGGCTGTGTACATAGAACTCTGTATTACAAGAGATATTAAAGCGTTAAAAATTTGTGCTGACAACCAAAGCAAAAGAGCAGGGATTTGAAAATAAGTATAGTAGAAAAGTTTTAATATGCATCCATCAAACCAAGTTGTGGGATCTTTACCACAAGCACCATCAAGTCTGTTTTCGAATTCTGTGTTTGTACTCGCTGCCCCCCCTGCTTGTGAATTTTCTTTTACAACTTCTTTCCAATCCCCAGTTGCTTTTGGGAATCCCCCGTATTTTTCTTTTGCTACAGCTACTTCCAATTCCGCTACTGGTGCACATTCAGTGCTCGAAGTACGCTTAACCACAGTATAAAGAAATCTATTAATGGGAGCTGCCGAGGTGACTGTAATTGTACAATCCCCATTAGCAGCGGTCTGTGCACCTGTCTTCTCCACAAATCCAAAAAAACCAACTCCAACGAGTGTAATTAGTATAAATAAATACGGTATTATTTTTTTGGCGATAGTTTGCATTTTACTTTCTAAATTTTATCTTTAACACAGCACAAAACAAAATTTTCTAAAATCTTAAATACTTATCTCTCCGACACTTGTGTAGTCAAGGGGATTGGCTCTGAAAATAACACTACAGTCCATGTTTATACTTACCCGATCATTTCCTCCGCCATTATCTCCGAATACTTCTATTGCATTTACCATCGGCAAATCTTCGTAACCTGGTGAGCCAGCATCTGATGGTTGTGGAATATATTGTTCGTCTGGTGTTAGATTTAATGAAGGATTATAATTTGGATTTCTAAAAGTAAACCATCCTTCCGTTTTTTCTATTGGCCAATCACAATGATCCACATTATGATTATCACAATTGTTCCACCTGGCAGCTTCGTCATTTCTTATCACTACTCCGTGGCTATATCCGCTTACGATGGGGATACTACAGAATTTTTCTAATTCTGTGACTCCATTTTGCTTACTTTTCTCTCCCCCCACAGCCTCCCAGCCAGCAGCGACTCTTTCCGTTTTACATTGGGTATTTAACTCTTGTAAATTTTTAATTTGATCATTTAAAGAATCCAATTCAGCTCTTGCATTCTCTATGGTGACTGACGAAGAGATAGAAGCCTTGATTGAATTGTACTGTTTCCTTATCGCTATGAGCTTACCTTCTTGTATTTTAAAGTCGGGGTCTGTCTCAGAGGGTTGTTTGAGAATTGTGGCTAAGCTTTTTTCAAATGCTTTTAATCTAGCCAATGCTTGAGACTTTTTTTGTTTTGCGTCAGTTGCCTCTTGTAATTGCTGAGAAAGATTATCCATTGCTTTTAGAGCATCGGTGTAATACCCAGCTCCCGGAAGTTCTCCTATCATTTTAGTAATTACCCAATTTTTAAATGCATTCACGGCAAACTTTAATTCTTTCATCCCTTCATCTGATGCTCGCACCTTTAACAGATCGTCACCTTGTCCTCTTTTTAATCCAAATTTTGTGTTCATAAAATCTCTTTCTTTATTTAATCTAGTTTCCCACCCTTTGTCTGGCCCAGGAATACACTGATCAAGAGTTTTAGCTAGCTGTGCAATCCCTGGATTGAGTGGGTTTCTATTATCTATTTTGGACGGTAATTCACTCAATAGTATTATCTCTATTTCTGTGTTTGCTATGTCACCAGGAATGTATGTGCCTCTGGTAATTTCTTTGGTATTAGTATTTCCTATTTCTTCAGTGACTTCTTCGGTCCTATCTGCTTTAACAGTTGTGACAATAGTTTTTCCACTTAATTCCTTTTTAAATTTATCTAATATTATTTCTTCATCTGGACCAGAATCCCAAGATGAATCATTTCCATCATTTGGACTACCGAGAGTGAGGCCATTATAACTCCAACCATCATCTGTGGGTTTTGGATTTTTAGTACTTGTTAGGCTATTCAAACCATCACCTATGAATTTATTTATAAGAGTGTCAAAGATAGTTGAGAGACTGTTGCCCAAGCCCATAGCTTGCAGGGTTGAGTTTGCCGGTATATTTAAAGCTGTAGTTATCTGATTTGAAACTACGGCACCTGGAGTGGTGGCTATCAATCCACCCGGGCAAGTGTTTTCTTCTGCCCAAGCTCTCTTTGCAACAGCTAAGTCATCATTCCATATTGCAGCACAAGTTTCATATGCATCCTCATCTTCTATATTGTTACACTTAAATGGGTGTTCTTTATTAAATTCAGCTTGATTAAAGCTAGGTCTTTGCCAGGCGTTTGCCATTGTTTTGTCATATTCTGGATTTGATGGACAAGCTTGCGGGGAAAGGAATCCCATTCCTTGTTGCAGGGTTTCTTTTACTTTTGATATTGCATTGTTTGCAGTTGGTGAAGACGTTATTTTCCCCGCAAGCTGTTCATTTGCCATCATTTGAAAACCGAGGTAATTGTTTTGCGGATATTGAGTATTTACCAAAAACGCATTCCACCCGCCGACATTGAAATTGTTTTGGTAATTATAAAGCTGTACCGGATCCGTCATTACTTTACTTAGAGAATAAGCTGCATTGTTTTCAAGTTTGCTTTTATAAGCATTTATTGTGTTTATGGCAAAATCTTTACCATAAGGAAACCTAACGGAGTCATAGCCATACATGTCTACTGCCATTTTCACCTCTGATTTCACGATGTCTTCAAAGAAAGAACTTGAATTTTCTAAGAAAAGTGGGCTTCCATGAAAGCCACTGTTGATCCAATTCACAGTACTTTTCGTTATTTCTTGTAAGGCTCTTCTGGCTATGGCCATAAGGACTTGTTTCAGGATTTCTTGATACCATGTTTTGGTTGCTAAACCAGATTGTTGTACTTCTGCCGTCACTCCCAATTTATCAACTACCCATTTTCCAGCTTGATATATTCCAGTTCCTATGTCACTTATTATTTCTCCCACAGACTCAAGGTTGATATCTCCAAACCCTAAAAAGGCATTTGCTTTTCTTGGGGCAGAAAGAAAAAAAATAGATGGTGTCATCACTGAAATAATCAAGAGGAGAGATATGAGCTTTTGGACTTTTTTATTTTTCATCTAAATTTTTATATCACCTTGTATTATATAATTCTTTTATTGGTTATTCAACTTTTTACTGACAGTATTTATGAATGTTTCAAAAGCAGAAGTATATAAATTCATATTTTCTTCGTATTTACTCATTCCACTCATAGCAACAATGGGATCGGTATCAAAAAGTTGGAAGTCTACTAGATTTTCCATGACTCGCTCAGTTGCATTTATCAAATCTAGGTGAATCTGTGCTAAATCTGAAGGGGCAGATATTTTTAGCATTTCAATAATTCCTTCTTGGGCTTGTTTGATATTTGGGTCTAGGTCTTTGAGTACTGTCACATCTACATTATTTTCATCGATTACAAATTTTTGTAATATCTCTGCGACAGTACCTTTTGTTGGATATTTCTTTTTGAGATTGTTGTCTAGGGTATCTACTAAGTTTACATATTTTTTTATTGCGGTGACACTATTATCGTTTGTTGTTTTAATGTCCGAAAGTGTAAATACTTTTCCAGGGGCAGAATTTTTCATTTTTTCCATTAAAGAGTTGGTTATCTGGTCTGCTGTTGCTTGGTTCATGGCACCACTTTGGTTTAAAGAAGTAACTGTCGAAAAAAGTTCTCTGGAAAATTTATCTGTTTCTGTTAGATTTTCTGCATTGAGCGAGGATTCTCTTTGCTCAACATTTCCTTGACTAGCTTTTAATTTACTAGCTACTGTGCTGTCTGGTATCCCCGGGGTAGTTTCTTTCTTTGTTGGATCAAGACCCCACAATGGTTCCTCCCAATCCAGCACCCCATCTTTATCTCCATCTTTATTTATCAAATCCCCTATTGCTACGGTGTTATAAGTGAGTCCATCTTGTTTGCCTTGGACGAAAGCGACTGTGTTTTTAAATACTGAAGTGTTTTTTATTAAAAAAAGCACGACAAGAAAAAGCACCGCACAGCAGATGAGAATTACTCTTTTGTGTTTTAACCAAAAATTTTTGATAACAAGTATATTATAATACGAAAATTATGCGAAAGCTACGAATTAGCAACGAAAACTCTTATACGAAAAATTTTCGCAGTTTTTCGCATTATTTCGCGCCATTTTCGTATCTCGCTAGAGTTATCCAATCATCGAGAGTCAAATCTTCCGCTCTTTTGTTTTTTAGATTAATTAAAGACAATTCTTCTGAAGAAATTACTCCTTTTAAGTTACCAGAAAGCTTTTTTCGCTTGTGTGCAAAGCCAGCCTTCACTATTTCCCAGAATCTTTCTTCGAGAGTTCTTTCTCCTCCTTTTTGAGGAGGAGTGCCCGAAGGGCGAGGTGGTAATTGAGAACTTCTCCCCCTGCGAAGGGGGAGATTTGAGAGGGGGTCTAAAGAATCACCACCCCCTACCCCCTCCTCCACAAGGAGGGGAGGAAAATTCTTTCTCGAAATATTTTTGATGCTAATTATTGCTGAATTTACCTTTGGTGCCGGAGAAAAATATCTTTTATCTACCTTCATTATCATTTTTGGTTCCCCGTAAGCCTTGACCGATATTGAAAGAACGCTTTCTTTCCCATCGCGGGCGACTATTCTGGAAGCCACTTCGTGTTGAACCATCAGTATCATACGCTCCGGCTGGCTCACCCGTAGGGCTACGCCCGAGGGGTTTTCTGCTGTCAAAAACTTTTTCAATATTGCTCCTGTGATATTATAGGGAATGTTGGCAATGATTTTATATTTTGGAAATTGGAAATTGGAAATTTGGAATTTGAGTATGTCTTCGTTCAGTAATATAAGAGAGCCAGATTTTATTTGTTCGGCAAATTTTTCTTTTAAAAATTCAAAAAGCTCTCTGTCTTTCTCAACTGCTAGAACCTGACAGCCACAAGCTAAAAGCTGTTCCGTGAGCGCTCCTTTACCGGGACCGATTTCTAAAACCACATCATCATGTTTCACCTCCCCCGCTTCAACAATTTTCCTGAGCGCTATCTCAGATTTTAAGAAATTTTGCCCTAATGATTTTTTTGCTTTATGCATGATGTATTTTCTTTATAACTTTATGAACTTTATAACATTTAACTACTACAAGTAAATCGTCTTTATTCCGCTAGTTTCACCCTCCTTTTCTAATAAATCTGCTGGAATGTCGGAAATAAATTCTGACGGAGCATTTATCTGACGTGAACCGAAGATGGTGCGGAAATTTGAAAATGATAAAAATAATTTTTCTTTAGCGCGAGTGAGCGCAACATAGAAAAGTCTGCGTTCTTCTTCTCTGTCTGTTCCCTCTTGAGTATCGTTTTGTCTTTCGTGGGGAAAAAGCCCATCTTCTAGTCCGGTGACGAAAACGTATTTAAATTCAAGGCCTTTTGAGGCATGTACGGTCATCAATTTCACCCCGTTAGAAGTAGCCGCGCCGCGGTCCGTAGGACTCGCGACTTCGTCGTGAGCGCGACTTCTAACGGGGTCAATTAAGCTATCTTGATCTGAGGCGAGGGAGGCATCTTCTAAAAGCTTTTCCACCCCCTTTCCACCTTCTAAACTATCATATTTTAGTGCAAGTGTGGCGAGTTCTTTAATGTTTTCCAGCCTCTCTATATCCTCCTCTCCCCCATTTGATAATTCATTTTCAATTCCGGATTTTTTGACTACGAATTTTATTATCTCACTTGTTTTTAAAATTTGGATTTTTTCTTTTATTTCTTCTAGTGTTTGATAAAAGTTATTAACTTTTATTCGCACTTTTATTGGGAGACTTTCTACATTATTGGCAAAAATTTTCACCAAAGTAACCTTGCCTATGCCTCGTGTAGGGAAATTTATTATTCTTTTTATATCCGAAAGGCTGTCAGGGTTTAAAGCTGCCCGCAAGTATGCGAGAGTATCTTTTATTTCTTTTCTTTCAAAAAATTTCACCCCCAAAACTTGATAAGGGATATTGTATCGTAGCATCGCTTCTTCCAGCGCGCGAGATTGAAAATTTGCGCGATAGAGTATGGCGATACTTGAAGGCTCCGCAAGATTTTCCTTTATAGGGTCGCTGTCTCCGAGTGCTCTCGGAGCGCTCCCTCTCGGCGCGTCCGCCTGCAAGAGACCCCGTGAAGAAAAATCTGCCACGCCATCCATTATCTCTAGAATTTTTGTCGCCACGAACTCTGCCTCATCGGTTTCGTCTAATGCTTCATATAATGCTATCTTTTCACCCTCCACATTGTCTGTGAAAAGGTTTTTATCCGGGCGATATTTGTTTTTCTTAATTATTTCATTGGCTGCTTCCAAAATATTCTTTGTAGAACGATAATTTTGTTCCAATAAAATTATTTTTGCATTTGGATAATCTTTTTCAAAATTTAAAATGTTTTTTAAATTTGCTCCTCTCCAAGAATATATATTTTGATCCGCATCTCCAACCACACAAATATTTTTATTATTTTCTGAAAGCAACTTGGTCATCAAGTATTGCACTTCATTCGTGTCCTGATACTCGTCCACGTGTATATAATCCCATTTTTCCTGATAAATTTTTCTTATTTCTGCATTTTCTTTTAATAGTTTTGTTGCTTTTAAAAGAAGGTCATCAAAGTCTAGCGAATTTTCTTTCATTTTTTGTTTTTCATATAAATTCCACACTTGAGCCACTATTTTCCCCATAGAACTCATGCCACCCTCTTCCCTTTCTGCATAATCTGCTAAGTGCACAAACTTTCCCTTCTCTCGGGAGATTATATTTTTTATTTTTTTCGGATCGTATTGTTTTGGATCTATTCCAAGCTCTTTTAAAATATTTTTTATCAGTGTCGTCGCATCTCCTTCGTCTAAAATAGTAAAATATTTTGTCAGTCCGAGCAATCTTGCATTTTCTTTTATTATAAAAACCCCCAGAGAGTGAAAAGTGGAAACGAAGGGCGCAGAGAATCCTTCTCGTGCAAAGTCGGGAATGCTTTTTCGGATGGTCTGGCCGGGATAGGGACCCGGAGAACCGAGGACCTCAGAAAAAGGATTGCCGACGAAGCTATCTTTTATTGCGAGATTTATTCTTTCTTTCATCTCTTTTGCAGCCTTATTGGTAAAGGTTACGGCCAAAATTTTCTCGGGAGCGACTCCATTTTTTATCAAATTTACTATTCTGTGTGTAATTGTTTTAGTTTTTCCTGCACCTGCCCCAGCGACGATAAGAAGAGGCCCCTCCATGTGAAGTGCCGCTTCTTTTTGTTCTTTATTTAGACCTTTTAGATGTTCTGTATTAGTCTCCACTCTTTCAATATAACACAGATTTAGTTTCCTATTTGATTCATTATTCTAGACGCTTTATTTTTAAATTTTAAAGCTTCCTCTTCTATTATTTTTTCAAAATCTTTCACTTTGTCTTTTAAAAACATAAAAATATCTTCTGGGCCTGTGTTTTTATCTAGAAGTTTTTCAAATTCATCTTGATCCTCTTCCTTCATAACCTCCATTACGTGCATTAAAACATTTTGATAAATCAGGGCTCCAACACGAAGGATAATTTCCTGACGTTCTTCTGGGGGAAGGTTTTCAAGTTCCAGTGTGCTCTCAATATTTTTTTGAATCGGATTCATAATTTTTTTTAATTAATGATAATTTATTTATATTCGTATTTTATGTTTTACCGCGTATTGCGAAGCACGCGTTATA
>Ga0172379_10011251_pt1 | contig 10691 bp, 10 predicted proteins | sample GrowelOW334metaG_FD_119756 | JGI IMG/M metagenome (GOLD analysis project Ga0172379, IMG submission 119756) | Groundwater microbial communities from an aquifer near a municipal landfill in Southern Ontario, Canada - Groundwater well OW334 metaG | ecosystem: Environmental > Aquatic > Deep... | reverse complement strand
CACCCTTAAAAGCCTTACCTGTGTTGAGACGGGAAGTTCTCCGATCTCGTCCAGAAAGAGTGTTCCTCCGTCGGTCACCTCAAAGTAACCTTTGCGATCGTTGAGCGCTCCGGTAAATGATCCTTTTTCATGTCCAAAAAGCTCTGAGTCGATTGTCCCTTCCGGGATTGCGCCGCAGTTGATGGCGATGTATTTGCCATGTTTTCGTGGCGAATAATAATGGATGATCTGAGGGAATGACTCTTTTCCGACGCCACTCTCGCCACTGATCAGCACAGAAAGATCTGTCGGTGCCACCTGAAGGGCAACTTCAATGGCACGGTTCAGTCCGGGAGCATTACCGATGATGCTGAAACGTTGTTTAATCTCCTGTATATCCATGCAATCAACTCGCTTTTTCGAACGACAAATTTAACACTAATCTCCGAATTCCGACAAAATAAATGACAGAGAGGTCCAGCCGGACCTCTCTGTCATTTATTTTGTCGGAAACAATGGTTATTTTTGTGCTAAAACAGAGATAAACAATGACTCCTAAATTTATTGCCATCATCCCTTCCCGGTACGGTTCTTCGAGGTTTCCCGGGAAACCTCTTGCCGACATTGCAGGTAAACCAATGATACAACGGGTCTATGAACAAGTGGTTCAGGCGGTGGAGGAAGCATGGGTGGCAACGGATGATGAACGCATCGCATCTGCTGTTCGCGCTTTTGGAGGAAAGGTGGTGATGACTTCGGCAGCTCATCGCAGTGGCACAGACCGTTGCGCGGAGGCTGTTCGAAAAGTAAGCGCTGAGACCGGAATCCAGTTCGATGTGGTTATTAATGTCCAGGGAGATGAGCCTTTTATACGGCCCGAACAAATTTCCATGCTTAAACAGCCTTTTGTGAAGGAAGCAACTACCGAGATTGCTACTTTGATTCAGCAAATCCACCGGACAGAGGTTCTTTTCAACCCGGCAGAGGCAAAAGTAGCCCTTGACATTCATGGTAATGCACTGTTTTTTAGCAGAATGCCTATCCCGATGGTATTTAAATCGGAAGAATCAGATTGGATAAAAAACTTCAATTATTACTGTCATGTAGGAATTTATGCTTACAGGACCGATATTCTGGAGAAGCTCAGCAAATTGCCTGAAGGCCTTCTGGAGAAGGCCGAGTCGTTGGAACAGTTGAGGTGGCTTGAAAATGGGTACGCCATAAAAACGGTAGTCACGGATCATGCAACTGTGGGAATTGATACACCCGAAGAACTGGCGATAATAGTTGCCGCAGGTATCGAAAAATATTATGCGAAGCGCTAAAGTGCGTTATTTATACTAACTTTAAACTCTTAGAACCTGCTAAAACCTATAAGCTATGGACGTTCCCCGGTTGGTTAAAGAGGATGCTTATTTGCAACCTTATACTTCAGACTTCCAGCGCTGGGCTGAAAAATACCAAGCCAAGGAAAAGGAGTTGCTGGGGACTATTTCTTTAAAGGATTTTGCTAGCGGGCACGATTATTTTGGTCTCTTCAAAAATGAAAAGGGCTGGGTTTTCCGCGATTGGGCCTCCAATGCCTCCCGTATCTTCCTGATAGGTAATTTCAATGACTGGCAGGATCGTTCGGATTTTGAATTGAAAAATATTGGGAATGGTTCGTGGGAGGTAGAGTTGCCTCTTTCATCCATGCACCACGGCGATCTTTATGCACTCTCCATGCATTGGCCAGGCGGATCTGGCAAAAGGATTCCGGCATGGGCAAAAAGGGTTGTACAGGATAGTGAGACGAATATTTTCAATGCCCAGGTGTGGGCCCCCAGAGACTCTTTTCGTTTTACCCACCATTTTATTCCAACGAAAGAGGCGCCAATTATTTATGAATCGCATGTGGGAATGGCAGGGGAGGAACCAAGAGTCCATACTTTCAATGAGTTTAGGTACGAAATGTTGCCCCGCATCAAGGCAGCAGGATACAACACCATTCAGTTGATGGCCATTCCTGAGCATCCTTATTACGGAAGCTTTGGTTACCATGTCTCCAGTTTCTTTGCCCCATCTTCCAGATTTGGTACGCCGGAGGAGTTGAAGCACCTGATTGATGAGGCACATGGCCTGGGTATATCCGTGGTGATGGACTTGGTGCATTCCCATGCGGTAAAAAATGTGAACGAGGGGTTGGGATTGTACGATGGAACCAGGACCCAGTTTTTTCATGAAGGTGCACGGGGAGAGCACCCAGCCTGGGATTCATACTGTTTCAACTATTCAAAGAATGAAGTCATTCACTTCCTGCTTTCAAATATCAAATATTGGCTAACAGAATTCCGCTTTGACGGTTTCCGCTTCGATGGAGTGACCAGCATGCTCTATGTTGACCACGGATTGGGTAAGGCGTTTACCAATTATGCCGACTATTTTACCCCCAACTTGGATGATGAGGCGGTGGTCTATTTTATGCTGGCAAACAAGCTGGCCCACGAAATTAATCCGCATGTACTTTCTATTGCAGAGGAGATGAGTGGCTTGCCCGGACTGGCTGCACCACTGAGCAGCGGAGGTTTGGGCTTCGACTACCGGATGTCGATGGGGGTTCCGGATCTGTGGATCAAACTGATCAAAGAACAGCAGGACCAGGATTGGAATGTCGGGCATCTATTTTACGAATTAACGGCCCATCGTCCGGAAGAGAAGGTGGTGAGTTATGTTGAGAGCCACGATCAGGCCATGGTAGGCGACAAGACTATTATCTTCAGATTGATCGATAAGGAGATGTATTACAGCATGCGCAAAGATCAGCCCAACCTGATAGTTGATCGTGGTATCGCCCTGCACAAAATGATCCGGTTGGTTACGATCGGCTGTGCCGGAGGCGCTTATCTTAATTTTATGGGGAATGAGTTCGGACATCCAGAATGGATTGATTTCCCAAGGGAAGGAAATGGCTGGTCGTACCAGCATGCCCGCAGAATCTGGAGTGTCGCCGAAGATTTGGAACTTAAATTTCACTGGCTGCTCGATTTTGACAGGGATATGATCCATCTTTTCAAGCATGAGAAACTGCTTGAGGTTCCTGAAATTTGGCGCATCCACGACAACATGCCCGATCAGGTGCTTGCTTTCAAACGAAAAAATCTGCTCTTTGTCTTCAATTTTAATCCGGACAAGTCTTTTGAAGATTACGGAATTCACTGTGAACCAGCCAAATTTAAAGTTGTTCTTCAAACTGATGCCCACATTTATGGTGGTTTCAACCGCATCGACGAAAGAATGACCTATTATTCACTGCCTGAAACTGGTTTGGGATCACCGCACCAGGTGAAGCTCTATCTTCCCGCAAGGACAGCAATTGTTTTGCAGCAGTAGCCGTATACGAAGGTGAGATAAGGGTCCCCACCACAAATTGTCTGAAGCAGGATTTTCAGAATTTCAGAATGAACAGAATTGGGAAGCATTTCAAACCGCTTAAAACCCCTCCCTACCACAAATTACACAAATTGCACAAATTGTCTGAAGCAGAATTTACAGAATTTCAGAATGAACAGAATTGGGAAACAGTTACACGGATTGAATTAACAAGACATATCTCCGTTTCTCCGTTTCAATTTTTAGGAGTTCTTTCCCCAAGTCCCTTAGTCTCCAAGTCTTTCCGTCCCCCAGTCTCCTAGTCCCTTTCTCCGTTTCTCCGTTTCTCCGTTTCTTCGTTTCAATATTTCAACGCGTCGCTCGCCCCATCTCCCCTTCGCCCAGTCGCCCCCTCCGTCTCCCGTTTCAATATTTTGGAGTTCGTCCTAGTCGTCCCCTTCGTCCTAGTCTCTCCGTCCCTCCGTCTCCCTGTCCCTTCCGTCATTTTATCACTCCCATAAGCTCCTCCACTAATAACTTCCTCTCCTTAAACGGGACGGCGGAAAGGCAAATAGCCGGGTAACTTGCCATTCCCTGTTTTAGCTTGACGGTAAGGTGAAGGTCCCATTTCAGTCCGAAGAGATATTTTTTGACTTTGACCTGCCGCAGGGAAGTTGTCGGAAAATCGATAGATTCATAACTCCTGTCGACCGAAAACAGGGCATAGTACCTAATCAGGACTTTGTAGTTTTCAAGTTGAAAGCGCACATAGTTAAAGTTTAGTATCCTGTTAAGTATCAGTCCGATAATTAAAAGGCAAGCCAGGACCAGCACGATCTCAAATTGTTGAAAAAAGACGGCAACTGACATGGTCAGCAGCAACACCAAACCCGAAATCATCAGGCTGTTTTTGAGAAATGCGAGATGCTTTTTGTTGTTGTAGAGCATGAAAAATTAAGAATTACAAATTAAGGTGAAATTAGGAAAGATTTGTTGGTTATCATGTTTTTTCATCGAAATGGTGATTGGTTAGGTTTCGAATATAGCCAAAGATGGGTTGTACTTGTTTGCAAATCCCCTATCTTAGTAGCTGGGTTTGATTTTATTGCTATCGCATGATGCTGTTGGCCTTTAGCTATTGGCTGTTAGCTGAATTTTATCGGTAGGGGTATCATTCCATCCTGAAGCCCTTCGACCCTTCGACATGTTCAGGGATCACAGGCTCAGAGACCTAATCGAAAATTGGAAATAGGATGACTGGAACAGAAGCGTTGAACCGGAGAGAATTCAAGCGCAGTTCTCAATCTTACATTTTGGCTACGGCTTTTTTGGCTTTGTTCGCGATTGTAGGATTTGCCCTTTACGGACCGCCATTCTTTTATGATTTTATGACAAAAGAATTTGGTTGGTCCAGATCGGTTGTAACTTCAGGCAATGCCCTGGGCAAATTGCTGGTTGCCCCCTTGTTCGGTTTTCTGGCAGGATGGCTGATAGATTCTTACGGTCCGCGAAAACTGATGCTGACAGGCGCCATGTTTGCAGGAACTGCCCTGATCGGATTGAGCCTTTCCGATTCCCTGGGAATGTTCTACCTGTTTTATGTGTTTAACGCGCTGGGTTATGTTTTTGGCGGTCCTCTACCCTGTCAGGTTTTGATATCCAGATGGTTCGATAAGAACAGAGGTAAAGCAATGGGTATCGCTTACCTGGGAATTGGCACAGGCGGGGCTTTGGTCCCGCTGATTTCAGCAGCGCTGGAAAAAAATCTTGGCCGGCACATGGCGCTCGCTTCTCTTGGTATTCTAATTGTCCTGATAGCCTTTCCCATGGCCTGGTTTATCAAGGATCCCTCCCGAAATGAGGTTGAAAGGGCAAAACCTACAGAAATTGTTCCGATCAAATCGATCCTCCAAAATCCGAATTTTTACCTGTTGGCAGTTGGGAGCATGTGTTCCATTGGAGGAGTTGGCAGCATCGTTCAGCATCTGAAACTCTATCTGCGTGATTTGGACTATTCCCAGGCCAATGCCGCGCAGGTAGCTTCTTTTTTGATGTTCTCAAGTCTGGCAGGACGGAAAGACGGAGAGACGGAGGGACTGAGGGACTGGGACTGGGGGACGGTGGGACTGGGACGAAGGGGACGACTAGGACGAACTCCAAAATATTGAAACGGAGAAACGGTGAAACGGAGGGGGTGACCAGGCGAAGGGGAGATGGGGCGAGTGACGCATTGAAATATTGAAACGAAGAAGAAGAATTGAGGGACGAGGAGACTTGGGGACAGGACTCCAAAATATTGAAACGGAGAAACGGGGAAAAATGACGGAGGGATCAAAATATCAAAAATGCTCCTGATCCCTGAGCGAAGTCGAAGGGTCGAAGGCGGACTGAACGTGAAAATCCGGAAAATAGGGCACGAAAAACACCCGTTCGTTTGATAATTTGTAAAAGATTAATTCTTAACTTGGTAAAATAAAACCTACCACAACTGTACACAGCCAGAAACCGTTGTATGTAAGGCAATAAATATGAGATGAAAGTTATGAAATTAATATTACTTAAATTTTGGATCCTGCAAAAATAAAATATTACAATATTTAAATAAACTGATTAAGCTATGAACAAGAAAAATCTACTTAAGTGGCTTATTTACGTTATTTTTTTTTCAACAATTCTTACGTCTTGTAAAAAAGAGGAAGATGATACTGAGAATAACCTTCAGTTGGATGCAGAACTCACAACGAGACTTGATCAAATCATTGATAGTACAATGCAGGCAAATAATTTACCCGGGGTTGTGGTTGGTATCTGGATACCGAATGAAGGGAATTATTTAAAAAGTTTTGGCAAAGAAAACCTTGATCTAGGAACGGACAGGCAGTTCGATGCACCTTTTAGAATTGCAAGCCTTACAAAAACATTTACTGCGACAGTAATTCTATCTCTTGTTGACGATGGTCTGTTAAACACTTCCAATTTATTGTCTGAATATCTACCAAATTTTCCAAATGCCAACAATATTACAATTAGAAATTTACTACGAATGAGAAGTGGCATTGTCGACTTTTCCGATTTTGCATTATTAGATGAATGGTATAACAACGTTAATAATTACTATGATATAGATACGCTCATTAATATCATGGCTTCTCATGGAAGTGAGTTTATACCTGCAGGACAACACACAGTATATTGTAACGGAAATTACACACTACTTGCAAGGGTTGCAGAAATTGTTTCTGGGAAAAGTTTTGCTGATTTAGTAGATGAAATAATACTTACACCCTTGAAAATGACATCCTCATATTATCCAGAAACAAATGATTTCTTGTTGAGTGGCACTAATCGAGGCTATTCATGGGAGAGCACATTAAATGCATTTGCTGATAAAACTGAGCTAAATATAAGTTGTGCCAATGCTGCCGGAGCGATAATCAGTAACATGAACGATCTTCATATTTATGCAAGAGCATTATACCAAGGCACTTTACTATCTGCCCCAACTCAACAAAAAAGATTAGAAACCGAGGTTTTTGAAGGAAGTCCGTCTATTGTTCAATATGGCGAAGGCATACTTAAGTTAGGTGAGTTTTATGGTCATAATGGAACAATTTTCGGATTTTCAACCGAAATGTTCTACTTGCCTGCAAAGGACGCTGTTATAATGATAAACGTGAATCGATTAGATTTGGATGACCATAGTAAATCTGGCGTTTTATTTATGTTAATAAGTAAACTCGTATTTCCTGGCAATGTCAATTGGTAAAAAGGACATTTTTTGCGATAAAAAACTGTTGTATAAAACAATAGCATTTGCTTTTAAGTACCATTAATAAAATAGTTCATTTCCGAAATCCACATTTAAAGCCTTTAAGTATATGAATATTAAAAGAGTTTTGAGTTTGCTGATTTTTGTATTAATTATTTCTTCAGTAAATATATCTTGCAAGAAAACAGAGGACAATCCTGAACCCTCCATGCAAGAGAAAATAGATCTGGTGGTAACGAAAACTCGCCTGGGGGTTGAAACCGAAATCGGGAAAAATATTCCCAATTTGAACATCTTCATACAAACTCCTGAGGGGTCATGGTTTTCCAGTTCAGCAGGACAAGGTTATCAGCCAATAACCGCAGACACTTATTTCAGATTTGCCAGCAATACAAAAAATTTCACATCAGCAGCTATACTAAATATGCAGGAAGATGGGTGGCTGAATATTAACAATAAAATCACTGACACCATACCCGGAAGCAATATAACATATGTGCCCGACACCAGCATCTGGAATATTCCAAACAAGGGCCAGATTACCATTAAAATGTTGTTACAGCATAGCGCCGGTGTATATGATGTAGACAATGATACGGTTCCTGGTTGTGGAGGCACAACCTATACGGAATACATTCAGAATCTGGATCCAAACCATCAGTTTACTACAGAAGAAATGATTAAACAAAATGTAATCAACAACCTCTCTTATTATTCACCCGGTACCGGTTATCACTACAGTAATACAGGATATGCGATTGTAGGAGAGATTGTCGCGCGGATTTATTCATTTCATTCAGGTACACAGAAACATTTGACTGATTATCTACATGATTATCTCTATGGATCAAGTTCTCCTGTTCCACTTAATATGCATTTTCCATATCTTGCCACTGATCAGGATCTTCCATTGATATATTCTTGTGGACATATACTAATTGATGCTAATAATGTAGAAGAAATCTGTAGTTACAACATGAGTGCTCAGGTAGCGGAAGGAAATGGCTATTCGACAATGAGAAGTCTTAATACTTATATTCGTACACTAATGAAAGGAGAGAATATTCTTACTCCGGCATCAGTAGGAATGATGAAAAACGAGGTGTCAATAACCGAACCTACTTATGGGTTGGGTTGTTTTTACAAACAAAACCTTGGATATGGTCATAATGGAGCCAGGATTGGCAATTTATCTTTAATGATTTACGATCCTGTTTATGATATTTCTATTGTGAGTTATATCAGTGCATTTGATTTAGATAATTTTATGGCTACTTATTATGCAATAATTGATGTTGCATACGCTGTGAGAGAAACTCTGGGGTATCCAGGAAAGCCATGAAAATCTGTAAATTGACCAATTGCAAACATTGTTATCAAATCAACACATTAGTCCAATGGGAAATAAAAAGGAGTTGTCACCAGAACAACATGTTGAATTAATCCCAACATTAAAAGCCCGTTTTGAGAAAAACATGAACCGCCATAAAGGTTTGGATTGGGCTAAAGTACAAGCAAAGCTGGATTCGCCAGCTGGCGGAGAAAAATTGTGGTCGCTCAATGAAATGGAGAGAACAGGCGGGGAACCGGATGTTGTAGGACTTGATACCAGGACAGACGAATACATTTTTTATGATTGTTCAGCGGAAAGTCCCAAAGGCCGCAGAAGTGTTTGTTACGACCGTGAAGGGCTGGAATCAAGGAAAGAATATAAACCTGAAAATACCGCAGTTGATATGGCAGGTGCCATGGACATTGAACTTTTGACGGAAGAGGAATATCGGGAGTTGCAGAAACTTGGAAATTTTGATACGAAAACATCGAGCTGGGTGAAAACACCTTCTGAGATTCGAAAACTCGGTGGCGCACTCTTTTGTGATTGTCGGTACGATCATGTCTTCCTGTATCACAACGGAGCAGAATCTTACTATGCCGTAAGGGGGTTCCGCGGTTCGGTAAGGGTCTGAATATTGCATTGCTACGCAGTTCCGCATTACGCAAAGCCTCAACCTAGAGACTGTTTTAAAAAAATGTCCCGTTAGGGCAGTGACATTAAGTAAGGATTATGATTCTGTTTAGCTTTGTGAAACCTTAGCGATTTAGTGTCTTTGTGGCGGTTAGATACAAACGAAAAAACACGTGCAATAAAAGAATAATTTACACGTATTGTGTTTTATTTGTATATTTGTACGTATAGTTTCTTTAACAAAAACGCAATTGCCATGAATACAAAATTGACATTGACGATTGAACAAACAATTATCGAAAAGGCAAAGAAATATGCCAACGAGAAAGATCGCAGTTTATCCGATATTATTGAAAACTACCTCAAAGTCATCACCAAAGAAGACAACAATGAAAGCGCCGAACTAACTCCGATTGTAAAATCACTGAAAGGTTCCTTTACGGCTCCCAAAAACATAGACTACAAGAAGGAACTCTCCAGGAGACTTAAGGAAAAATACCTTTAGCAATGAAAAGGATTCTTATTGACACCGACGTAATTTTAGACTTCTTTTTTGATAGAAAGCCCTTTTCGGACGATGCTGCAAAAGTTTTGTCATTATGCGAATCGAGAGAAATTAAGGGCTTTATCACATCAGTGATAATTAGCAATGTGTACTATCTATTAAGACAAACAGCGACGCATGAGAAAGTTGTCGAAAAACTAATGCAATTGGTAACCATAACAGAAGTACTTACAACAGACAGAAATGTTATCATAAAAGCTTTGAACTCGAATTTTAAGGATTTTGAAGACGCTTTACAAAACTATTCGGCCGAATTGAATGGCCAAATTGATTTAATTGTCACAAGAAACATCAAAGACTTTAAGAACAGCGCTCTTGGAGTTATGACTCCAGGAAATTATTTAAAGACAATAAATGCCAGTCGTTAATATAAGGCTCTATTTAACAATGATTTCACCAGGAATCCAAGCATTCTTCCCCGCTCCGACTTCGGTGTCTGCATACAAGGAAGTAGTACGTAATCCCATATTGCATTTAGCCACAATCGTCGCAGGGAACAGTAAATAGACAATTAGATAATTTATCGCTATATGATAATAAACTACCAACTCCAGTCAACCGATTTAAGAGAAAAACTCACTCGTTTCTGGAAATTATCCGGTGAAAAGATCAAAAACATTGAAAAGGAATACGACGCTTCCCAGGGTGCTCCAGTATTTACCAAAAACGGGAAATACACCACCCGCGGCTGGACGGAATAGACCCAGGGCTTTCAGTTCGGTTCAGGCAGACCGTTGGACCAAAACTTCCGATGGTGGGTTTATTTACTCTTTCAATGGACCGCACTCCCTGTTCGTCGACACCATCCGTTCGTGCAGGATTTTGATGATGGCCCACCGGTTGGGACACTACCTGCCCGGCGAAAATGACAAGCATACCTCCCTCTTTCAGCGGGCGACAGATCATCTTTTGGCCACAGCAAAATACGCGGTTTATTACGGTGATTATTCCGCTGCAAACTGAACCACCATTCCGGCACAAATTGGACCAAATGTTAAATGGTGGATTTGTTGTTCAAATATAGATTATTTATTGATGTATTTTTTTCTCAGCGATGCTCCTTT
>Ga0172379_10011250_pt1 | contig 10691 bp, 10 predicted proteins | sample GrowelOW334metaG_FD_119756 | JGI IMG/M metagenome (GOLD analysis project Ga0172379, IMG submission 119756) | Groundwater microbial communities from an aquifer near a municipal landfill in Southern Ontario, Canada - Groundwater well OW334 metaG | ecosystem: Environmental > Aquatic > Deep... | reverse complement strand
CAACTGGTATTTTAGAGGAGGCTGAAACGACTGTTCCTTTGGGGTCAATGACGGCATCCTTGCTGATGCCTTCCGCCGTTTCGATATAATAGGATCCGTTCTGGGATTTAACCGATGAGCTCGGCGCGGTCAGTACGTTCTGTCTGACGTCGGTCATTATAGAGACGCTGAGATTCATGCCTGATTTGATCCGATCATCCTGGGTATCAAATGAGATCTTTATACTGTAGGTGACGACTCCCTGAGAGACTGTTCCGATGGTGTCCATCTCGACCACTTCTCCCGAGATGGAAAGATCGGAGATAGCATCGAAGGTTATAACTGTTTTGTCCCCGATCTTAACTTTTGATATATCAACTTCATTAAGAGATATTTCGGCCAGCTTCTGCTCGGTGACGAGGGTCGCTATGGATGATCCTGAAGAGACTGAGTCGGAAGAAACCGAATCGGCGTTTTTAATGTTCATTTTAGCTATTGTTCCATCAAAAGGCGCGCGAATATAATAGTTTCCAAGTTTTTCCTTAGCGTCTTTAAGGGTATTGTTTTTCTGATCTACGGATAATTTAGCTGAGCGGAGATCTATTTCTTCCGGTCCGCTCTTAAGATCAGCGAGAGCTTTTTGTTTAGCCGGAACTGAGGCTATGGAATTTCTGAGAGTATTTTTAAGGCTCATAAGTCCGGACATTTCGGAATTGAGAGAGGAAGAATAAGAAGAGAGAGTTGCGATGTCTTCAGTCATGAATTTAGGAGCGTCTATATCGCGTCTATCCATATCGTCTTTTGCGAGCTTGATAAGATCATTCATCTTTCTTACGGCATCAGCGATCGAGGCGTCGGCGTCATATGTCTTATCCATAAGGGATGCGAGTTTCGTGTCGTCGGCAGATAAGTCCATTGAGAGGGCATTAAAATCATTGATGGCGGAACGATAAGCTGATTCCGCGCTGTTATAGGTCGATCTGGCCGCTGCCATATTATTATCAGCTTGAGTTGCGCTGAGGACGGCTAAGTCTCTATAGCTTTTAATATTCTGAACTCCGAAGCTTCCGATATCGGTGCCGAACATCAGGTCGTGCAGTCCGGAAACAATATCCGGCATTTCCGTAAATACATCAGAGAGAGAGTTCCGGGAATTATTCCTGGCTTGTTTCAGATCATCTTCGGCTTTTGAGAGGATATTTTCCGCCTCAGTAATATCAGTTAAGTCTGCCGCTTCAGTCAGTTTGTCGTAGTTCACCTCGGCGCTTTCCAGGCCTATTTCGGCATCCCTGACCGACTTTTGCGCTTCTTTGTCGTCGATGCGCGCTATGAGGCTTCCTGCCTTAACCTTATCTCCTACTTTAACTCCGACATAAACAACGTCTCCGGATACCTTAGGTTTAATATCCACCTGATTAGAAGCTGATACTTGTCCGCTGCCGGTGACTGAAACGATAACAGATCCTTTTTCGATCCGATCAAGAACATATTTGGCTTCCGCTTTTTCTCCGCCGAGCAGAGAAACTCCTGTGATCGTCATGACGCACAGAAATAAAGCGATCACTAAAGATCTTTTTTTATGGTCTCTGATATGAGAGATCAATTTTTCCACTTTTATTTTTCCGGTATACATGGTTTTTATTTGTCTGATATTCTGGGGTCCGCGGGCATGAGCCTGATAAGTCCGGCGCTTATTTCTCCATTATCGAGAGGAGACCCGATCACTATGACCATATCCTCAGGACGGAGATCTCCGGGAGTCAGTTCTTGCTTAAACCTCCTGATCTCTGTTCGGTCGTTCATTACCACAGACTGTTCTGTATTATCAGGAGACTCGACGACGAGCTTCGGTAAATTTATCTGTACGATCTTTCCTGTCACCCCGTGTCCCGTCACAAGTCCTTTAGGAGGCATGCCGACAGCGGGGCCTTCTTCACGATCACCGAATATACGATGATAATTATCTCCCATCCGGTAAGAGAAGGCGGCTTTCTGGTAGCCGACAGTCTGGCCGACCTGGAAAATAACCCCGATCATAATGATCAGGGCGATACCGATCAGTATTCCTTTAAATGTTTTTGAGTCCACTATTTCTTTAATCTTCATTTTTTTTATTTATTGATTATCGCGTGCATCGGTTTAATTTCGCTCATATTTTTGACGGTTATCGCCGCTGACCAAAGGGCTAGGGTGATGATCGCGGCTGTCGAAATGATCTCGGTTGTCGGCAATGATTCCATAAGAACGATCATAAAGTCGGCGAGGGACGACAGAACGGTCGAACTGTCCGAAAAGACGAGCGATAAATATCCGAAGAATCCGGATCTCATGAATGCTCCCGCCGCATCAATACTGACCGGAATAGAGGTGACAATGAAAATAACTGCAAAAAAACCGAAAGCGAGCGCGTGCTTTTCGGCGGTTTTCTTCCTGTTGAGTGCTATGCTCGAGATTATTTTTTCCCGAAGGTCTTTCGGCGGTTCAGATCTTTGATAAAGAAGGGTGTTCCCCATGTATAGGTAATACGGATACCAGGCGGAAAACGGTGCATTAAGCTTTCGGGTAGTTCATTTTTCTCAATAAAATAAGGGCTCTTCTGTGGCGACTTCTTATGGTATCGGCCGAAGTATCCAGCAGGCGGGCGATGTCTTCAAAACTCATCTCTTCGTCATATCTTAATATGAGTATTTCTCGATAAATACGGGGGAGCGAGGACAATAATTCGCTGATTTTTTTCACATGTTCCGCGTTTGCGAATATTTCGTCAGGAAGCGGTTCCCGGTCCACCAGCAGGTCATTTATATCGGTTTCTTCTTCGGGATCCGTGATGTCGGAAAAAACGGATATTTTCTTTTTACGAAAAAGATCGATCATGCAATTTTTTGCTATGGCGAAAAGCCATATCTTAAGATCGGATCCTTTTTTGAACTTTCTGATATTTTTCCAAGCTTTCAGAAAGGTTTCCTGAGTAAGGTCGGCGGCATCTTCGGTGTTTCCGACGGATCGGTATATGAAGTTGTATACGGGCTTAAGATGAATATCGATCAGGGATGAAAAATCATCTTCCGTGATATTCGCCTTGTTACCTTTATTCATATTCTGGGGAATGATAGCACCTTATATATCGCCAGGAGGCCGATTGAGCGCTCTAAAGTGCGTTATTGCATGAAGATATGGTGTTTGACAAGTATTATAGATGCTATAATGAAGGCAATAAAAAAATAAATTTAAAAATGTCACTGAATATACTTTTTGAGATATTAGGGGCGATCGTGGGAATAGTCTTCGTTTATATCAACATAAAGGCGAGCCGGTCGCTCACGGGATCTTTTTTCAAGAAATACTATCGTTGGATGACGCTGGGAGCCATCTTTCTTTTCCTGGGGTTCACGACTGATGTTGTAGGAGGTTGGTTCGGCGTATCGGAAAATATCACGGAAGTGCTTCATCATGTAGAACTTCTCATCTTCGGCGTGATATTCATATTTGCGGCGCGTATTTTGCCTAAAGAAGCGGCGGAACATATCAAGTCTTAGTCTGTTATAGACAGTTTTTAAAAACATCCCAGAGGGGTGTTTTTAAACATAAAAAACGCCCTCACATAAAGTGAGGGCGTAAATACGAGGATCTGAGATTTATCAGCAATTCATATGAGCATCAAGCTGTGCCCCACATGAGTCGCAGACCTGACCTCCGGCGGCGGCTCCGCAACTGGGACACGTCGGTTGAGGTGTCGGTTCGGGCTTCTCGACGATCTTTGCGATGATCACAAGGACAACTATGCCTACTATGACCCAACCTATCCAAGACATAAAATCACCTCCTGATAATTTTTAAAAGCCTTATCATATGGATATATACTTTTCCCGTCGTCTAATCAATAGCAGCTCTGTTCCGGAACTGCTCCTATTTTGGTAAAATTACACCAATGGATAAAAAATTCGTTTGGACGGAGGAATACAGCGTCCAGAATAAGCTGATAGACGAACAGCATCAGACGTTCTTCGCGATCGCCAATGAGCTGATCGATCTTTCAGAAAACGGTGCCGCGGGAAAAGGGGTATTGCTCGACGAGGTCAATAAGCTGGGGGACTATGCGTTCTATCATCTGGGGACTGAGGAGGCGATGTTTTCGGAATATAATTACCCTGACGCTCCGGAGCATGTAGAAGCGCATAATGCCTTCAGAAATAAAGTAATGGGTCTCATGGACGCTGTAAGAGGAGGAGAAGACGGCGTAAGGGAATTATCAAAAGAAACGGCTGAATTCGCCGGAGAATGGCTCATAAATCACATACTTGTGATGGATAAGAAATACACGCAGTTCTTCCGGGAAGAAGGATTAAGTTAATAGCTGATCAAATTAAAAACGCCGCTTGAAGCGGCGTTTTTATATGTTGCTAACTATTATCGGTGCCTTCGACGGCAGGGCGGTTTTGTTTCTTCATTTTCAGAATGGCTAAGGCAGTGAGTAGGGCGAGCGAGATGATCCAGCTTATGCCGATCATTATGCTCGCCGATCTTATCCTAGACTCCACTTCACGCAGAGAGCGTCCGACGAGCACAGAGCCTCCTTCGTAACTTCTTATGATGGCGGCGATGCGGGTTCCGGAAGTGGGTTTCCAGGTTACTCTGTCTTCTCCGTGTTCAGCGGTGTAATCCAAAACTCCTTTCGGGGGGACGGGTATCTCATTATCAAGGTATCCCGAGGAAGTTATCGGCTTTCCGTCCTTATCATAGATGATGATGAACGCGGATAAGCTTTTAGTCATATCTATTTTTTCCGAGAGCTGGATGGCCTGAGGATCGAGCCCGTCCGCTATGGCGGAGGTTATGTCTTCCGCTACCTGTATCTGGGGATCATTCGCCGAGAGGCGATAATTCTGTTCGGTGACCGCGTATAGAGTGAAGAGCGCTCCCGTCACGATCGCCGCCGAGAGGAAATATAAGATAACCTCTTCGGGTAATCCGATTATTTTTTTGAACATTTTCATAAATATAACATATAAGCCCCGATATCAGCATCCGGTATTAAAAATTTTTTCGGTCAGAAAAAATATTTCATCGGCGATCCGGTCAGCGGGCTATTTTTTCGAAGAGATGGCGGGGAGAAAAATAAGTTTTTCGCATAATAAGTAAGTGCTTTAAAATTGACAAAATGGCAGTTTTGATGTATTTTCTTTCGGGTTCTCCAAAGGGAGAATAAGCCGAAATTTTAACAAAATAATAGGAAAAGGAGAGTGTTTTTATGGCAGCAGATTCAGTTCTTAAGAAGCCATTGATCACGGGACAGTTTGTTTATTCCATCAGTAAAAAGGATGGAAAATTGAAGATCACGATCGGTCCTGACCCGCTTGAGGCTACGGATGATGATATATTCGTCATTCCTGATAAGGACGATCCGAAGAAAATGATTCCTGTAAGTCATCCGAACGAGGCAGTTCAAGACTTCATAACTCTGAAGACCGGAGAATATGCCGTGGTTCATAGTCCATCGGAGTCATGTTTGCCTGATTATCCCAACGGCAATTATCAATCCGCCCGTAACGAAATGAAGCCTCTGAAGCACGGATCAAAAAGAATCATCACTTCCGGTCATTTTCCTGTCTGGCCGAAACAATCGGTCGAGATACGGAAGATACACCAGCTTTTTTCCAGCCAGTATCTGGTTGTCGTTGTTGAGAACGCTGAAATCGATTCGACCGCGCCCTACTACGAAGTAACGATGAAGTGCGCCGGGATCAAAAAAGCGGTGGTTGATGAAACTGTCGCAAGCGAAGACAACACCGACAAGATAATAGTGGACGAGATAAAAGCAGGCGGTGAAGTGAAAGAAGCGAACCTTGAAGACAAGAAAACGGCGACCGACAAGAAAGACATACCGATCGTTGAGAACATCGTACCTAAGTTAAGGGCCGGACAAAGGATAATAATACCCGGGAGCATAACTCCGACATATATCCCTCCGACCGGCATCGAGGTCGTCGTCGACGGCATCGAGGTCATCACCGAAGAAGTGGAATCTGTTCCCGCGCGCGAGGTCATCAGAAAAAAAATAGCTTCTGGTGCCCTTAGAGCGGAAAACCTCAAGGAGATCCTCATGAAAAGCGGTCTTGATGAAGGCGGCAATTTCCGAAGCATCAACGATTCTTATTCAAATTATTGCCGAAGCTCCAACGAGCAGGAAGCCTTAAGGAAAGCGATCTGTGAAGAACTTGAAGGCGATGATCTGTCATCTTTAGCCAACAGTCTTCAAAGAACGGCTCCGTCCGCAAAAAGTATTTCTGCGGTAAGGGAAGCCGTGGTTCTCGGACCTACCGAATTCTGTGTTCTGTTTGATGAGGATGGGAAACCGAAGAACCATAAAGGTCCAGGCAGAGTATTTCCGGGTCCGTATGACCGCTTCAGAACCGAAGGGTCGCGGAACAGGATATATGATGCTTATCATCTCCGCGGAGACAGGGGTCTGCTTCTGCGCGTGGTGGCTGAGAGCATATCGAGAGATGAGCTTCAGAAACAGCTGCCTATCGGTGCGGAAAAGTTCTTGGAAAAGGAAACTTATGTAAAAGGTGATGAAATATTCATCGGAGGATTCGACGCTTATCTGGTGCCGAGTAATTCGATAGAGGTCATCAATCCCGAGACCCGACTGCCCAATATAGGCAATGATCATCCGGGTGTATACGTTCAGGCAATAGGCGTCGACCAAAAAAGCGGCGTTTATGTTGCTGATGTATCGACCGGAAACGTGAAGCTCGAAAAAGGCGAGAAAAAGCTGCTTCTGGACCCCCGTAAGGAAAAACATATCAAGAGGCGTGTTCCTGCGAGGCTGTGGAATCTGATAATCGGCCAGGGAGAACCTCACAAGAAGACCAGTTCTTCAGTAGTCGACAGTCCATGGGCATTATCCGTCGTAATCCCGAACAATGAGGCCGTCATGATAACCAGCAAGGACGGCAGGCGAGTGGTCGTCGGTCCCCGTATGGAACTTCTGGAATATGAAGAGTGGCTCGAAGTACTTACTTTCTCGAGAGGAAGACCTAAGGTAGAGGACAGTGTTCTCGAAACGTGCTACTTGAGGGTAAAGGGGAATAGGATCACTGACCGAATCAATATCGAGACATCCGATTACGTGCAGATACAGGTGGATGTGAGCTACGGAGTGGAATTCGTCGGAGAGTCCCAGGATGATAAATCTAAATGGTTCAATTACAAGAACTATATATGGCTTCTGTGCAATAATCTCCGAAGTCGCCTCAAGCTTGCCGCCAGAAAAGAAACTTTATCCGATATATATCCGATAATACCTGATTTCGTCAGGGATACGATACTCGGATCAAAATCGGAAGGAAGCGGACATCGTCCCGGATTGAAATTCGAAGAGAATAATATGATCGTAAATGAAGTGGAAGTTCTCTCGATAATCATTCCTGATGATGAAATAGGAACGGCATTAACCAAGGCAAACAGAAGATTCGTCACCATGGAGATCAACAGCAGGCTGAAGGATGCCGAGTTGGAATCAGACAGACAAGCGGACGCAATAGACGCGGAACTGGCGAAGATAAAGATCAATAAGGCAAAGAGAGAAAAGGATGTGTCTGTAGCCGTAGACGGACAGAAGTATGAGGCTGATAAGAATAAAAAGACGCTTGAGCATAATCTGAGCGATCTTATTCAGAAGAACGCCGCATTACTTACGAACGCAGCCGAAACGGCCGCAAATGCGAAAGCTGATCTTTTAAGGAGCAGAACGGAAGCCGATAAGAAATCAGCCCTTCTCATCGAAGACGAAAAACGCGAAAGCATCGTTCAGTTCAGGCAGGCTCTTGCTGATATTCAGGTCGATCTCATCGAAGCCACCGCTCAGGCGGACGTTTCAAGGCTTGAGGCAATCGAACCTCAGCTCATCAAAGCTATCGAGGGACTCGGCAATAAAGAGCTGGCTACAGCTTTGGCGGAAAATCTTCCGAAGGCCGGGGGAGCACTTGGATTCCTGCTCGGTCATAACGGTCTGACCGCACTGAAGACAATGGTCAAGGGAACAGTTCTTGAGGCAGGTTTGAATGCCTTGACTGATTCCGAGACTGATATCTTAAAAGGCGCGGAAAAGATAGAAAAGACGGAGGATGAAAACAAAGAGACTCCATAAAAACACTCAGATAAATCAATGATAAGCCGTTCCGCAAAATTGCGGAACGGCTTTTTTATATCCGATCGAATATCAGCTGTTTTCTATGAAATCCTTTATTTTTTCGGAGAGAATATCGGATTTGTCGCGCACCAGAACGTGATTTCCTCCTTCGATGGGGATGAATCTGCAATTCGATATTTTCTCCGATGATCTGACCGATTCCTCCATAGGCATGACGGTGTCGTCCGTCCCGTGGATTATAAGGGTCGGCTTGGTGATGTTCTTCAGAAGCGAATCGGCGTCCCTGAATGTGTAGAGGTGCTTCATACAGAAAAGATAAATCCTGAAGCTCGTGTTCATGATGTCGGCCATAAAGACCCGAATATTCCAGTCGCCTGTATTACGATACTTGGAATAATCAACGTGACCGCCTTTCCCCGGAGAGAAAGGGAAGATGTTTATCACATTAGCCAGCCGGTCTATGATCGAAAAAGTAAAACCGGCGAAGCGGACTTTTCTGACGTTGAATATCGGACTTACGAATACGACGGAATCTATCTTTTCATCAAGATCGAAAATAAGGTCGAGGCCCACAAGAGTTCCGAAGGAATGGCTTATCAGTATCACATCGTTCAGGTCGAGAAATTCCGTTATCTCCCTGATGTCTTTTGATAATGATGAGATATTATAATCCAGATATTCCGTAAGTTTTTTGGATACTCCATGACCCCTCAGATCAAGGGCGACGATATTGTATTCGTCTTCAAAGTGATCCTCCAATTCCAACCAGGCCGACGAACTGCCGGAGACGCCGTGAATAAGGATAAGAGTTTTCTTTTCACGGTCTATGCCGTTTGTCCGGTAATATATTCCTTTCTCGGTGATGAACTCCTTCATTTCTTAATTATAACTTAATCCCTGATCGTTCAGCTGTTGATTATCTTTTCTGCGGATCACTAAAAACGGACCTTTCGGTCCGTTAATATCATATTATTTAACCAGCTTTATTATCACTCCCAGAAGTTCCGAGGGAAGGACTTTTGATTTTATCAGGAAAGCGTCGGCTTTAAGGTCAAGGGAGTCTTTTTCCGTTTCCTCGTCGCTCAAGTTGGTGAATACGATGACCGGGGTGTTTTTGAATTTATCGTCGGACTTAATTCTCTTAAGGATGGTGAAACCGTTCTCTTTTTCGGGGGTTTCTGTGTATTCTTCCATCGTTCCCGACGGAAGACGGAGGTCGAGGATTATTATGTCCGGAGCTGGCTTATCATTCAGATAATCCATAGCTTCCTTGAGGTCTGGGACCGCTTCGGGAATGAATTCGTAGCCGGCATAATCGTCTTTGTAGCCGATGATCGCGTCTTCGAAGAGTGTTCTCAATAATTTTTCGTCTTCAATGAAGAGAGTGTGGATAGTTTTCATTATAAGATGGGTAGTTTGATTATGAATGCCGTTCCTTTTCCGCGCCCCTCGCTTCTGACCTCTATATCTCCCTTCAATGCATCGACCATTCTTTTTGCGATATAGAGTCCGAGCCCCGATCCTCCGGGAGCCAGTTTGACCGCTTCTTCACTTCTCGCGAACTTCTGGAATATCCTCGCCTTATCTTCCTCGTTAAGGCCTATTCCGGTATCTCTTATCTCCAGTATAACATTTTTACCCTCGGAATTGAGGGAGACGCTGATCTTTCCTTTATTGGTATACCTCAGCGCGTTATCAATAAGGTTACTGATGATGGATTCCAGATATTTCTTATCAGATCTTATTTCAGGTATTTTCCCCGCAATCAGTTCGAAGGATATCTTTTTCTGATCCATCTGAGTCTTAAAGTCAGCCGCGTATATATCCGAAACAAGCGCTTTGAGATCGATCTTACTCAGTTCCAGCTTGACCTCTTTTCCTTCGGCTTCAAGTTCCAGCGCGTCCACCATGCCGTTCACTATCGAGCTCAATTGGTCGGAAGCTATCAGAATATTCTGCCTTATCTCCGACTGCTTCTCCGGAGTGAATTTGTCTATTTTTCCCGTTCGCCAAAAATCGAGATAGCCCCTCAGGGCTGAAACTGGAGTTCGAAGCTGATGGTTGATGATGCGGAGAAACTCGGTCTTCAGCTTGAGGCCGGTCAGTATACTATTCAGCTCATCCAGCTTCTCATTCTTCACTCCGAGGGCGATATTGGCCTGATCGAGGTGGTTGATGTTCTTGCGGAGATTCTGCAGCATCTTATTGAAGGAATCGGCAAGAACCCCTATCTCCGTTTCTTTATCTATGAGTCGCTTATTGACGTTCAATTTCAGATTTCCCTTGGTTATATTCTTCGCGAGTTCGGTCAGTTCGGTGAGGGGAGTCGTTATTTTTCTCGCGAACCTTATTGAATAGATGATGCTGCTCAGTATGACTATGATGAGAGTAAGCACGATGCTGATCGTGATCGCAAAATAAAGACGCTCAACCCGGGTCTGCAGGGACTGTGTGTAACTCAACTCGCTCATGATGAGAGTGGTGGCGTTGGCTTCCGCAAAAGAATATCTGTGGTTCGCCTCGTTCTGAAGAGCGGTGGTGCCGATGATATCTCCCT
>Ga0172379_10011249_pt1 | contig 10693 bp, 7 predicted proteins | sample GrowelOW334metaG_FD_119756 | JGI IMG/M metagenome (GOLD analysis project Ga0172379, IMG submission 119756) | Groundwater microbial communities from an aquifer near a municipal landfill in Southern Ontario, Canada - Groundwater well OW334 metaG | ecosystem: Environmental > Aquatic > Deep... | reverse complement strand
TTTCCGCAAGACCGCTGGCTTTTGTAGAACTTGCGACCGTTACAGAAGAAGCGTTTAACAAATAAAGATTATAATTTTTATTTGCCGGCACCGTCAATCCCAAAGTAATTGTCTGTCCGGAAGCGGCGGAAAAACTGAAATAATCAATATCTGAAGTTGTACTTACGTATCCGCTATAAGTTGCAGGAAAAATTGAGATCGGGTTTGCAGCAGCGGTAGTGTTGTTTGGTTCGGTTTCACTGTTTCCGGAACCGGTACCGTAATCATTGATGGTGAAATCGTCAAAGTTTACTCTGTTCGCTGTTCCGTCTGTTTTCCTAATTTCAAAACGAATGGTTCCCGATTTATTGACGGTGAAGGAAGCTGTTTGTAATGTTGTAGAAGAGGTTGTTACTGAAACGCCGGTTTGCGTCCACGTGCTTCCGCTGTTAATGGAATACCAAAGACTCCATGTTGAGTTTGCATCTGTTCCGTACTTCGCATGCTTTACAGAAACAACGCCTGCGCCATCAGTGCGGTTAAATTTCATAGTAATTTTTCCGCTGTTTCTTGTGCGAATACTTTTTGTTCCGTTTTTGGGATCTGAAGTTGATGTACCGACGAGTGCATCATTCAAAGTCCATATACCGGAAGTAAATGTAACATCTCCGACAGCATAAGCAGTTTTTGTTCCCGCTTCAAAGTTTTCGAGAACGGTAACTTTTTGTAAGGAAATTTGGGATGATGTTTCTTCTACGCCGGTAGGAAGCTGTGTACACGAGGAGATAAAAAAGAGCAACAATATACCTGTAACAAAGGAAGCAAGAACTTTCATAAGAACCTCTTTTAGTTGAGAAATAATTATTGATTTTGCTTTTACTAAAATAATCTTTTTTATGACTCTAAGAATTTTATAGAGCACAAAAAACAATTTTGCACAAAACGGAGGACTTAATTCGATACAGATATTTTTGAAGGAAGGTCAATTGCGAATTAAGAAAAATAGGACGCAGATTAATTAAGGTTTTTATGATCTGCGCCGATCATAAGCAATCATAACAAATCTGCGTCCAATTGCGTGGGAATTATTTTTTTTTCGGTTTCCACTCCTTTAGAAAACTAATAATTTTTTCTCTGTCATAAGATTTTTCTTTCTCCAACTCCCCGGTATTTTTAGAGAACAGAAGCTTTCCATCTTTTTCTAAAATGAAAAAGTGAGGATATCCTTCAACTTTCGGATACTTTGACAGAAAAGTTTCGTTCTTATTTTCTTTACTGAAATTAACTTTAACGACAATAAAATTTGCGTGTAAGGTGGAATCTATTTCTTTATCCGCTAAAATAAATTCATCCAAACGATGACACCAGATGCACCACTCGCCGCCGACATCAAGCAGAATTCTCTTGTTCTCTTTTTCCGCTTGCACAATTGCATTTTCTATATCTTTTACGGCACTGCGGGAAGGATCAAATTTTTCCCGTTCTTTTTTTTGTGCAGTAATAACAAAGGTAAACGAAAGCATTACAATCACGATCAGTTCGACAAGTCTTTTCATTTCTTCTCCAGTTAATTTTTAGCAAAAATATTTTTTACGAAATTGAATTCATCATCGGTTAATGGTTTGTTCAATGCCGATAAATTCACTTTTACTTGATGCAAGTTTCTGAATCCCGGAATGACTGTTCCGACAACATTATATTTTAATAGATATTGCAGAGCAACCCGCGCAAGGTCTTCAACTGATGAGCCGAAATGCTCTTTTAATCTTGAGATCTTCGATTCGATATTCTCTAAATTTTCTCTTGAAAATTTTTGTGAACCTCTCCGGTGATCTCCTTCAGCAAATTGAGGCGGATTATTTTTGTCGTACTTGCCGAGCAAAAGTCCTTGTGCAAGCGGACTGAAAGCGACGAAAGACATTTTATACTCTTCAAGTAATTTTCGCGTCGGAGTTCCATCAACTATGAATTTATCATCCATCGCGTGCGCCCAGCTTTGAAGCACATCCGGTTTGACTTTCGGAACAAGTTTCATAAAATCTTCATGCGAGTAAGCCGACTGCCCAATGAAACGAATTTTCCCTTCTTCTTTTAAACGATAGATCATTTCAACTGCATCATCAAGATATTCATCGTTATCGCCGAAATAGCCGTGATGGAAATAATAAAGATCAATGTATTCACGTTTTAAATTTACAAGCGATTGTTCGCATTGATGACGAATATGCTGAGGTTCGTACGCATTGGCAGCGGTTCCGGGAAACCAGCCAATTTTTGTCGCGATCGATACATCTTTTGTTCTGCTTCCGAGAATTCTTGCAAGCATTCTTTCCGCTTTACCGTTGCCGTAAACATCGGCGTTGTCAAAATGATTGACGCCGTTTTCAATCGCGTAATTAATCGCTTGAGCGGCTTCCCCTTCATCAACATTCGCCCAGCCGTTCGGTTGTCCGTTCACCCAGTTAAGTCCGCCAAGCGTCCAGCAGCCGAGTGAGATTTCCGAAACATTTAATTCCGTTTTTCCAAGTTTTCTGTATTGCATTGTGATTCTCATTTTTATTTCAAAGTTAAGAAAAGATAAGATGAAAAAGTAATTGAAGCCGGAGCGTGATTGAATGACTGAATGGTTGAATGAAAAGCCGATGAATGATTCAAAATTATTTCTTTTACTTTGGATTCGCATTTTCATCATTCAACCATGCATCCATTCAATCATTCCAAAGATTCGTCTTAATTAACTTTTCTGTTGCGTTTTTTATTCCAACGGCGTACTGAAATCCACTGGAATTTGTTAAATTTAAAATAAAAACTTTATGAAAATATTATATATAGTACGACATGCAAAATCAAGCTGGGAAAGCGGAGTTGTCAAGGATTTTGACCGCCCACTAAATAACCGCGGAAACCGGAGTGCGGATGTTATGTCAAAATTTGTTTCTGAAAAAGAAATTAAAATCGAAAAGATTGTTTCGAGTCCGGCGAAACGGGCGATAACTACCGCAAAGGTTTTTGCTAAGGTTCTGAAGATAAATGAATCCGACATCCAACTTGAAGAAAAAATTTATGAAGCCTCACTAAAAACACTTCTTGAAGTAGTTCACGAGTTGGATGATTCAATTTCTTCCGTAATGTTGTTCGGACATAATCCGGGCTTAACGTCGCTGGCAAATCATTTTGGAGCAAGGATAGACAATTTGCCAACGTGTGCAATCGTTGCGTTTGAATTTGATGCCGAGCATTGGGATGAAGTTAAAAAAGGGAAACTCCTTTTTTATGAGTACCCGAAAAAACATATCAACGAAGAATAAGAATTTTCTGCAACCTCGAAGGTTAGGATACTATCTTGCTCGTTAACCTTCGAGGTTAAAAACAATATGACTTTGCTTTATTAATAACATTTTCTTTATCTCAACATTCTTATAGCCTTTTGATGAATTTCCGGACTCGCTGCAATAATGCTTTCTCCTTTGGCAGCATCATTCCCATGATAATCAGTGATTGTTCCTTTCGCACCGCGAATAATTGGAATGACTGCGGAGGAATCCCAAATGTTCATAATCGGATCAATCATAATATCGGCGTAACCGGTGGCAACTAAATAATAACCGTAACAGTCACCCCAATTGCGGTAAAGCTTTACGCGATGAATAAGTTCATTAAACTTTTCTGCATCCTGATATTTTTCAATGTTCAAATGATCGGTGGTTAAAAGCGTTGCCTGCGAAAGTGAAGCGCATTTTCTTACTTCGGTTTTCACTCCATTTAGTTCGCACGAATAATTATCGCCGATCATGAATTCATTTAATACAGGTTGATTGATCACACCAAGAACCGGTTCGCCGTTTTTCGTTAACGCAATTAACGTTCCGAATGTAACTGCTCCTGTGATAAAACTTTTTGTTCCGTCAATCGGATCGAGTATCCATTTGTATTCTGCTTGCTCGTTGTGAGTTCCAAATTCTTCTCCGATAATTCCATGCTGCGGAAATTCTTTCATGATCAATTCACGCATTTTTTCTTCAGCGTTTTTATCTGCAATTGTTACAGGAGATGCATCAGCTTTCGAATCAACTGAAACGTGCGTGCGGAAATAGTTACGGATAATTTTCCCCGACTCATCAGCCAAATATTTAGAAAACTTTTTTAATTCATTCATGGTTTTTCTTTTAATGCTTGTTTATAAATTGAAATTACTTTTTCAGTAAGAAAATCCAGATCGAAAAACTTAATAGCTCTTTCTCTTGATGCTTTACCGAACTGTTCTCTTTTTTCTTTTAATAAAATAAGCTGTTCAAGTTTATCGGCTAAATCGTTCCCGTTTTTCTTTTCAAATAGAAAAGAAGTTTCTCCATCAATTGCGATGTCAAGAATGCCGTCCGAATTTGAGCAAACCGACGGAATGCCCATCGCCATTGCCTCAACTAACGCTATACCGAACGCTTCCGAGTGAGACGGGAAACAAAAAATATCAAGCGCTGCCAACACTTCGGGCGTGTCTGATCGGAAACCGGCGAAAACAACATTTTGCAAATGATACTCGTCGGCAAGTTTTTTAATTTGATTTGCGTAAATTTCTTCGCCTCTGCTCGCTTCACCGACTATGAAAAATTTTAAGTTGGAAAATTTCTTACTCAATTTTTCTGCTGCAAATAAAAACTCTTCATGTCCTTTGCCGGAACTAAACCGCGCAAGCATTCCGATAACAATATCATCATCCGTAAAATTAAATTCACTTCTCACTTTATGCTTATCAATTTTCTCGGGATCAAATTTTTTCGTATCAACCGCATTGTGAAGCAAGAGAATTTTATTTTCAGCAAGCGGACAAGTGTCAAGCAAATTTTTTTTTATCACTTCGCTGATTGCAAAAGCGTAAGTTAAGCGATTGTAAATCCATTGATGCAGTTTATCTTTTTTAATTATAAATGAACCAACCTGCTTCGTTAAGAAAAGTGGAATCTTACTTCCGACAATTTTTAACGCCGGAACAAGCAGCCACAAATCTTTGGAAGCCTGCGTGTGGACAAGATCGAATTTACTGTTTCGAATTAAACGCGAAAGTTTGAACGATTGCAGCGGATGAAAATATCCCGAAGCTTTTAACGTATGAAGAATTAGTTTTTGTTTTTCCGCTTCTTTGTGAAGACGCGAATTTTCAAAACAAACAAGTTCAACGGCAATGTTCCGTTTTAACAATTGCTGTACCACCGTCAGCGTGAACATTTCCATTCCGCCCCAGCTTTTTGATAAACACGAATAAAGAATTTTCATGATAAATGATAATGCAAGTTGACCATGTTTAATAAACTTGTTTCAACACAGTGTTTTTATAATAGTGTGAAAGAATTTCATCGAAGAAGAATCCGGATTCGGACATCAACGCCGCGCCGATTTGACAAAGCCCAACGCCGTGTCCCCAGCCCGCACCGTGAAGCACAAATTTTTGCGGTACGCCGTTTACTTCATCCGATTTATCAAACACAATTGCCGAACTGTATAAATGAGATTTGGAAAGAAGTTTTCTAATTTCTAATTCTTTTCCGATGATAAATGTTTTTTTTGTGCCAACAACTTTTAGTTTTATCAATCGAGCGGAAGCGCCGCGCTGAATCGGGACGAAGTCAAGAATTTCACCGAAATCAATTTTGCTTTTTTCCTTGATCAATTCGGCAAGTTCGGTTTGGGTATATTCAACTTTCCAGCGATAAAAATCTGTCGTCTCCTGGTCATAATCAATTAGTACTTGAGAAAGAATTTGCTTGTCTGTAGTATTACAAAATGCCGGCGGCGAAGAGAGAATCCATTTTCGCGCATTCCGTTCGTTAGAAAAATCTATGGTATAATTTTCAGGCTCGTATTTATAATCAACAACGGGAATAAGATACGGGTAATGCACCGGTTCCCACACATTTTCAAATGCTTCTGAAATTCCTCCGCACGATTTTGAAAAGCGCGCATCGCAAATTTCGTTATTACTCATCAGCACTAATCCGCGCGTTTCGTTCACCGCCTGTTTTGATACATCGGTATAGATTTTAGTTATCCCTTGATACCGTTGACAATGGTCATCGGCGCAAACATCAAAGTGTTCGTGATCTTCACGGTCGTACCAGCGAATAAGTTCATCTTCGTTTTTCTTTTCAGTCTCGTGAGCAAGATTTTCTTTTTTAATTTTTTTTGCTTTTACAAGTTGCGCCATCACCCAGCTTCTGGAAACAATTGCATGCGCTTTTAATAATTGAATCGTTCCTTTGGCGCTCATTTCCGAAGAGATAACGCTCGTTAAATATTCTTCCAACGGAACAATATTTATTGCATGAATTTTATTCCCGACACGAAGCAGTTTCAACCAGCCTTTGAAGCTCTGTTTTTCTTTTCTTTCCCAATGAAATTTTACACCGATGATAACATCCCGCAAAGTAAAATGTTCGGTGGAATGATTTGACGGAACCAGCAAAATTTCATTTTCAAACTGAAGTGAAGTATCATTTTTACTTAATTCTATTTTATCATTTACAACTTTCGCTTTGCAAATTCCGCTTAAAAACTGCTGGCTTCCTTTGATGCGGAAGTTTCCGTGCAATTCAAACTTTATGGATTTCTCAAAGAGAATTCCAATACTAATTTTAGGTTCGTTCATAGAGGTAGCTTTTCTAAAGGATTTTTCCGACGATGTTAAAAAAAATTTCACTACAAATATAAGCAAAGCAAAACAGAAATGTTTCGGTCTCTGCGCAGAGAATCGGCTTAATTTCTCTGTTTCTTTTTATAAAAGGAAAACCTAATTTGGCACTAAAAAAATGATTCAAGAAAACCGTTTATATGAAGCGAAATGGTGGCAGCCAACAGAAACCAAACTGCTCTGCACACTTTGCCCGCGCTATTGCACTATCGGCGATGGACAAAACGGATTTTGCTTCATCAGAAAAAATATCGGCGGCAGGCTTTACTCGCTTGGTTATGGCAGACCAACCGGATTTGCCATTGATCCGGTTGAAAAAAAACCACTGAATCATTTTTTACCCGGAACTGAAATTCTAAGTTTCGGAACTGCCGGATGTAATCTCGGTTGTAAGTTCTGCCAAAATTGGACGATGAGTAAAGCCAAACTTGATGACAGCAATTCTCTTTATGCTACGCCCGAAGATGTTATACGTCTTGCAAAAAAACACTCGGTTCCTTCAATCGCTTTTACGTATAACGACCCTACGATTTTCGGAGAATATGTAATCGATATTTCTAAAATTGCCGGAGAAGAAAAGATTAAATCGGTTATGGTTACTGCGGGATACATTGATAAACAAGCCCGGAAAGAAGTCTATCAATTTATTGATGCGGCAAATGTTGACTTAAAAGCATTCTCGGAAACTTTTTATCATAAACTAACTTTTTCTCATTTGCATAATATTCTTGAGACTTTGCTTTGGTTAAAAAATGAAACGGATGTTTGGCTGGAAATTACGACGTTGCTGATCCCTGGAGAAAACGATTCTTCCGACGAATTAAAACGCATGATTGACTGGATTTTGGAAAACCTCGGTGATGAAGTGCCGCTTCACTTTACTGCGTTTCATCCTGATTTTAAATTGCTCTATAAACCAAAGACACCGCCGGAAACTCTCTTTGCGGCAAGAAGAACCGCCATGCAGAGTGGAATTAAATATTGTTACACCGGCAACGTCCATCACAAAGAAGGACAAACTACGTTTTGCCCCTCTTGCAAAACCAAATTAATAGAACGTGATTGGCATGTGGTTGTATCGAATCATTTAGAAAAGAATAAGTGCCGTATTTGCGGCGCGATAATTCCGGGTGTCTTGTTCTAACCTGATTATTTTTTACTTTATTTGTTGTCTGCATTCCTCAAGATTTTTATTATATTTTCGATAGTAATTTCAACTGGTTCAACTTTTATTTGACCGCGAAATACAAAACAGAAAGAATAGGTTTCTTTTTCCGGGAAGATTAAAATGAAAAAGAAAGTAGAAGTGAAAAAAAAGCTTACCAAGAAACAAAAAACATTTTCGAAGCCTTTAAAGGAAGTCGTTTATCAATCGGTGTTTCATCATTCGTTTGATGCCATCTTTATTCTCAATGCTTCATCGAGAACAATCCTCGAAATCAACGAGTGCGCTACCAAAACGCTTGGCTACAATGCCGATGAATTGATCGGGAAAAACTTTTCCGTTCTTTTTCCTACCGATCATGAGGATACTATTGAAAATATCTTAAAAGAATTACATGCCTTTGATGCAGTGATTTCAGGGCAGAAATTCCTTTGTAAAGACGGCTCAACGTTAGCGATGGATGTTACCGGATTGATTGAAGAATTGAATGAAGAAAAATGTATCATCATTTTTTTGCGCGCGGCAAAAGAGCGAAACCATATCGAGCAGAAACTATTTTTCAACAACGAGTTGTTCCATAGTTTAATGCATAACCTTCCCGATTATGTTTACATAAAAGACAAACATGGAAAATTCTTATCCATTAATAATTCTTTGATGAATTTCTTTGGGGAAACTGCAAGTCCAAAGGATGTTTCCCATAAAAACATTTCTCTGCTTGTCCCACAATTTTTTTCAGATTTGATTGCAAAGGAAGATGTTGAAATTCTTCAAACCGGCAAAATGGTCCTCAACAGGATGGATCACCTAAAACATTTTAAAGACGGGAAAGATATATGGATGCTTACGACAAAAGTTCCCATCTTTAGCCCCACCAGTGAGATTATCGGCTTAATTGGTATTTCAAGAGATATAACCAACTCGAAAAATGAAATGGAAGAGTTGGCGCGCGGAGAAAAGCTCTACTCGGCGCTCTTCAACATGTCGCCCGTCGGTATTCTGCTTGAAGACGAGAAAGGAACTATTCTAGAAGTAAACGCCGCCTATTGCAATTCAATAGGATTTACTACTCAAGAACTGATCGGGAAATCGATTTCTCTTTTCACCAGCCTTGAATCTCGCGATAAAATGGAAGAAAATCTCAAGCGAATTTTAAACGGAGAAATTTTAATTCAAGAGGTTGAAAATAGCGGGAGAGACGGCATCAAAAGAATTTTAGAGTTGCGTGAGTTAAAGGTTACGTTAACCGGCGGGGAAAACGGAATTTTAGTTATCGCAAGCGATATCACCGAAAGAAAAGAAGCCGAACTGAAGTTACAACATGAAAGCGATTTATTGCGGAATCTTATGAACGACATTCCCGACACAATTTATTTTAAAGATAAAGAAAGCCGTTTCATCCGCATCAATGCTGCACAGAAAAAAATACTCGGGTTAAATAATGAAATTGAAGCTGAAGGAAAAACCGATTTTGATTTTTTCCAGAAAAGTCATGCATCAGCCGCGTTGATTGACGAACAAAATATTATTCGAACCGGCAAGCCTATGATAGGAAAACTTGAAAATATTCGCATCTCTGATGGAAGTTCTCGATGGGTCTCCGCTACAAAAGTTCCCCTCTTAGCCAAAGATGGTGCAATAAAAGGAATTGTAGGTATTTCTCACGATGTAACCAACTTAAAAAATCTTGAAGAAGAAAGCAGAAAAAGCGAAGAGAAATATCGCTTCATGTTCGAACATTCTCCTATCGGATTTTTTATTTTTAATAACAACCATACGATTACCGAATGTAACGAAAAATTTATAGTGATTCTTCAATCCACCCGCGAGAAACTTATCGGATTAGATATGAACCTGCTGAAAGATCAATCGGTTTTGTCGGTGATTAAAAAAGCGTTAAGCGGTGAAGATGCTTCATTTGAAGGATGGTACAGAGCAACTACAAGCAGCGCTACAATTTATGTTACGATGAAAACTACTCCTTTATATGATACAAATAAAAAAGTAATGGGCGGAATGGGAATTGTTGAAGACATCACCGAAGCGAAAAAAAATGAATTGGAAATCAGAAAATCGGAAAATCATTTCCGTTCCATCTGGGAAAATTCTTTTGACGGCATGAGAGTTATTGATGACAACGGAATTATCCGCTCTGTTAATAAAGCGTTTTGTGAGATAGTAAAAAAATCGAAAGAAGAACTGATCGGGAAACATTATACTGCTATTTACGATGAAAAGCTCCGTACGGAATTTACTTTGAAAGGCTATAAAAATTTAAAATCGAAAACTTTTCCCCTTCATTACGAAAGGAAATTACAACTTTGGGATAACTCAAACGTGTGGCTTGAAGTTATAAATTCGTTTATCGAAATTTCCGATGATGAAAATTATTTACTGAGCATTTTCCGAAATATCAGCGAACGAAAACTTGCGGAAGAAAAAATCAAAATCTACTTGGAGGAACTTAAAGAACTCAATAAGAGTAAAGACAAATTCTTTTCGATTGTTGCTCACGATCTGAAAAGTCCGTTCCAGGGTTTACTCGGGCTTTCCGAAATTCTTTTGGAAGATTATTCCGAGATGTCGGATGACCAGATAATACAATACTTAAAGATAATCCGGACAACGACAAAAGATGTTTACCGCTTAATAGAAAACTTACTTGATTGGTCGCGACTGCAATCGGGAAGAATGGAATATAAAACTGAAAAATTAGACTTATACCATCTTTCTGAAAATGTTGTAAACTTAATAAATCCAGCCGCCACAAAGAAAAATTTGCAGTTAATTAGTTTTGTTCCGCAAAGAAGTTATGTTTTTGGCGATATGAATATGCTTAATTCGGTTTTACAAAATTTGGTTTCTAA
>Ga0172379_10011248_pt1 | contig 10696 bp, 8 predicted proteins | sample GrowelOW334metaG_FD_119756 | JGI IMG/M metagenome (GOLD analysis project Ga0172379, IMG submission 119756) | Groundwater microbial communities from an aquifer near a municipal landfill in Southern Ontario, Canada - Groundwater well OW334 metaG | ecosystem: Environmental > Aquatic > Deep... | reverse complement strand
TATTTAAGAAAATTGGTAATAATTTTAAAATTATCGATGAAGAAATTATTGGTTATCGCATCGGGCCACGCTTAAATGCCGCCGGCCGCATGGATCATGCTAATACCGCCTATCAATTATTAATTACCGATAATCAAAAAGAAGCAGAAAAACTTACTAAAAAATTATCTGATTCTAATACTGCCCGTCAGCAAATAACAGAAAAAATAGTCAAACAAGCTAAAGAGCTTATAGGTTCGCAGAATGAAGAAAGCGTTCTTTTTGCCTTTCATGAAAAATGGCCGGTTGGCGTGCTGGGTCTCGTCGCTGGTCGATTAGCTGATGAATATAATAAGCCAACTTTTGTTATTACTAAAAATCGAGGTGCTATTGTGGGCTCTGGGCGTTCCATTCCAGCATTAAATATCATTGAAACACTGCAGGAATGCGAAGAGTTTCTTAGCCATTTTGGCGGCCATGCTCAAGCTTGTGGCTTTAGTTTGAAGAAAATTACAGATTATGATGAGTTTATTAAAAAATTTCGTCAATTGTCAGCAAAAAAAATGCATGGTGTTGATTTGCGAAAAAAAATATATATCGATCATGAAATCAAGTTAGATGATATTGCCTGGCCGTTGATTACGGAATTAGAAAAATTCAGCCCGTACGGCGAAGGCAACAGGAGGCCGAAATTTTTATTAAAAAAAGTAAAAATTATCGATATTCAACAAGTTGGTAAAGATAAAAAACATTTGCGATTGCTAGTTAGCCAAAATCGAAAAGTGCAAAAAAGTATTGGTTTTAATTTTGGTGCCTGGCTGGAAAAAGTGAAACCCGGAGAATTTTTAGATTTAATTGTCGAGTTAGGAATTAATGAATGGAACGGTTCCAAGGAAATTCAATTAAAAATTATTGATCTTAAATTATGTCCAAATTAATTATTTATACCGATGGCGGTGCTCGCGGCAATCCTGGGCCATCGGGAATTGGTGTTCATATTGTTGGCCAAGGTGATTATAAAGAATATATTGGCCATGCAACAAATAATCAAGCTGAATATCGCGCAGTTTTATTGGCTTTAGAAAAAGCGAAATTATTAAAAGCGCAGGAAATCGATTTTTATTTAGATTCTGAACTAGTTGTTAAGCAATTAAATAGGGAATATAAAATAAAAGACAAAGAATTAGGAAAAATATATGTGCAAATTTGGAATTTACTTTTAGCCTTTAAAAAAGTTACTTTTACTCATGTGCCGCGAGAAAAAAATAAAATTGCTGATAAACTGGTAAATCAAGCGTTGGATAACGCCATAAAATAGGGGATAAATAAAGTGTCAAAAAACTTGACAAATATTATGAATAATATAATATAATTTCATACTATTTATAGTAGAGGATAAATATAAAAATGAACAATCTTCGGGACATTAGAATTTATAAATGGATTATTTTTGGCTGCATGTTTACTGTCGGAGCTATAGTTTTTTTAATTTTATATTTATTTTTTACTGTTCCTTTTTTAGTATTAATAGCTATGGATGGCACTGTCTGGTTGATATTTTTTTTAGTATTACATTTCACTTTTGAAGAAATAGTTAAACGCGAAAAAAAAATAACCGATACTTCTAAAGAACTATTTAGTTCATATCAATATATTGGCAATGTTAACCGCCAAATCGATATTTTAACTAATTTAAATAATTATATCAGTAAGGCAAATTTTACCGTCAATGAAATCGCTGAATTTGTTGTTAAAACTTCTGGTCATTTGGCAGAAGCGGATTTTTGCACAGTTTTTTATTATAATAAAAATCAAGATCATTGGATTAAATCTAAAATTTATTATTGTCCAGAAAAAAGTAAATTAAATTATTTTATTTCTCGTTTAAAATGTGATACCTGCACTAGTCCTATGTCGGATAACAATAAAATGTTAATTGTTGATAGCAAAAGTGCAATTAGATGCAAAAAATTTCCTGAATCATTTTGGGAAAAATATCAAATGATCAGTGTACCGTTTGTTTTTAAAGGTGAGCAAAAAGGTTTTATTTCAATTATCCTAAATAAAAATATTGAGGTTTCTCATACAAATTTAAAAATGATTTCGTCCTTGGCCACACAATTAGGAACGGCCATGAATTAAACTTGACAGATAACGCATTTTATAATATATTACGCTTGCCTAAGTAGGCAAGATGATTGCCCCGCCTTTGGCGGGGAGGAAAGTCCGAACACTTAGTCTGGCGCCTTTCGGCGTTAGATAAAGACAGTCGGTAACGCCGACCAGGATATAAATGGTGAATAGAAAATCTATAGTTTTCTGTTCATTTATTAAACCTAGGGAAAGTGCCACAGAGACAATACTACCCCGCCTTGGCGGGGGAAAGGTGAAAAGTTTCCCGTCAACGGGATTCGGCTGCTGGTGACAGCAGTTCGTGGTAAACCCTGTCTAGTGCAAGAGCGAATTAAGGTAGCTCGCATGAGCCCCGCAGCAATGCGGGGCCTAGATAAATAATCATCCAAGACAGAATTCGGCTTATTAGCTTGTTTAGGCCCCCTAATGGGGAAAAAATAATGTAAGACAAATGAAGAAAGCGGAATTAATATTTGGTTTTATTTTATTACCTTTAGATTATTTAATGCTAGTGCTCGCCGCAACGAGCGCTTATTTTTTACGTTTTGGCGATACTTTTTCCGGTTTGAAACCAGTAATTTATGAATTACCATTTAAAAATTTTATTGTTATAGTTTTATTCTCATCTTTTATTCTCATTCTTTTATTTGCTTGGAATGGTTTATACAATATTCAAGGTACGCGGCGAGTAATAACGGAATTTCGCAGAATTTTTGTAGCTTGCTCAACAGGGGTATTAATCGCCATTATTATGGTATTTTTCAATCGGGAATTATTTTCTTCGCGGTTTATTATTTTAGCTGCTTGGATATTGAGTATTTGCTATGTGGCTCTAGCCAGATATCTAGTGATTGCTGTCGAACGATTTTTATTCACTAAAAATATTGGTTTACATCGAATTATTTTAATCGGTAACAATCAAACTGCTAAAATTGTAAAAAATACGATTAATCGTCATAAAGAATTAGGCTATGTTATTGTTGAAGAATGCGCCACTATCAATGGTGATATTTTAGAAAAATTACAAAAAATAATTATTCTTAAACCCATTGATGAAATTATCCAGGTGCAGCCAGAATTATCTTTTGAACAAAAAGCCAGTTTGATGAATTTTTGCCGAGAAAATAACATCGTTTTTAAATATGCGGCTGATCTTTTTGAAACTAAAGCGCGCAATGTAGAAATCCGGCCATTAGCCGGCATTCCGATCATTGAAATTAAAAAGACCCCTTTAGACGGCTGGGGTAAAATTTTTAAAAGAACATTAGACATAATTTGTTCAATTTTGTGGTTGCTCGGCACTTGGTGGATAATGTTGCTAGTGGCCGCGGCCATTAAATTGGATAGTGATGGTAATGTGATTTATCGAAATGAAAGAGTAGGTTATAATGGCAAAATTTTTAAAACTTATAAATTTCGGTCAATGAGGCAAGAGTTTTGTGTAGGTGATGATTATGGTGATAAACAAAAGGCTTTGGCTTATGAAGAGCAATTAATAAAAGAACGAAGTATTAAAAAAGGCCCAGTTTATAAAATTAAAGATGACCCGCGCGTTACCAAAATTGGTAGATTTATTCGCAAAACAAGTTTAGACGAATTTCCTCAGGTTTTTAATGTGTTAAAAGGAGAAATGAGTTGGGTGGGGCCGCGTCCTCATCAGCCTCGGGAAGTAGCCAAATATGAAAAGCAGCAAAGACAGGTTTTGCATATTCAGCCAGGCATTACCGGCATAGCTCAGATTTCTGGCCGCTCTGATTTGGATTTTACTGAAGAAGTTCGCTTGGATACATATTATATTGAAAACTGGTCGCTTTTTTTAGATTTATATATTTTGTTTAAAACGCCTTTTACATTATTTAATAGAAGAAAAGCATTATAAATATGAAAATCGCTTTAATTCATGATCATTTAGCCCAAGATGGTGGCGCGGAAAAAGTGCTAGCGGCATTTTTAGAAATTTGGCCAGAGGCGCCTGTTTTTGTGGTGGTGTACAATAAAAATAAAGCTAATAAAATTTTTTTAAAAAATGATATCCGCACTTCCTTCATTCAATCTTTACCATTTGGTATTAAAAAATATAAATGGTATTTACCATTATATCCAGCGGCGGTAGAGAATTATGATTTATCAGAATTTGATGTAATTTTATCCAGCAATTCTGCTTTTGCTAAAGGAATTATTACTCGTCCCAACACTTTGCATATCTGCTATTGCCATACGCCTACAAGATTTTTATGGAGCGATACTCATAGCTATATTAAAGAATTAGGTGTTACTTCTGTGGTCAAGAAGTTTTTACCGCTTTTTTTAAGCAATATTAGAATATGGGATCGCTTGGCTGCTGAACGTGTGGATAAATTCATTGCCAATTCCGCTTTGGTGCAGAATCGCATTAAAAAATATTATAAAGCCGATAGCACTATTATTTATCCGCCGGTTGAAGCAGCAAAATTTTCTCTGGGTCAGCCCAAGGATTATTTTTTGGCCGGCGGTAGGTTAGTGCCGTATAAACGTTTTGATTTGGTAGTAGAAGCTTTTAATCGATTAGGCAGGCCGATAAAAATTTTTGGTGAGGGGCCGGAATATCAAACTTTAAAAAATAAAGCAAAATCTAATATTGAATTTTTAGGTTTAGTTAGCGACCAGCAAAAAGCAAAATTATATCAAGAAGCGTTGGCGTACATTAATCCGCAAGAAGAAGATTTCGGAATTACCATGGTAGAGGCCATGGCGGCTGGTCGGCCGGTGATTGCCTATAAAGCTGGTGGCGCAAAAGAAATAATCATTGCTGGTAAAACTGGAGAATTTTTTGACGAACAAACTTGGGAAGATTTAGCCGATGCCGTAGTAAAATTTAAACCGCAAAAATACCAAACACAGCAGATTCGTGATCATGCTTTAAAATTCGATGTTACTTTTTTTAAAGAGAATATTAAAAATTTTGTCGAAGAACAATATAATAATTTTAATAATAATAATAATTAATATCAAATATGGAATTATCACAACATATTGGCATTATCAAAAAGCACCTTTGGTTTATCATTATTTTTGCTTTTGTCGTTGGTTTGTTAAGTTTTATCATTGCTTATTATCGGCCGGTTACTTATCAAGCTTCTGTTTCTTTCGATGTTAATTTAATCAATCGATTAGCCACACCAGATTATCAGTATGGCTCGTATTACGATTTAAAAGGCGCGGAAATGGTCACGCAGAATGCCATGAGTTGGCTACGCACCCCAGCCGTGATTGAAGAGATTTATCAAAAAGCTGGCATTGGTTATGAAATTAAAAATCTAGATGTTTTTACTAATCGTTTTAAAACCAGCCAGTATGCCGCCCAGAATTTTGTGGTTTCATTTTCTGATGTTTCCGCAGCCAATGCCGAAAAAATCGCCAACAGTCTCAGCGGGGTTGTTAGTAGTAAAGCTGTTGCTGCTAATATCGATGTTAATAACAAATCTTTATTTGAAATAAAAGCGGCCAAACCGGTCATTGTAAAAAATGTGGTAAATTTTTATATCGTCAGCATTTTAGGTTTTTTAGTTGGTTTAGTATTCAGTCTGATCATTGTTTACTTAAAACATTATTTGCAAAGCGCCAAATAATATCATGCGCATCGGCATAGATATCCGCTGTTTGTTGGAATCGGAGCCTTCCGGTGTAGCTTATTATGTAAAAAATTTGCTGCAGCAGCTTTTTTTGTTGGATCAAAAGAACCAATATTTTTTATTTTACAATTCTTATCAGCGGCAAAATTTATCAACGATTAAAAATTTTAGCCATTTTCATAATGTAAAAATTTGTGGTTTTCGTTATCCGAATAAGATTCTTAATGCCACTATTAATTTTATTCATTATCCGCGTATCGATTTTCTTTTAGGCGGAGTAGACATTTTTTTTGCGCCTAATTTAGAGTTTATTTCCTTGTCACAACATTGCAAAAAAATTGTTACTGTCCATGATTTGTCTTTTGATTTATATCCCGAGTTTCTTTCATTAAAAAGAAAATTATGGCATCGTTTTATTAATCCGAAAAAATTTATTTGTTCGGCTGATAAAATTATTGCCGTTTCTCATAACACTAAAAATGATCTGATAAATTTATATCATTTACCGGAAAATAAAATTTCCGTTGTTCATTCCGGTTTGAATATAATAAATAATGATTCAGCAGTAGAGACATGCCATGGCATGTCTCTACAAAAATTGCCGAAAAAATATATTTTAACAATTTCTACACTAGAACCACGTAAAAATATTGAAAGTTTGATCGCGGCGTATAAACAATTGATAAAACAAGAAAGATTCAAAGATTACTATTTGTGCATTGCTGGTCCACAGGGCTGGAAAGCTAAAAATATATATGCCTTTTCTCGACAAGAGGAAAAGATTAGATTTTTTGGCTTTATCACGGACCAAGATAAAGCCGCTTTGTATGCTCAAGCATCAGTTTTTGTTTATCCTTCTTATTATGAAGGTTTTGGTTTTCCACCATTGGAAGCATTGAATTATGGTGCGCCGGTGATTGCTAGTATGAACTCATCTTTACCAGAAGTGCTGGGGGATGCCGCTTTATATGTTAATCCTTATGATGTCAAAGAAATTGAATTTGCTTTAGCCGATATTTTAACCGATGAGGCTTTACGAAAAAATTTATTTAATGCCGGCCAAGAACAACTAAAAAAATTCAATTGGACTTCAGCAGCAGAAAAAACTTTGGCAGTCTTTAATAGTTTGATATAATACGATTATGCGCATAGGAATAGATGCCCGCTTTTACGGCGGCGAACAATCTAAAGGGCTTGGTCGTTATACACAGAAGCTAATCGAGTATTTAGCGCGCTTAGATCATACCAATGAATATTTTGTTTTTTTGCAGGAAACCGAGTTTCGCACATGGCGGATTCCCAATAATAATTTTCATCCTATTAAAGCACCATATCGCTGGTACAGTTTATCCGAACAATTATTAATGCCTCTAAAAATCAAACAGGCTCATGTTGATTTTATGCACTTTCCGCATTTCAATGTACCGCTACTGTATCGTGGGCCGTTTATTGTTACTATCCACGATTTGATTATCAGCCGTTTTCCTACTGAACGGGCCACGACGCTTGGTCCTTGGCTTTATAAAATAAAACAATTGGCATATCATCGAGTAATCAGACATGCTGCCCAGGATTCGCTGAATATTATTACAGTATCCAATTATTCCAAAAAAGATATCGTCGATTATTTTAAGCTGCCGGGAAATAAAATCGCCATCACCTATGAAGGTACGGATTTTATCGTTAAAACCATGCCCAATGAAAATGATCAAAAAAAGATTTTGGGCAGATATAATATTCATCGACCATTTTTTTTATATGTGGGCAATGCCTATCCGCATAAGAATTTGGAAACGCTGTTAAAAGTAGTAAAATTGTTAAAGAAAAAAGCCAGGCTAGATTGGAAACTAGTGCTGGTTGGTAAAAAAGACTATTTCTATAAAAGGCTAGAACAGCAAGCCTGGGTAATGGATATTGATAAAGATGTTATTTTTACCGGTTTTATTCCGGACAAAGAATTGCCAATTTTTTATAAGAAAGCCATTGCCTATATTTTTCCTTCCCGTTATGAAGGATTCGGTTTACCACCATTAGAAGCTATGAGCTATAGTACCCCGGTTCTATCCTCAAATCAGGCTTGTTTACCGGAAATTTTAGGTCCGGCAGCATTATATTTTGATTATCAGGATATTTATGGTATAATCAAACAACTTTTTGACGTAACAGATAACGAAGAAATCAGAGCCAGCCTGATTAAAAAGGGCTTAAAACAAATTAAAAAATATAGTTGGGAAAAAATGGCCCAACAAACCCTAGCGTTATATGAACAAACTGCCGCCAGCCTCAAAAATAGGCAAAATGTCTCCTAATTATTATCACCATTTAAAAAAGCAGTCTCCTGGCGTTCCGCAGGATAATGTTATCGATTTACGCAAAACTAAACTCGGCAAACAAGAATACGATAGTACGGAAAATATTAACCCATTATCTCTCGATAAAATAATTACCAAATTACCTGTAAAAGAAAGTTTTTGGCAGCGGTGGAAAAAACAAAAAGCTCAAGCTAAATTATTACAAGCAAAAAAAGCCGAAGAATTAAGAAAAAATAAAGAAAAGTTGGAAATTATTAAAAAAATCGCAACCGAGAAAAAAGAAAAGGTAGCTAAGACAGAAAGAGTAGAGAAAAAAATAGAACCTGCAAAAGCAGTCGCTAAACCGGTCGAAGTAAAAAGACCCCCTATTAAAAAAGTAAGTTTCGGTTCCAGCAGTAGTTGGCGTTTATCGCTAAAACCATTATCAATTTTTGTTATTATTTGTTTAGTACTGATATTACCTCTAGCCTCATCGGCAGTGTTCCAAAAAGTTAGCAAATTAAAAAGCTCGGTTTTATCATTATCAACAGACGCTTTTGATAACATTAAAATTGGCAGTCAGCTGGCAACAGAATTTAATTTTCAAGAGGCTACCACGCAATTTAACGATGCCTTTAGCAAATTCAATGAAGCAAAAACCGAAATTGACGGTTTCAATAAAAATTTTTCCTTGATCATGAAAATGATTCCAGTAAAAGGAGAAGAATATAAAAGTGCTAAAAATTTAGTATCAGCTGCCAGCTATTTATCTGGTGCGGCAGCGGATTTATCTTCAGCTTTTGATGTTTTGGGCAAGTTGAATTTAGACGTCTTACAGAGCGTTGATCAGGAAAACTCTCCGAAATTAACCGATGTCATTGTTATGGCACATTCTAGTTTGCAGCCGGCATCGGAGAAAATAGATTTAGCAGTTGCCGCTTTAGAAGACGTAAATCCAGAAAAATTACCAGCGGAATACCAAGATTCGGTAAAAACCATGAAAACAGAATTGCCTAAAATAAACAGCAGTTTAAAACAGGTGCTTACGCTTTCGGAAACTATGTTGATAATTTTAGGCCATGAGCAAAGCCGCCGATATTTAGTAGTATTTCAAAATAACCGCGAACTACGAGCTAGCGGTGGTTTTTTAGGGAGTTTTGGGTTAGTGGATATTGATCAGGGAAAAGTGACCAAGATGGTTATCCCTAATGGCGGCACTTATGATTTAAATGGCAATTTAAAAGCCCAAGTTGCATCGCCTGAACCATTGCATTTATTAAATCCAGTTTGGCAAATTCAAGATGCTAATTGGTGGCCAGATTGGCCAACCTCGGCACAAAAAATTGAATGGTTTTATAATCAAAGCGAAGGCCCGACAGTGGATGGTGTTTTATCTTTAACGCCAGACGTCATAGAACAAATGTTAAAAATTACCGGCCCAATAGACATGACAGAATCTTACGGTGAAATTATCAATGCGGACAATTTTTACGATATTGTCCAAAAAGAAGCGGAAAAAAAGTATGATGAAACTCGCGAATCAAAAAAGATTATTGCCGACTTAACGCCAAAATTATTAGATAGCTTATTTTCGTTAAAAGCAGATAATACATTGAATGTTCTACAAGTTTTTTATCAAGCTTTAATGGAAAAAAATATTTTGTTGTATTTTAATGATCCGGTGCTAGAGGGGGAAATGGTTAATTTAGGCTGGAGCGGTTCGATTAAAGATACGCCAGGGGATTATTTAGATGTGGTTAATACTAATATCGGGGGCGGTAAAACCGACTCAGTAATTGAAGAGATTATTAAACATCAATCTACCGTCGATAGCGATGGTGCGATTATTGATAAAGTAACAGTAACACGCACACATAAAGGAAATGCTAGTGAACCTTTTGCTAATATGACTAACTGGGATTACGTTCGTATTTATGTGCCCGAGGGGTCTGAGCTGCTAGCAGCCGAAGGCTTCCAACAACCTGATAAAAAAAGTTTTCTGGATTTACCAGAAGGTTATACTATAGATAAAGATTTAAAAAATATTTCTGGCGATACATATTTGGAAGAAAATACGCAAATGCGCATTAATAAAGAATTCAATAAGACAGTATTTGCTAATTGGGTATCAGTATCACCAGGGGACAGTGTTACTTACAGTGTTACTTATAAATTACCGTTCAAATTATCAATTTCGGGATTAATGCATAAAATTGATACATATAGTTTATTAGTACAGAAACAGCCAGGCAGCTTTAACAGTTTACTTCATACAGAATTGATCTTGCCGGACAATGTTAAAACAAAATGGCATTATCCGGAAGATTTTGATGGCAGCTATGACACTGTCTTAGACACCGACAAATATTTAGGACTGGTTTTAGAAAAACAATAATTTGGCCTATGAGGATTTGGCAGAAATTTTCCCAAAGCATTACTGGTGGCGCAATTATTATCGGGTCGGCGTCTATTGTTTCACGCCTCAGCGGTTTGGCACGCGATAATTTATTCGCTAAATATTTTGGTGCTGATGCTGCATTAGATGCCTATAATGCCGCATTTAAAATACCCGATTTAATTTTTAACATTTTAGTTCTCGGAGCACTGTCTGCTTCATTTATTCCGGTATTTATCGAAGTACTAAAGAAGCATAATAAAGAACAGGCTTTAAAAACGGCTAAT
>Ga0172379_10011247_pt1 | contig 10696 bp, 6 predicted proteins | sample GrowelOW334metaG_FD_119756 | JGI IMG/M metagenome (GOLD analysis project Ga0172379, IMG submission 119756) | Groundwater microbial communities from an aquifer near a municipal landfill in Southern Ontario, Canada - Groundwater well OW334 metaG | ecosystem: Environmental > Aquatic > Deep... | reverse complement strand
TCCTTGTCCACGTTCTTTTCGCGGGACAGCGCATCCACCAACAACAAAATTTCACGGCTCATACTATCTCTCCACCTGATCACTCACCTGTGGGTGCGCTCTGCACACCCTACAAACTAAAATGTCGGCACTAAACGCGCCTTGTCCAAATTCGACAGCTCTATCGTTACCTGGCTGCCATCCACATCCAACTGCAATATCCCTTCGCTTACCCCGCCTATCACGCCGGTGAAATTCTTGCGTCCCGCCAGCGGCATGCGCAGCTTGAGTTGCACCTTTTCGCCTGCGAAGCGCACAAAGTCCGCCGCGTTCTTGAGTGGCCTGTCCAGACCGGGCGACGAAACTTCAAGGCGGTCGTAATCGACGTTCTCGACCAGGAACAGCCGCGTCAACTGATTGCTCACCACCTGGCAGTCTTCCACCGAAATGCCTTCCGGCTTGTCGATGAACACGCGCAACATGCCGCGCCCAGAGCGTTCCAGGTCCACCAGTTCATAGCCCAGGCCGCTCACTGTTGTCTCGACCAGCTTCACCACATCCATAAATTCGTGACCCACAAATGAAAAACGGGCTCGAAGCCCATCCACAAAACGCGGCGCATTGTACCAAACCTTGCGGGTAAATGGAATTAGATTTAGAAGTCGTCCTGATAACGCACCGTGATCGGATAACGCCAGTCCTTCCCGTAGCTGCGTTCCGTGATGCGTATGCCCACCGCAGACTGGCGCCGCTTGTACTCGCTGATGCGGATCAGGTGCACCACGCGCCGCACATCTGCCTCGGCGTAGCCGCGCGCGATGATCTCCGGGATCGCGAGATTCTGCTCGACATAGCACGCCATGATGGCATCCAGCACGTCGTAGGGCGGCAAACTGTCCTGGTCGGTCTGGTCGGCGCGCAATTCGGCACTGGGCGGGCGCGTGATGATGCGCTCGGGTATCACCGATCCCAGCGTGTTGCGATAGCGCGCCAGGCGATAAACCAGCGTTTTACTGACATCTTTCAGCACCGCAAAACCGCCCGCCATATCGCCGTACAGCGTGGCATAGCCCACGGTCATCTCGGACTTGTTGCCGGTGGTCAACACCAGCGAGCCGAGCTTGTTGGACAAGGCCATCAACAGGGTGCCGCGTATGCGTGCCTGCAGATTCTCTTCGGTGGCATCCACCTCGCGCCCGGCGAAAGTCGTTGCCAGCGTGGCCGAATAGCTCTGGAACATCGCTTCGATCGGAAACTCGTCATAACGCACGCCAAGTATCTTCACCATCTCGCGTGCGTCGTCCAGGCTGATCTGTGCCGTATAGGGCGAGGGCATCATCACCGCATGGACTTTATCCGCACCCAGCGCGTCGACTGCGATCGCCAGGGTCAAGGCGGAATCGATCCCGCCCGACAATCCCAGCAGCACCCCAGGGAACCGGTTCTTGGTGATGTAGTCCCGGACACCGAGGCACAGGGCGCGATAGACGCCGGCCTCCTCGCCCGATTCCGCGACGATTTCACCGGCCGGCCGCAAATCATCCTGTATTTCCAGCATCAGCATGGCGTCTTCAAAAGTGGCGGCCTGCGCGCTTAACACCCCGTGCCTATCCATGGCGAACGAACCGCCATCAAAGATCAGCTCGTCCTGGCCGCCGACCATGTTGGCATAGACCACCGCCATGCCGGTCTCCGCGATGCGCTTGCGAATGACGTGATGCCGGGATGCCTGCTTGTCGATGGCATAAGGAGATGCATTCAGCACCAGCAGCACCTGCGCCCCGGCGTCACGTGCGAGGCGCGCGGACTCGCGCTCCCAGATATCGGCACAGATATTCAGCGCAAAGCGGATACCGTCCAGTTCAAACACGCATGGCTCAGTGCCATGATCGAAATAACGCTCCTCGTCGAACACCGAATAATTAGGCAGTTCATATTTAAGATAAGTCGCGGCGACCACGCCATCCCTGAGCAGCGAAGCAGCGTTGTAGCGCATCCCGTCCTGTTCATGCGGATGCCCCACCACCACGTCGATGCCGGAGATCTTTCCGGCGAGCTCATTCAATGCCTGCGCACACGCCCGGTAAAAACCATCACGCAGCAGCAGGTCTTCCGGCGGATAACCGCACAGGCCGAGCTCGGGTGTCAGCAATAATTTTGCGCCCTGTAGCCTGGCCTGCCCGGCATGCTGCAATATCTTTGCAGCATTCCCCGCCAGGTCGCCTAACACACAGTTGATTTGCGCGATTGCCAGCTTCATCGTCGATGTTGAAATACGAAAGATGCGCATCTTACCATCGCGGTGCATGCTTGTTATCAGCAAAAAAAAGCGGGCTGCTTACGCCAGTTTATATCAAGGTGCGGGAATCTCTCGACCCGGCGGTTTATTGCTAAGGCGGTAGCGATCCGGGATCAAGATCCGAATCAGGGTCAGGGGCAGAAGTGGCCGCAGGTTTGGCAGTTACAGATTTGGTTTCGGGCTGCTTTTCTTTTCCTTTTGGAACTTTTATAACGGTTGCAGTTATCTCTATACGACGATTTTTAGCGCGACCTTCTTCGGTACCGTTGTCGGCAACTGGATCAACAGGGCCTTTTTCTTTGACTGTGATAGCCCTGTCCATGACACCCCTGTTCACCAAGTATTTTTTGACCTCTTCAGCACGTCCCAGAGACAATTTCCGGTTCTGCGGTTCAGGGCCATCTGAATATCCGGCCACTGCCAGGAGTACAGGAAAATTTTTGACCGCGAATCCGGCTATCTCGTCCAGCTCCTGACTGATTTCCGATATCAATTGAGTTGCTTCAGGAACAAAGTTTGCGTCTTCAATACGGATAGATTTACCTTCTACCAGAACTTTCCACGACTCGGGATCGGGAGCGGCTTCGACGGTGGTTGTCGCGCTGGTTCCGATTTCCGGAGGGGGCTCTGAAGCAAGGAGATCAAGGTCAAGTTCTGGCTCGGTCCCAAGGTCAAGTTCCGGAACAGAGAGCGCAACCACCTTGTCTACTGCCGGCCTGTCAAAGTAATAGCTCAGGCCAAAGGACAAAGTCTTGTTGGTGATTCTGATCGAACGGTCCTTGTTCGAAAATGCGTCCAACTTGTACTCAGCAATCGCACCCCAACGAGCGAAAAATTTATATTCGACCCCAAACGCAATATTAGCGCTGTTTTGTGCGACCGCACTCAGGGTTCTGGTGCCCGTGCTATAACCATAACCAAATTTGGCATATGGCAACCAATCATCGACCGGGTAACCAAATTTGACATCCATACCGTATGCCCGGCTGCCGTAAGTAACGCCATCAGCATGTTTTTCATTGCTGTTGAAGTCTGCGTAAGCACCAATACCAACAGTGACGGCGCTCACATCCCAATTATATCCACCACCTATATACGCACCCTGCACGCCATATGCGAAGGTGCTTTCGCTGGGGACCGTGATTGCTCCGGTTGCACCGGAATTATTTACACCAAACTTGCCAACAAGGTATCTGCCGGTATAGTCACTGGCTTGTGCGGCAACCATATTTAGTAATGTGGCTATCAATACGATTGCGATACGCAAAATACCTTTATGCATAACTTCCCTTTGTGGCGATCGAACAAAACCGAAATGAGACCCGCAAGCGCAGGGATCGTTCAACGATGGATTTTACCCGAACGAGATGTGCGAATCCGTAATGTGCAGGAACCACATCATTGCAATTTGTCCCGGCCTGGGTCTTCTTTCATTTCCACCGCTTCGATCTTGGCAAAGTGATCGCTGATCTTGCGGCTGGAGATCTCCACTTGCCCGGCTCCAACATCGGCCTCGCGTATATTGTCGGCAGGCCGTACATCCAATGCAGAATCAATCAGGTTTTGGGGAAGCTGTTTGGCGGGCTTTACGCCCAGTTCTTTCAGCATTTCTGCCTGACGGATCACATTGCCTCTGCCACCGGTAAACTTGCTATACGCCCCGTCATATGCCCTCTGCGCTTGCTGCAGCTTGATTCCAAGGCTGTCCAGGTCTTCCACGAAACCGGCCAGCTTGTCGTACAAGTCCGCGCCCCGATTGGCGATCTCCTGGGCATTGCGATTCTGCTGCTCCTGCCGCCACAGATGTGCCACGGTACGAAGCACGAACAGCAATGTGCTGGGACTGACCAGCAACACATTCTTCTTCCAGGCGTCCTGCCATAGATCGCTGTCATGCGCGATGGCCAGCATGAAGGCGGGTTCTACCGGAATGAACATCAGCACAAAATCAAGCGATTTCAAGCCGTAAAGCTGATGGTAGTTCTTTACCGACAGATCTTTGATGTGGCCGCGTACCGAATCCAGATGACGTTTCATGGCCGCTTCGCGCTGATGATCGGTTTCCGCGTTGGCATATTCCTCATATGCCTTCAGCGAAACTTTGGCATCGACGATCAGGTGCCTGTCTTCCGGCATATGCACCACCACATCCGGCTGTGCCCTTGTACCGTCCGCGCGCGTATGGCTTTCCTGCACATCGTATTCATGACCCTTGCGCAAACCGGAAGCCTCAAGTACACGCTCCAGAATGAACTCGCCCCAATTGCCCTGTGTCTTGGCCTGGCCTTTCAGCGCACTGGTGAGGTTGTGTGCGTCTTTTGACAACTGGTTGTTGAGGGCCAGCAGTTGCTTGACCTGTTCGGACAGTGCCGAACGATCCTTTCCTTCCTGGACATAGACTTTTTGCACCTCGCCCTGAAACTCGCTGATCTTGACCTTGAGTGGCTCCAGCAACTGGTTGAGGTTAGTCTGATTTTGCGCTGTAAAACGCTGGGATTTCTCTTCCAGGATGTCGCTGGCCAAAGTTTTGAAGTGATTGGAATACTGCTCCTTGGCATTTTGCAGCAACTGCAAACTATCCAGCGTCCTGGAGCGTTCTGATTCCAGAGTGGTCGCCAGTTCGGCAATCCTGGTGCTCAAACGTTGCTGCTCTGCAGTAAGTTGGTCGCGGAGTGCCGTAAGATCCTCCTTTTCACTGATGAGGCGATTGACATCTTCCTGCGATGCAGCCAGTCGTTCGCCAAGGCGGGCAATCTCGATCTGGCTTTCGCCTTTTGAGTGTGTTTCGGCAGATGCAATACGTTCACGCAAAACCAGCCAGATGGCACCTGCACCCACAAGCAGACCCACAAAAAGAGAAATGAAAATATTGCCTAACGGCTCCATGCGTATTGATTCCCAAGAAAACTTCGTGCCAGTATAAACCAATCAACCAGCCCAAATGAAAAGGGATGCCTGAGCACCCCTTTTCTTTACCTTCACATGACGTCAAATGAATTACAGGCTGCGCCCCGCGCGCTTGCGTTCATTTTCCGTCAGGAAACGTTTACGGACACGGATCGATAGTGGTGTGATCTCAACCAATTCATCATCGTCGATGAACTCCACTGCCGATTCCAGCGTCAGGCGCACCGGCGGGGTCAGGCGCACGGCTTCGTCGGTGCCGGAAGCACGCACGTTGGTCAATTGCTTGCCCTTGATCGGATTCACGACCAGGTCGTTGTCGCGGCTGTGGATGCCGATGATCATGCCCTCGTACAATTTGTCGCCGGGAACAACGATCATGCGGCCGCGATCTTCCAGCTTCCACAAGGCATAAGCCACCGCTTCTCCAGCTTCGGAAGAGATCAGTACGCCGTTGCGGCGGCCCGGCATCTCGGCCTTGACCGGCGCGTAGTCATCGAACACGTGCGCCATGATGCCGGTGCCGCGCGTCATGGTCATGAACTCGGACTGGAAACCGATCAGGCCGCGGGCCGGGATGCGGTATTCCAGGCGCACGCGGCCATGTCCGTCCGGCTGCATGTCCTGAAGGTCGCCGCGGCGGCGGCCCAGTTCTTCCATCACCGCGCCCTGGTTGGTGTCTTCCACGTCCACGGTCAGCACCTCGAACGGCTCGCACTTCTCGCCGTCGATCTCGCGGTACACCACGCGCGGCTTGCCGACGCCCATCTCGAATCCTTCGCGGCGCATGGTTTCCAGCAATATGGTCAGGTGCAGTTCGCCGCGCCCGGCCAGCAGGAACACATCGGTGTTGTCCGTTTCTTCAACACGCAACGCCACGTTCACCAGCAATTCCTTGTTCAGGCGGTCGCGTATCTGGCGGCTGGTGATGAACTTGCCTTCCTTGCCGCACAACGGTGAAGTGTTCACCATCATGTTCATCGTCAGCGTCGGTTCATCCACCTTGGGCATGGGCAGGGCTTCCGGCTTGTTCACGTCGGCCAGCGTCACACCGATGCCGATCTCGTCTATCCCGTTGACCAGGATGATGTCGCCCGCGCCCGCTTCGTCCAGCAGCACGCGTTCGATGCCGCGAAAACCCATGATCTGGTTGACGCGCGCGCGCTTCGGCGGCCTGTCGCCATTCATCACCATCACATCCTGGCCCGGCTTGATCTTGCCGCGACGGATACGACCCACGCCGATGCGGCCCACGAAACTGGAATAATCCAGCGCGGATATCTGCATCTGCAGCGGTGCATCCAGATCGGCCTCGGGCGCCGGAACGTGCCTGATCACGGCATCCAGCAGGGGGAACATGTTGGTGCTCGGCTTATCCAGTTCCAGCATCGCGTAGCCGTTCAGTGCCGACGCGAACACCACCGGGAAATCCAGTTGTTCTTCAGTCGCGCCCAGCTTGTCGAACAGATCGAAAGTCTGGTTGATCACCCAATCCGGACGGGCGCCATTACGGTCGACCTTGTTGATCACCACGATGGGGCGAAGGCCGAGGGCAAGTGCCTTCTTGGTCACGAAACGGGTCTGCGGCATCGGGCCTTCGACCGCGTCCACCAGCAGCAGCACACCGTCCACCATGCCCAGCACGCGCTCCACTTCGCCGCCGAAATCGGCGTGACCTGGGGTATCCACGATATTGATATGCACGCCTTCGTAGAACACCGCACAGTTCTTCGCCAGGATGGTGATGCCTCGCTCCTTTTCCAGGTCGTTGTTATCCATCACACGTTCAGCGACGTGTTGATGGGCGGTGAACGAACCCGCCTGGCTGAGCAGCTTGTCCACCAGGGTGGTCTTGCCGTGGTCAACGTGGGCGATGATGGCGATATTACGGAGTTGGCGGGACATGGATACAGCCTTGCTTGTCAAAAGGGGGCGCATTCTAGCACAAGGCCACCTCTAAAAACTCAGATTTCATCCCAACTGCTGCGTTGCGGAAGAAATTTCTTGCTTACATATAGCCCATATGCGGCGCTGCAAAACGAAGTTTCAGTGCAGGGTAACCTTTAGGTTGGCCGTAACTAAAATTTTTTCCGCGCCTTGCATTTGGGCGAACTCTGAATTTTTAGAGGCAGCCTCAAGATCCGGCTTGACAAACTTTCGCTGGCTTTTATTTTTTCCATCAGTATAATGCGCGCCTTGCCGTTACTAAAGCGGCATTGGTTCATCGTTATCTGACCTACCTCTCGCGCGTATGCAAATCGCGCCTGTCTAAAGACCCCACAAGTTTCTCAAGGGTTTTCCGGTTAGCAACGATGTTTTATGCGCCGGTTACCTCCTCCCCGTTCAACGGGCTGTTTTACCACCTGCGCTCACCTAGGGAACTTTATAAGTTCGTTATGCCGGATTCGATTCGGCATCCGGTTATTTTTTGCCGGATGTTGGCTTGCGTCCGCATGCCGATGTGGATTCCCTTTGATTATAAAAAAAGGAAGCAAGATGTCATTTGAAAACCTGAATTTAAACGCCGCCATACTCAAGGCGATCGCCGAAACCGGCTACACCGAGCCTACGCCTATCCAGGCGCAGGCCATTCCCGAGATCATGGCCGGCCACGACCTGATGGCTTCATCGCAAACCGGCAGCGGCAAGACCGCCGCGTTCATCCTGCCCGCGCTGAACCGTCTGGCCACGCCATCCGCACTGCCCGGCAAAGGCCCGCGCGTGCTGGTATTGACCCCGACCCGCGAACTGGCACAGCAAGTCTGCGATGCCGCGACCAAGTACGGCAAGAACATGCGCTTCAAGATCATCAGCATCCTGGGCGGCATGCCTTACCCGGTGCAGAACCGTTTGCTGTCCAGCCACGTGGATATCCTGGTCGCCACACCGGGCCGGTTGATCGACCACCTGGAACGCGGCCGCATCGACTTCTCGCGCCTGGAAGTGCTGATCCTCGACGAGGCGGATCGCATGCTGGACATGGGTTTTGTCGACGATGTGGAACGCATCGCCAAGGCCACTCCCGCAACACGCCAGACCCTGCTGTTCTCCGCGACGCTCGACGGCGTGGTCGGCAACCTGGCCTCGCGCCTGCTCAAGACACCGAAGAAGATCTCCGTGTCTGCGGCCAAGGACAAGCACGAGAACATCGAGCAACGCATGATGTTCGCCGATGACGTGGCGCACAAGAACAAGATGCTCAGCCACCTGTTGACCGACGCGGAGATGAACCAGGCCCTGGTTTTCACCGCCACCAAGCGCGATGCGGACACCATTGCCGATCAGCTCTCCGCACAAGGGCACTCCGTTGCGGCATTGCACGGTGACATGAACCAGCGCGAGCGCAACCGCACCCTGCTCAACATGCGCAACGGCAACGTGCGCATCCTGGTCGCCACCGATGTGGCCGCTCGCGGTCTCGACGTGCGCGGTATCTCGCACGTGATCAACTTCGACCTGCCCAAGTTCGCCGAAGACTACGTGCACCGCATCGGCCGTACCGGCCGCGGCGGTTCGTCAGGCATCGCCATCTCGTTCGCCTCGAACCGCGATGCGCAGTTGCTGAAGCGTATCGAGCGCTACACCGAGCAAAGCATCAAGATGCACACCATCGAGGGACTGGAGCCCAAGTACAAACTGCGCACCGGCCCGTCTTCGGATCGTCCGCGCAGCAACAGCGGCCCGCGTAGCGGCGCTCCGCGCAGCGGAGGTTTCGGCGGCGGCAACAACGCCGGCTTCGGCGGCAATCGCAGCGGTGGTTACGCCGGCAACAAAACCGGCGGCGGTTTTGCCGGTAACACCGGAAACGGCTTTCACCACAGCGCGCCGGACAGCCGTCACAGCCATGCCGGGCGCAAGGAAGGCCACGGCCAATGGCACGGCCAGGCCAATGGCAACACCGGGAATACCCTGGGCGTTGGCGGCGGCCAGCCGCGCAGCCAGGAACGCAGCTTCGGCAATAACCAGAATCGCGGCGGCAACAGTGCCCCGCGCCGTACCGGTGATCGCCCGAGCTACACACTGGGACGCGGCAACAATGGCAATACCCGTTAAGGCGATGCGCTGAAACAAAAGCTGTAAACAAAAAAGCACACCCCAGGGTGTGCTTTTTTTATTGCCTGCAACAAAACGTCAGAGATATTTTTTCATGCGCGCCAGTACCGTCTCGCGCGGGAACAATGCCAGCACGGCATCCACCGAAGGCGTGTGCGTTTGCCCGACCAGCATCACGCGCAACGGCATCGCCAGCCTGGGCATCTTCAAGTTGTGTTTGGCCAGCAATTCCTTGATCAATGCGGCCAGCGCGGGCGCTTCCCAGGCAACATCGGCAAAACGCCCGGCGAGTTCGCGCAACGCGGGCAGCACTTCGGGCACCAGGTGCGCATCGAGCAATTCCTGCGCGGCATGCACCTCGATGTAGAACACCTCCGCCTCGTCCGCCAGTTCGAGCAAGGTAGCGGTACGCTCCTTGTACAGGGCGATCACCGCCTCCAGTTGCGGCGCGTCGCTCACCTGCACACCACGCTCGGCCAGATGCTTGCGCACCAGGCCATCCAGGCGCGTGTTGTCGGCCAGCTTGATGTAATGCTGGTTCAGCCAGCGCAGTTTTTCCGGATTGAATTGCGCAGCCGATTTGCTGATCTGGCGCAGGTCGAACCACGCGATGAATTCCTGCACGGAGAATATCTCCTCATCCCCGTGCGACCAGCCCAGGCGCGCCAGATAATTGATCAATGCTTCCGGCAGGAAACCATCCTCGGCATATTGCATCACGCTCACCGCGCCATGCCGCTTGGAAAGGCGCTCGCCGTCGCTGCCCAGGATCATCGGCACATGCGCGTATTGCGGCAGCGTCGCACCCAATGCCTTGAGTATGTTGATCTGGCGCGGCGTGTTGTTGACGTGGTCGTCGCCGCGTATCACCTGGGTGATGCCCATATCCAGGTCGTCCACCACCACGCAGAAATTGTAAGTCGGCGTGCCGTCGGCGCGCGCGATGATCAGGTCGTCCAGCTCGCTGTTCTCGAACACGATCTTGCCCTTGACCATATCGTCCCATGCCGCCACGCCGTGATTGGGATTCTTGAAGCGCACCACCGGCTTGATGTCGGCAGGCGGGGCAGGCAGGACCTTGCCCTGCTCCGGCCGCCAATAGCCGTCGTAGCGCGGCTTTTCGCCGCGCACGCGCTGCGCCTCGCGCATCGCGTCCAGCTCCGCGGGCGAGGTATAGCAGTAATACGCACTGCCTTCGTCCAGCATCTGCTGCAACACTTCCTTGTAACGGTCCATGCGCTGCATCTGGTAGAACGGGCCTTCGTCGTAATCCAGGTCCAGCCAGGACATCCCGTCCAGGATCGCCTGCACCGATTCCTGCGTGGAACGCTCCAGGTCGGTGTCCTCGATGCGCAAGATGAAGGTGCCGCCCAGCTTGCGCGCATATGCCCAGGAGAATAATGCCGTGCGTGCCCCGCCGATGTGAAGGTAGCCGGTGGGGCTGGGAGCGAAACGAGTACG
>Ga0172379_10011246_pt1 | contig 10697 bp, 11 predicted proteins | sample GrowelOW334metaG_FD_119756 | JGI IMG/M metagenome (GOLD analysis project Ga0172379, IMG submission 119756) | Groundwater microbial communities from an aquifer near a municipal landfill in Southern Ontario, Canada - Groundwater well OW334 metaG | ecosystem: Environmental > Aquatic > Deep... | reverse complement strand
ATCTTGGGGAATATTGCATTTGTTAGATTTTCTGATAGGTTTAATTTGAAAGATAAAAAAAAGTTTGCAGAAAAGATAATGAAAGAAAATCAAGGAATAAGAACTGTTTTAGAAAAAAAAGGAAATATAAAAGGAAGATTGAGAAAGTTGTCTACTAATTTTATTGCTGGAGAAAATACAAAAGAAGTTTTGTATAAAGAGAATGGATGCAGTTTTAGATTTGATATAGACAAGACTTATTTCTCTCCCCGCTTAAGCAATGAAAGAAAAGAAATCGCTTCTAAAATTAGGAAAGGGGATTTAGTTTTGGTTCTATTTGCAGGAGTAGCTCCTTTTTCAATTGTAATCGCTAAAAATTCCAAAGCAAAAAAGGTTTATTCAAATGAATTAAATAGAGAAGCAAACAAATATGCTGAATTGAATATAAAAATGAACAAATTGAAAGATAAAGTTGAATTGGTGAATGGAGATGCTAAAAAAATTTCTTCAAAATTAAAACAAAAATTTGATGTTATTGTTATGCCTCGTCCACAGCTTAAAGAAACCTTTTTGAAAGAGACATTTAAATTAAGCAAGAAAGCAACAATCTTTTATTATTACGATTTCTGTAAAATAAGTGACATTGATTCTGTTGTAGAAAAAGTTAAAGAGGAAGCGAAAAAATCAAAGAAGAAGATAAAGATACTGAATGTAAAGAAAGCAGGGGAAATTGCTCCTTATAAGATAAGATTACGAGTTGATTTTCAAGTTCTGTAAAGTATTACTCTTGAATAGTAACAAAATAGAAAGGTTTATAAATAATTAGTTTGTGACTTATTTATGGAAAAAACATATAGTGTATACCAAGAAATGGAGAGATTTTATGAAAATATGAGAAAGCTTCCGAGCAAGTCAGGGGACTTAGATTTGCTTGTTTCAAATGCCTACTCTGGAGAAAAAGGAGAATCATTTTATAATCTATTTAGTGCTGAAAACAAATATAATGGTATTTTTGGAAGAATAAGATTGTGGAAAGAGAAGATTCTTCCTTATTTTTTCAACCTTCCAATAATGGATTTAGTTAAGTCTGGAGATTTGGAAATGAAAGTAACCAATAATTTTTTTAGAAGTAGGATTGTTGTGACTGATACGAAGACTAAACAGAATGTTTTCAAAATGAAGGCACCATGGTTATCTTCTGCTCTTAGTTATTTATGGGGACAATTTACTAAATCTAGATTTTATATGCCCATTTTTAAGTCTGATGAAGAAAGCAACGAAGAGGATGAAGAAACTTATCAACAAGCGGCTTAAGAAAATTAATAAGAATCTACTATTTGAAAAATATATTTTAATCCTACATTAACTTTATATAGCAAATTATTTTTCATGAGAAATGTCATTAGGAAAAAAGAGATTGATAACTTCTGAATCTGTAACAGAAGGGCATCCTGATAAAATCTGCGACCAAATATCTGATGCAGTTCTTGATAACTTAATTGTGCAGGACCCTTATTCTAGAGTTGCTGTTGAAACTTTAGTTACTACTGGAAGTGTCCATGTTGCTGGAGAAGTTACTACAAAAGGATTTGCTGATATCCAAAATATTGTTAGAAGAGTTCTAAAAGAAATAGGTTATACTGATCCTAAATTTGGAATTGATGCAGAAGATGCGGGAGTTTGGATTTCTGTTCATGGTCAAAGTGCAGATATTAGTCAAGGAGTTACAGAAAGAGAAAACAAAGAACAGGGTGCAGGAGACCAAGGAATGATGTATGGTTTTGCATGCAATGAAACTCCAGAGTTAATGCCTATGCCAATAATTCTTGCTCATAAACTAACTAAAAAATTATCTGAAGTAAGAAAGAATGGTTCTGTCCCTCATTTAGGTCCTGATGGAAAATCTCAAGTTACAGTAGAATATAGAGAAGGCAAGCCTGTTAGAATAGAAGCAATTGTTATTGCTCAACAACATAGAGAAGAAATTTCTGAAGAAGAATTAAAAAAACAGATTCTTGAAAAAGTGATAAAACCAGTTTGCAATGGAATGATGGACAGCGATACAAAAATACACATTAATGCTACTGGAAGATTTATTATTGGTGGACCAGAAGGAGATACTGGAGTCACTGGAAGAAAAATAATCGTAGATACTTATGGTGGAGTTGGAAGACATGGCGGTGGGGCATTTTCTGGAAAAGATCCAAGCAAAGTTGATAGAAGTGGTGCTTATATGGCTAGATATGTTGCAAAAAATATTGTTGCGGCAGGATTAGCAGAAAAATGCGAAGTTCAAATTGCTTATGCTATTGGGGTTGCTAAACCTGTTTCTGTTGCAGTGGATAGTTTTGGAACAGGAGTTATCCCTGATGATGATATTGCAAAAATTGTAAATGAACATTTTGATATGAGACCGAGAGCAATAATAGAACATCTTGATTTGTTAAGGCCAATTTATAAGAGGACTGCAGCATATGGACATTTTGGAAGAAATGAAGAAGGATTTACTTGGGAAAAAACAGATAAAGCAGAAGAATTGAAACAATATATTTCTAAGAGTATATAATTTTAATTATCAAAGATAATCTTTTAAACTTAATTTCTTTTAATCTTCTATGAGAAAGAGGTTGAATAAAAAGAGAGTTGTTTCTATGAGCTTAGGTAGTGTTTTACTTCTCTTTTTTTTGTATTTTTTGTTTTTTGTTCCTAATGTTCAAAGTAATCCAGATACTGGAGTAACTAATTGTACAAACTTAACAACAGCAGGAGAAACGTATCTTTTAAGCAATGATATTCATAATGACCAAATTTCTGATGCTTGTATAAACATTTTTGTTTCTAATATTACTTTTAATTGCCAAGGATATTACCTCTCCTCAATACAGAATTATTCTGGAATTTATTCTAACTCCACAAATACCACTATAAAAAATTGTAATATTACTATGGGAAGCAGCAGTAATTCAAGTGCTTTTGGAATTTTTCTCCAAAATTCAAATTATAGTGTCTTATTTAATAATAGCCTTTTGGGTTCTAATTCTTCGGGAATATTTTTTAATAATTCAAATTATGGAAATTTGACTTCAAATACTGGAGCAAGTAATCTAAGTTATGGGATTTATCTTCAATCTTCTTCGAATAATAATCTAACTTCAAATACTGGAGCAAGTAATCTAAGTTATGGGATTTATCTTCAATCTTCTTCAAATAATACTCTTACTAATAGTATTGGAAGAAGTAATAATAGTGCGGGGATGTATATAGCTTCCTCTTCAAACAACCAAATTTTAACTTCGGTATTTGTTAATAATACTTATGGATTATATTTATTGAATTCAAATGATAGCCTTATTTCTAATTTGAATTCTTCTCACAATTCTTATGGGGTTTATATTCAAAATTCTTACAGGTCTAATTTAATAGATATCTTAGCAAATAATAACACTTATGGAATATATTTGTCTTTTTTAAACGATAGCAGTTTAACGGACATTGTAACAAACTATAATTCCATAACTGGATTAACTATCTTAAATTCTTTTAATAGCACTTTTACAAATGCAACTTCAAATTACAATGGGTTATATGGGATATTATTGACCCTCTCTAATAATAATACCTTAACTGCGATTATAACTAATAATAATTCATATGGGATATACATGCGAGCTTCTAATTATACTAACTTATCAAATGGGCTAACAGACTCTAATTTAATTGGGGGAGGTTATATATTCGATGTTAAAGAGAATATCCTTTCAAACATGACTTCAACGAATAATCAATATGGGATTGGGTTGGAAGGGATAGTCATAGATAATACTTTAAAAAATTCTTATATACAGTTTAATAATCTTGCATCGTTAATTATAAATGCTACGGGAACTCTCCCTCAAAATAATCTTTTTTATAATAATTATTTTAATGACACCACCGCATATTCTAGCCCATTAGATCTTATTGACCCTGGATTGCTTTTTGGTTTTAATTGGTCAACTGTAACAAATTATTTTAATACCACTTTAACTGCCGGAAAAAATATAGTTAATGGCCCTTATATTGGGGGAAATTATTGGGCAAATCCTAGTGGGACTGGATTTTCACAAAATCCTCTTAACTGTACAGATCGGGGTGATGGAATTTGTAGTACTTCTTTTGGATTTAGTACAGTCAATTATGATTATTTGCCTTTAGTATGTTATGAATCATGGAGTTGCGGAGCATGGGGGATTTGTGCTTATGGGAAACAAGGAAGAACTTGCAGAGATGCAAATCTCTGCCAAACTTATAAATATAGACCAATAATTTTACAGGACTGTTCAGAATCTTTCTCTTCTAAAAGTAGTGGGGGAGGAGCATCAGTATCTGAATCTTTTAAAGAAATTACTCCAAGTAAGCCTGTTGAAATGTTGATTAGCACTTCTGAAATGGACTTAACTTCTATTATTTTAAATGTAAATGAAACAATCGCAGATAGCTCAATAACTATTAAATCTCAAACAAATAATACTAACTTAAAAATTGGACTTCCAACTGGAAGAATTTACCAAGCATTTGAAGTTGTTGCAGTTGGCATTAATAATCAAAACATCATCAATTCTACATTTAATTTTAAAATAAACAAGACTTGGCTATCTGGTAACAATATTACTATTCATTTTAAAAAAGATAGTTATTGGTTAATTGAAAATGGAATAGTTGGGAACATTAAACTTTATCGGCTTCCTACTGGAGTAACTGATTGGACTCCACTTACCACGAGTTTTTCAAAACAAGATGAAAAATATTATTATTTTTATTCAACTTCTCCGGGTTTTTCTACTTTTGTTGTATTTTTTAATAAATATGATTGCCTTCCAGGTTCTACGAGATGTTCTGGAACTCAAGTCCAGCTTTGCTTAGGAAATGCTACTTGGCTTACAACAGAACAATGCTCTTATTCGTGCAAGGATGGAAAATGTTCTTCTGTCTCTTTTAGTGATTTATTAATAACGATAGCAGAAGTCATTATTATCGGAGCAATTGTCATTTATTTAATCTTGGCAAATTATAAAAGAAAGAAGAAAAAATAATTTCACAATTTTAAATATTCTATCTCTTCTTCATTTAGCTTAAGCTCTTTTTGAACCTCTGGGCTTGTTTTTAGAATTTGCTTTATTGTTGGAAATTCAGACATTGCTCTTTTTTGACTTACATGAACATATTGGGAATATTTCACGCATATTGATTTTTTTTGAATTGTTTTTTGATTGTTCATCCATATTTGAAGAATTCTTGTTGGTTTTTTGTAACTCGTGAATCCAGCTTTTGGATTTTTTTTAGCAGCAGCAATTCCATAACTCAAGAAAATATTTTCATAAACTAAAAATCTCCAATATTGCTGTTTGTAAATTCTTCCCTTAAAGATATCTGCTTTGCTTAGTAAGTCGTATGCCTTTGCTAATTCTTCTCCTTGATATTCTGTTGGAATGTTCTCTTCAAACCATAGAATTATATCATCTAAAGGCATATTCACAGAATCAAATACTCCCATCAATTCATTTGTTGGCTTTTCTTTGAAAACTCTTCTTAATGAGTTGAATATATCTGTTTCTTTATTTCTGTCGTCTAAAATTATAGAAAAATAATCTTTTAATTTGGATAATGTCTGCAAATCATTTATTGCTGCTCTTAAATCTCCCTTTGCTTTTATAGCAATTTCAGTAATAAAATCTTCATCTATTGAAAGTTCTTCCTCTTTGGCTATTCTTGCAATTACCACTTTTATTATATTATATCCGACCTCTTTAAGCTGCAGGAGTTCGCACTTTTTTCTTAATGTGCTGAACTTTTTATCCCAAATATCATTGGTGGTAATTATAATTGGAAAAGTAGTCATATCAATTACATTCATCAATTCCTGCAGTCCCCCATATTCCAATTCGGATATCCCATCAACTTCATCTATAAGTATTATTTTTTTCTCATTGTTAAGAGATTTTTGTTCTACTGCGGGGCGGAGAATTCCTCTTAATCTTTCTCTATTTCTAAAGTCAGAAGCATTTAGTTCAAATAATTCAGAATTATTCTCTTCTGCAATCGCATAAGCAAGACTTGTTTTTCCTGTTCCTGGAGGACCATAAAGAATAAATGCGTTTTTCTTTTTTCCAAAGTTTTTTACAAAATCCCTGACTTTTGCTACTGCTTCATCTTGCCCTTTAATTTCTTCAAGATTTTTAGGTCGGTATTTCTCTGTCCAAATCATTGAACGACGCCCCCGATTTCTTTAGCTTTTTTCTCAAGTAATTCTTTTTTTAAATCTCCATTTCTTCCAAACATGTGCCCAAATCCTACACACATCCTATCGATTATATTAAAGTCAACAACAATTGTGTTAGTAGTTAAAATGCCAATTTCATAATAATCTTTGCAATCATAATTATTAAAGGGATGATCTGGAGTCCTCGGTTCGTAATCTTCTTTGCAGGTTTTACAGTTGCCGCAAAATGATTGTCTATTAAGTCTATGAAGACAAGTTTTCTTCATCTCTTTACTCCTTTCCTAATCCAGCAAGAACAAAACTGGCTAGCAAGGATTGCAACTGTATAAATGGGTCGCTTCCTTCAACTATTCTAAATTCTGTTTCGCCTGTTTTTTCTGTTAATTTGACTTTAATTGTTGGTTCAATTGGAAGATTCCATATTTCTTTTTGAATTGCTTTAATTACATCTTGTCCAGAGATACTTTCTTTTAACATGATATCAAGGAGCTTATCTTTTGAACTTTGAAAATCTCCTGAAAGGGCATAATCAAGAACTACTTTTATGTCTCTTGGCTTTGTGTTAGAAATTATTGTTGCAACGAGTTCTGCGCTTATTATTGGAGAAATTGAAGCAGTAGATTGAAGAATGTTTATGCAACGTCTGCAATCTCCCTCACATCCTTCATATAATATTTCGAGAGCATCTGGTTTGACTGTTAAGTTTTCTTTTTCAGCGATTTTTGCAATCACCTTCTCAACGTCTTTCTTTTCTAAAAGTTTGAACTTGAATATGGCACATCTTGATTGGATTGGGTCAATTATTTTGCTTGAATAGTTGCAAGATAAAAGGAATCTGCAAGTAGTAGAATAATTCTCCATTGTTCTTCTTAATGCTTGTTGAGCTTCTGGAGTTAAGGCATCTGCTTCATCAAGGAAGATAATTTTGAAAGGAATATTTCCTATAGATTTTGTTCTCGCAAAATTTTTAACCTTCTCTCTTACTACGTTTATTCCTCTTTCATCAGACGCATTTAATTCTAAGTAATTCTCCTTCCAATTCTCTTTGTATAATTCTTTTACTACCACGAGAGCTAAAGTTGATTTTCCTGTTCCAGCAGGGCCTGCAAATAACATATGCGGAATGTTCATGGAATTAGTAAGTGCTTCAACTCTTTTTACAGAATTATCCTGTCCAACAAGTTCTGAAAACTTAACTGGGCGATACCTCTCTGTCCATATACTACTCACCATGCTAAGACACCTCTGGTTTCTTTAATTCGGGACTTCTCTCGAATTTGATTGAAATTGACTCTCATGAAATCTCTCAGCATCAGCTTCCCCCTAGAATACTGCTCAAGACTAATCACCATATACTAATATTTTCAAATTAACTTATAAAGATTTGTATGCTTTTTTGGAATTATTAAATTTTATAATACTTCTACACATTTCTGTATTAATCTCTCAAAGAATTCTATCCCCTCTCCAATTTCTTCTTTAGAAACTCGACCCATTTTCACTATCTTTTTTAATATTGTGTCAACTCTTATAATATAGTCCACTTTTTCTCTCAAAATTTTCTCTCTGTCTGGATTTGTTATAAGTTCGCTTAGGTCTCCTACCATTAATTTAACATACTTTTTTGCGTCTCCTTCATTAAGATTATTATCTCCTACTGCTGCCTTGCAATTCGCGACAATATCTTGTGCGTATTCTAGGTGCATTGTTCTGTGAATTCCATAGTCTCTTAAATCAGTTAATGCTTTTCTAGAATTTTCTGCTTTAAATCCAAGATTAGTATAATATAATCTATCTTCTAGTTTTTCTCCATTGAGTTCTGTCATTTTTTTGATAGATAAAATGTCTTTATATAAATAATTGTTTTAGAGTTCAATTTATCTAGATTTTTCTTTTCTTAATTTTCTTTTATGCTTCTCTTTTCTTAATCTTTTTCTTTGCCACTTCCATCTCATCTGTTGCTTCTTTTTCCATCTACGGCTTGATCTTTTCATAATTAAAGTTTAGGGAAATTGGTTTTTAAAGATTTTGATTTGCTATTTTTCTTATTAATTCCTTTAAAGTTGAAGAATAGTCTGTATGCTCTTGATACCATCTAGTATAACTGTCATAGGTTCTGTCCATTAAATCTTCAGAAGTAAACACTTTGATTCCATTGTCTTTTGCTCCTTCTGCAGTTTCCTTTATACATGCATAATGATAAATTCCTGTTAAAACTAAATTTTTTATTCCCCATCTTTCTAACAAAAAAGTTAATTCAGGATTATCTTCAAATCCGTTGACATTATATTTTTTAATAAAATAGCTTTGTCTTTTCTTTAACATTTCTCGCAATTGAGGAATCGTTTCTCCTTTGCCATCATATTCTAGAGTAAATATGGGAATTTGTCTTTTTTTTATCCAAGCTAATAATTTAGTTTGAGCTCTAACTAGCCGTTCTTTATCTTCTGTAAAGAAATTTTCCTGCATATCTATTACTAAAATTCCTAAGTTTTGCATAACTTAACTTTAAAGAAATCGTATATAAACCTTTACCTTCTTTTTCCAACGCTTATTTTTGGGCAATATTTGTTTATTGGGCAAATGGAGCATTTTGGAGAAAATGTTGTGCAAGTTTCTTGTCCGAATTGAACAAAAATAGCATTAAAATTCCGCCAATATTTTTTTGGAAGAACTTTTTCTAATTCTTCTTCTGTTTTTTCTGGGGTTTTAGCATTTACCCATCCAAGCCTGTTTGATATTACATGAACATGCACATCTACAGGAATTACTGGTTGGTTAAACGCAAATGCTAAAACTATATTTGCTGTTTTTGGACCAATTCCTTTTATGCTCATTAATTCTTCCCGTGTATTTGGAACTTTTCCATTATAATCTTTTAAGATAATTTCTGAAACATGCTTTAATGTTCTTGCTTTATTCTTATAATAACCTGATGAGAAAATTAATTTTTCAAGTTTTTTAATTGGAAGTTTAAGAATTTTTTTTGGAGTGTCTGCAGTTTCAAATAATTTTTCACTTACTTTTTCTGTGTTCTTGTCTTGGGTTCTTAATGAAAGAAGGCAAGAAATTAGTATTTTAAATGCGTCTGGATTGCTTCTCATCCGGTTTAAAGTTGTTTTTTCTGTGCTTGGATAATGAGATTTGAGAATCCTCATTATTTTTTCTATATTTTTACTTGATTTCTTCTTCATTGTTAAATTTTGAGATTATTACTATCCCGATTACAGAAAAAAATGTTATAATTATCGCAGTTAATAGACTATTCTTGAAAGGATTTGCCTCTGAAATTTTTGTTATCCATTCAGTTATAACATCCCTCCAAGTTAAAGCAATTAAAAAACCAAATGCGGCGATAATTGCAGTAGTTGTTGATTTACGCAGTTCTCTTCTAAATTTTAATGCAGACTCTTTTGCCTTTAAACTTAATTTCTGTCTTTTTGTCAACTCCTGCCTTTTCATTTGACAATTTCTCCAAAGATTTTTTCAAAAATTCCTGCTGAATTGCCCTCATCAGTATCTAAATGCAGAGCTAATTTGTATTTATCTGAAATTCTTACAATAATATTATGAAAGGTTACCTCTCTTAATCCGGTTGCTTTAATCGAAACTTTTTGGTTATTTTTTAATTTTAATTTTTTTGCTTCGTTTTCTGAAAGATGGAGATGTCTTTGAGCAATTATACAGGGTATTTTTATAGATTTATTTTTATTTTTGACTATAATATTTGTTGTGTCTGCTAAATCTCCAGAAACTTTTACTTTTGGCATGGGATTTAATTTTAAAGCGTATGCATCTGTAATAGAAACTTCTGCTTGTGAATTTTTTCTAAATGGACCAAGAATTCTTACCCCCTCTATTTTTCTATTTCCATTAATTATTTCTAAAGTTTTATCTGATGCAAATTCTCCTGGTTGAGATAATTTTTTAAGAGGATTTAAGGTTTGCTCTTTTCCAAATAGCTCTTCAAAGTCCTCTTTTGATAAATGCACATGTCTTACTGAAATTTCTATTGGGATTTTCATTTTAATTATAAATTTTTAAAATTTTTAAAACTTCCTCAACTGCTATTTGCTCTTCATTTGTCTTTTTCACAAAAACTTTTACTTTTGAGTTTTTTGATGAAATTATTTCCGAGTTGTTTTGATTTTGATTTTTGTCTAATTTTAATCCTAAATGTGAAAACTGATTGCAAATATCTTCTCTTAACTTTGGAACATTTTCTCCTATCGCTGCTGTGAAAATTAGACTATCTATTCCATTCAAGACCGCAACATAAGAACCAATTGCTTTTACTATAGAGTATATGAACAAATCATAAGCAAGTTTGCAATCTTTATTTTTATTCATTTTTGAACGAATTTCTCTAAAATCGTCTTCTCCGCTTATTCCTTTTAATCCAGATTTTTCAGTTAATATCTTTTCTACATCGTATCCTTTTTTTTCTAGAAAAAAAATT
>Ga0172379_10011245_pt1 | contig 10697 bp, 8 predicted proteins | sample GrowelOW334metaG_FD_119756 | JGI IMG/M metagenome (GOLD analysis project Ga0172379, IMG submission 119756) | Groundwater microbial communities from an aquifer near a municipal landfill in Southern Ontario, Canada - Groundwater well OW334 metaG | ecosystem: Environmental > Aquatic > Deep... | reverse complement strand
TTTCCAATGAACTATTTACCGAGCAAAAGCTTTTTTTATACGGTTTTAGCCGTTTTCCTTTGTGTTATTGGTGTCTTTTTGTTTTCCAAAATTTTTAATACAGCAAAAGAAAATTCGTCTGCGATAAATGAAGGAATAATAGCACTCCCAGGAAATCCACAAACAACAAAAGGAAACATGTGGGAAAATTCTTATGGAGCAACCACCACCCTTATGGCAAAGGCTCTCTACTACGACGAGCTTGCTCAATCAGGAACAACGACAACCGTTAAAGAAGTAAACGATATTGTTACGGCCGAAATCAAACAAGCAAAAGACAATATCCTTGCCGACAAATACAAAAAATCAGATATAAAAATTTCTAACGACAACAGCGTGGAGGCCTTAAAAAAATACGGAAACGCTCTCGGCGATATAATGAAGAAGTACGGAAAGATAAAAAGCGATATGTCTGAAATCGATATTATCAAAAAAGGAATCGGTGAAGGTCAAATCGAAACCTTGAGTAAATTGAACGAATATATTTCCTTGTATAAAAATATTATTCCGGAACTTCTCCTTTTGTCGGTACCAAGCGATATTTCTTCTCTTCACTTACGTATACTCAATGGATATGCATCACTTCTTGCTGTTGATCAAGGATATTTACACTTTTCTGACGATATTTCAATTGCGACAGGTGCCTTTTATTCCCACCCCGAAGCCTTAAAAAAGTTTATTGAAGCATATCGGGATATGTACTATTTCTTCCAGGGGAAGGGGATCACCTTTTCAAAAGAAGAAGGTGGCTATGTATTAAAAATCGCCTTATAATCATATTATGAATTTCTCTCTCGTTTTTAAAAAATTTGTAGGCGCGCTCTTCATTTCCGCGACAATTCTTCCCGCGCTTACATTCATCGTCATCCCAAAAAGGGCAGAGGCCACCATCGTCGAAGATTTTATGGACGTTGGTTTCGATATTGAAAGTATGTTTGAAAGCATATTTCAATCAGCAAAACAAGTCGTTATTGCAGCTGAATCAGAAATAATCGCTACCGAAACAACACTCACCGAGATCGCTACAAGCTATTATGTATGGGTAAAAGAGCTTTCTCTCGATCAGATCGCCTATGCGATGAAGATAATGCTCAAGCGTAAAATGGCGCAAATGATGATCCAGTACGTCCAGCAAGGTTTCGGAGGCGGACCGTCGTATATCACCAATTACGGAGATTACTACTACGATACGGGAAACAGGGCGACTCAATTATATTTTAGCGAAGTAGGAAGAATCCGAAGTTTTACCGATCCCGCTTCTTTAGTAGATCGTATTTTAGCGAGAGCGGAGCAACGTTTAGAAGAAGATACTTACAGACAACACGAGGCACAGCTTCTTCTCAATGAGGGTGATATGGAATTCCCCGGACAGACAACACAATCTTATGGCCGATATATGAACGACTTCAACAGCTGTCCGACGGGGAACGGGTGGGATTGCTGGATTGCAATGAGTGACGAAAAGAACGACCAAAGAGAAGTCTATCGAGTAATGCAAAACGAACTCGCTCGAAGACAAAATGTTGCTCTTCAGTACGCACAACAGGAATCTTCAAATGCGAGCGGATTCCGAACCGTTAGAACCTGTGCTAATGCCATAATGAGAAACAACGTCGAATATTGCACTAAATATTTAACAAGCATTCCAGGGAGAATCATTGTCGACCAGATACAAAAGTATATGTCAACACATCTTGATGACCTCTCGGAGGTTGATGAGATAAACGAAATCGTTGCCGCGGCCCTTATAGAGCTCGGCACCAGTTGGATGACGGATGGGAAACTGTCTATGTAAAAATGGCCATAAATGAAGGCTTTAAAAAAAATTAAACATGTCATAGGGTTTGTATTTTTATCACTGGTTATTTTACCTACTGTTTTTTCCGCGCCGGAAATTTTTACCGGACAAAAAAATGTAGCTCTTGCCCAAGGAACAGATTCTGAATTCTCTGTTTCTTTTACAGATGAAGGACAAAGCACATCCGGATCAGACTGGTACTCGCCAGGCTGGGAAAGCGAAGGTGTCGGCGATACCAACCCCGCCGGTGAAAACTGGTACAACCCAAATTGGGGAAATGGAGAAAATGCAGCAAATGCAGAAGCAACGGCGGGTACCGGTTCAAACAACGTAAACACAATACCGAGTGAGGCGGAAGATAAGGGTTTTGATTGTGGTTTTACTAACCCAAAGGGTTGTATCGCTGCAATTTCATACACTCTTTTAGTTCAAGTCCCTCACCTTATTTTTATGGCAGCCGGAATCGTTTTTGATACGATGATGGCACTTTCTCTGAGTAGTAGCCTTATAAAATCAGCTGATTTTGTAAATGTCGGGTGGGTAATCTGCCGAGACATAGCAAATACATTCTTCATTTTCATTCTTCTCTATATCGCGATTATGACCATCCTTGGTCTTGCCGGCGGACAAACCAAAAGAATGCTCGCAACCCTCGTGATGGTAGCGCTCCTTATGAATTTCAGCCTTTATGTCACCCGTTTTGTGATTGATATCGGCAATGTCTTTGCCTTGGAATTTTATACAAAAATCGGTCAAGATGGGGGCGGTTATGTTCAAATAGAAGGCGATATACAAGCAAGAAATATCGCTTCCGGTTTTGCCGGTGTGTTTGATCTCCAAAAACTCGAGGGGAGAGAAATGGCGCAAGATAAACTTACCGCATCTATTTTTCTTTATTTTATGACGGGGGTAATGCTCCTTGTCGCTTCGTTTGTTTTTCTTGTCGCGGGGTTTCTCTTTCTTTCCCGAATTGTCATATTTTGGCTGTGTATGATAGCCTCGCCACTCGCCTTCTTTTCGTGGATACTTCCAAACCTGAAAGGGAAAATATGGGGACCCTGGTCTCAAAATCTCATTAGTGCAACATTTTCGGCACCTATCTTTTTGTTTTTTATCTACCTTATCCTTCAGCTTTCCAATTCAATGCTTGGAAACCTCTTCAAGGTAAAAGTAACGCAAAACGGCATCGTCGGTGAAATTTTTACTGATATTATTACAACGTTCCTTCAATTCTTTGTTGTTATCGCGCTTCTCCTCTACGCACTCAAAACTGCCAAAAATTCATCCGGTGTTGTCGGTGAATCTTTCTCCAAGATTGGCGGAACGGTGGTTGGGGCCGGGGTTATCGGGGGTGGCGCAATACTTGGGCGAAAGTTCGTCGGAGGCGGAGCGCAATATCTCCAGCAAAAATACGGAGACAAACTCGACGCCTCCGGAAGAATTGGACAATACACCAATTTGGCTCTGGGGAAGACTGCTGCTTCCAGTTTTGATCTTCGTGCGTCAAAGACGCTCGGACAAGTTACTTCAAAAGTTCCCGGTCTTGAGCTTGGTTCAGCCGGGGGGGCGGGTGGGTATGCGGGAAAAGCCGACAAACGCCAAGCTCAAATCAAATCTCGCTTCGAAGACCTTCTCAAACGCGATCCTGTTATGGCTGGGCAGTACCTGGCAAGCCAAAGAAAGAGTATCGGAACTCTTACCTTTGGAAGTGTCGACCGCCTTACCGGCATAGCCTCAAAGGGTGTCCGAGTTAATCCGGATGAATACACCGCGGGTATCTGGAAAAATTTAAATACCAAACAGAGACTAGACCTTATCGACAGAATGCCAGAAGGAAAAGATAAGGAATATCTCAAGAATCTCAACGTAGATCTTACAAAGGGAGTAGAGGGCAGAGGTGCAGTAATGACCGAATCTCAACAAAAAGATGAAGCAAAAGCAGTTCGTGAAAGAACGGTAGAAAATTCACTTAAGACCATAACTGGGGAAAAGAAAAAAGCTGACGGTACAACTTACTCAGCACAAGAAAAATACGAAGCACTTCGAGGAATCGAAGACAAGACAGCACAGGAAGATATTTACAAGAAATTGACTGCCCGACAAAGAGCAGAAATCGAGGAGGGTGAAAAACTCCACATCGAGAAAGCCCAAGAAGAAAGCGCAAAGACAGGAGCACCTGCTCCAATGGCGATCTTGAGCGATATCGAAGGACGCCTCTCCAGAGAAGATAGAGAAAGAATCCTCGAGCAGAAGCAAAAATCCATAAAGATTCAAAAAGAAGCCGAGGAAACCGCAAAAATTGACGAGAAAAAGAGACAACTCTCAACAGCAACAGCAGAAGAGGCAAGGACTCTTATAAGCGAGCTTAAACCAAAAGATATCGCCCGAATAGACGCAAATACTCTTACTCGCGAAGAAGTGGCTCAGCATATCGGCTCTGAAGCCCTCACAAAATCTATTTCCGAAGGTGGTCTTACTGAAAGCCAAATAAACGAAATCGTCGGACACATAATAAAGAACCGCGCATCTGTTGAGCAAAAGACACTTGAAGCTTTGAGTAAAGGAAAGATAAACCACCTCACTGACGAGGTCCAAAAGAAGTTTATAGAGGCTGAAATAAATTCAAGATTGGGGGGAAACACGCAGAGATCAGGATCTTCGCCGATAATAATTCCTCCGGGTTCAAAAACCGTATAAAAATATGCAGTACACAAGAGAACAAATCAACGCTTTATTAAGAAAACTCCCAGAAGACCTCAAAGAGGCCATCGCCTCCGTAGATGATCTCGATATTATTCTTGGAATTGAAAAGAAATACCGACTTCATTTCGATCAAACAGGGGAGCTTTCCAATGAGATACTTCTCCTTACGGTCGGACTTACGCCACCCCAGGAATTCATAAAGAATATTCAAAGACGCCTAAATATTCCAGAAGAAACAGCTCGAGAAATAGGACTTGAGGTAAATGAAAAGATCTTCCGCCCCGTCAGAGACTCTCTAAAAAAAATACACCGAGTAGATGAGGAGAAAGAAAAAGCGAAAGAAAAAACAGAAGAATTAGAGGAATCACCAAAAGAAATTCCCAAAACAGGACAAGAGCCGGTACAAACAATAGAACCACCAAAAACACCCCCGATAATCCCCGGAATTCCCTCCAAGCCTAAGCCAATAGATATAAAAAGCATTACGCAGGAAAAACTTGAAAAGACAGTCATTATTCCGCCAAAAACCGGCAATGATCCATACAGAGAACCTATAACATAAAAAAGAAAAACATCTTCCGGGTGAGGGAAGGTGTTTTTTTGTAAAAGTGGATATCAATTCCCAAAGAATTTATGATATAATGTTTTTATGCCTTATCACGTACCTCAATTTCTCGAAGTTGAAGATAAGCTTTTTGGTTTTTTTACGCTTCGTCAATTCTTGTATGTATTCGGAGGGCTTGCTGTAGCGTATATTGCAAAAACATATCTCCATATTTTTCTTGCTTATCCGATTATTCTCGCAGTCATTCCGTTTTCTTTCGCGATGGCTTTTGCTAAAATCAACAATCGTCCCTTCATTTTTCTTGTAGACGCCTTTCTTCACTACATCGCTTCACCCCGTCTTTATATTTGGAAAAAAATCCCAAAAAAACAAGAGGAAAAGAAAACCGAAGAAGAAAAAAATCCCCTTGGTGTTTATGTTCCTCCGATGTCTCAAAGCAAATTAAAAGACCTCTCCTGGAGTCTTGATATAAAAGAAAGACAAACAGAAGAGGAGCCACCAAAAGCAAATCATTCCGCCCCATTATTAAAAGACATATAAATTATGCCGAATTCAAAACCTTCCCAAGAATTCATTCCATTCAAAGAGGTTCGCGATGGAATCGTAATAATGAAAGACAATTCTCTTCAGGCAATTCTAATGACCTCTTCTTTGAATATTTCCCTCAAATCACAAGATGAGCAGGAGGCTATTCTGATGCAGTTTCAAAATTTCTTAAATTCCCTTGAATTCTCGGTACAATTTTATATTCAATCGCGACGATTAGATATTAGGCCGTATATCGCCCTTTTGGAAGAGAGAGAAAAAGAACAGTTGAGTGAACTAATGAAAATACAAACCAAAGAATATATTGAGTTCATCAAAAATTTCACCGAAAATACAAACATTATGTCCAAGAGCTTTTTTGTAGTTGTCCCATATTCTTCAATAATAGGAACGGGGATCAAAAAAAGCACGTTCAGCTTTCCCGGAACAGGGTCGTCCTCCTCTCGCCCGGAGGCCACCAAAGAATGGCTTGAAAACTTTGAAGAAAGCAAAACCCAAATGGAACAAAGAGTCGCTATTGTTGAGCAAGGGCTTTCCCGTATTGGTATCCGCGTAGCTCAACTGGGAACAGAAGAAATCATCGAACTTTTTTACAAAATATTCAATCCCGGAGAAATAGATAAACCTATTGCTTTACAATAAATTATTATGGATTTTTTTGGAGGAAACAAAAAAAAGAAGGGGGGAGAAATTGTCCCAATCCTTCCACAAGAGATATACGAATCGGGAGTTCTCGAACTTCGCGATGTTTTAGCGCCTTCAGCTCTCAAGATATCTCCGAAACAAATTAACCTCGGCGAAAAAATCGCCAGAAGTTTCTTTGTTATTTCTTATCCGAGATTTCTCCCGGATAGTTGGTTTGTCCCCCTTATAAATCTTGATCGCGTTTTTGATATTTCTGTTTTTATACACCCGATCGATACCACGACAGTTTTAAAACAATTCCAAAAGAAGGTCACCGAAGTACAAAGCCAGATTCACGAAAGAGAAGAGAAGGGATTTGTTCGCGACCCGATTCTCGATACGGCATTCAGAGACCTTGAAGATCTTCGCGACAAACTCCAACAAGCAACAGAGAAACTCTACGATGTGGGTCTTTATTTCACAATTTATGGAGAAAACGAAAACGAGCTGGATAAATTTGAGTCCCAAATAAAATCCATATTGGAATCAAAGCTTATTTACGTAAAACCCGCGCTTTTCCAACAAGAAGACGCTTTTCATAGTGTTATTCCAATAGGAACAGACAAACTCGGAATCCACTCTAAACTTAATTCCTCCCCTCTTTCCAGTATGTTTCCGTTCGTTTCTTTCGACCTCACCTCAGACAAAGGAATCTTGTACGGGGTAAATCGTCACAACTCAAGTCTTGTCCTTTTTGACCGATTCTCTCTCGAAAACTACAATTCTGTCATTTTCGCAAAGGCCGGTTCCGGAAAGTCGTATGCTACAAAGCTAGAGATACTCCGAACTCTTATGTTTGAAACGGAGGTTATCGTTCTTGACCCGGAAAGAGAGTACGAATATATGGCCGAAGCAACAGGCGGGCGGTATTTTAACGTTTCTCTTACCTCAGGGCACCACATCAACCCTTTTGACCTCCCATTTCCGAGAGAAGACGAATCCTCAGCAGATGTTTTACGTTCACACATTATCAATCTTGTTGGACTATTCCGTCTTATGTTTAGCGGGCTCTCCCCAGAAGAAGACGCTATTATTGATCGGGCTATTACGGAGACATACGCACTTAAAGACATTACTTCAGAGTCAAACTTTAGCGAGGTAGAACCGCCTCTTCTTGGAGATTTCGAACTCGTACTTTCCGGGATGGAGGGGGCAGAATCTCTTGCGCAACGCCTCACAAAATACACAAAAGGCACTTGGGCAAATTTCATTAATAAGCCTACAAACATAGACATAAACAAAAAATTTGTTGTTTTCTCTCTTCGTGACATGGAAGACGAACTGAAACCGATTGCTATGTATATCGTTATGCATTATATCTGGGGGTCTATCCGAAAAGACCTTCGAAAGCGTCTTTTGGTTATAGACGAAGCCTGGTGGATGATGAAATCCGAAGACACCGCCTCGTTTCTCTATAGTCTCGCCAAAAGAGGAAGAAAGTACTTTCTTGGAATCGCAACCATCACCCAAGATGTTGAAGATTTTCTCAGGAGTCCTTACGGATTACCGATTATCACAAACTCATCTATTCAGCTTCTCATGAAACAATCCCCGTCATCTATCGACATGGTTCAAAAAACCTTTAACCTGACGGACGAAGAAAAATATCTGCTTCTTGAATCGGGTGTAGGGGAGGGAATATTCTTTGCTGGCTCAAAACACGTTGCTATGAAGATAATAGCCTCGTATACAGAAGACCAAATCATTACATCCGACCCGTCGCAGATCCTCGCGATAAAAGAAGCCAAAAGAGAGTATGTTGAGCAAGGTTTAACAGGAAAAAGCTAAAAAGAAAGAAAAACAACCCTTTTAAAGGGTTGTTTTTCTAGAAATGAGTGGATAACATTCTTTTCTCTTTGTTCTATTTTTAAGATATAATAATGATATGAAACAAAAGTGTTTTTTGCTCGTGATTTTTATATTTTTAGCGACAGCGTGTTTGTTTTTTCTTCAGAAAACAAGCGCCTTTGCTCAAACATACAACGAAAGCCTTTTGGGCTCCGATAGTGGAACAAAGTTTAAAACTTTTACCATAAAAATAAACCCCGAAGTCCCGGATGCCGGGGAAGAAGTCACCGCGAGTCTTGTTTCTGTACAACTCAACCTCGATGCCTCAAATATAAATTGGACACTAAACGGAAAAACAATAGAAAGCGGGCTTGGAAAGAAAAGTGTTGCTTTTACCATGGGTGGAAACGGAGAACAAATGACCATCCGAGCGGATATTGAAACAATAGAATATGGAACGGTTTCAGAAGAAAAAACAATAACCCCGGCAAGTCTCGATATTCTTTGGGAAGCTGACACATATACCCCGCCCTTTTACAAAGGAAAAGCTCTTCCAGCCTCACAAAGCACAATCAAAGCTATTGCTTTTCCTTCATTTTCTGAAAAAAACGGCCCAATCAGCGAGTCTCAAATAGTCTACAGATGGAGTAGGGGGATAGATATAGACGAAAAGAATTCCGGCACCGGTAAAAATATTTACCTCTTTACGGGAGGGTATACATATAACAGAGACTCAATAGAATTGACCGCAACAAGTCTTGATAAATCAATTTCTGCAGTAAAAAGGAGGGATGTGGTTATTTCTACACCGAAAATTCTCTTATACCAAAACCATCCGCTCGGGGGCATTCTTTATGAAAAAAGCATAGGAAATAGTTTTCAACTAAAGGGAGGGGAATTTACACTCCGCACTGAACCATATTTCTTCTCTTTCATTACAAGAAACAATAATGATGCCGCGTTTAGATGGAATATCAACGGAGAATCCCTTGAAATAAACCCGGACAACAAATCAGAATTCACCCTTCGTTCACCGGAAACGGGGAGTGGTAGCGTTAAATTGGGAATCGAGATAAACAATATCGATCTCTTTCGCCTCCAGAGAGCATCAAAGACAATAAACCTCACCTACTCAAACTAATTAGTCATATGAAGAAAAAATATTTCTATCTTATCCTCGGCCTCATTATCATCGTAGCCCTCGGTCTTTTTCTTGCGACCTACATCATACTTCAAAGAGACTCCACCACAGGAGAAGAGGGGGGAGGTCAAACAAATCCATTTGCGAACTTCTTTCCATTTGGAAAACCGTCCGAACCAACCACGGGAACAACTCCGGGGCAGGGAGTAGGGACGACCGGCGGAACAGGAAACACTCCTCTTTTTGGGCAAGAAATAACAAACCCCCTCCGTCAGATTTCTCAAACTCCGGTGGCTGGATCATATACGGTTCTTCGCGGAGGAAAAACATACGCTCTTCACGTTGAAAGAAACACGGGGAATGTTTTTGAAACAAAGCTTGAAGATATGACACAAAACAGGCTCTCAAACGCACTCATCCCAAGAATCCAAGAAGCTTTTTTTGGAAACAACGGAAAATCAGTCGTTCTTCGTTATTTAGAAGAACCCTTAGATACGATAAAATCTTTTGTTTTAGATGTAACAAATCCACTCAAACCAAAAATCGGCTCTGTAGTAGTAAGTGCAACAGGAACCCCTGACACCATACCGAATGGAATTTTTCTCCCAAAAGATATTATGAACGTCTTCCCAACAAGAGACGGTTCAAATATGTTTTACTCTACTCGGTCATCTGATTTTGCAACAAGAAAATTCACAGGAACGGCCTATAATTCCATAAAAGGAACCTCTGCTGATGTTTTCCAATCTCCATTCTCTGATTGGCTTCCTGTTTTTTGGGATGGGACGACAGTGTTTCTTCAAACAAAAGCGTCTCAACTTGTCCCCGGATATCTTTATTCTTTCAACACAAAAACAGGGGGCACTCAAAAAATACTGAGTGAAAAAAACGGGTTAACAACCCTTCCGAGTCCTGATCAGCAAAAAATACTCTATTCAGTAAGCACAAGAGGAGGTATCGCTCTTTATTTAAATGACAGAAAAGGCGTTTATGGCGCGGATATGGAAATTCAAACTCTTCCTGAAAAATGTGTGTGGACAAACGACAGCATATATTTATATTGCGCCGTGCCAAATTTTATCCCAAGCGCAATATATCCTGACGACTGGTACCAGGGTTCTGTTTCTCTCAATGATAATATTATGAAGATAGATATTAAATCGGGAGATACAACATCTGTCCTTATTCCGGACAATAGAGCAAATCAACAGATGGATATCATAAATATGTCTCTTTCTCCCGACGAGAAATACCTTACCTTTACAAACAAAAAAGATGAGACGCTCTGGATGTACGATCTTACGGGAGCTGAATAAATTAAAAATAGAATAATGAAACGAACCGATTATTCAAACAACCTGCTTGCTATAAGTTTTTCTCTTATCATTGTCGGTATATCTCTTTATCTCACTGGTGGGTTAATGATAGAGGCA
>Ga0172379_10011244_pt1 | contig 10697 bp, 12 predicted proteins | sample GrowelOW334metaG_FD_119756 | JGI IMG/M metagenome (GOLD analysis project Ga0172379, IMG submission 119756) | Groundwater microbial communities from an aquifer near a municipal landfill in Southern Ontario, Canada - Groundwater well OW334 metaG | ecosystem: Environmental > Aquatic > Deep... | reverse complement strand
GTATTGCGGGTCTTCCTGTCAGAAATTTCAACAGTAGCTTCTGATTTGAAAGAAGAGAGCGCCACAGTGATTGAATGCAACATCGACGACATGAACCCGGAACGATATGAATTCATTCTGGAACAAATCTTCGAAGCGGGCGCCGCTGATGCCTGGCTTACCCCTATCATCATGAAAAAATCACGCCCGGCAAATAAGCTAAGCGTATTGTGTTCGACCGAAAAGGCAAATAAGATCAAAGAGATCATCTTTCGCCACAGTACTTCTATCGGATTGCGGGAGTTCAAGATAAATAAAAGTGTCCTGCCAAGAATTAAGAAGGTTGTTCAGACCAAATTCGGCTCTATCCCAATCAAGCAAACAGTTTTTGAAGGAAAAATTGTTCATTCAAAACCTGAATATGAAGTGTGCAAATCGATTGCAAAACAGTTCAATATAAGTATCGAAGAGGTGGAACATGAAGTGTTAAAAAAATTATAACATGACATTAGCAGACATTTTTGAAAAATACAAAAGTGGGGATTTAGATTTGCCTGAAGCCTTGCAGAAGGTTTCTAACCATGGGATAGATGAAATGGGGTTTGCCACCATCGATACAGACCGTTTGCATCGTACAGGATTACCGGAAATGATCTATGCAGCCGGAAAAACCACCGATCAGGTCAGGCAGATAGCTGAACGTATGTACCAAAACGGGAGTGATGTTCTGGCAAGCCGCGTTACTCCGGAAATGAGCGCAGCCATCAAAGAGGTAATTCCACTGGCCGAATACAATGAATTGGCCCGGACAGTAAGTTACAGACACCAATTAATTCAAAATCCAAAAGGGTATATTGCTGTGGTTGCTGCAGGAACTTCAGACATGCCTGTTGCCGAGGAGGCTGCAGAAACCGCGAGGTTTCTGGGCAATGAAGTTAAGACCATTTACGATGTAGGTGTTGCCGGCATTCACCGACTGTTCCATAAAATGGACCTCATCCGGGGTGCCCGCGTGATTATTGTCGTAGCAGGAATGGAAGGCGCGCTTGGAAGTGTAATCGGCGGACTCGTTGACAAACCCGTTATTGGCGTACCAACGAGCGTTGGATATGGCGCAAATTTCAAGGGACTATCTGCCTTACTTTCCATGCTCAACAGTTGTGCCAATGGAATCTCCATCGTCAATATTGACAATGGTTTTGGTGCCGCATGTCAGGCTTCCCTTATCAACAAGTTGTAAGGAAATGAATGATCTGCAAATTCTCCTGGTCACTGCGATCTCATTGGGTTTTATTCACACATTACTCGGACCCGATCACTATCTCCCCTTCATCGTATTGAGTAAAGCAAGAAGATGGTCTCTTTCAAAGACGCTTTGGATCACTTTTTTCGGAGGGGTGGGCCATATTGCAGGATCGGTCATCCTTGGAATTACCGGGGTTGCACTAGGTATCAGCGTGAGCAAATTGGAGATGATTGAAGCAAGCAGGGGAAACCTGGTTGCCTGGATGCTTATTATTTTCGGAATTTCATACACCATCTTCGGCATTGTCAAATATCTGAGAAACGGGCATCATACCCACCTTCCAAAATTCCTGCTTCCTAAATCGATTCGGAAATACCGTCATTTACCCACCACCGAAATTGAGGAGGCAAAGGAAGACACCACCCGTCTCACACCCTGGATCCTTTTTCTGATTTTTGTTTTTGGTCCTTGTGAAGTATTGATCCCGCTACTGATCTACCCTGCTTCCCAACACAACATGTACGGTGTATTTATTGTCTCGTTGCTCTTTGGAACAGCCACCATCTTAACCATGCTGCTCACCGTCTTTATCGGTTATCGGGGCACTTCGCTGATACTTTTTAAAAAGAGCGAAAAATATATGCACATGCTGGCAGGATTGGTAATTTTGATATTGGGAATCGGTATCCGCTACTGGGGTTGGTAAACCTACCGGAATTTATACTTGCAAAGATTATAACTTTCTCGCTTTTTTATCCGTATAGCTGGTATATTTTTGCTTCAGTTATCAAACCCTGTTTATGGACTTCAGCTCATTTTCAATTTACAAACCCAAGATGGAGTACCGTCGTTTTGGGAAAACCAACAAAATGGTTAGCGTCATCACCCTTGGTGGTATGCGCTACAAGCATGCAAATAGCGAACCGCGCGATCAGATACCACCAGAAACATTGGGCCAATGCCGGGATACTGTTCAAAAAGCGCTGAAACAAGGCATAAACCTGATCGAATCTGCATGGGGCTACATCAAAAGTGAGCATGTTTATGGACATGTGCTGAACGATGAATTGAAAGTTCCCCGTAACTCCTATTATCTGATGACCAAAGGCGGTGCCAAAACAGCTGAGGAGATGCGTAAAATGGTCTTCCTCCAACTAAAAGCGTTGAAAACCGGTTACATAGATTTTTATGCATGGCATGGGATCAATACTTTGGAACTGCTCAATACTGCCTGCGCCAAAGGTGGTCCGGTGGAAGAGTTGCTGAAACTTAAGGAGGAAGGAGTGATCGGACATGTTGGTTTTAGCACCCACGCACCTTTGGATGTGATCCTGAAAGCCATCTCGACCGATCTGTTCGACTTTGTCAACCTTCATTATTACTACTTTTTCCAAAGGAACAAACCAGCCGTCGATCTGGCTGCCTCAAAAGATATGGGGGTGTTTATCATCTCGCCCAACGACAAAGGCGGACAACTGTTTAATGCCCCGCAAAAACTGAAGGATTTAACTTCCCCTCTACACCCTGTTCAATGGAATGCCCGTTTCTGTCTCGGACACGCATCCATTCACACCCTGACATTTGGACTTACAAAAGCGGCCCAATTTGAATACCTGGACGGAATTTTCCCCGCGCCGGCTCCGATATCAGAGGAAGATGGAAGGATCAAAGTATTGCTAGACAATAAAAAACTAACGGTTCCTTTTGCCGATTTCGATCCTTATTGCATGGAAAACGATCCATCAGGACTGAACATTCCCGAAATACTTCGGTTCAGGACCCTTTGGAAATGCTACGACATGAAGGAATTCGGGCTATACCGGTACAACATGTTTCAGGAGAAAGACCACTGGTTTCCGGGAAATTTTCCAACAGAAGAAAATTTGAAAATGATCGATCTCACCCGATGCCCGCCTAAAATACCTTTGGTTGAACTAATCAGGGAAACCCACGAAGGTCTCTACCGGCCGAAATAAAATTGTGTTCGGGGCTGACGTAAAGACGTTGCATGCAACGTCTCTACACGCCTTGCCAACAAAGATCAGATAACCATGGTAATGATCGAATGTGGCAGACTTTGTGCTTGCGCAGCTTTCCCGGCCATCCACAGATAGAATGGAATCTTCTCGTCAGATTTATTCAATACAATGACCACCAGTTTTCCATCGGGATTGAGAAAAGCCGTGGATTCAAGCAGGTCGCGATTCGATGAGCAGGCGATTCTTTTGGCTCCCGGCAAAATAAATTTGGAGAAATGTCCGAGGTAAAAATAGCTGTTGGTGAAGATAAGCTTTCCGGTAGCAACATCAGCATGTACGGGAGCAAAACAGAAATTGTCTACATGGTTTGGCCCCCCTTTTGTATCCAGCAGGATGTTCCAGTCTGTCCATGCAACAGTTCCGCAATTGAAATCGTTGACCATCGAATGCGCATATTTCTCTCCAAGCGACCAGTTGTTGACGCTGTCAAGATTGAATTTTTCAACACATCCTTCACTGAAAACGAGATTGGTTCTAGGAAAGGCTTCCTTAACCAAACGGAGGTTATCGAACTGCATGCCACTCTTGGTCCAGGTTTCGTACCAGTGAAATCCAACGCCCCAGATATATTTTGCTGCCGCCGGATCACCCAGGACAACGCTGGCACGTTGATAAATCAGGTCGCGGTTATGGTCCCACACGATCAGTTTTTTACTCCCCAATCCACTCTTTTGAAGTGTTGGCCCCAGATAATTTTTAACAAAGTCACGCTCATCCTCGGCAGAGTAGACACATGATTCCCATTTCTGCACGGCCATGGGCTCGTTTTGGACCGATAAGCCCCAAACAGGTATTCCAAGGGATTCGTAGCTTTTGATAAATTTTACATAGTGATTGGCCCATATCTGGTTGCAGCTCTTCAACAGCCTACCGCCATGCAACAGCTCATTGTTGTCTTTCATCCATGCGGGCGGACTCCAGGGCGAAACAAACAAAGGAAGCTTTCCGCCGGCGGCTGCGATTGCCTGTTTGATGAGTGGTATTTTGAATTTCTTGTCGTGATCCACATTGAACGAAGTCAAAAGGGAATCGTTATCGGCCACATAAACATAAGAATCCGAGGAAAAATCACAACTACCGATATTGGTCCGTGCAAAGTTGTATCCAATTCCCTTCTCTTTGTCATAGTAAGCATTGAGCAGATCTTTTTGAACTGCCTGAGGCAATTTAGCAAATACCTCGGCCGAGGCATCCGTGAGCGCCCCACCTATGCCCACCATGGTCTGGAATGTTTTGGCCGGATCAATAAAAATGCAAACCTGCCTTTCATTGGGTTGATTCAACGTTTCAAACGGAGCATTGGCTATTTGGGTCAACATCATCGGTGTATTCTTTGCAGAGACAAATATCAGCACTTTGGCGTTATCCTTCCTTTTTAACTGTGGCCGGGACTGGCCATACCCATCTTTCATCTGGATTACCATTGTTGTCATCAGAAACACAATGGCAGCAATTTTTATGTTTTTCATCAATTTGTAATTTTTATGCGGTAAAATTAAGAAATTTGCAGCTATAAGAAGAGATGATTAGTGTTTTTGCAATCATTTTAAATTACCCTGCTTCTACTCACAGTTTGCAAATGATATGCTGAAGAAGAAAGAGTTCCCTACTGAAAAACAGATGTTGCATCCGCGTAACCTGCACCGTGAAAGGTACGATTTTGGCGCTTTGGTGCAAAGCTGTCCTGAACTGGCAGCCTTTGTGATCCAAAATCCTTACCAGGATACCTCGATAGATTTCTTCAATCAGGATGCAGTGAAGATGTTGAACAGGGCATTGCTAAAGCATTTCTACAACATCGAAGTGTGGAATATTCCTCCGGGTTACCTTTGCCCCCCTGTGCCAGGAAGGGCAGACTACATTCATCACGCGGCTGATTTGCTTGCTATTGGTAACAATAGAACGATTCCCCTTGGAAAGCAAATTCGTTGCCTGGATATTGGCGTCGGAGCAAACTGCATTTACCCCATCATCGGAAATAAAACCTATGGTTGGTCGTTTGTTGGTTCAGACATCGATCCGATAGCCATCAAAAATGCAAAAATGATCATTCGGTTGAATCCTTCCCTAATTGGTGCAATCGAGGTCAGGCTGCAAAAATACAATCCATCCATTTTAAAAGGAGTCCTGCAAGTCGGCGAAAATTTTGATCTTTTGATCTGTAATCCTCCTTTTCACACCTCTGCTGAAGAAGCCAGAAGTGGATCGCAGCGAAAACTCAGCAATTTGAAAGGCAATAAAATCAAAAGTCCAACGCTCAACTTTGGAGGTCAAAACAACGAACTGTGGTGCCCGGGAGGAGAAGTGCAATTTGCCAGACAAATGATAGCGGAGAGCAGTGAATTTGCCGGTTCCATCACCATGTTCACTATTCTGATTGCAAAAAGTGAGCATCTGCCGATGGTATACCATGCGTTAAAATTGGTAAAAGCTACTGAAATCAGAACCATCCCAATGGCCCAGGGCAATAAAATCAGCAGAATTGTAGCTTGGAGTTTTCATCGCTTCGGTGCAGACTCAAAAGTTAAGTAAAAGGCTGATGATTCTATTTCTGCTCCTTCAATGGTAACTGAACTACCTGCCCTCGCTCAAGAAGCCTCTTCTTTAGTGCTTCGTACGAAATATCCTGAACTGCCTGATGGTTTTCCATGGCCAGACAGGCAGCCGCAACAGCCGATTGTCCCAAAATCATGAAGACAGGTTCCATCCGTATCGAACCAAAGGCAATATGGCTGGCCGAAACACAAACCGGAACCAGCAAATTGGTGCATTCACTCTTTTTGGGCAGGATGGAGCCATAGGATATCGAATAGGGATACTTCAGATAAGTTGCATCGATAAACATCTTTCCGTAGATGCGCTTTCCTGATAAGGTTTTGATGGAGGTAATAGCACCACCAGAACAGATTTGCCTGAATGAACGGCCTCAACTGCAGCGATAATGGCCGCGGATGTACCACGATAAATAACAATATCGGCCGAATATTGCTTCTCCCTGCTTTTTGAAGAAGCGCCTGTTCCAACGCTATTGATAGCAAAAATGAAAAAGCTTGCAACTTTCTGGTAGCAAGGATACTTTTTGTCGTTGAATTTTTCGGAAAGAAAAGTGTCATCTGTCATACTTAATTACTAATTTGCACAAAACATTCAGACGATGGAAGGTCAAAACAGAAGTGAAGTGAAGGTTGGATCGGAAGTAGGAATCGTATTGAAAAATGACCAGCGATCCGGCAAAATTACCGAAGGTGTTGTTCTGGATATATTGACAAATAGCTCATTTCATCCCAATGGCATCAAAGTCAGGCTAACTACCGGGGAAGTTGGCAGGGTCAAGTCGATCAAATAAACCGCTTTCACATTCATGAAAACAGCCTCCCTGAAAGAGATCAAGACAGAATTGGCAAGTGTGCACCCCGCACGGATGGCGGAGCTTTGTCTAAAAATGGTTAAATACAAAAAGGAGAATAAAGAACTCCTGACCTATCTTTTGTTTGATTCGTATGATGAGAAAGCTTACATCCAGTCGGTGATTGTTGAGATGGATGAAATGTTTAAGGAGGTCAATAGAAGCAATGCTTACCACACAAAGAAGGGTATTCGCAAAATCCTCGGGATGGCCAATAAACAGATCAAATACTCAGGTTCAAAACTAACAGAGGTAGTAATATTGATCCATTTCTGCAAAAAACTAAGGAGATCCGGCATTACCTTACCCGCCAACAGCGCCCTTGGAAATCTCTACTGGCGACAGGTCCAAAAAATTAAAAAAGCATTGGCTACACTACATGAGGACCTGCAGTTTGATTATGAGGAAGAGTTGAAGCTTCTGTAAGGTTGAGTTCCAAAAGTAAGCAGTATAGGCAATCTGGAAGTAAGTTGTTGAAAAATCATTCCTAAATCCACCCCAAATGATATTAAACGATGCCGGCGAAATGATTGCAAAATGGGATTACGAATTGGAAAACAAATATCCCGGAATTCGTTGTTGCGAAATGGTCGATTGATTTAAAACAATGACGACAAACGAATACATTCGCGGGGTTAAGAATCAGGGATAGAAACGGTTTGACGGAAATTTGTGGCAACGCAATTATTGGAAACATATAATCCAGGATGACGGTTCCTATTCCCGGATTGCCGCATATATTTTACAGAATCCATCCAAATGGAATGATGAACACTTAAATCCGAACAACTAACGGGGTCATATACGGCATGGCGTTATTTACCATTTTGGAGAGATTGAAAGAGAAGATTTTTAATTAATGAGGAAATTATCTCAAAGACAATTATTTTCTACAAACTGACTACCCAACCATTGAAGATAGATGTTGTGTGCAAATTGTAAGCAAATAAAAAACCACTTACTGAGACAATCTCCGTAAGTGGTTGATTATATTGAGCGGAAAACGAGATTCGAACTCGCGACCCTCAGCTTGGGAAGCTGATGCTCTACCGACTGAGCTACTTCCGCTTATTTAAAAATGAAGGTACAAAATTATACTATTTTGGGAATTTTCACCATCATTTCTGCTCATTTTGGATACATAGGTTGGATATTATTGGAATTTAAAGCTTATGATGGTAACAACAAGCCTGTTCTCCCGTAATAGTAGGGGTATAAAAATTCAATATTGGGAATGGAAATAAACGATTACGCAAGTTATCCGGGTATAAAAAGCAGGATGGGTTTTATTAACGATGAGAAAAAAATTGACGAAAGCTTTTACAAAATAATTGAAATAAGAGAATTAACAGACGAGACGTTTTCATTGAAATTACCAAAAGCCCGTTTTCAGTTCAAGGCAGGCCAGCATATTTCACTGCGCATTCATGGCAATCATCAAAGCAGGGAGTATTCGGTCTACAGTGGTATCAACGATGAATACCTCGAAGTGTTGGTGAAGGAGGTGGAGAACGGCTATTTTACCCCAAGGCTCCGTAAACTGAAAGCCGGCGACCTGGTTGAAGTGAATGGTCCGTTTGGAAGATTTGGGATTGGACCAAGAGCCGCTGAAAACGGAAAATTCGTATTTATTGCCAGCGGAACAGGCATAGCACCATTCCGCAGCATGGTCCGGAGCTTTCCTGAACTGGATTACACGCTAATTCATGGCGTCCGCATTTCTAAGGAAGCCTACGACAAAGATGAATATGATGCCGACCGCTATATACTCTGCACAAGCGGTGATTCCAAAGGTACTTATCACGGTAGGCTTACCGGCTATTTGAAAAACTGTTCGTTTGCAACTGAAACGCATTTCTATCTTTGCGGCAACAGCAATATGATTTTTGATGCCGTCGAAGTACTAAAGGAAATAGGATTTGAACGGGATCAAATACATTGTGAAGTGTACTTTTAATTGGAAAACTTCACGAATGGAGGACTAATTACACGAACGCAACTTGCATGTAAAGAGGCCACTAAAAAATTTATTTTATTATAATGAAGTATCATTTAATAACCCTTGGCTGCCAAATGAATCTTTCTGATAGCGAGAGAGTCAGCGCTGTATTGGAGGGAATGGGTTATACACGCACAGAAATCGAAGAGGAGGCCAACTTGCTTGGAATATTGGCCTGCTCGGTCAGACAAAAACCCATCGACAAGATATACAACAAGATAGCCCAATGGAACAAATGGAAAAACAGGCGCAACCTGATCACGTTTGTCTCGGGTTGCATTTTGCCCGCAGACAAGGAGAAATTTCTGAAGACATTTGACCTGATTTTTCAGATGAGCGAACTCGCCCAATTGCCCGATATGATCCGTGAATACGGAATTGTCACTCCTGCAGGGTTGAAACAACCAAAACCGTTGATGCCAAAAAATGAGCACATCACGGAAATGTGGCATGTCAAACCCAAATATCAGTCAACCTACGAAGCATTTGTACCCATCCAGAACGGATGCGATAAGTTCTGTACGTTTTGCGCGGTACCCTATACCCGTGGACGCGAAGTTTCAAGACCATCCGCTGAAATTATTGAAGAGGTTCAACATCTTGTCAATCAAGGCTACAAATCCATCACACTTTTGGGCCAGAACGTTAACTCATACGGATTGGACAAGAACGGGGAAGAGATCAATTTTGCCGGACTTCTCCGCCAGATCGGCGAATTTGGGAAAATTTCAGGCGAAGAATTTTGGGTCTATTTTACCTCCCCGCATCCCCAGGATATGAACCGTGAGGTGATTGAAGTGATTGCTGCCTATGATTGTCTGGCCAAACAGATACACCTGCCGATGCAGAGCGGTGATGAGCGGGTGCTGATCAAAATGAACCGCCAGCATTCGATGGACAAATACCGCAGGATCATAGCCGATATTCGCGAACTTATACCGCAGGCCACCCTCTTTACCGATATCATTGTCGGATTTACCGGCGAAGGCGAGGCTGAATTTCAGAATACCGTTGCCGCTATGAACGAATTCAGGTTTAATATGGCCTATATCGCCATGTATTCGCCCCGTCCGGGAGCTGCCAGTTATCGCTGGGAAGATCAAGTGGCAACAGCCGACAAAAAAGACCGTTTTCACCGTTTGTCAGAGGTGATGAAAATCCACTCACACAAGTTCAATGATGCAATGGTAGGAAAAACATTCAGGGTACTTATCAATGGAACAGACCGAAAAACTGGCTTTTCGACCGGATTGTCCGAAGGAAAACTGATTGTCAGGATCGACAGGAGGGATGATTCCCTGATGGGGAAAATCGTAGATGTTCGGATTACATCGGCTGCTGATTTTTCTTTGAGCGGCAAGCTGCACCTGGAGCTCAGTAACAAGAATTAGGGTGATTAATATCTGGCAGTAGGTCAGTATTAAAAAAAAATCACAAGAAAGTTCGCGCAAAGAAAAACCTCATAGGGGCGCAAAGTTCGGTTTTGATATCTTTGTGCCTTTCTTTGCGTGAAATAATAGAGTTACTAAAGAGAGAGATAATAACGTGGTTATAAACGATAAAAAGAAAGTAGCTTTTAAAACCCTCGGCTGTCGGCTCAATCAATACGAAACCGATGCGTTGGTTACCAATTTTGATGAAGCCGGGTACCAACTTGTAGGCTTTGACGAATCGCCCGATGTGGTGATCGTCAATACCTGTACGGTAACCAACCAGAGCGACCAAAAATCCAGGACGGTGATTAGCCAGGCTGCCCGTAAAAACAGAGAGGCAGTAGTGGTGGTTACTGGTTGCATGGCCAACAATTTCAAGGAAAAACTCGAAAGCCAGGAGAATGTTACCTTTGTAGTCGAAAACAATCGTAAAAGCTCTATACTATCTCTGGTCGAGGCCCATTTTACGGGCGAAATCATTCATCCCAACCAATTGCCACAGGATGTTTTCAGGTATGAACCGGTACGTAAAAGCCTGCACACCCGCAGCGCCGTTAAGATTCAGGATGGCTGCGACAATTTCTGCACTTTCTGC
>Ga0172379_10011243_pt1 | contig 10699 bp, 8 predicted proteins | sample GrowelOW334metaG_FD_119756 | JGI IMG/M metagenome (GOLD analysis project Ga0172379, IMG submission 119756) | Groundwater microbial communities from an aquifer near a municipal landfill in Southern Ontario, Canada - Groundwater well OW334 metaG | ecosystem: Environmental > Aquatic > Deep... | reverse complement strand
CCATCCTGAGCACGGCGTTCCCCGTGATGAAGGTCTGGCGCGAGGCGGTGGTCATCCCCGCGAGCGGGTCAGCCTGGCTGTCGGCGGAATGCACCTTGATCCTCTTGAAGGGCCAGCCCAGCCGGGCCGAAAGGATTTGCGCCATGGCCGAATTGGAACCCTGTCCCATGTCCACGCTGCCTACCCGTAAGAGGATGTCCCCGTTTTCCAGGATTTCTCCCTCCGCTCCCCCTGAATCGTCCATGCCTATTCCCAGGCCAACGTTCTTGTAGGAGCAGGCGATACCGATGCCCGAAGCCCAGCCTTCTTCCGCCTCAGGCATCCTGTACTCTTTCAAGGCGTCCTGAACCGCGAGGAGGCATTCCTTGATGCCGACGCTCGTGGTAGGTCGATCCCCGGTGAGGGTGGGCTTGCCCGCTTCCAGGGCGTTCTTCAGCCTCAGCTCGATCGGGTCCATCCCCAAGGCGTCGGCGATGCGGTTCATCGATGTTTCCGCGGCGAAGGTGACGACGGGGTTCCCGAATCCGCGCATGGCGCAGGCGGGAGCGTGGGTCTGGTAAACCGCCCTGGCCTTGATGTCGGCGGCGGGAATCGTATAGGGCCCTCCCGCGAAGCTGGAGCTCCTGAGGATCACCGCTTCCTCCACCGAAGCGTAGGCCCCGCCCCTCGCCTGGATTCGCGCTTGGATCCCGGTGAGCAAGCCGTCGGCAGAGACTCCTGTCTTGTAGAGGAGGCGCGTGGCGTGGCGTTTTCCGCTGGTTCTGATCGATTCGCGCCGCGTGAAGGTGTATCTTACCGGCCTTCCAGTGGCCAAAGCGCCAAGGGCGGCGATGATCTGAACCGAAATATCTTCTTTGCCGCCGAAGCCGCCGCCCATGGGCATGCCGACGATCCGGATCTTTTCCGGGGGCAAGCCGACGACAGGCGAAATCTCCGAAATATCGGCCTGTGGACCCTGGCTGGCCACGTATACGGTGAGGCTGCCATCGTCCCCTACCGTGGCGACGCAGGATTCAGGCTCAAGATAGGCGTGCTCGATGTACTGGGTTTCGTAATCGCCATCCATGACCAGAGCCGCGGCCGCGAAGCCCGCTTCGACATCCCCCCGCCCCGCTTCCATCACCGCGATCGTGTTGTCGCCATTGTCATGGAGGCGGATCGCGTCGGGCTTCAAGGCCTCGTCGTAGCCCTGAAGGACGGGAAGGTCGTGGTAGGTTACGGCGATCGTGGCGAGTGCGGCATCCGCCGCCGCCTCGGTTTCGGCGAAGACGGCGGCGATGGCGTCGCCCATGTACCTCACCCGATCATCGGCCAACACCGGCTGGTCCTTCTTGATGGGGCCGTAGCGATTTTCCCCGGGAATGTCGCGGGCGAGAAGGATCCTCACCACGCCATCGCAACGCAAGGCTTCGTTGATGTCGACGCCGAGGATTTCGGCATGAGGCTTCTCGCTCCGCAGGACCTTGGTGTAGAGCATATTTTCCAGGACCATGTCGTCCGCGAAGACGGTTTCGCCCGCCGCCTTGGAAACGGCGTCGATCTTTATGAGGGATTCGCCGACCCCGCCTTGCCTGTCGGGGAGGATGTCCTCCCTGGCGATCCAATCCTGGTCCCGCGCCATGAGGTCGGCCGCGATGCGGACTCCGTCGATGATTTTGCGGTACCCTGTGCAACGGCAGACGTTTCTGGCCAGGGCTTTCTTTATCTCGGCCTCTTCGGGGGCCAGATTTTTATCCAGCAGCGCCTTGGTCGACATGATGAAGCCGGGGGTGCAGAACCCGCACTGGACGGCCCCCGCCTTGGCGAAGGCGTAGATCAGGGCCGAAACATGGGTTTTGTTGGCGAGTCCTTCGATCGTTGTCACCCTGCGGCCTTCGAGGTCGCGCAGGTAGGTTTTGCAGGCGAGCACGGCCTTGCCGTCCACGTTGACCGTGCAGGCGCCGCAGTGGCCCTCGGCGCAGCCGTTCTTCGTTCCGGTGAGCCTCAGGACGTTCCTGAGATAGAAAAGAAGGGTCGTATTCTCATCGGAAGATTCGTAGGTGTAGGGTTTTTCGTTGACAAAGAGATGTAGTTTCATCGCATTCTCCCGATGCCGGCCTTATCGGCAGAGCAGTTCCATCATTCGTAGGTAGACGCGGGCGCAGCGTTCCAGCTGGCCGATGTCGAGGTGTTCGTTGTCGGTGTGGCAGAGGGATGAATCCCCGGGGCCGTACTGGACCGCGTTCATGCCGAGATCGTTGATGAGGAAATCCATTTCCTGGTAGCCGTCGGTGAAAAAGCGGAGGGGAGGGGCGCCCATCACGGAGCGGTGGGCTTCCTCGAGCAGGCCAATGGTCGGGTCCCTGGTGTCGGTCAGGGCGGGAAGGAGACCGCGCCGCTTGATGGGTTCCCAATTCCAGTCCGGGCGGGCGATGTCGGCGGAGATCGTCACCCCGGGTCTGGCCGGATACGAGGCTATCGTCGCCCTGAACTGCTCAAGCACGCTGGCCTGCGTTTCCCCGGGGATGAGCCTGCGGTCGAACCAAAGGTCGCAGGTATCGGCGACGATGTTGTAGGCTCTGCCTCCGTCCATCTTGCCCAGATTCAGCGAAGCCCGCGCCTCGCCGATGCCCGGCAGATTCTTGACGGGTAATTCCATGCCCATGAGGAGCCTCGCGATCTCCATGCCCGCCAAAACGGCGTTTTCGCCCAGCCAGGGCCTGCAGCCATGGGCGGCCTTTCCTTTTACGTGAACGAGGATGGGGGCGGTTCCTTTGCAGCCAATGCCGAGCTTGAGCCCTGTGGGTTCTGTGACGACGCCGAATTCGGCTTCGATTCCCATCTCCTTCAAGGCCATGCTTCCCCGGTGTTCCGATTCCTCGTCGATGACGCAGACTAGAGCGACCGGCTTCGCGAGCGAGGCGCCATTGGTGGCTAATTCCCGCAAGGCCGAGATTACCGCCGCGATTCCTCCCTTCTGGTCCACCGAGCCCCGGCCGTGGATCTGCCCATCCTCTTCGCGAGGAACGAACGGCTCATCCATTCCGTGCGGAGCCACGGTATCCATATGCCCATGAAAGAGAATTCCCGGCTTTGTCGATGGAGCCCCGCCGAATTGGGCGTACAGATTGAAGCGCCCCGGTCCGGCTTCGAAGAGCCTCGTCGCGCAGCCCACGCCGCGCAGCTCGCCCTCGAGAAATCGGGCGATATTCGCCTCATTGCCCGTGACGCTCGGAATGGCGATGAGGCGCTTTACTTCCTCGACGACATTCATACTCGTCTGCTTTCCCATATCTCCCCGTTCACCATGAACTGGGGCCGCTTGCCCGCGAAGACATCCAGTACTCCTTCGACCACGGAAACGCCCATCTTGCGCTTTCCATCCTCGGTAAAGCTGCTCAGGTGGGGCGTCGCGATGACATTGTCCATCGAAAAGAGGGGATTGTCCTTTTCGGGCGGTTCCTTGGCGAAAACATCGAGGCCGGCTCCGGCGATAACGCCTTCCTTGAGAGCTTCGATCAAGGCCGTCTCATCCACTACCCCACCGCGAGAGGTATTGATGAAGATCGCGCTCTTTTTCATGGCCGCGAAAATCCGTTTTCCGAAGAGCTTGTCGGTTTCGGCGGAATAGGGAATATGAACGGAAAGGAAATCAGCTTCCTTCGCAAGGGCTTCCAGGCTGTCCACGACATGGTACGCGAATCCTGTGTCCGGGCTTCCTTTCAGGTAGGGATCGTAGGCCACGACCTTCATTCCCAGCCCCAGGGAGGCGATCTCGCCCGCTCGCCTGCCGATGCGTCCGAATCCGGCGAGGCCGAGGGTCTTGCCCAGGACTTCCATCCCTGTGACCCTCGTTCTGATACCGAAATCGCCCTTTTCCTTCAGAGCCTTCTGGACGAGGGGGATCTGCTTGGCGGCCATGAGGATCATGGCGATCACATGCTCGGCCACGGATTCGGTGGGACCATCGGGCGTGTACAGCAGGGGGATCTTGTGCCGCGAGCAGGCTTCCACGTCCACGCTGTCGTAGCCAACGCCGGGGCGGCCGATCACCTTGATAGTGGCGCCCATGGCGATTTCGGCTTCCCTCATCTTGAGGGCGGCGGAACAGATGACTCCATCCACTTCCCTCAGGGCCTTTTCCAGCTTTTCCTTGTCGTCGTCGAAAATCGACACGACTTCGGCGTGTTTGGAGAGCAGGCTCAAGGCCTCGCCGTTCAGCGGCCTGTCAATCAGCACCTTTTTCATTTTCCCCCCTCGAGAAGTGTTCCTTCAAATAGATTGTTCTGGTATGTTTCAGCAATTCGATCATCGCGTCCCTGGCTTTCAGGGGATCGCGCGCCACGATCGATTCAAGCACCTTCCGGTGGAGCTCAGTCCCCTTCCGCGAATGGGGAATCTCGCCGAGGAATTTCGCGTAGGACTCGCGCACCGCTGTGGAGAATTGGGTGAGAAGCGGATTCCTCACGCTCTCGGCCAGGGCGATGTGGAATCTGAGATCGCTCTCCGCGGCCTTTTCCGGTTCCACCTCGCTGTAGGATTCGAGGTCCTTCAGACAGGAGTCCATCGCCTCAATATCGGGTTCGGCGGCCTTCTTCGCCGCGAGCACGGCGAGGCCCGTATCCAATACCTCCCTGAGCTCCATGAGGTCCCGCACGTCGCTGTCCTGGTACATGGTGAGGAGGATGCTCTTGGTCAGGGGGACTGATGGTTGTTGGGAGATATAAGTGCCGTCCCCGCGGCGGACCTCGACGAACCCCATGGCCTGAAGCACTTGCAGGGCCTCCCTGGCCGAGGAAACGCCGACATCGAGCATCTTCGCCAATTCGCGCTGAGCGGGGAGCTGTTCTCCCCAGGCAAGCTTTCCCGTGGCGATGTAGCCCAAAAGCTTTTCAACGATCGCGTCCGCCACGGTAAGCGTTTCAACCTTGTCGATCATTTTTGTATCCTTTCTCTATATGATATCGCCTTTGTCGGACAGACGCCCGCGCATAAGCCGCAGCCGACGCAAACGTCCTGATCCACGCTATGGAAGGAGTTCCCTTTCAGGATCGCGCCCGAGTAGCAGACCTTCCTGCAGGCGCCATCATTATCGCAAAGCTTCGGGTCGATGAAAGCCTTGAAGTCTTCAGATGCCTTTCGAGATTCCACGAGAGCGTGGGTTTTTCCGCGCAGTTCCCCGATCGTCCCGATATTTCTCCGAACGAGATAGTCTTCCATCCCCTGGCATATCTCCCCGAATTTCCTGAACCCCCACAGGAGAGGCGCGGTGGCCATCCCCACTCCGGTTGCCCCCGCCATGATCATCTGGATGGCCGACTTCGCGTCGCTAACGCCGCCCACGCCCACCACGGGGATCTTCACGAAGCGGGAGATCTCATAGATATATTTCAGGGTGAAGGGGAGAATATATTTCCCTGAAAGATATCCGCTCCCATCGGCGCTGCCCAGCGAGGGTAGCCCCGTTTCGATATCGATGGAAAGACCCGGTCCGATGGAATCCATGGCCGCGATGGCATCGATGCCCGCGGCTTCCAAAGCCTTAAGCAGCTCCTCGAGTCGGGGAAGGAAGGGGGGAAGCTTCACCATGAGGGGCACCTTGATGCGTGGCCTGGCCAGTTTCACGGTTTTCACGAGTTCGAGGGGATCGTAGTCGACGAAGGAGACGATTTTGGAGCCCGCCTTCACCAGGCGCTCCGCCATCGCGACGGCGGTTTCGGCCGAGACATAGTTCTTGGCGATGCTCGTGACGAGAGGGATATTGGTGTCGAGCCGCTCGATGACCTTCACCCAAGCCTCGATCCCTACGCAAGACCAATCGGCGTTCATGAGGCTGCCGTTGTGGATGCTCATGTAGGGGACAGGGGAACGGATCGGTTCGGGCCGTATTCCCTTCGTGAAGATCAGCCCGACTTCCGAAGCGGCGGCCTGCATGATCAGCGTCTCGCTTCCCGAAAGCGGCCCCTCGGTGAGCATCAGGGGATTTTTCAGGGTAAAGCCCAGAAATTCGGTTCTCAGCATCAGCGTTCCCCCAGTTCCAGAGCGTTTTCGGGGCAAGCCTTGGCGCATGCCCCGCATTGATTGCACATCATGGCATGACGGTCGTCGGGGGCGAGAAAAAGCCGGTCGCAAACGGCGACGCAAGCCCCGCAGCCGGTGCAGGCGCTCCTGCGGACTCGCACCTGATTGTTCTTCACGAAGATGGCGCCAGTGGGACAGGCGGCTACGCAGGGCCGTTCCTCGCATTGCGCGCAGACCTTTTGCGTCAATTCCAGGACGTCGGTCCTGAGTATCCGGATCCTGCTTTTCGCCCGGTTCAGGACCCCTTCCTGGGTCATGGAGCATACCCCTTCGCAGACCCTGCAACCCGTGCAGCGGTCACGGTGCACGATCAAATAAATGGTTTTTCCCGTCGCGGTCATCGGTTCCAATCCCCCAATTCCAGCCGCGCGAGGAGGGAATCCTCGGGTATGCCGTCCTTGTTCCATTCCCTGAGCGAGTAATAATGGTCGAGAAGGTAGTCCTGGGAATCGCGCGAAATCACCTTGCCGACGAGGGGACCATTGGTCACCGATTCCTCGGCGAACTTCCGCGGCAGGTAGTCGTCTTTCCGCGAAATCCCTTCCCGGGCGCTGAATACCCTGGCGAGGGTCCAGCATCGTTCGCCGGCCAGCCGCATCCTGGCGAGATCCCAGTCTTCCCCCGTCGTGGCGTTCAGCATCCGCGCGAGGACGGGATCGAGGAGGCCGATCCCATAGACGAACTGGCAGACCGTGAGCGATTCCTCGGCGGCCTTGTCGTCCTGCTGGGTTTTGACGAAGGCGACCCTGCCGTCCAGGTCGTTTTCGGCCCACATGCCGTTCAGTTCCCGACCAACGGGCCAAGAGCGCAGATGACAGGCGCCGCGGTCCGCGGTCATGTAGGCCAAGGCTGTCCCGTAGCTGATTCGAGGATCGTAGGCGGGGAATCCCAGTCCCTTGATCTGGGGCATTTTGTCGCTCAGGCCCAATTCCCTGGCGACAACGGCCGGCCCTTCCGCCAAGAGGGCGCCAATCCCTTCTCTCCGGCAGATCTTGCCGAGAAGATCCACGACAATTCCCCTCTTGTTGGGGGAATCGGCCGGGAAGTGCTCGGTACCCAGGAGCCCGCCGATGAGGGATCCGGCCGTGATCGTGTCCAGGCCGTATTGATTGCACAGAAAGTTGAAGTAGGCGATATCGTCGGGATCCATGATGCCTAGATTGGGGCCGAAAAGTCCGACCGTCTCGAACTCGGGCCCTTCCATCGCGAAATTGCCTTTCTTGTATCCCTTGGCGCAAGCCACCGGGCATTCCCCGCAGGAAAGGATCTTCTTGGTCCTTTCCTCGTAGGCGAATTCGTCGATAGCCCTTACCGAGGGAAGCTGTCCCCCGGTGAAATTGTTGACGGGAAGGAAACCGTTGCCATTCACCACGCCCACGTTTCTCACCGTTCCGTACTTGCGCTGGCCCGGAACCCAGGGATTGGCGAAAATGACGGCCTTGGCCGCCTCGACCGCCGCCTTGAGTTCCTTGAGGTCGTGGATCGGGATATCCCGCGTGCCCCTCACCGCGATAGCCTTCACCTTCTTGGAGCCGAGCACCGCCCCGCTTCCGCCCCGCGCCGCGCTCCGCGAGTAATCGTTGGCGAGGGAAGCGAACTTCACCAAATTTTCCCCGGCTGGCCCGATGCACACGACGCGCGCCTCTAGGTCCCCGACGAGCTTTCTGACCGCCCTCTCGGTCTCGTAGGTTTCAAGACCCCAGATCGGCGCGGCGTCGATGAAGCGCACGCTATCGTTCTCGATGAAGAGGACGACCGGCGCGGATGAGACGCCCTCGATGATGAGAAGGTCGAAGCCGGCCGCCTTCAATTCGGGCCCGAAATGGCCGCCGGAATTGCAGTCCAGGTAGATCCCCGTAAGCGGGGATTTCGTGACGATCTCGAACCTGCCGGCAGCGGGCGCTATGGTGCCCGTGAGCGGACCGGCAGTGATGATGAATTTGTTGAGCGGGCCAAGCGGATCGATTCCCGGGGGCAGTTCTTTCACCAGGTACGCCGTGCCGAGCCCTTTGCCTCCGAGGAACTGCTGTTCGAGCTTGGACGGAATCTCCTCCACGCGGGAGGATCTCCGCCCCAGGTCGATTCTGAGCAGCTTATGAAATCGAGCCATTCAGCTTCCTCCAGGCGGCCCCGCGGGTCGGCCACGGCGCCTCCAAAAGCTCCCTGGTCGGGGCCCCGCCGAGTTCGAACAATTCCCGCCTCGCCCTGTCGGCCCTTTCCAGCACGGCTCCCTCGTCCATCGTGAGCACGCGCCTGTTTTCCATCACCAGCTTGCCGTCGATAATCGAATTGACAACGTCAGTGCCCCGCGCGCTGTAGAGGATGGATGGCACCGGCCGTCCTCCCCTCAGCAGATGGGCTTCCCCGAATTTTATCATGATAAGGTCGGCCCGTTTCCCGATTTCCAGGGAGCCGGTCTCCTTTTCCATGCCCAGGACCTCGGCCCCGCCCATGGTGAGCATCCGCAGCGCCATCTCGGCGGTGAGCGCTTCCGCGTCGAGCTTCCGCACTTTCTGGAGCATGGCCGCAGTCTTCCCGATCTCCAGCATATCATAGGTATAGCTCGCCGCGCCGTCGGTTCCCAGCCCCACCTTCACCCCCGCCTTCAGCATCTCGGGGACGGGAGCGATCCCGTATCCCAGGTGCATGTTGGCGACGGGATTGTGGGCGACCCCGGTACCCGTTTCGGCGGCGATCGCGATCTCGTCACCCGAAAGCCAGACCCCGTGGATGGCGATCGACTTCTTCCCGGTGAAGCCCAGGGAATGGGCGTATTCCATATCCCTCATCTTGTACTTTTCGAGGGAGCGCGAAACGATTTCCACCCATCCGGCGATATGGGTGACGAGTGTTACGTCCAGCTTCTTCCCGAGGCCGATGATTTTCTTGAAGAATTCCGTTCCCACATCCTCAGTGGAGCCCGGCCCCAAGCCGACCGATGTAAGATTCCACCCGTTGCGGCGCTTCACGAAGCCCGCCGCGCGTTCCAGGAGCTCTCCTTCTTCCCGGAGGACATCGGAAGCGTGGCCGCCCGTGTTCTTCCTCCCGGCGAAACTCTCGTTGAGGAATCCAAAGACGAGGTGGCTGCGCATCCCCGAGGCGTTGAAGCCCTCTGCCACTTCCTCGATGTTCTCGAAGTCGGTGTGGAGGTACCAATGATCCGAAAACGTCGTCGTTCCCGATTTGATCATCTCGAGGGCGGCCACCTCGCTCGCTATCCGCGCGTGGTCGGGGCGCATCCTGGAGATGATGGGGATGAGAAACCGTATATTCCAGGGGTTGAAGTGCATGTCGTAGCCGACCCCTTCGAGTAGGGACTGATAGACATGGGTGTGCGTATTTATGAATCCAGGCAGGACGCAGCAGTCCGTCCCGTCGATCACCTTTTTCGCGCCGCCATTGAGGTTGGCACCGAAAGCACCGCCGATGTTGCCGCCGAAAGCGCCGCCGCCCCCAGCGCCGCTGTCGATGGCCGCTATCTTGCCGTTCTCGATCCCGATCGAGCAGCCCTGAAGTATCTCGTTTTTGCCGTTCATCGTGATGAGGCAGCAATTCTTTATGAGTATGTCGAACATCCTGACTTCCTTACGCGTCTCATTCTATCGTCATCGGCGACCGCGCCGCCGCCTTTGCCGTATGCGGCGAGGCCGCGAACACGGCGCTCGATTCTATCCTTTCTGGTAATGCTTGCCGTTGGCGGCGGGACTCAGCGCCGTCCTGCCCAAGAGCCCCACGAGCGCGATCAGGGTGAGCACGTAGGGGAAGGCGAGCATGAGGTCCGGGGGAATGGGCACGCCCGCGGCCTGGGCTCCCGCCTGGAAGGCATCGGCGAATCCAAAGAGCAGGCAGGCCAGCATAGCCCCGATGGGCGACCACCTGCCGAAAATCATGGCAGCCAGTCCGATAAATCCCCTTCCCGCCGTCATGGACGCCGAAAATTGCGATTGATAGCAGATGGAGAGGAAGGATCCCCCGAGGCCGGCCAAAAGCCCGCTTATCACCACCGCGATGTACCGCATGCCATAGACATTGACCCCCAGCGTATCAGCCGCCCTGGGATGCTCGCCGACCGACCTGATGCGAAGGCCTAGCCTAGTCCTGAAAAGCAGGAAATGGATCACGGGCACCAATATGAGGGCCATATAGACCACCGGATTCTGTTTCCCAAAAATCCTGCCTATTACCGGGATGTCCGCCAGGAAGGGAATCCTCAAGTCCGGGATCACGGGCACAGTCGGCGAAATGCCAAAATGCCCCGGCCAGATCACCGGGACGAGTATGTTGGGGATACCCACCGCGATGATATTGATGGCCGTGCCCGAGATGATCTGGTTGGCGCCCAGCGTAACGCTCATGAAGGCGTGCAGGAGCCCCATGAGCCCGCCCGCGCAGACTCCCATCAGGAGGCCGACCCAGGGGCCGAAGAGGAAGGAACCGACAACGGCGGTGAAGGCTCCCATCAGCATCATTCCCTCGAGTCCGATGTTGATGACCCCCGAACGCTCCGACATGCAGCCGCCAAGCGCCGCGAGAATCAGGGGCGTTGCGATCCTCAAGGTGGAGGCGAAGATCGACACGCTGAACAGCTTAATGAATAGATCCATGGCTCTTCCTGTTTATCCTGTTTTTTACGAGGACT
>Ga0172379_10011242_pt1 | contig 10699 bp, 9 predicted proteins | sample GrowelOW334metaG_FD_119756 | JGI IMG/M metagenome (GOLD analysis project Ga0172379, IMG submission 119756) | Groundwater microbial communities from an aquifer near a municipal landfill in Southern Ontario, Canada - Groundwater well OW334 metaG | ecosystem: Environmental > Aquatic > Deep... | reverse complement strand
CTGGCGGCTTACAGGCAACTCGATACCGCACGCTTCGATAACCTGTTGATGAAACATAAATCGGTCGCGCTGCCTTATGAAGATCCGGTGAGCTTTGCGATTAACGCCGCCAAACCGGTGATCGACCAACTGTCCGAAGCGGAAAAAGACCGCATTGAATTGCTGATTACCTGCTCGGAGTCGGGCATTGATTTCGGCAAGTCAATGAGCACCTACGTCCATCATTACCTGGGACTTAACCGTAACTGCCGGCTGTTTGAGCTGAAACAGGCCTGTTATTCGGGTACGGCCGGTGTGCAAATGGCGGTGAATTTTATTCTGTCCCAGGCTTCGCCGGGAGCCAAGGCGCTGGTCATTGCCACGGATCTGTCGCGTTTTCTGGTGACTGAAGACGGCGATGCGCTGACTATGGACTGGGCGTTTTTCGAACCCAGCGGCGGCGCGGGCGCGGTGGCATTGCTGGTCAGCGAAAAGCCGGAGATATTCCAGCTGGATGTCGGCGCAAACGGTTACTACAGTTTTGAAGTGATGGATACCTGTAGGCCGATTCCCGACAGCGAGGCGGGTAACGCCGATTTATCGCTGCTGTCGTATCTGGATTGTTGCGACCAGAGCTTTCAGGAGTACCAAAAGCGGGTGACGGGAACCGATTACCGGACGACGTTTCAATACCTGTGCTTCCACACGCCATTCGGCGGCATGGTAAAAGGCGCGCACCGTAATATGATGCGCAAGCACACCGATATAAAACGCGATGAAATTAATCAGGACTTTCAGCAGCGGGTACAACCGGGGCTGACTTATTGCCAGCGCGTAGGCAATATTATGGGCGCAACCGTATTGGTTTCTCTGGCCAGCACTATCGAGCAGGGCGTGTTTGACGTTCCCCGAAGAATCGGCTGTTTTTCCTACGGTTCTGGTTGTTGTTCTGAATTTTACAGCGGCGTGGCAATGGCTTCCGGCCAGCAAAAACTCAGGTCCATGCAACTGGAAAAAAATCTCGATAGCCGGTATCAGTTGAACATGAACGAATATGAAACCTTGCTGGAAGGCAGCAATGAGGTCAAGTTCGGCACCCGCAATGTTGTTCCGAATACCGACTTGCTGCCGGGTGTCTGGCAGTCGATTATCGACAACACGGCCGGCAAAGGAACGGAAAGAATTTTTCTAAAGGAAATTAAAGAGTTTTACCGGCAATATGAATGGGTGGGCTAAGCCGGATACTGATGCGATGACGGAGTTAGGGAAGGACATTGAGCAAATAGAGCTTAGCCTGAAACAATGGTTTCCGAGTCAGGCGTTTATAAAGGCGGCCAAAATTCAGGATTACCCGATTCTGCCGGAAGAACAGGCTCTGGTCGCCAAGGCTGTCAGCAGCCGCCAACACGAGTTTGCAACCGGCCGTTGGCTGTCCAGGCAAGGATTGCAATCTTTTGGCTTGCCGGACGAACCGATTAAAATGGGCCGATTGAGAAACCCGCTGTGGCCGAAGTCTGTTTCCGGAACAATCAGTCACGATGGTAAGCTCTGCGCAGTCGTGCTGATGCAGAAACACCAGCACAGCGAAGCAGGCATCGGTATTGATCTGGTTTCCTTGCCGCAGCGAGCCGGCAGGATGGATGAGTTGACGCCTATGTTCTTGGCCAACGCAGATGAGCTGAGCGCTATGGCGGCATTTAACCTTGTCGTTGATCCGGCGCTGCTGTTATTCAGCGTCAAGGAGTCGGTGGTAAAGGCCATGTCATTTAAATTGGACGACTTTATCGATATGCGCGCAATTGAAATTCACCACTCTGATAAGATGCGCTTCAGCATATCCGGCAATGCTATCTGTGCTGACATTACTGCCGCCACAACCGGCAATTATCTGGTAACAGCAGTAAGGGGCCTTGTTGAAAATGACTGAGGTTATTCGAGCTGAGCCTATTGTCTGGATGTTTTCTGGGCAAGGCACCCAGTATTTTCAGATGGGCAGGGCGCTTTATGACTCGAATGAGACGTTCAGGTTCTGGATGGACAGGCTTGATCGGGTCGCCGCCAATTATGTCGGGCAGTCGATTGTTGAAATGCTGTATGACGAAAAACAGTCTCAAAGCCAGCCTTTTGAGCAGACCCTGTATACACATCCGGCGCTGTTTATGGTGCAGTACTCGCTGGCCAAAACGCTGTTGGCCGAGAATTTTCCGCCCCCTGATTATCTGTTTGGCGCGAGTTTGGGCGAGTTTGTGGCGGCTGCGTTGGCCGATGTTGCCGATGTGGAGGCGATGCTGTTCGATATTATCAAGCAGGCCCGGTTATTCGATTCGCATTGCGGCGGCGGTGCGATGCTGGCTGTTATTGATGATGTTGATAGCTTTCAAAGCAATCCCGTGTTTTCAGACGGCTGTGAGCTGGCCGGGGTTAATTTTGACCGGTGTTTTGTCGTATCCGGGTTGAAAAGTAAAATCCTGCTGATTGCAGGGCAACTCAGGCAGCAGGATATTACCCATCAGCTTTTGCCGGTTTCCGTGGCTTTTCATTCATCGCTGGTGGAGGTGGCTAAGGAAGCGTTCAGCAAAATGTTCGCAGGCGGCGTTTATCGTTCCGCCAAAATACCGGTGGTTTCCTGTGCGGTGTCAACGGGCGGCAATGAGGGGGATGAAAGGTTTTCGCCGGCGTACTGGTGGCGTGTGATACGGCAACCGATTGAATTCAGGCAGGCGTTGGCTGAATTCCAGTACAATCATCCGCAGGCGGTTTATCTGGATGTAGGGCCGTCCGGGAACATGGCGACGTTTACCAAATACAACCTGCCTGAAAGCAGACATAACCGGATTATGCCTATAATGACGCCGTTTGGTAATGACCATGAAAACATCAAGGCGATCCGTGACAGGTTGCTGATGCTAGGTTGATCAGGCGATTATTGTTTATCCGTCTCCTTCTTGTCGGATTTATCTGCCGGCCCGGCGGTATAGTCGCTGCCCAGTATGACAGGCAGACCGCTTTTACCTGAGCCGATGATAACGACTTTGGAGTTATTTGATTTTGCCAGATCGACAGTTGCATTGATACCTTGCCAGGTCAGGTATTTCTGGGAAATGCCGTCGGTAATGGTGTTTTGGAAGTCCCGGATGCCTTCGGCTTCAATCTTTTTGCGCTGTTTTTCCTTTTCTTCGGCCAGCAGCCTGAATTCATAGGCTAATGCCACCTGTTTGGCCTGTTCTTTTTGTTCAATCGAATTACGTACAGTTTCAGGGAGCGTAATATCGCGAATTAAAATTTCATCAACGAAGACATAATGCCCGGCCGATTTTCTCGTGTTCGTGGTGTCAAGCCCGTTGAGAATACTTTGTTGAATCTGGTCTTCAATCAACGCTCGCTTCACGGAGTAGAGTTCTTCCGGTTCGAATTGGCCGATAACGTTACGCACATGACTGCCCATTTCCGGTACCAGCAATATATTGACATAATCCGGGCCGATATATCGGTGCAGTTCGGGCAGGGAGTCTTCTAAAGGTCTGAAACGAATGGATGCTTCAACCAGGACGCTAAGGCCGTTTTTGCTGAGGGTGTTGAATACAATGGTTTCTCTTTGTTGCCGTGTGTTATAGATTGTCATTTTGTCCCATGGGAAGATCAGCGTCGTGCCTTCACCATAGCTGCGTTCCATTTCTGTACCGCCGAAAAAACGACGCCACAGAACGGCTTTCTGTCCTGAATCGATACTGATCAGCATCAATGGCAGGGCGGACAGAATCAGCAGTGCGAGTAATAGCAGCGCGATTGCTATTTCAAGACGATGAGTTTCAAGCCAGTTACTTATTTTGTTAAACATGGTTTATTTTTTCCTGGAATGGGTTACTTCGGCGATCAAGCCTTCTTCCATATGAAAGTGTCGATCGCAGCAGTCGAAGTATTTTTCATCGTGAGTAACGGCAATAATGGTTTTACCGCTAGCTTTTAGTTCAGGCAGGATTTCATGGTAAAAAATCTTGCGGAATTGGGGGTCCTGATCTGCGGCCCACTCGTCAAAAACCATCACCGGCCTGTCTTCGAGAATCGAAATGATCAGCGCCAAACGCTTTTTTTGGCCGGTGGACAGGTTGAACGTGTCGAACTCGCCATTGATTAAGCCGGTTTTTTCTTTCAAGCCCATGCGTTTGAGCAAATCATCCACGCGCTGTTGATCAATTTCATGGATGCCATAAGTGCGTGAGAACAGGTGGTAATCGGCAAGAATAGCCGTAAACATATTTCGGTAGGCGAAAATGTTTGCTGCCGAGATCTGGGTGTCGTTCAGTTGTATTTGTCCGTCACACGGTTGATACAGTCCGAGCAAAAGCTTGATCAGCGTGGACTTGCCGGAGCCGTTACCGCCGGTAAGAAACAGGATTTCATTATGCCGGACTTGTAAGTCGATCGGGCCGGTTGAAAAATTGATGGTGTCGAACTCGTCGCGATATTGATGACGAATTTTTTGCAGCGAGAGCTTTTCAAACGAAGGAAACAGGGCGCAGTCTTTTTTTAGCTGTTCCTGATGCTTATCTAATAACGCTTCCGTTTTGAAAATCAGCGATAAGGATTTTTCTGCATTGGTAAAAGTAGGCATCCACGCGAAAACATTGCTTACCGGTCCCATTAAAAACAGTCCGGCGGTGACGATTTTAATAACAGTCTCAGGATAGGCGGTAATGCTCAATTGTGGAACTAGGAAAACCAACACTGCCATTAAAAAATAAAACGAACTTTGTATGGTGATAAAGTTGATCGCCATATCCAGATTGGCACGAATCCGGTTGTCCTTGGCCTGTCCGGCCAGAACGCCGGCGGAACGGAGCAAGTCTTGTTCGCGGTCGTGGTTCAGTTTTATTTCCTTGAAACCTTCCAGTAAATCGGATAACGAGTAGTAAACGTTTTGCTCACTTGCAATGGCAATATCGAGAACTTTATTGGTTTTCTGGCTTCTTTTGTAAGACATCCCGGCGGCGATTAGAATAAATATTAACGTCAGACCAAAAGCCGGCAACGAGAGATAGGCAAGATACAGTGTGGTAAAGCTGATGATGACCAGACTTTGTAACGAAACAATAATCGGCAGTGAAGATAGCGACAGGGTATAGGTATGCTGGTTAATAGCAGTATACAGTTCCGCCTGGCCGATTTTTTCAAGGTTCTCAAAATTACAGCCGGAAATTTTATTAAAGATCCGAATACGGATGGCCTCTATCAGTCCTTCGCCAAGCTTTGTTCCAATCCCCCATACATATTTTTGGGATAATATGTAAATGAGCAGGCAAATCGCAAAAAATACCACGCCCATCAGCCTGAACTCACTGTTTGAGGCATGTTCAGCCGAGGTGTTGAGAATTGCCAGAAGTAGAACGTTGCTTAGCCCGGCCAAGATTGAATAAAAAGCGATTTTTCCTTTTGGAGCATCGGTTTCATTCAGAAAAGTATGAATTAGATTCACTGAGTTGAGATTTGTATTTTGCTGTCCGGTAAAGATTTATTTCGATTGTGAATGTTCGGTCGTAAAAGTCGAAAGCAAAATAAGCAGAATAATCCCGACTACCGGGGACAGGAAAAAAGAAATCAGAAACAGGCCGTTAAAACCTAACGGCTGTTTCTTTCCGGCCAGGCCGATAACCATGCATAAAAGCAGGTACATTAAAAAATAAAAAAATGGCATCTTGGGTCTCGTTATTAAACGACAACGCTCCTGAAAGGGTTTTTGTGCCAATAGGCATTTAGAACGCAGCTAACGATTTATGAAGCTGTCTGATCGGTTTTTTTCTTGCCTTCGTTAAAAGCGGCTTTGAAATCATCTATTTTGGCTTTGGGATCAAAATTAAACAGGTCGCCGCCATTTTGTAGGTGATTTAACATGACTTGTCCAACGGCATAGGCGGATGCGCCCGCAAGCATGGGCATACTCAGAGCCGCCAGTACATGGCCTATGCCCGGTACTACCTTGAACAGTGTGGCGGCAGTTGCTCCGACCAACAGTTGAGGTGAAAGGCTGCCGATCAGAATAGTGATAATTGATCGGGTTTTGGATTCGGAAAAAGGTTTATCGTAGATGTCCAATAACTCGTTGACCATTTTTATTTCAACGGCGGCGATTGCAGCCACATCCCAGAAAGGAAAGGGAATTGCTCCGGATCCTGCGGCCCAGCCGGTGTACTTGCTGATAACAAGGTTGGCGGCCTGTTCGCGGGTAATGTGAGCGTCTTCAGCTTGGGGTGCGTTTGATTCGGTTTGTTGTGTAGATGCCACGATATTATCCCTCTTGATTGTTATTGTTTTGCAGAGACTAGCATATTGATTGACCTGCATCAAGGTTGTTTTTGTTGGATACCAAATTATTGTTTTTGAATTTTTACCCGATTGACCTGCAATCAAAAACAGTATAAATGTAGCGTCATGATTACGGTTGAAAAATTAGGTTCCGAGCAATTTAAACAGGATTACGGACTGCGTTATGCTTATGTCGCCGGTGCAATGGTCAAAGCTATTGCCTCGAAAGAGCTGGTGATTCGCATGGGGCAGGCCGGCTATCTTGGCTTTTATGGCGCTGGCGGCATGCCGTTGCAGGCTATTGAAGCGGCAATTGTGCATATCCAGGAGATATTGTGTCACGGGGAAGCGTACGGAATGAATCTGTTATCCAACCTGTCCAGACCGAAACAGGAAATGGAAACAGTGGATCTGTTTCTGCGTTGCGGCGTACATAATCTTGAAGCATCCGCTTATATGCAAATTACCCCTGCTCTGGTCAAGTTTCGTTTGACAGGGGCAAGCACTGACGTTCAGGGAAGGTTGATTGTCCCGAACAGGGTGATTGCCAAAATTTCACGACCCGAGGTAGCGCAGTTTTTTTTGTCTCCGGCACCGGAACAGATTGTCAGTCGTCTGCTGGAAGAAGGACAGATTTCCGAGCAGGAGGCGGCCTTGTCCGGGCAGTTGCCGGTCGCTTCGGATGTTTGTGTTGAATCCGATTCCGGTGGGCATACCGATATGGGTGTTGCGTCGGTTCTACTGCCAACCATTATTCGCTTGCGGGACAGCCTGCAACAACACTATCAGTATCAGAAACCGGTCAGGGTAGGCGCTGCCGGGGGTATAGGCACACCCGAGTCGGCGGCATGCGCTTTTATGCTGGGTGCTGATTTTATTGTCACCGGCTCGATTAACCAGTGCACCGTGGAGGCCGGAACCAGCGATAGGGTCAAAGACATGCTGCAGGGGATCAATATTCAGGATACCGCTTATGCCCCGGCCGGGGATATGTTCGAACTGGGCGCAAAGATTCAGGTGATGAAGAAAGGTGTTTTTTTTCCGGCCAGAGCCAATAAGCTCTATGATCTTTGGAGAAATTATGGTTCGCTGGAGCTTATCGACGCCTCGGTTCGTAAGGAAATACAGGATAAATATTTCAAGCGCAGTTTTGATGAGGTATACCGGGAAACGAAAGGTTATTACATGCAGGAGTTTCCCGCAGAAATTGAAAATGCGGAACGTAGCCCAAAGGCTATGATGGCTTTGATTTTTCGCTGGTATTTTGTTCACACCATGCGCCTTGCCTTGGATGGCAGCGGCGAACAGCGTGTGGACTATCAAGTGCATACTGGCCCGGCTCTGGGCGCATTTAACCAATGGGTTCAGGGTACATCACTGGAGAACTGGCGGAATCGTCACGTCGACGTCATTGGCGAACATCTGATGCAGGCATCTGCCGACTATATGAATCAGCGGTTCCAGATCTTTTTGTAGCATTTATCCCATGCTGTGCCATGCCTGCGAATTTTCAGGCATGGGATGCAGGTGTTTAAGCCCTGAGTTTTAGCTTTTCCTGCTGCGGAATTTTGCTTAAATCCACGCTGTCTTGATAAAGCTGAATGCTGCCGGTTTGTGTGTCGATCAGATACTTGTTGAACTGGCTGCCGTGCAAGGTTTTTTTCAACTGGATTTTGGTGTCGTAGATCGGTAGCAACCTGATCATATAGATTTCCCGGTTGTAGTCTGGATTACGCCAACTCTCGGCCGCATGGAAGGTTTTGTTGTTAAATAAAACGATCTGGCCTGCTTGCCAGTCATTTTTTATAAACTTGTCTGCGTAATAGTCTCTGGCAAAATTTGTACTGATTTTGTAGTTATCCATTAATGCCTTATATGGTGCGCCGCTGATGAAGTTCTTCAGTGCTTTGGCGTCAATTTTGTCGCTGTCGATGTAGCCGTTTTCATCAAGATAGTCTGGGGTGTTTAAAAATGAATCCTCGAATAACTTCAGTAACACATTCCCCGGAATTTTTAATTTACATTTGGACTCCGGCAGAATGGCTAAACGGCCGCCGTTATTTTCGTTAACGTCAATAAGCGGGATGTATACCGTTATATCGTTCTCGGTTTCATAAAAGTGATGAAAATTCGGTATGTCGGAATGGATGTCTATAAATGATCGATGATTATGATCATTGCCCAGATAAATATCGTAGGACGCGACAATAAACCGGGTTTTAAAAAAACGCTGGAAATTCTGCTGCAATAAATGCGAGCAAACCTTTTCAATAAATGCCTGCTCAAGATGAATGGCTTTGTTGTAGGACTTGCTGTATAGCTTCGTGACCATCTTGTTGGCCAGTCCGGGAAACAAAGCGAACAAAAAGCCGGTTATTTTTCCTTCAAGATAAGCCTGGTGCTCGTTTTTAGTGAAATACTGGGGGTAATCGTTGCGGGCTTCCGCGACATTTTTATAGTGACTCTTCATTTCCTCAAGCAGTTCGGTGGGCAGGGAAACGCCAGTATCGATGAAGCCGTTGGTAAAATAATCATTAAAATATTGCGTGTTCAGAATGTCTTGCATATCCATCTCCTGATTTATTGTGGCGTTTATCGGTCTAATTCATGAACGCTTTTTTTATATATTGCTGCCGACTTCAAGGCATATTGCAGGGCGTAGCTTGACTTTATCCGGTTTAGTCGTAAGTATGTTAGCGTTTTATCGGGTACCAAATCAAATTAATACGACTTACTAAAATAAATTAGTTGTTGTTTTTTAAACAGGCTTTTAATAATGACCGCAAATCAAACCGACTTGAAAGAACAGCTAAAAAAACGATTATTCGACAGTATTTCCGCGCAGATCGATTTGATTGGCTATGTTCCGGATGATATAGCCAAGCTGGTTAAAAATTTCACATTTGATACGAGAGATGTTGATCAGGCATCAAATGATATGGGGTTTGAGACTGGATTAGTTGAAAATGAAGCGATCACTGCTAACAATCAGTCCGATAAAGAAAAACTTGCCGAATTAGTTAATGGTCACTATGACAAAGTGTTTTATGATTACGACGGGATGATGGGGATTCTTCATAGAGATACCCAATACAGGAACATAGGATACTGGGACGAGACGACCCTTTCTCAGGATCAGGCATCTGAAAGATTGCAGGATACTTTGCTCGGTTTTATACCTGAAAAATCAGGGCGAATACTGGATGTGGCTTGCGGGATGGGGGCTTCAACGCGCCGTTTGCTTAATCATTACCCGGCTGGAAATGTTTGGGCGATCAATATATCGGGAAAACAGATTGAATCAACCCGGAGAAATGCGCCCGGCTGCAATGCGCAGGTTATGAATGCAGTTGATATGGAATTTGATAACGATTTTTTTGACAGTATTTTGTGTATTGAGGCTGCAATGCACTTTGAAACACGACAGAAATTTCTTGAAGAGTCTTTTCGAGTTTTAAAAACAGGTGGTTATCTGGTTTTGTCAGATATTCTTTTGACGTCTAGAGAAAGATTGGCGCAGATTCCTATGTTTCATAGCCCTGATAATCATATTGAAACTGTCGAAGAATATTATGAGCTACTCTCGGATGCTGGATTTAGCTCTATAGTTATAACTGATGAGAGTCAAAATGTCTGGGGCGCTCATTTTTTGCGAGCGGTTAACAGGATTCATGAAAAATTCTATTCAGGTGATATTAATATTATTGAATTGACTGAAACTTTGTGGACTTATTACAACGCAAACGCTGTGATGGGTACTTGCTTATTTGTTAGTGCGCAAAAATAATTTAACTTACTTCATCCAAGCGTAACACACCTTTTCCTATGCCAAATCGGATGGATTCATTTTAGTTTTCGCGAAAAATTCCGCGCGCTGAGTTTTTCTGCGGCGGGTATTTAATGCAATTGTATCGTATGCACCTTGAGTGTTCTGGCTGTTTCGTGTAAGTTCCTAATTAAGACAGAACAATTAGCTTCGGATTGGTTCCGAATGTTGGTTGTGCATAAAACTAAAAGAATGCTGTTTATATGATAGCCATCGACCAGAGAAACCTCTGAACAGACCATGACGGATAATTTATCAGAGCTGTTTAAACAGTGTTCTATTGAAATGATAAAGCGCGGTCGGACCCGATTTGTCGATGGCTTTATTTTGACCGGCATTGGCGCGGCCACTGCTAAACATGGCAGTACGCTTGCCGATGACATCAGCCGGTTATTGCAACATTCAGCCACTGAACCGGTTGACTGCTTGATGGCTGCTTCAGCCGCGGGGTTGGCGCCCTCTCACCAGCCGCCGGAACATTTTCCCGACAGCGCATCCTGCAATCAATACTTATTACAACATCTGGAGCGCAGGGGATACTGTATTCGAACTGCACGGACCGATGATCTGCCCGCATTGCTGTTGTTGGAAGAG
>Ga0172379_10011241_pt1 | contig 10699 bp, 7 predicted proteins | sample GrowelOW334metaG_FD_119756 | JGI IMG/M metagenome (GOLD analysis project Ga0172379, IMG submission 119756) | Groundwater microbial communities from an aquifer near a municipal landfill in Southern Ontario, Canada - Groundwater well OW334 metaG | ecosystem: Environmental > Aquatic > Deep... | reverse complement strand
CGGTGAACCATATTTTTGAACGGCAGCTCGAAGACGGTGGCTGGAACATCTATCCGCACGGCCCGTCCGAGGTGAATGCCACCATCAAGGCCTATCTCGCCCTCAAGCTCGCGGGCGTGCCCGTCACCGATCCGCGCATGCTCAGGGCCCGTGAAATGGCCCGCAACCTCGGCGGCGTGCCGCGGATGAACACGTTCTCCAAGCTCTATCTCGCACTGCTCGGGCTCGTCGGCTGGAACCATGTGCCCTCGATTCCCTGCGAGGTGCTGCTCATCGGCAAATGGTTTCACGTCAACTTTTGGGACATGAGCAACTGGTCGCGCGCGATGCTCGTGCCGCTGGCCATCATCAACCACTTTCGTCCCACGCGCCCGCTCAGGAACGGCGTGACGCTCGACGAGCTTTACCCCGGCGGAAAGTGGGAGCTCGACGAGGCCCTGCGCCCGCGCTACTTCGATCTGGGCCTCCGCAACGGCTTCCTCTGGCTCGACCGCCTGCACAAGCTCGCGGAGTGGGTCGCCCGGAAAAGCTTCCACCCGTTCCGTAAACGCGCGCTCAAACGCTGCGAGCAATGGATGCTGGAGCGCTTCGAGGGCAGCGACGGCCTGGCCGCCATCTTCCCCGCGATGCTCAACAGCGTCATCGCGCTCGAAGTGCTCGGTTATCCGAAGGACCACCCGGTTTTCGCGCGGGAATACAGGGAACTGAAACGGCTTGAGCACCACACCGCCGATTCGATGCGCATCGAGCCGTGCTTCTCGCCCGTCTGGGACACGGCCATCGTGAGCATCGCCATGCGCGAGTCCGGCGTGCCTGCGGAGGATCCCCGCATGAAGCAGGCGGCAAGCTGGCTCATAGACCGCGAGATCCGCTTCCGGGGTGACTGGCATCACAAGAACCCCGTGGACGTCGAGCCCAGCGGCTGGGTTTTCGAGTTCAACAACAAGTGGAACCCCGACGTGGACGACACCGCCATGGTGCTGCTCGCGCTGCGACAGACGCCGACCGACAACCCCAAACGGCGCGACGAGTGTTTCAAACGCGGTTGGAACTGGATGCTCGCCTTTCAGTGCAAGGACGGCGGCTGGGCGGCCTTCGACAAGGACTGCACCAAGAGCATCCTCGAAAAGGTCCCCTTCGCCGACCACAACGCCATGCTCGATCCAGAGTGCGTGGACATCACCGCGCGCATTCTCGAAATCATGGGCCTCGAGGGCGTGCCGGTGACAAACCCGCAGATCCAGCGCGGCCTTGCCTTCATCAGGAAGCTGCAGGAGGACGACGGCAGCTTTTATGGACGCTGGGGCGTCAACTACATCTACGGCACGTGGCAGGTGCTTCGCGGGCTCAAGGCGCTCAACTACAACATGGGCGAAGCCTGGCTGCTCCGCGCCCACGACTGGCTCGTCGGCGTGCAGCACGAGGACGGCGGCTGGGGCGAGCGCTGCAACACGTATGACGATCCGGTCTTCAAGGGCGCCGGACCGAGCACCGCGTCGCAGACCGCGTGGGCCGTCATGGGCCTTTGCACCTTTGAAAACCCGGACATGCCCGCCCTCAAGCGCGGCGTCGAATATCTCTGCCGGACGCAAAACACCGACGGCTCATGGTCCGAGGACGAGATCACAGGCACCGGTTTCCCCTGCGTGTTCTATCTCAAATACGACATGTATCGGAACTCCTGGCCGCTTCTCGCGCTGGCCACCTACAAGCAGCTGCTCCGCGCGAAAACCGCCTCCAACGGTCATGGTCCTGACCGGCACGACGCCGATGCCCGGCCCGCCCTTCGCTGAGCCATGAACGGCAAGGCGAACGGCTCCGTCCTGGTCTGCTTCGCAGTGAAGGAGGAGGCCGCGCCGTTTCTCCGCGCGCTTCCCGCCGGCGTGGAAACGCTCATCACCGGCATGGGGGCCGCAGCAGCCGAACGCGCGTTGCTCCCCAGGCTCTCCGGACGCAATTGGGAATGCGTGCTCACCTGTGGCTTCGCCGGCGGGCTCAATCCGGCGCTCCGTCCTGAAACCGTCGTCTTCGATGCGGACGAGAACTTTCCGCTGCGCCAGGGGCTGGTCGAGGCCGGTGCCGTTGCCGTCCGCTTTCACTGCGTGGAACGGGTGGTCGTGAGTTCGTATGAGAAGGCGGTGCTGTCCGAGCGCACCGGGGCGGACGCGGTCGAGATGGAGTCCGGGGTCATCCGCCGCCTGTGTTCCGAGCGCGGCATTCCCAGCGCGACGGTGCGGGTCATTTCCGACGCCTCGCACGAGGACCTGCCATTGGATTTCAACGCCCTGATGAAGGCGGACGGGAAGCTGAACTTCGCCAGGCTGGCGGGTGCCGTCCTGCGTCGCCCGAAAAAAATCCCCGCGCTCATGGCGCTGGGCAAACGCTCCAAATCCGCTGCCAAACGGCTCGCCTCCGTGCTGCGTGCAGTGCTGGCGCGGTGAATCTGCTCGGTGGCCGCTTCGTTCGAACCCATCCGCCTCCTGACCTCGGCGGCTACGAAGTGGGGATTGTCGTGGCGGCTATTTCCTCTTCGCTCGTTTGGGCTGGGTAGCGCGACTCCCCGTTTTGCCTCTTGCCTTTGCCATTTGGCCTTCCGCGTCAGCGGTGCGCGGCAGTCGGGCGGCGATACGTTGCAGCGTGTCAAAGGCGAACTCGGAAACTGCCCTAAACTCTCTGCCTACCTTAGCTTCTTTGTCCGAGGTCATGTAGGACTTACAGAACTGGACTAGGACTTCGGTCTGAGCCTTGTTGAGTTTGGCCAGCATTCTGCCCAGTGCCATTCCGGCCCGCCATTTGATGTCCCCCTGCCCATGCTTGGTGGCTTCGATGAGCTTGTTCAGCACGAGGGGTGTTGCCGCTTGTGTCCCTAGTTTTCCAAGCGCCTCGGCGGCGGTGTTCCGAACGACCTCCTCCTTATCGTCTAACCCAGCCAAGAGGCAGTGGACCACTTTTGGATTCGTCGCTTTCGGACAGAGTTTTCCCAACGCTTCAGTAGCAAACCATCTGAGGACGGTGGATTCATCTTCCACCAGTTCGGCAATCCGATTTATCACACTTCCGTTGGCTGCAGCCGGGCCTAACCTGCCAAGAGCCGTAACCGCATGCTCTTTGACTGTGGGATCATTGTCGCGAGTCAGTTCAAGAAGTCGAACAGTCACCTTCTCGGTTGCAGCTGTAGTCCCAACCAGTCCGATCACCTCAATGGCTCGCCTGAGAACTACGCGATCATCACTCCTCGTGATTGCCAGAAGCTTGGCAAGCATCAAGCCCATGGAGTCCGACGCGGAGAGTTGCCTGATAGCACCTGCAGCATTGCTTCGGACCCCGTCCACATTGTCTTGAGTCAACTCAATCAGGCGCGAAAAGACGGCATCCGAAATCTGGTCATGCTTAAGTTTGGACAAACCAGCAGTTGCGTTCAGCCTGACGCTGTCATCCTTATCCGAGGTGAGTTTTAACAGTTGGGCGACTATTTGCTCTGTGAATGCTTCTGGCGGTAGATTGGCGAGATCGCAAACAGCATTTCCACGGAGGGAGTCGTCTGGATCGTTCGTAAGATCGAGTAATTTAGTGAGGAACATGCCATTTCCGACGGCTCTGGCGATGCGTCCGAATGCAATTCCAGCGGGGTTGCTGAGCCGGATGTCTTTGCTCGAGATCAGAGTGAGCAGGCAGGCAAGCACATCTTCCCTGGCCGCTGCCGCTCCCATCAAGCCCAGGGCATCGATTGCGGTCCCTTTCACACTAAAATCATCGCTGCGCAGGAGTGAGCTGAACAAGTCTATCACAGAAGCAGAAGCAGCCGATGGCCCCAAACGGCCGAGGGCTCTTATCGCGGTGGACTGCACTCCATAGTTGTTGTCTTGAGTGAGCAACGTGAGCCGGTGCAGCCCCGCCGGACTAGCCCCCGCCGCACCGAGCAGTCCTAAAGCCTCGGCTGCCTGTAGTCGCGTGAAGTCCGCTTTGCTTTGAGTCAATGGCAGAAGGTATTCTACGAGGGTGGCGCCTACCGGACTAACCCCGGCATAGGAAAAGAGCCTTTGGATGCAGTCCTTAAGAGGATTGGCTTGCGACGTCTGAAACAATTTCAGGACGACTTCAGCCAATTCGCGGCGGTAAGAGTCATTCACGCCGAGTTGGCCGACGTCACAGAGGGACTGGAAGGCGAAGAGGAGGTCGCGGTGGAGGTCGCCTTCCAGCCAGCTCTCGGCACCACGAATCGCGGTGAGCAGGACTTGCGTGTCTGCGCGGGAGCGACGCGTGTTTGGGCTGCTTAAGTGCGCAACTTCGAGCAGGTGAACTTCCCGCCACCACGGGTCGTGCAGGTATTTGAGTGTCTGTTCCACGAAGTCCTCACGGTCGGACAGCGCGCGCGCGGCGAGGTATTCCTGAAAGGTGAGGTGGGTGAAGGCGAAGGTGTCCTGCTCCCGCTCCACAATCAGACCGGCCCGCTGCTCAATGATGTCCACGAACTCCCTTGCGCGCACCTTGGCGCGGGTTTCCGTCTCGGCAAACCGCTCGCAGAATTGCTTTTCCAATTGCGTATTGAGTTCCTTCCGGCTGACCTCTGTGCCTTTCTCCCCGCGCTCGTGAATCCACAACGCGATGGGTTCCAGCAAGGCGCATTTCTCCTGGCGCGTCAGCCCGCCCAGGTTGGCAAGGTCAAGGCCCGTCACGCCGTGTTTCACTTGGTCCCAATAGCCGAGCAGAAACTCGGTGCATTCCTGATACAACTCGACGCGGCGCTGGGGCAGGCCCACGCCCTTCTGGTGGATGAGCGCGAGGATGGAGAGCAGCAGCGGGTTCGCTGCGAGCGGGCGCACGCGCTCCTGCTTCACCGCCGCCTGCAAGTTCTTCGCCGCGCTGGCCGCCCGGTCGCGCGTGGTGGGGTTGTCCCCCTCACGGGCGATGGTCACGGCCAGATACCAGTTCGTGGAGAAGGCCGCGATGTCGGCATCATCGAAGTCGCGGACGCGGCACTCGGAGCACAAGGCGGCAAGATGCGTGCGGCAGTCGTTCTCATAGCCGCGCGGGCGCGAGGAGAGCACGAAGCGGCACTTCGGATAGGTCCGCACACACGCCGCGACGAACTCGGCGGCCCGCGTGCGCTTGGACGCGACGGCGACTTCATCCAAGCCGTCGAGCAGGACGAGGGCCTTGCCCGTGGCAAGGGCGCGGAGGAAGAAGTCCGGCGGGAGCGGGAGGCTCTGGACGTGCTCGGCGTAGTATTCCTGCAAGTGCTGGGCAAGCAACGCGGGCGGCAAGGGACTGTGGAGCCCCTTGTCTTTCTCCAGGCAGTCGAGGAAGCGGTTGAAGTCGCGCAGCGTGACGAAGAGCGGAAGGCGGTCTTCGTCCAGTGCGAGGCGTTCCTTCACCTGCCGCCGCGCATAGGCAAGGGCGAGCCACTTCAAGGCAGTGGTCTTGCCCGCGCCGGGTGCGCCGATGATGGCGAGGTGAGGGTGGGCGCGGAGGGCTTCGGGAAATGAGATGAGGTTTTGTGTTGGAAGGGGTGGAGTGTAATAGCGGCCCAAGTCCTGTCGTCTTGGGGTAGCCGAGGCTTCCATAAGCAAGGCGAAGTGTTCCTTCGCCGCCAGTTCCTTGGCACGGTAGGCAGCAGCCCCTTCAAAATCCTGCTCCTTGATGGCTCTCTCCTTGCGCTCGGTTAGCTCATCGATTTCTGCCTCAAGTTCAGTCCCTGAGCGGTCCGGCGACTCTTGAGCAGTGAGTTTCACAAACACCTGCTCCAAGTCCACGGCGATGGGCTGGTCGGAGGAGAGGGAGTAGAGCGTGAGCTTGCCGAAGCGGTCAACGAGGTGCTGGCGGTATTTGTCCTCGATGTCAGCGACGGGGTTTTTCCCTGATCGAAACGCGACGTAGAGCGGTTCTTCGCCAATGCCTTTCAGTTTAAACTCGCCGACGATGCTACATTCCAAGTCACGAACATTGCCTTCGACCAGCCGAGCAGTTTCCCTCGACAGGAAAACTTGGCCGCCTTCGGCGCTGCTCATGACGCGTGCCGCCTTGTCCGCCGCCGAGGCCGTGTAGCCGGACTTGGTGGGCGTGGCCGGGCCCGTGTGCAGGCCTATGCGAATGGAGAAGGGCAGCTTGTTCGGGGTAGGTATCGCGGCTTGCTTGATCTGGTCCTGAATCTCCAAACCGCACAGCACGGCGTGTTGGGCGTCCGAGAATGCGATGAAGTAGCCGTCCCCGGTGCCCTCGACGATCACCCCTCCCCGTGCCGCGACGAATGATCGGATGATGCGGTTGTGCGGTTCCTTAATTGTCAGCAGGAAGGCATCCTGACGCTCCGCCGAGGTTGCCCCGGGCATCTCGCCTTTCATGGAGATTGAACCCACGATGTCGGTGAACATGAACGTCACGTCGCCGGAGGGCAGGGGGCGATGGCGGGACGGAAAGGGGTTGGCTGCCGGTTGCTTCGGTCCTCCCACAGTGGGCGGGTGCTCGGCTTCAAGCGCCCACAACTCTTCCAGCGTGCGAATCTCGGGATCAGGAGTCATGGCTTTAGTCGGGTTCTGTCTGGCGCATGCTAGCCGGTGGACGAAGGCTTTGGAATTCCAGTCTGAGCCTTTCTAGGTTACTGCCTTGGATTGAAAAAACATCGCGGACTGGCCGACCCAACAGGCGGTGGTAAAAGGCTGCCGAGTCGGCGGTTGCCTCGCCCCAGATTCGCCTGGCCTTAATGACGGCAGCCAAGTGGGCAAGTCCCAGCAACATGCCGGTGCCGACCCGCTCAACCTTCTCGGGAACCGCGCCGATCACATCAGGATGGGTGGAGAGAAAGTCCACCACGAGGTGGTTGGCCCAGGTGCGTCGGCAGAAGCACATGCCCAGTGTCGGTTGTTCGCGTTGCCACGTGGCATTTGCCAGGAGAATGAAAGCATATTCCCCGTCTGGGTCGCTCTTGATAGCCCCCTGCAATTCGCCGAGATCAGTGACGGATAGTTTGCCGTCAGAGTAGTAGCGCCACCGTTTGGCTGACAGCGCAGCGAACTCCTTCGCATCCTGGGCCCGCGGGTTGTCTTTCCCGTGGACGATCTCTTTCCACCTGTCCAGCAACGCGACGTCCGATTCTTTCCCGAAGACGAAGGCGACTCTATCGCTACGGCTGTTAACTTTGACTAGGAATTCCATGCCTTGGCCGATTGCCTAGCACCATCCTGTGAACATGAAGGTGACGAGGCCGGAGGGGAGGGGCCCGGTCGGAAGCGTGGGAAAGGATTTTTCGTCCGCCATGCCGGGAACGCTAAAGAAGCAGTGCAAGTCTGCCAAGCGGGGAAGTGGTTAAACCGTCCAATTGCTGCCAGTCATCGGCGCGGCGGGCTCGTGGCCGCGCGTTCAGCGGGATGAATCTATCGTCGGAGGGGCGGTTTCCTTGCGATCCTTCATCTTCTCGGTCCAAGTGATGATCCCCGCGCCGAGCATGATGAGCAGCACGCCGGCCCAGCGTAGGGGCGGGATCTGCTCGTGGAGCAGGAACCTCGCGGTGAGCGTGGTGAGCACGAATCCCATCGCGGTGAGCGGCCAGATGAAGCTCACGTCGCTGCGCGAGAGCAGCACGAGCAGGGCGACGAAGAACGCCGCCTCCAGCGCCACGCCGAGGAGGATGCTGGAGTTCGTCACGCCAGCCTTCACGATCCGCAGGATTTCCGGCGCGCTGACCTGCTTCACCTCGCCGATCTGCTTCAGGCCCCTGCTGAGGAACACGACGCCGATGGCCTCGCAGACGAGGCCGGCGATGAGGATGGCGAGAATCTTCGTCATGCTGGCGACGGGTCTTTCAAATCCTGATAGCGGATGAGCTGGATGTCGAGTTCCTGCACCAGGGCCTTCACGTGCGGGCTGACAAGCGCCTCAAACTCGTGTGGAAATTCGTCGAGCGACGGATGCGAGTAAAGCTCGGAGTCGCCGGACGGCAGGCGGGGCAGCAGCTTCCGGATGAACGTCTCGTCCACCCGTGCGTTTTGCAGCAGGCCAAAGACGCGGTCGGTGAAATGAATCCCGGAGCCGTCAAGGATGCGACGGGCGCGCCGGGAGAGCTGGCCGAAGATGAATGCGTGGCTGGCGCGGTAGAGCCAGTTGCCGCCGGCCAGTTGCAGGTTCAGCATGAACGGGTCATCGGTGATGCGGATGTGCCGGATGCCCCACTCCAGACGACGTCTCGCGAGCATGCTGAACACGGTCGGATGCAGATGCATGTTCAGGTGGCCGTTGACGTGGTCGAGCACAAGGCCGGTGGACTTGAACCTGGCGAACTGGGCCCCGATTTCCCTGGCGAGCTGGAGCCGCAGGTTGCGGTTGAAGTAGAAGCGCACGCCGGTGGCGACGGGCGAATGGCTGAGCGCACCCTGGGCGTCCACGAGGTCGGGGATTTCCATCGGCCCGCAGGCCGCCCTGCCGCAGACGAGGGTGAGGTGCAGGCCCACACCGAGGGAGGGGTTTTGCTGCGCCAACCCAACGGCTTCGTCGAAGGCGTCGCCGTTTACCATCAGGCTGGCGGTCGTGAGGATGCCCTCGCGATGTGCCCGGATGACGGCTTGGTTGATGGAGTGCGAGCGCCCGAAGTCGTCGGCGTTGACGATGAGCCGGCGGGTCAAAGCAGGGCGGGCGCTCCGGTTGCCAGTCGGAGACCGGCGCTCCAACTCATGGCCAAGGGGAGTGCTGTTTTCGCCTGAAGCGCGGCGTTTGGGTTTGAAGCCGGCGAGGTCGGCTGCCGGAGCGGGGGCGTTCGTGGGGTTTGCTTCCCGAACCGGCAAATCTGCAACGCCACGCGGAGCGCGGCGGTGGGGATTTTCCGGGGTCGGATCCTGTTCAGACGCCATAGTTCGGTGCCAGTGCACCGGTGGCGGATCGATACCACGTGCGCAGAATAAGGGCGAGCTTTTGCGCTTTGTTCAGCCGGGTCGGCGTCGGTGCGAGGATTGGAAAATCATTCTTCTCCAGCTTGCGCAGCAGCCGCCAGTAAACCGCACCCATCAACTCCGCCGCAACCATGGCCTTGCGGTCTTCCGCCGGCAGGGTGGCGCGGGCGCGGGCGTAATGGTGACGCGCCCGGCTGGCGGTGGTCTGTGCCAGCCTGCGGAACTGCGGGGTGAACTCGCCGTTGAGAATCTCCGGTTCGCCGACCTGGTGGCGCTTCAACTCTTCAAGCGGCAGATAGATGCGGCCGCGTGCGGCGTCGTTGCCCACGTCCCGGAGGATGTTGGTGAGTTGCAGCGCCTTGCCGAGGTGGACGGCGTAGTCGCGGCAGGCCGGGCTGGTGTGGCCGAAGATTTCAATGCTCAACAGCCCGACAACCGACGCGACGCGGTAGCAATACTGCTCTAGCTCCTCCCACGTCTGGTAGCGCGTGACATCCAGATCCATTTCGACGCCGCGGATGAGCTCGTCGAACAGCTCGAAAGGCAGGTGATGGCGGGCGATGTAGGGTTGCAGCTCGCGATTCACCGGGAACTGGGGCTGGCCGCCTTCGCATGCGCTGCGGATGTCCGAACGCCAGCCGGCCAGCCGAGCACGGCGCTCTTCCACGGGCACGCTTTCCTCGTCGGCCACGTCGTCCACCTCGCGGCAAAACGCGTAGAGCGCGGACATGCCGGCGCGTTTTTCCTTTGGCAGCATGACGAACGCGAGCGCGAGGTTGGACGCGCTGCGCCGGGTGATCTGCTCGCTGACGGGCGGGGTCATGGGAAACGCGGAAGGTGGAACGCGGAACGCGGAACGGGCAGTCCGGGCATCGTCGGCAAGAGGGATTTCATGGCTGGCGCGGTGGAGGCAGGCCGCCGGTTTCGGCAAGCGTCGGGTTGCGGGGACGGTGAGGGGCGCGCTTGCGGTGGCGTCGGCGGGCCACGGAAAACCAGAGCGCCAGCGGGAGCGTGACGAGCAGGGCGGAGATCAGTATCGGAGCCGATTGCTCACCGATCACAGTCCTGCCCTGGGCAGACGGCCCGCCGGGCTGCGGAAATTCCGGGGGCAGCATTTCCGCTGCGAAGATCGCAGGAAACCGGGCTGACATGACGCTCATTTCTCCAGTGTGTCGGTGTCGCCCTCGGCGGTGGTGCCGGTGTTGATGTTCAGGCGCTGCATCCGGTAACGGAGGGCGTGCCGGGTGACCTTCAGGCGCTCCGCCGTCTTGTTGATGCTGAAATGATTTCGCTCCAGCGCGGCGAGGATGAGCTGCTTTTCGAAGCTGGTCAGCGCCTCGTCCAGGGAGTCTGGAACCGGCGCGGCCGGGCCATCCCCCTTGCGGAGCTTGGTTTCCAGCTCGAAGTCCGGCAGGTGCTGGGGTTGCACCTGCGGGCCGGGCGAGAGGATCACGGCGCGCTCGATGACGTTGCGCAGCTCGCGGACGTTCCCCGGCCAGTGGTGCGAAAGGAGCTTGGCGGCGGCGGGCTTGGTGAGCGTCATCACCGGCTTGCCGATGGAGCCGCAGAACTGTTTCAGGAAATGATCGGCCAGCAGGCACACATCCTGGACGCGTTCGCGCAGCGGCGGTGGACGGAACTGCACGACGTTCAGGCGGTGATACAGGTCTTCGCGGAACTGGTTCTCGCGGATTGCCTGTATGATGTCGCGGTTGGTTGCGGCGAGGAGGCGGACGTTGACCCTGAGCTCTTCGTTGCCGCCGACGCGGCTGAACGAGCCGTCTTCCAGAAAGCGCAGGAGCTTGGCCTGGAGGGAGCGG
>Ga0172379_10011240_pt1 | contig 10700 bp, 12 predicted proteins | sample GrowelOW334metaG_FD_119756 | JGI IMG/M metagenome (GOLD analysis project Ga0172379, IMG submission 119756) | Groundwater microbial communities from an aquifer near a municipal landfill in Southern Ontario, Canada - Groundwater well OW334 metaG | ecosystem: Environmental > Aquatic > Deep... | reverse complement strand
GGAAAAGTTAAGCAGGTTTACACCGGCGATCCATTTAAATTTGGAATCACCTATTTTGTGTTGCAAATCAACCTTAAAGCGGAAGAGGTTTTGTTGAAATTTGTAGAACATCCGGGTTTTGTATTCATCGGATTTGTCATCTTCCCATGCTTTCTTCAGCACCGATTCAAAGCCGTTGAAGCCATAAAAATCGTAGGCTTGATCGGGCATATATGTGAGATCAAGGGAAAGGTCAAAATTATTGAGTAGCCGATCAGAATTGTAATAGAACCGATAAACACCACTGCCTTTCGTAAAGCGTGAAACCTCAAAATAAAGTGATTGGTTGTAGGCGGGGAAACGCTTTCCATTCCCATAATCGAAAAAATTCACAAGAGCACCGTACTGAAATCCCAAATCGGTATCGAACGAGATAGCCGGAAGTGCGCCAAAATTCCATCCCGTTTTGATAGAATCAGATTTTCCTTCCGAACCAATGTCGGCAGCAACAGACCTAACCGCACAGACCATAAGCAGTAACAGTGCGAATAACAATCTTCTCTTTTTCATAATTAGGCGGGTATTACGTTATTTCTATACGAATATCAGATAATTTTTTCAATTATCTTCAACTCTTCAAAGAGTATACCGTATAAGGTAAAATATTCCATCTTTGCTAGACACTCTTTGTGTCTCTCTTTGTGTGCACTTTGAGTCGTGGTTAAATTTTTCACTTTTTCTTACCACGAAGGACTCGAAGGCATACACAAAGGACACGATTTAGTAATTATCTCACTTTCAAATTATAGTATTATGAAATTTATAGGGGCTCATGTGAGCGCAGGCGGGGGAGTAGAGAATGCCCCTGTCAATGCCAAAGAGATTGGGGCGAATGCTTTTGCCCTCTTCACCAAAAACCAGCGTCAGTGGAGTTCGCCACCACTTACAGCCAAGAGTATATCAACATTTAAAGCTAATTGTGAAAAATTGGGATTTCTGTCAGAGATGATCCTTCCGCACGACAGCTACCTGATCAACCTTGGCCATCCTGAAGAGGAGCCATTGGCTAAATCCAGGGAAGCATTTCTGGATGAGATGCAGCGTTGCGAACAGTTGGGGTTGAAATTGCTGAATTTTCATCCCGGCAGCCATCTCCAGAAGGTGGAGATTTCCAAATGTTTGTCCACCATTGCAGAATCCATCAACATAGTTCTTGACAAAACGAAAGGTGTAACAGCGGTCATTGAAAATACCGCAGGTCAGGGTTCTAATGTCGGGCATGTTTTCGAACAGATCGCAGAGATTATTTCGCAGGTGGAAGACAAATCGAGGGTTGGCGTCTGCATTGACACCTGTCATACCTTTACGGGAGGTTATGATTTAAGGGTAGAGGAAGCATACAATCATACCTGGAACAAATATGGCGAGGTGATCGGATTCAACTACCTCAGGGGTATCCACCTGAACGATTCCAAAAAGGAGCTCGGCTCCCGTGTCGACAGGCATGACAGTGTGGGCAAGGGCTTAATTGGAATCGATATGTTCAAAATGTTGATGAAGGATGATCGCTTCAACCAAATTCCCATTATCCTCGAAACGCCGGACGAATCTTTATGGGCGGAGGAGATAAAGATGCTGCGCAGTTTTGAGAAATGAAGGGGAGATGGGGCGAGAGGGAGAGTGGGTGAACGCCATGTCAAGATTTGTGTGTGCTTATATCTTAAATCTCTAAAAACTATTTCAGGATAGAGGTTCATTGCAAAAACGGATTTGATCTTCGCTCTCTCCCTATCGTCGTATCGCCACCATGTCCAGGATAGACTCTTACACCATCCGCCAGGACCATCAATTTTTCTTTGATCCCGGATATCAGTTGTGCGTGGTTTCCTCCCGGTAGGTCGGTTCGTCCCACCGATCCCTCAAAAAGGATATCCCCGACAACCAACAAATGATCTGCTTCGCTGTAGTAAGCGACACCACCGGCTGAGTGACCAGGTACATGGATAAACTTCAAAACGGAGCGCCCAAAGGTGATCTCCTCACCTGGAACCAATGCTACGGCTTCTGCCGGATTAGCCATGGAGATGCCAAAGAACATCGCATGCTGCTTGGCCTGACTCACCATTGGAAGGTCACCGGGATGGATCCTGCATTTCAATCCCCATTTCGTTTCAGCAAAACTGTTTCCCATGAGGTGGTCGAAATGACCGTGCGTATTTAAAAGTTGAACGACATTAAGCCCTTGTTCCTCCACAAAACGGCTCAAAACAGCCTCCTCAGATCTGTTGGAGCAGGCAGGATCGATGACAACGGCCTCTTTGACTTCGTCCCAGAGCACGTAAGCATTGACACCCACCGGATTAAAGGTAAATTTTTTAATATTGATCATTGGTGGTCTTTATTTTGATCGGCCAGACCGGGAAGCATCGGAACAAAGACAAAATTACCCACTTCCTGTTCTGAATAATCATTTTCATTTATTCTCAAAATAATTTTCATCACCTGGTGTTGCCGGTTCCCAACAGGAATTACCATTCTGCCTCCAATGACGAGTTGCTCTTTTAATTTTAAAGGAACGGTATCGGCCCCTGCTGTAACGATAATCTTATCGAAAGGGCCGTAGGTGGGCAATCCCAAATAACCGTCACCGTAAAAAAATTGTGGATGGTAGCCCAGCTTTGGCAACAAAATACGGGCAAAATCGTAAAGTGACCGCTGTCTCTCAATCGTAAAGAGTGAAACTCCCATTTCACACAACACGGCCGCCTGATATCCACTTCCGGTACCAACTTCCAATACCTTGTCTGTCCTTTTGACTTGCAGCGCTTCTGTCTGGAAGGCTACCGTATAGGGTTGGGAAATGGTCTGGCCGGAGGAGATGGGGAATGCCTTGTCGACATAGGCGAATCCAATGAAACTGTTATCCATGAAAAGATGCCGGGGAACACTGTTCATCGCCTGAAGAACTTGTTCATCCGAAATTCCTTTGGCCCTGATTTCATCTACGAGCTTTTTCCGTAATCCTTTGTGCTTGAAGGTATCTTCCAATTGAGCCTATTTGGTGTTTTCAAAGGCAAAAATACCATTCTAAGTGGGTTTTTCAACAAATGAAAGTTGATAAATAAAAGAATTGGGAATAATCGGGAAGTTCCCCCACTCCGCAAATAAACTACATTTACACCAAGATGTTACATGGAGCCATCATACACCCCGCTAAACCGGATGAATCATTCATCAATTCGCTGCACGCCATCGGAGGCGTGAAGTGGGAGACCATAACCCCTTCCATCAATCTCAACTTTTTTGGCAGCCCTGAGCACCTGATCCCTGCGCACTGCAACCTGGCCGTTATCCTTGATCCGGAGTTCACCACTTTTGCATTCCTATCCTTCCTGGTAAGACGTGGATGTCATCTTTTTTTAACAGAAAGGCAACTGATGGGATCTGCTGAGCGGGAAAAGCTCATTCAATTGGCAGAGGAGGGCAATACATTCATTCAAACCCGTAACGACTTTTTTGTTCATCCGGCCTTTGTTGGAAACGGGAAGGGACAGCTTGAATCTAAATTGATTGATATTCATCAAGTTGCACCCGGCAGACCAGGAGCACTCCAGGAGATGCTTTACAGCAATTTGATCATGATCCTGAAAATTGTGCACTCAGAGCCTTCACGGATCAGTGTTTGCGCTATTCCACATACAGGCTACCAACCGGATGTGGTAAACCTTCACCTTAACTTTCACAATGGTTCTGCTGCCTCCTTGACCCTCTCCTTTGTCGGGAAGGAAAAGTCCCATGTTTTCTCCGTTCACGATCAAAATGGAGTGGTAAATTTCAATTTCACAGGGAAAGATTACCACCAAGACATTACCCAATCCGCAAAAACTGTAGACCTACCTTCAGATAATCAACTGCTTTTTAAGCAAGTATCTTTATTTACTGAATCTATTTTAAAGAAGGCATTTCATCAAATGGGATTAAATGATGAAGCCAATACCTTCAGGCTAATCGAGAAAATAAACAGGAAACTCGAATTTAGTTCGGTGCTCATTTAAGTCACTACCTAAATCAAACCCAGATCAATCTGTGTAACAATATTCTCAATCATACTGTCCTCCCTGAGCGGATCATACTGGGCTTTCAAGTCATGTCCAAACAATCTGGCCACCGATTGCCAGAAAAATGCCGAAAACCCTCCCTTGAACTCTTTGATTATTTCGTAGGATGAATTTCCTGTCTCCCTGTCAAGCAGTTTGATCAAAATGCGCCCTTCCGAGACTTTCATCCTGCGAATCTCATCCTCAAACTCAGTAAAAAGCTCCTTTTCAACTCCCTTGACATAGTTCTTGCGCTCGCGCTCCGTCTTAAATGTGGAATAAACCCTGTTGTATTCGCCCAGTTTGATGGCTGCCACTTTTGCCATCGGATAGACTTTTTTGACTTTGTATTCCAGCAGTGTGTACTCCCTCAACTGCCTGGGCTTCATGTCTTTCTTGTCGGGGAAGATATCGATTGGTTTAAGAAAATAGTGCATCGAGGTGTCAACCTTAGTTACAACAGTATCTTTTCCCATCCCGGTTGGGGTTCCGGTAGTCTGGGAAAATGTCACAGCCGGAAGAATCAGGAGGAAGAGAAGAAAACAAAATGCCGAATTGGATGCCTTCATTTGCTGCAAATTTAAGAAAGGAATGGGCGATTTTACAAATTTGATCAGTCAATAATGGTTGTTTAACATTCTTTACCTTCCCAATATTCGATATCTTTGCATGGAAATTAGCTGAACACCCAATTTCTAAATCATGTTTATGCCAAAATACAATGTAAATGTAACCTCCGAAATTGGTGAACTGGAAGGGGTTATTCTTCACAGTCCCGGCTCGGAGGTGGAAAATATGACTCCTGAAAACGCTGAACGAGCCCTCTACAGCGATATTCTCAATCTTTCTGTAGCATCGAAGGAGTATAATGAACTGAAGGAGGTTTTGAACAAGGTAACCAAAACCTATGAAATCAAACAACTCCTTACTGAAACGCTTTCAGATAGTGTTGCCAAAGAGGCCTTGGTCAGGAGCATTTGTAAACAGGAGGAGGCCTACGATGAACTGGACCTGCTGCTCAACCTGCCTCCGCATCTCCTTGCCAAACAGTTGATTGAAGGTGTAGTATTGAACCGCGACAATCTCACGAAATTTCTGAGCAATGAGCGTTACTCCATGCGGCCGCTACATAATTTTCTCTTCACGCGGGATTCTGCCATGACCATATGGAATGAGGTACTGATCGGAAAGATGGCGAGCAAAGTGAGGGAACGCGAGTCTTTGATCATGGAGGCCATCTTCAGGGACCATCCCACCTTTGGCGTTCCGACCATCAATCCTGAACGGGTGGCCGGCGGCAGAAATGCCTTCAGAAATGCCACCATTGAAGGGGGCGATATTGAAATTGCCAGCGAAAACATCATCCTGATTGGCAGCGGTACCAGAACATCGACCGAGGGGATCGATCTGCTGACAGAGATCATCAAAGAGAAAAAAGAGGGGACCAAACACCTGATCGTGCAGGAGCTGCCCAGAAAACCTGAGTCATTCATCCACCTGGATATGACTTTTACTTTCCTGGATAAGAATGCCTGCATGGTTTACGAGCCGTTGATATTAAAAAAAACCAAATACCATACCATCAAGATTACCATCGACAACGGGAAGGTAACCTCCATCCGGGAAGAGGCCAGTCTGTTGAAAGCGCTGGAACGTTGCGGCATGGAACTCACACCTATCAACTGTGGCGGTCATGGGGATCCATGGATCATGGAGCGCGAGCAGTGGCACAGCGGGGCGAATTTTTTTGCCATTGCCCCCGGAAAAGTGATTGGATACGAACGAAATGAAAAGACCATGGAAGAGATGAACCGGAATGGTTTTGAAATCATAAAAGCCATGGATGTGATCGAAAACAGGGTGAAGATCGAAGACTATCCACGCGCGGTCATCACCATTGCCGGGTCCGAACTGGCCCGCGGAGGTGGTGGCGCCAGGTGCATGACCATGCCAGTCAAAAGGGAAAATGTAAGCTGGTAACCCGCATGAGAAAACTCGAAAACAGCGAACTCGCCAGACCCAGCACCGAAGATTTCAAGATGCTGGCAAAGGTGCCGATCGTAGTCGTTCTGGACAACATCCGCAGTTGCCACAACATCGGTTCCGTATTTCGTACCTCGGATGCGCTGTTGATTGAGAAGATTTTCCTTTGCGGAATTAGCTCGACCCCACCCGACAAAGAGATCCGCAAAACCGCGCTAGGGGCAGAAAACACTGTTGCCTGGGAGTACCATTCCGACACACTTGAGGTTATCAGTACCCTGAAAGCGCAAGGATATACAGTTATTGCCGTTGAGCAGGTTGAGAAAAGCATTAGTTTGTCCGATTATCATCCGGTTGAAAACTGCAAACTTGCCTTGGTTTTTGGTAATGAAGTAAAAGGCGTTCAGCAGGAGGTGGTGGATCAATGTGATTTAGCGATCGAGATACCCCAATACGGAACAAAGCACTCGTTCAATATCTCTGTGAGCGTGGGGATCGTGTTGTGGGATCTTTTCAATAAAATAAGAAGGAACTAGTTAAACTTTTTAAATTTCATTTGAGGCTGTTACTTCTGGTTCAAGATAAAGAAACGGGAAAAAGGTTTCGGTGTTGAGTAGTCGTCCTTTTTGTATATCTTAACCGTTCAAACAAGGAAAATAACAATTACCAAAAGATGTTACGCAAAACATTTAATATAATTGTCGAACAGGGGTTTGACTATTATCTGATTTCGTCCGTGATTGAATTGCCTGGATGCCACACCCAGGCAAAAACATATGATGAACTTTATGCAAGGACCAAAGAGGCAATAGAATTGTATCTTGAGGAATAAGATGGCAGAACTACCGTGATTCCTGATCATGGAACAGAACAAATAGACCGTGGTTTATTGAACAAAATTATCAAACAGGATTTGATGATGACGATTGATAATTTTCTCAACAACAGGTAATTGACTTAACCAATCTCTGCTGTTCCAGAGAGCTAAGTAAAGGTTTGGAAGACTTTAGTAACAGTTCCAAAGGACTAAGTAACGGTTCTGAAGAGATAAGGAACGATTCCAGGGAACAAAGTAACAGATCCGAGGAGCATAGTTGCCATTCTTGAGAAGTAAGTAGCGGTTCTGAAGAGCTTTGTAGCCATACCGTGAACCTTACTAGCGTTTCGGAATAGTTCAGTAGCCAAACCGGAGTAGTCTGCGGAAACACCTCCACAACACTCAAACCTTACTAAACCAACTGGCCGGTGCGGTATTGGGTGCAGCGATTTGTAATCGCTGAGGAATAAAAAATACGGTTACAAACCGCATCTCCCAAGTTTGCCCAACACAATTTCCCTTCCTAAAGCTTTGGTATTCAAATATTATTAGGTAAGTTTATCGTGCTTGTAACACGCAAAAAACCTGCCTCAACATAATCAAAATCAGCAGATGAGAGCATGTTTTTCTAAATTTAAATACGTATGCGATGGAAAATGAGTTTATTGAACTTATAGAACAAAATAAAGGAATAAAATAAAAAGCCCAGCAGTTAAGGGCTCATATGACATAGATAATTATAATATGGGAAAATCAATTTCGCTTCTATTGGGAGCCGGATTTTCTGCTCCCGCAGGGTATCCATTAGGAAATTCACTAAACGAGATATTGTTAAGTTGTACAGGAGATAATTTTGCATTTAATACAGATGGAAGATTAATGATTAGTACTGATGGCAAGAAACCTGATCTGGGTTATAAGACAAGTTATGATTTCCAGTTTGATTTTTGTAGGGACCTTATTCAATATTTTAATAGTCTTAAGGGGTATTTTGATTATGAAGAGTTTTACGATTTCTTTGTCGACGATGCTAAAACTGATCCAGGAGTAATAGATTTTTTTCATCATAATTTTTACGGTAGTGAGAAAGACTTGGGTCAGATACTTTTTTCTAATAAAAACATATACAATCAGCTTATTTCATTTTATTTAAAAGATGGAAATGGAGTTGCTTGGTATGAAGATGATGCTGTAAGTATGTCCTCTTTTAATGGATATTTGGGGGTATTAAATTGCCTGAAAGAAATGGAAGAAGAGAACCGAATAAACGTACATACATTAAACCATGATTTATTCTTTGAAAGACTTGATAGCTCTGAATGGTTCAATGGAAAACTTTGTGATGGTTTTGAAGAAACACGTTCACTTTATTATGGAGATTTATATAATTCCGTAACCAATACAAGTCAAAAGGTTGCAATTCCTTATTATAATGACGAATACAAAAAAAATATTTGCTTATATAAACTACATGGGAGTAAAGATTATGCAATATATTATAGACCTCAAGGTACTAACCTGATTCCTGAGACATATGTAAAGGTTCCATCTAAAATCGGAATTAATAACCTTTATAAAAAAATATATGACAAAAATGGAGATTTAAAATATGAACATTGTTGGATTAATTACCATGCCGATTTTTTAACTGGTACAACAGCTAAAATTAGAAGGTATGATGAACCACTTTTGTTCAAGCATTTATTTGAACATTTCATTCACAATCTTGTTGTTGCAGAGAAGCTTATTATTATTGGCTATGGAGGAAAGGACAATGAAATAAATAAAATCATTATGAAAAATTTTGATTATAGAAACAAGCCAAGCTATATTATTGATCCATTTCCTGGTACCAATTTAAAGAAATTACAGGCACAGTTAAATGCAAAGTTTATTATTAAGAATCTGGCGGATATACAAATGGTGGATTTTTGATACTTACGTGATACACCATCTGGCCGGATTTGCAATTAGTGGTGTTCGGAAGAAATTATTGAACGTGCAAATAGGAGTTGCGTATTTAGTAAGAGGCAAAGCCAAATTTGAACTTCAAGATCTTAAAGGAGCAATTAAAGTCTATAGTCAGACACAAATAATAGACCCTGTGGGAATTGAGGCTAACCTCCTCTATGGAAATTCAAAGCTTCAATTAGGAATTATGAAAAATCACAACTTTTAGAGTCTCAATATGAAGTTTAGAATATTTGAAATATCAATTAATATTAAGATCTGAAGATGACAACAAGAATTCATTACTTTTTAATAGTTTTATTAATTATTGCCTTTGGTTGTACACGCAAAATTCAAGAATATTATAATCAAGGTATTGCAAAAAAAAATATAGAGGATTTTGAAGGTGCGAAAATTTCATTTACTAAAGCGATTGAAATTGATTCAAGTTTTGCTGAAGCATTTAATCAAAGAGGATTGGTTGAGCTTAGCTTAGGGGATTACGTCTCAGCATATGCAGATTTTTGTAAAACAAAAAAGCTTGAACCAAGTTTTGCTGAAGCTTACTACAACCTTGGATATCTTAAACAACAGCATTTTGAAAAAGAAAAAAGTCTTTTCGCTGTCGAAAGTGGTCAAATTCTATGGTTTGAACTTGATAAAGCAATTGAACTTGACCCAAAGAATTCTAAATATTATTTCACACGCGGTTCTTTCAAAAGTAATTTACAAGAGCATAAGGATGCAATTCTGGATTTTACAAAAGCGATTGAAAATGATTCAAATTTTGCTGATGCATATTTTAAGAGGGGAAGAGAATTATTTTTACTTTCAGAAGATCTGAATAAAGCAATGGAAGATCTGAATAAAGCAATAAGATTAGATTCTTCAATTTCTGAAGCTTATCATTTTAGAGCTATTAGAAAATTACAATTAAATGATAATTATGGAGCTTTACTTGATTATAATAAACTAATTGAAATCTGTAAAGAGTTTGACTATCGCTATTATTCAGCTTTATTGGAAAGGGGTGAATTAAAAACGGATATAAAAGATGATTTTAATGCAATTAATGATTATAATATTGTCATTAGTAAATACTTGCATGAAAGTGAAAATAAATTTGGATTTTTATGGAAGGATGCTATTTTGGGCAGAGCAAAATCAAAATACAATCTAAAAGATTACAGAGGGGCTATTATGGACCTTGATATCTTAATAAAAGTTCATCCCGAATTTTCAGATGCCTTCGCTATGAGAGCAAGAGTATTGTGGCATTCTCAGTTTATTGACAAAGCAATTACTGATTTAAACAAAGCAATTGAGTTGGATGTGAAAAATGCTTTTGCCTATTACCTAAGAGGTATGATAAAGATAGATAATGGTCAAAAGGAAAGCGGTTGTTTAGACTTAAGTAAAGCAGGTGAATTAGGATTTGAAGATGCATATAAAATAATAAAGAGTCATTGTTTGTAAATCTGAGGTGTAAAGTGACGGATTAAAAATCCTCCCACCCCCGCTGGCGCGGATATACCATCCGTGCCCGTGCAATTGCCCCCAAAGCCTACATTTGCATAACAGTAATATACCGGAAATGGGCAGAACATACAAGTTCCATCATACAGATGACATCTATTTTCTGACTTTTGCCGATTATTGCCGGGTAGATGCTTTACAGGAAGGGCATAAGGGAGGTGAGAAAAGTCGGTGAGACTGAGAAAGGAGATAGGAAAATGGGGGATATAAAAAATCGGGATTCGCATCGCCCGACCACATTCCCCGATTCTCAATCCCACCAATTCCAGATATTTTCCGACATAAGATCAAAAGCTTTTTTCAAATCATCTTTCCGCATTTGTGTGGCCAGTTCTCCT